>ERZ761602.5371-NODE-5371-length-15290-cov-4.874040_pt1 | contig 15290 bp, 12 predicted proteins | sample MGYA00512165_ERZ761602 | MGnify/ENA primary metagenome ERZ761602 (study PRJEB28899, sample SAMN02445085) | bioreactor sludge metagenome | biome: EBPR sludge; isolation source: Thorneside wastewater treatment plant | place: Australia: Brisbane, Thorneside...
GTCGGTATAGCTGATCATCCATCTCAGGATACCTTATTTTGAATAGAGTCTAATGGGTCAACCCGGCTTTCACGGTCCTGACCGGGTACACGCGCGAAGAGAGTCTCGGTCGCAACCCGCGTGAGCTGGTGCGCTCTGGCCAGCACGAGCGGGACTTCTATCGGAATTTGTGGGACACGATCCTGGCCGGCCAGGTCTGGCAAGGTGAACTCGTCAACCGCCGCAAGGGCGGCAGCTTGTACACCGAAGAACAGACCATCACGCCGGTGCGGGACGCGCAGGCCGAGATCACGCACTTCGTTGCCATCAAGCAGGATGTTACCGATCGCAAACAGCGCGAGCGTGAGCTGGAGATCGTAGCCACCGTGAGCGCCGCCCTGCGCGCCGCCGGCAGCCGCGCCGAGATGGCGCCAATCATCCTTGACCAGTTGATCGACTTGCTACACGTGGCAGGCTCGGCGCTGGAAACGATTGAGCCGACCGGTGGTGAAGCCGTCATCGAGCTGGGCCAGGGGGCGTGGGCAGCGCTCACCGGTCAGCGCATCCCAGCCGGCGCCGGGTTGACCCGCCAGGTGCTGGAAAGTGGCCGGCCGTATCTGAACAACACCGTCCGGGATGATCCCGACCTCTACCTGCCGGACCTGATCGACGGCTGCCAGGCTATCGCCGGCGCCCCGCTGATGACGGGCGGACAGGTGACGCGTTTGCTCTGGATCGGCAGCGGGCGCCCGCTGACTCAGCACGACCTGCGCCTGCTGACCGCCGTCGGCGATATCGCCGCCAACGCCTTGCACCGCGCGGAGCTGCATGAGCAGACCCGGCGCCGGGCGGACGAGTTCGCGGCCCTCTACGCCACGGCGCGCGAGGTAGCTGCGCAGCTGAGCCTGGACTGGCTGCTGGAGACCGTGATCAGCCATGCCCTGGACCTGCTCTCATCTGCCGGTGCGCTGGTCGCCCTGTGCGACCCAGTCAGCGACGATCTGGAGATCGCGGCTGTGCGCGGCCTGCCGATCACCCCAGGCCGCCACTTGCCGCGCGGAGAAGGAGTGGTCGGCCACATTGCCCATACTTGGAAGCCGCTGATCCTGGACGACTGCCAGGCTTGGGCTGAACGGTCGCCGGACATGGAGGCCGCCAACCTGAACGCGGCCGTAGGCGTGCCGCTGATCTCCGGCGGCGCCTTAATCGGCGTCCTGCTGCTGGCCGAGACTGGCGCCGCCGGCCGCCGGTACACTGCGGCCGAGGCGGATTTGCTGGAACTGCTCGCCAGCCACGCCGCCAGCGCCATTCGCAACTTCCAGGTGCGCGACGAGGCCCAGCAGCGGGCGGACCAGTTGGCCCTGCTGTATGACGCCGGCCTGGCGCTGAACGGCACCCTGGAACCACACAGTCAGCTTGAATACCTGGCGAAAGTCGCAGGCCAGGCCCTGCGGGCCGACGTAGTCGAGTTCTTCCGGGCGGACCCCAAGACCGGAGTGCTGGGCCTCGACATGCATGTGGGCTACCAGGCCGCGGCCGACGCCGGCCTGAGGGAGCAGGCCCCCCACATCGTCAGCGAGCATGGTCTGGCTGGGACAGTGGCGCAGACCCGGCTACCGCTCAACGTGCCGGATTTGCTGGCCGATCCGCGCTACGTGGTGGTGGACCCAGAGCTCCGCTCCGGCCTGTGGGTGCCCATCCAACACCAGAGCCAGCAGCGCGGTGTGCTGGGCATTCTGAGCCGGCGGCTCAAGGCCTTCTCTGATCAAGACGAGCGCCTGCTGCTGCTCTTCGCCAACCAGACGGCGGTCGCCATCCAGAACGCGTACCTGTTCGCCGAGACCGAGCGCCACCTGCGCCAGGTGCAGGCCCTGCGCCAGATTGACGTCGCCATCGCCTCCAACCTGGAGCTGCGCCCGGTGTTGAACGTCCTGCTGGATCAGGCCCTGGCCCAGCTCGGCGTGGACGCGGCCGCCGTCCTGCTCTACAACCAGCACGAACACATGTTGGAACACACCGCCAGCCGTGGCTTCCGGTCGCCCGCCATCGAGCGCTCGCGCTTGCCGCTCGGCCGCGGGCCGGCCGGGCGCGCGGCCCAGGCCCAGCAGCGGGTCCTGATCCAGGACCTATCCCACTCCGCCGAACGTCTGCTGCGAGCGGAGGCGCTGGCGGCGGACGGTTTCGTGGCCTACTGTGCCGAGCCGTTGATATTCCGCGGCCAGATCAAGGGCGTGCTGGAGGTCTTCCAGCGCAAGCCGCTTGCTCCCGGTGAAGAATGGTTGGGTTACCTGGAGACCCTGGCCGGGCAGGCGGCCCTGGCCGTGGAAAACGTCGGCCTGTTCACCGAGCTGCAACGCTCCACTGCTGAGCTGACACAAGCGTACGACGCCACGATCGAGGGCTGGTCCCGGGCGCTGGACCTGCGCGACGAGGAGACTGAGGGCCACTCCCGGCGCGTGACGGAACTGACCCTGGCGCTGGCCCGCGCCTTGGAAGTGGGCGCGGCCGACCTGATCCATCTCCGCCGTGGGGCGCTCTTGCATGACATCGGCAAGATGGGGGTGCCGGACGCCATCCTGCACAAGCCCGGTCCACTGACGGATGAGGAGTGGGCGGTCATGCACAGGCATCCGGAGTTGGCCTACGAGATGCTATCCCCCATCGCCTTCCTGCGGCCGGCGCTGGACATCCCGTACTGCCATCATGAGAAGTGGGATGGGGCCGGCTACCCGCGCGGCCTGAAGGGCGAGCAGATCCCGCTGGCGGCGCGTCTCTTCGCCGTGGTGGATGTCTGGGATGCCCTGCGCTCGGACCGGCCCTACCGGCCAGCCTGGCCAGAATCGAAGGTCCGGGCATATCTGCGTGAACAGGCCGGCCGGGACTTCGATCCCCAATTGGTGGGTCTCTTTCTGGGGATGCTAGGTTCAGATCAGGATGGTGTGCTGGGCGCGGCCCGGGCTGGATGAGCCCGAGCCGCAGGCCTGGCGCTCAGACGAGCGCTGCAACGAGAGCGGCACTGGCGCCGAGGCCGAGGGCGTAGAACGGATGGAGATACAAAACCAACATCCCCAACGACAAAGCGGCCCCGGTCAACATCAACCTCCGCGACCAGGCGGCTGGCACCCCGATGGCCATTACGCCCAACCCGGCGGCGACGAGGGCCAGGCCGGCGGCCAGCCACAAAAGTCCGCCCGTTCGGGCCAGGAGAGTCTGTTCAAATCCTAGCCAGGACTGGCCCAGGTTCGCCGGCCAGCCACTGAGCCAGGCCGGGTTGGGCACACCGCCGGTCGGGTTGAAACTGGTTGTCGCCTGGCCGGCGACGATCAAGCCATGCACGATGACCAGGATGGCGCAGCTGAGCTTCATGGGATAGCGTTCCTTTCGCAAGTGAAGTGACCGTACGGTGTTGGACGTGCCCAGGCCCACTTAGGGGCTAGCCTCCAGGGCGGTAACGTGATGGCGCAGGAACTGGGTGATCTCCGCCCTGACTTCTGCGGTGTGTCCCAGGAGCATGTGGCCGCCGTCCGACACGGTCAGGAACTGCGCCTTGGGCATCTGCTCGGCCAGGGCACGCGAGTTCCGGTGCAGCGTCATCGGGTCGTCCACCGCGCTGATCACCAGGGTCGGCGTCTGGATGGTCTCGACCGGATAGTGCTGGATGTCCGGGTTGGACACGTAGGTATCGAACACCATGCCCCGGGCCCGCGCGCTTACGGGGAGTACGCTCGCCAGTGTCGCCTGGACTTCGGCTTGTTCTTCCTGAGTGAGCGCGAACCCGTCCGGCACACCCACCAGGGCCTGCATGCTCGCCCCAAAATAGGTGGTCAACGTCCAGAAGGCGAAGTCGCTGCGCAGCAGAGCCGCGAAGACCGGCCTGGGCGGAAGACCAAACTCCACCTGGCCGGGCGCATTGGGCGAGTGCAGGATCAGGGCTGAGACTCTTGTCGGATGGCGCAGGGCCAGTTGGAGGGCGGACGTTACCCCCGCTGAGCTGGTCAGGACGGCCACCTGCCGAACGCCCAGTGCATCGAGCAAGCAGACGAAGGTATCGGCCTGAAGCGCAGGCGTGGCTCCGGCCGGCAGAGGTGAGCGCAGGTAGCCAAACCGTGATGGCGCGATGACCTGGAAGCCTTGGGCGAGATAGCCTTGCGCCAACCCCAACCCCTGGTCGAATCCGCCGCCGTTGCCATGGATCACCAGCACGGGGTAACCGTCCCCGACCTGGGCGAACTCGATTGGACCGCAAGCCGTATCCATTACCTGACTGCCCAGCCCGGCCAGTCGCTCGCGGGCGGCCTGCATCTCGCTTCGGTAGCGGGCCGTGCCAACCGTGACTCCAAGGATGGCGAGGCTGATCAGCAGGCCGAACAGCCCCTTTTCCCCGACCCGCTCCAGGCGGCCGTCCCAGAAGAGCACGATGACAAGCGCGGACAGGGCGGCTGAACCCAGCAGAGCTGGTGGTTCCCAACCGGCCCGCGCGACCACTCCCAACCCGGCGACGACGAGCACGACCGCCGTGAGCCCATAGACGATACTCGCCAACCCCCGGGCCGCCGGATCTCCCAGCAGGCCGGTGAAGACCCAGGACCGGCCGGTCCAGCCCATCTCGGGGCGAAACGCGACCAGCTTGTGACTCAAGAGGAGGTACCACAGGTGGACCAGGCCATGCAGGACGATGAAGAGGCCGATTAAGACTCTGGCCATGTTCGTTCTCCTTGTAGCTGCTCTGAAGTCTGACTAGCTGAGGTGCCGTGGGTCACCGCGATCAGGGTCAGGTTGAGATCGCGGATGCGCTCGAGCAGGCCATGGAGGGCTGCCTGGTCGGGCAGTGGGCCGGAGAGCAGGGTCTCGTCTCCGTCTCCGTGGAATATCGTCAGGCCGGCCAGCCAATCCGACCAGGCCGGGTCGAGTAAGCCCTTCACTTTGATCTCATAGTATTCCGGCACGGCAGCCTCCCTCCTGAAAGCTGGCAATACCTTAGGGCACGGCCGGCCTGCCCGCATCCGCCAATGGGGATATCCGGGGTTTACTCTTGAGGGTTTAGGCGCCGGATGGGGACGTTACGGGAGGAGACCGAGCCGCCGGGCACGGGCCACTGCCTCGGTCCGGTTGGCGACATCGAGCTTGCGGTAGAGGCTGGCTGTGTGGGCCTTGACGGTGCCGGGGGCGACGACCAGTTGTCGCGCGATCTCCGGGTTGGTCGCGCCCTGGGCGATGAGGTGGAGCACTTCCAATTCACGGGGGCTGAGCGGCTCGATGAGTCCCGCGGCCGGCGCAGCTGGGGCCGGCACTCTGACCGGTGGCTCGGCCTCCATTTGGGACAGCAGGTGAGTCGCGTAACTCCGCAATGGGTTGGCGCCGGCCTGGGCCAGCCAGCGGGCGAGCAGCATCTGCATCGGTCGGCCCTCGTCCAGGAAGACTCGCAGGTAGCCGCCCGGCTCGGCCAGGCGGAGGGCCGCCTCGAGAGCCGCCAGCGCCGTCGCGGCCTGGTCGTCCGCTGGCGCCCCACTCGCGGCATAGCGCTGTCTGGCCGTGGCGGCGAGGACCAGGGCGCTGATCTCCGTGCCGATGCGGCCGGCCGCCGGCGCGCTGGCGGCGACACGGTCCAGCAGAGATAATGCCGCCTCGATCTGCCCGTCGGCGAGCGAGGCGCGAGCCAGCATCAGGGCCGCGAGTTCCGCATTCTCGTCCAGGGTATCGGTCGCGCTGGTCAGGTCTTGCCGCCAGTCGTTCACCAGGGCGCCGGCTTGCCCGGCCAGCGGGTCGCCGGCCGCAAGACGGCCTCCGGCCGCCCGCAGCGCGAGCCACACGCGCACCAACTCCGTTTCCACCATGCGCCGCAGTGTGCGGGTCAACGTGGCGTTTGCCCTGACCTGGTCTGCCGCGCCGATAGACACCCAGGCGTTTTGGAGCTCACCCCGGGCGAGTTGCACACGCGCCTGGAGCGCATGGGCGTAAGCCAGGTGATTGGGGTTTGGCCACTGCCAGGTGTGGGCGAGCGCCTCGGCCAGCAGCCGGCCTGCGGCCTCCAACTCATTTTGTTCAAGGAGCACGCCGGCGAGACCGGCCTCCATGCGCGCGATGTAACCCAGGCTGCGCGCACCCTGCCGGCCGGCCTCGGCCAGGGCCGTCTCGAAGAGCTGGCGGGCTGGCCGGAGCCGGCCCTGGGTTCGGACGACCTGGGCCAGATCTGTGAGCCCGGTCACCAGCGTCCACACGTTACCCAGGGTGCGCGCCAGGTGGATCTGTTCCTCGAAGGCGGCGCCAGATTCGGCGAGGCGTCCCAGGCTGCGCTGGGCATAACCGGTCGCCCAGGCCGCTGTCGCCCGATCCCATAGGTCATCAGGCGGCAGCCAATCCCTGGCCCGGCTGGCCAATGCGAGGGCTTCGACATCCCGGCCCGCCATCACGGCGGTCATGGCGCCTACGGCAGCCACCGCACCCCGGAGCGCAGCGGATTCTGAGGCCGGACCGACTTCCGGCGTGGCCAACGCCTGGTCGAGCAGGGGTTGAACCTCGGCCAGCCGGCCGGCGAAGGCCAGGACGTACGCCTGGTGGACGCACAACCACGGCCGGGTCCGGCGGACCTCGGCTGGCAGGGCCTCGATCCAGCTTGTCAGGGCGTGCAGTTCGCCCCGCGCCAGAAGGCGCGAAGTGTTCGCCTCCACCAGCCGGGCAGCCTGGGCATGATCTCCAGCGGCCAGCGCGTGATTGACCGCCTCGACCGTGAAGCCGTTGCGGTCCAACCAGGCGGCCGCCCGGGCATGCAACGCTCGTGTGAGCTCCGGGTACGCCTGGTCCAGTCGGGCCCGCAGCAGATCGGCGAACAAGTGATGATAGCGGAACCAGCGCTGCTCGTCGTCGAGGGCGACCAGAAACAGATTGGCGTTGAATAGGCGCTGGAGCCTGTCCTGGCCCTCGGCGCCAGCCGTGACCGCGTCGCACAGTGGGCCGTTCAGACGGTCCAGAATAGAGGTCTGCAACAGAAAATCGCGAACGGCGTCCGGCTGCTGGTGCAGGACCTCGTCGACCAGGTACTCGGCGATGTAGACGTGGCTGCCGGTGAAGGCGCGGACGAAGTCGGATCGGTCGGTCCGCCGCAGCATCGAGAGCGCCGCCAGTTGCAGGCCGGCGATCCAGCCCTCCGTTCGGGCTTCGAGCGCCGCCACGTCCGCCGGTGTCAGGTTTAGCCCCATCGTCTGATTGAGAAAGGCGGCCGCCTCCTGCGTGGTAAAGCGCAGGTCGGCAGCCCGAATTTCGGTCAGGTGGTCACGCACTCGCAATCGTGCGAGCGGCAGACCGAAGGGGTCGGCACGCGTCAGGATCACCAGGTGCAGCGCTGGCGGCCGGTGCTCCAGCAGGAAGGTGACCGCCTCATGGATCGCCCTGTTCTTGATCACGTGATAGTCGTCAAGCACCAGCGCGAACGGCGGTGCCGGCTGGCTCCATTCAGCGATGAGGTGCTGCAGAATGGCCTGCTCGGGCGGCGGCTGGGGCGAGCGCAACAGTGCCAGCGGCATGTCGCCGAATCCCGGCCGGATCGGGGCCATCGCCGCGATGAGGTATTCGAGGAACCGACCCGGGTCATTATCCTCCGAATCAAGTGAAAGCCACGCGAGCGGAAACGCCCGGCCGGGCTCAGCCGCGCGCCACTCGGCGAGGAGCGTGGTCTTGCCGAAGCCAGCGGGGGCCGAAATGAGCGTGAGCGGGCGCGACAGCCCGTCCGCTACGAGCGCTGTGAGGCGTGGGCGCGGGACTAGGCTGGCCCGCGCGGGCGGAAGAAAGAGTTTGGTGGTGAGAAGGGGAGAATGGTCGGGCACGGGGCGGCTCCAGCGCCTATTGTAGTCCAGCTCACGCCCCCTCATTTTCTATTCTCTCCAAAAATGCTACTATTCGGCGGCCGGTATGGGCGGTCCAGTATCTGGCGCCTTCAGGCGTGCCCAGCCGTTCATCGGTCCGCTTAGCTCCGCAGGGTTGAGGCGCGCTCTGCAATTCGCTGATGATGACTCCTGTCCTGTCGATCACGCGGCGCCGGCCGGCGCCGCCAGCCCGGCGCGTTGACCGGGCGGCCCTGGTCCAGCGATTGAGCGAGGGGCTGGCGCTCGGGCGACCCCTGACGCTCGTGTCTGCGCCGGCCGGTTTTGGCAAAACGACGTGCGTGGCGGAATGGCTGGCCGTCCCGGATCGGCCCGTCGCCTGGCTGTCGCTCTCGGCCGATGACGATGCGCCGGAGCATTTCTTCCCGGCGCTGATCGCGGCCCTAGAAGAGCTCAGGCCGCACTTAGGTTCGGACTGGCCCCAAGAACTGAGTAAGGTGAACGGCGCCCTGCGGACCGGGCAGCTTCCGCCGGCGGCGGCCATCGCCGGGGCCTGGCTCTCCGACATCCTGGCGGCCCCGCGCCCCTTTTTGCTCGTCCTGGACGATTTTCACTGCCTCCAGGACCCTTTCATTCTGGGAGTTTTTGAGCAGCTGATCGGGCGCCTGTTCCAACCCTATCTGCCTCAACCCCTGCACCTTACCCTGCTGACGCGCGAGGACCCGCCGCTGCCCCTGGCCCGGCTGCGAGCGAACAATCAACTGACCGAGATCCGCGCTCAGGAGCTGCGCTTCTCCCGGGATGAGGCCCGCGCCTTCCTAGCCGGCGTAATGGGCCTGGACCTGTCCGAGGGCGAGGTCGCCGCCTTGGAAGCCCGCACCGAGGGCTGGGCAGCCGGGTTGCAGCTGGCGGGCCTCTCGTTGCGCGGGCAGGCCGATGTGTCAGGCGTTATTCACGGCCTGCGCGGCAATCAACGCTTCATCCTGAGCTATCTGACCGAGGAGGTGCTCCATCGACAAACCGCAGCGGTGCAGCAGTTCCTTCTGGCCACCTCCATCCTGGACCGGTTGAGCGGCGATCTGTGCAATGCGCTGACCGGCCGAACGGATAGCGCCATGCTGCTGGAGCAGCTATACCGCGCCAACCTGTTCCTCATCCCTCTCGACGACGAGCAGCGCTGGTACCGTTATCACCACCTGTTCGCCGATCTGCTGCGCAATCGCCAGGGCGTCACCCAGGGCGACCGCACGGCCGAGCTGCACCGGCAGGCGAGCCGGTGGTATGCGCGGGCCTGCCTCGAACGCGGCGCAGGTGAGCGGGCGGACCTGGCCAGGCAGGCGGTCCGGCATGCCCTGGCTGCGGCCGATCCTCACGAGGCCGCCGAACTGATTGAAGCTCATTCAACCGAACTCCTGGGCCAGTGGCACGTCAAGATGGTCCAGGAGTGGCTCCGGCTGCTCCCGGTGGAGTGGCGCGCGCGGTGCCCGCGAACGAACCTGGCCCTCGCGCACCTGCACCTGCGGCGGGCGGACTTCGCCGAGGCGGCCCCCTATCTGGAGCGGTTGGAGGCGACCCTGGCCGCCACGCCAACGCCCGCGCCGGACTTGAAAGCTGAGGCGCTGGTCTTGCAGTCGGCCCGTCTGATGGCCCAGGGCCGGCCGCTCGACGCCTTGACACTGGCGGAACAGGCTCGTGACCTGGCGCCGGAGAAGGCCCTCGACACGCGCGGCCGCGTCCTTCTGGCCCTGGCGACCGCGCACCAGCACCTGGACGAGCCGGCCCAGGCCGAGGCGGATTACCGGCAGCTGATCCACCTGGGGCGGGTGACGGGCGATCTCATGACGGAGCTGCTGGGCATCTCAGCCCTGGCCTTGATGCTGGTGGAGCGGGGCCAGCTGCGCGCCGGGTTTGCGCTGGCTGCCGAAGGCGTCGCGCAGGTCGAACGGGCCGGCTATGTCCCGCCGATTGGTGCGGGCTTATACGGCCTCCTGGGCCAGATCGCTTTCAATCGGGGCGAATTGGACCAGGCTGACCGCGACCTGCGGCGCGCCGCCGAAGTCAGCGCATTGAGCGGGTTCAGCGACGCCGTGCTCTTTCACGCGGTCACTCGGTCGCGCATGAGCCAGATGCGCGGCGACTGGGCCGCCGCCGAGGTCGAGATCGGGCGGGCATTGCCGGCCATGCGCGCCGACGCGCCCATAGTCGTCCGGGAAGAGCTGATGGCCCAGCGCGTCAATGTCTTGCTGGCCCAGAAACGCCTGGCTGACGCCGAGCAGATGTTTGCGCAGGGATTGCTCGCCAGTACGGGCGCAGGGTCGCTGGCAAGCCTAGAACCCGGACAGGCGCTTAGTTACGCGCACGGCGTACTGTACAACTGCGGCCTGCGTGTCCAGCTCCACCGCGTCCGCTTCCAGCTGGCCGCACCCAGCCCCCCCGAATGGCCGAACTTGGCCGACCGGCTGGTGGGCGCCTTCCTTCGCCAGCAGTACGTTCCACTGGCCCTCGAAGCCCTCCTGCTGCGGGCCCAGCTTCAGTCTGTGCACGGGGAAACGCCGGCCAGTCAAGGTGACCTGACGGCCGCGGTGGACCTGGCTGAGCCGGAAGCTTACGTCAGTGTCTTCCTGCTCGAGGGCCCACCGATTGCGGAGGCGCTGGGCGGATTGCTGGCGCGGAGTGAACCTGGGGGCCGTCGCGTCCGATTCATCCGGACCATCCTGGCAATGTGGGCCAGCCTGCGCGAGGGGCCGCCGGCCGCCTCGGTCGAACCAACCGTAAACCGCCAACCACCTGGTCTTGTGGAAACGCTCACCGAGCGGGAGCTGGAGGTGCTGCGCCTGATGCAGGCCGGCCAGACCTACGCCGAGATTGCCGGCCGGCTCGTGGTCTCCATCAATACCGTCCGGAGCCACGTCAAATCCATTTACGGCAAACTTGGGGTGAATAACCGCACCGCCGCCCTCGGGACTGCCCGGAGCCTGAAACTTCTCTGAGCCCCGTGTCAAGATCACATTTCAAGCCGGTCCGGATCACATGCACATGTGATCCGGACCGGCTTTCGTTTGCGTAAGATGGCTTCATCAACGGGCACACAATTGGAGGGTTCTCATGTTGCGAGAAAAACAAGACACGGTCAGCCCGGTTCAGACGCCCGCGGCCAACTCGCCCGGTCTGTATCGCCTGGCCGGGGTAGGGGTGCTGTTGAGCCTGGCGCTGGGGCTGCTGGATATCGGGCTCTCCTTCGGCGGCGGGGATGTGCCGGTGGGTACATTGAGCGCGCGGGAGTGGTTCGCGAGGTACCAGCACAACTGGTTTGTGGGCCTGCGCAACCTGGGCTTCTTCAACGTGGTCTCCCCGCTCCTGACGATCCCGCTTTACCTGGCCCTGGGCCGGCTGCATCGCCGGCAAGCGCCGGTCGGAGCCACCCTGGCCTTGCTCGTCTTCGTCCTCGGGGCGGCCGTCTACATCAGCAACAACCGGGCCCTGGCCATGCTGACCCTCAGCCGCGAGTATGCCGCGGCCCAGACCCCGGCCGAGATGGACCAGCTGGCCGTGGCCGGGACCGTGATGCTGGCCCAGGCCGAGGACTTTACCCTCGGGACCCTGCCGGGCTTCGTGCTCCTCAGTGCGGGCAGCCTCGGCATGCTGGCCGTGATGCTGCAAGGGCGCGTGTTCGGGCGGCGGCTGGCGCTGGCTGGCCTGGCAGGCACGAGCGGCCTGCTCATCTTCACGGTCGCAGTCACCCTCGTGCCGACAGTCATGCGGCCGGCCATGCTCCTGGCCCTCGCCGGTGGGCTGGTGATGATGGGCTGGGACGTGGCGATGGCGCTCGCCATGTTCCGGCTGGCGCGGCCCCCGGCGCGTCCGGCTGTGGGCGTGGCCGTCCCCGCGCGCTAACGGGCAGAGCCGGCGATGCATACCTACTTGATCCGCCTTCAGGGGCAGGTGGACGTGGCCGAGCTGAACGCGGGCAGCCCGCACCAGATGAGGCCCGTCACGAGGGGGCTCGACAAGGCGAGGACGGCGTCCACGGCGCTCACCATCCGCACCGACCAGGCCGGCCTGATCGGGCTGCTGCGGCACCTGCATCAACTGGGGTTGACTTTGCTCTCGATTGAGTCTCTGGCGGAGACCGTGCCACCGAGCGATGAAAGGAAATCACCATGACCCGACCCATTCTCGTCACCTATGCCAGCCGCAGCGGCTTCACCGCGGGGGTCGCCGAAGCGATCGGCCGCGCCCTGGCGGAAGGCGGCACGCCGATCGACGTGCGCCCGATGAGCGACGTGGGGGATGTCTGCGGCTACCAGGCGGTGGTCGCGGGCAGCGCTATTCGGGACCGGCAATGGCTGCCGGAGGCGATGCGGTTTGTGACCACGCACCGCCAGGCGCTGGCGCAGCGGCCGTTCGCGGCCTTCCTGGTGTGCATCACGCTCTCCATGACCAACGCGGACCAGTATCGCGCCGGAGTGTCGGGGTGGCTTGATCCGGTGCGTGCCCTGGTGCGGCCGGTGAGCGAAGGCCTCTTCGCGGGCGGCCTCGACTTCCGGAAGCTGCCGCTCAATGGTTCCACGCTGATGATGCACGTGCCGGTGATGATAGGGCTCTGGAAGGCCGGTGACCACCGCGATTGGGGTGCTATCCAGGCCTGGGCTGAGCAAACGCGCCCGTGGCTGGCGGGACAGTAGCCAGCTGCGCCCACGTCGTGCGGGAATACGACGCCACAGCCGAAGGGCGCGCTTCGATGAGGCTCTGGCGAGTGCCCGGCCATCGGCCCAGGCAGCCGCGAGCGCCTCAGGCGCAGGGCGCGCCTTCAGTTCGGCGACGTCGTGTTTCCACTCGCGCTGATCAGCCGGCGCCAGCGGAGCGCCTAAGGCGCGCAGAATCGCTTCCGCGGCCCCGAACAGGCGCGCGGCGATGGCTACCCACCGCCAGAAGATCGCCGGTAGATGCCCAGCCGAGGCTGACAGCCTAATCCTGTTCCGGATGGTACGGGGCAGCCGCGGTTGCTCGCGAATCGGCCTGGAAAGTTGCCGGGGCCTGATTACCACATGCGGCCCTTGCCAGGGTAATCGCAATTATTAACGTGCCAAGCCAGAAGTTTCTCATCTTTGACAACACCTGCGTCTAGGCGGCCCAACGTGGCGGTTCCGGCGCTCGTGCGAGCGCGCAGCGAAGCGGAGCGCAAAGTGCGAGTCGCCTGCAACCGCCACGTTGGCTGGTTTTGAGCTGTCTTACCTGTTCGCGCAGATTCCTACTTGCCGGCGGCCGCCTTGTTAGCTTATCCCATCACGCTGAGTGACCGATGTGAATATCTTTGCAGCTCTGGCGCGACTCCTGCAACAAGCATGGAGCGGATCAACCGCACCAATTCCTTTGAGGGAAGCTCCTTCTTGTGGTTGTACCAATGCGTAAGCGTTGCAATGATGGCCGACAGTCCAAACTCAAAGATATAGGCGGTCCGAATTTCGTTATCAGGCAATCCAAACGCATTTGACAGGGCCGGGCGCATGATGGCTTTCAGCTTTTGGGCGAAATAGGGATCTCCGTTTTCACCTAACAAGCTGCCCAAATAGTTTCCTTTAACCTCGAACGCATTAGCCAGTTTTTGAATGATGTCATCATTTAGTCCGCTCTCCAGGCTGCCGAGAACCTGCTCTTTGAGATATGCCAGGAGACCATCTTCCAGCTGGTTCAAGACATCGTAAATGTCCACAAAATATTCATAGAATGTGCTGCGGTGGTAGCCGGCTTTGGAGGTGATGTCCTTGATGGTGATGTGTTCGATCTTTTGTTGCCGATACAAGCTCCAGAAAGCCCGGATCAGGTTCTCTCTCGTTTGGGCGGTAAGTTCAGGTTGCTTTTTCACGCTGCTGCCTCTCGTTCGAGCAATCGTCCGACAGTGGAAGATTGATTGTCGGTTGATCTTTGCGTATGGGCGAATTATACTTTGGCTGTCCGACACGATGTCGGGCAATTCGTGCAAGGAACTTGGTAATGAATTTCTACAGACACAACTGGTACTACGTCGGTGGCGTCTTGTTTGTGATTCTGTCTTTCGTCACGGGTTTTTTCGGGCAACGTGTCAGCCATATCGAGCTTATCCTGATTTACAGCTTTATGGCGTTGCTGGTGCATCAATTTGAAGAATATGGGGTGCCTGGCGGCTTTCCCGCTTTGTTTAATGTCATCATGAACGGTGAGACCAAGGCGCCGGACCGATTCCCTCAGAACAGCAACCTGGCAATGGTAGTCAATGTGCCGTTGGCTTATTCTTTCTACATTGCGGGAATTCTATTTCCAGGAACAATCTGGCTTGGTCTGGCAACGATGTTCTTTGGGCTGTCTCAGATTCTCTTTCATGGCATATTGGTGAATCGAAGTCTGAAGAGCTTTTATAATCCCGGGCTTGCCGCCTGCGTCTTTCTGCACGGCCCGATCAGCATTTACTACATTTGGTACGTTGCAACGAACGGCCTGGCCGGCCCGTGGGATTATATCGGCGGCATAGTAACAACGATTTTGGCGGCAGCTGTGATGATTGCCCTCCCGGTCAGGGCATTTTCAAGCCGGGAGGCAAAACACCCATTTTCAAAAGAGGAGATGGAGCGATTCGGCATGATGGAAAAGGCCAAGAAGCTGGATTCATCCAATGCCTTCCGGCTGTTTCAGAAATAGTTAGTTGAGGGTTCCCTATGCAAAAGATATGATGCCGCACATCAGCCCTTCTTGCTGAATTCACAAACGAGCATTCGTTAAAGCCCGCCAACGGCCGGCGCTCACCCGCTGGGTGGTATAACGACTATTGTGTAAAAGTGCGGGAGCCGGGTATCCTTGCGGGTTACCACACCACACGAGGACCCCATGACTCCCACACCAACCACACAAGATACCCAACCGACCACTCCCCGTCAAGCCGAGTTTCAGGCGCTGCTGCATGAGAAGATGCGCTTGGCCATCCGCTTGACCTTGGTGGACGTGCTCGAAGACGAAGTGACGGCCTTCATTGGGGCGGCGGCCCTACCAACGCAGAGCCAGTCGCCGCGACCAGCGCAATGGCGCCTATCCCCGTGACTTGGGTACGACCGTGGGTCAACTGGAGGACCTGCCGGTGCCGCGCACGCGCAAGGGCTTTCGGACGCAACTGTTTGAGCGAGCGTTACCAGCGGCGGCAAGCCCAGTTGGATGCGGCCATCGGCGAGATGTTTGTCTTTGGCACGAGCATGCCCCGGGTGGGCGAAGTGGTCGAAACCCTCACCGGTCTGACGCTCAGCCCGGCCACCGTGTCAACATCGGTTAAACCGCCATTCAGGTGACTTATATCACCGGCACTGACACTGGGGCTGGGCGCCTATCATGCCGCCGAGCGGCTCGGGGTGCCGGCCTTCTGGACCATGCCGTTCCCCAATGGCCGGACGCGCGCCTTCCCCAGCGTCGCCTTTCCGGCGCTGCCGCTGGGCGGGGCGTACAACGCGCTGACCCATGCCCTGGGCGAGC
>ERZ761602.5372-NODE-5372-length-15284-cov-6.614092_pt1 | contig 15284 bp, 13 predicted proteins | sample MGYA00512165_ERZ761602 | MGnify/ENA primary metagenome ERZ761602 (study PRJEB28899, sample SAMN02445085) | bioreactor sludge metagenome | biome: EBPR sludge; isolation source: Thorneside wastewater treatment plant | place: Australia: Brisbane, Thorneside...
CGCCACATCGAAGTGCAGGTGTTTGGCGACAGCCACGGCAACGTTGTCCACCTGTTCGAGCGCGATTGTTCGCTCCAGCGCCGCCACCAGAAGGTGATCGAGGAAGCCCCCGCCCCCGGCATGGACGAAGCGACCCGCGCCGAACTGTGCGCGGCAGCCGTCCGGGCAGCCAGGGCGGTTAACTATCGCGGCGCGGGCACGATCGAATTCATCGCCGATGCTTCGGAAGGCCTGCGCGCCGACCGGATCTGGTTCATGGAAATGAACACCCGCCTGCAGGTGGAACACCCGGTGACCGAGGAGATCACCGGGGTGGACCTGGTCGAATGGCAGCTGCGGGTGGCGGCAGGCGAGGAACTGCCGCGGCGGCAGGAGGACCTTTCGATCAACGGCTGGGCCATGGAAGCGCGGCTTTATGCCGAGGACCCGGCGAAGGGGTTTTTGCCCGCCATCGGCCCGCTCGATCACTTGCGCCTTGGCAGCGGATTGCGGGTCGATACCGGCGTAGAGGAAGGCGGCGAAGTATCGCCGTTCTACGATCCGATGATCGCCAAGCTGATCGCGCATGGAGAATCGCGTGAAGAGGCAATCGAAACGCTGCTGGAAGGCGTCGATCAGACCGAGGTCTGGCCGGTGCGCACCAATGCCGGGTTCCTCGGCCTGCTACTGGAACATCCCGGTTTTCAGTCCGGCAAGGTCGATACCGGCCTGATCGGGCGCGATCTTGAACTGCTGGTTCAGGCACCAGAGCCCGATAACCAAGAACTGACCGAAGCAGCAGCGCTTCTGGCGGCAAGTCCAGGTTCGGGGCCGTGGTCGGCCGCGCTCGGTTTTCGCGCCAACGCTGCTCCGCGTGCCGAAGTTCGCATGGTCGATGACCAAGGAACGCTGCACCGCGTTGCGCTTGACGAGGTGGCGGCGGATCATCCGGCGGAAGACGTGCTGGTGTTCGATGCCGGTTTCGCCCGCCGCTATACGCTGGAACGGGTTGCAGGCGGCTCGCACCACGGTGCCCACGATGGCGATATCCTCTCGCCCATGCCGGGCAAGATCATCGCCGTCGAAGTCACCGAAGGACAGGCGGTGACCAAGGGGCAGAAGCTGCTGACGCTGGAAGCGATGAAGATGGAGCACACGCTGACCGCGCCGTTCGATGGCACGGTGGCGCAGCTTTCCGCCACGCCCGGCGCGCAGGTGCAGGTCGAGGCGCTGCTGGCGCGGATCGAGGCCAGCGAATGACCTGGAAACCCGAAGTCGAGGAACTGCGCCGCCGCCGCAAGCTGGCCGAGCAGATGGGGGGGCCGGAAAAGGTCGCGCGGCAGCATGGCCGGGGCAAGCTGGACGCCCGCGCCCGCATCAAGGGCCTGGTCGATCCCGGTTCCTTCCGCGAGGTCGGCAAGATCGCCGGCAAGGGCCATTACGGGCCGGACGGCGAGCTGCTCGACCTCTCCCCCTCCAACCTGGTCTTCGGGCGCGCCAATATCGAAGGGCGCCCGGTGGTGGCCAGCGCCGACGATTTCACCGTGCGCGGCGGCGCGGCCGATGCGGCGATCCACCGCAAGTTCGTGCAGTGCGAACAGATGGCCTCCACGCTGAAAATCCCGCTGATCCGGATGATCGACGGCACCGGCGGGGGCGGATCGGTCAAGACGCTGGAAGAGATCGGCGCGACCTACGTTCCCGCCACACCGGGCTGGGGCGAGATCGTCAAGAACCTTGAGACGGTGCCGGTCGTCGCCCTCGCCCTCGGCCCGACGGCGGGCCTTGGCGCGGCGCGGGTGGTGGCCAGCCACTATTCGATCATGGTCAAGGGCCTGTCCCAACTGTTCGCCGCCGGCCCCGCCGTAGTCGAGGCGATCGGGGAAGCGAGCGACAAGGAATCGCTGGGCGGATCGATCATCCACACCCGCAACGGCGTGGTCGACGAGGAAGTGGCCAGCGAGGCCGAAGCCTTCGCCACCGCCCGCCGGTTCCTGTCCTACCTGCCCAGCCACGTCGGTCAGCACGCCCCGCGCACGATGAACACCGACCCGGTGGACCGCAAGGAGCAGAGCCTGATCAGCCTGGTCCCGCGTGAGGCCAAGCAGGTCTATTCGATGCGCAAGCTGCTGGACGCCGCGTTCGACAAGGGCAGCGTGTTCGAGATGGGCCGGATGTGGGGTCGCGCCGCGATCACCGCCTTTGCCCGGCTGGATGGCTGGCCGGTCGCGGTCGTCGCCAGCGATCCCAGCTTCCTTGGCGGATCGTGGGAAGCCAAGACCAGCGAGAAAGTGGAACGCTTCATCAAGCTGGCCGACCAGTTCCGCCTGCCGGTGGTCCACCTGGTCGACAACCCCGGTTTCATGATCGGGCTGGCCGCCGAAAGCAGCGGCACGATCCGCTACGGCGTCAATGCCATGAACGCGATCTACAAGGCCACGGTGCCGCTGTGCTGCGTGGTGATCCGCCGCGCCTATGGCATTGCCGGTAGCGCGATGAGCAACGCCGAAGCCTTCCAGTACCGCTTCGCCTGGCCCAGCGGCGACTGGGGCAGCCTGCCGATCGAAGGCGGGATCGAAGTTGCCTACAAGAGCGAGATCGAAGCCGCGGAAGACCCGCAGGCCCACCTCGAAGCGATCCGCGAACGCCTCAACCGCGTGCGCAGCCCGTTCCGCACCGCCGAGAAGTTCGGGATCGAGGACATCATCGACCCGCGCGAAACGCGGCCACTGCTCTGCGAATTTGCCGATCTGGCGTGGAAGGCGCTGGGGGCAGACTGAGGATCAGGCCCCCAGATAGTCCCTCAGCCCCGCCGCCTGCTCCGCGCTGAGCCGCAGGCCCAGCTTGGTGCGGCGCCACAGCACGTCCTCGGCACTGACGGCCCATTCCTCGGCCACCAGGTAATCGACCTCGGCCTGGCGCAGGCCACCGCCGAAATCGCGGCCCTGGTCTTGGTCCAGCCAGGCCCGCGCGCGGGTGCCATAGGCGCGGGCGATGCGGTCGGCATCGTCGGCGGACAGGTACGGATAATCGCGGGCATAGGCGGCGATCAGCGCGTCGAGACCGTCGATGGCAAAGTCTCCGCCGGGCAGGGCTTCGCGCCGGGTCCAGCCCTTGCTCGACAGCGCCGGCAGGCGCGGGACGAGCAGGTCCACCGCTTCTTCGGCAAGATGGCGGTAAGTGGTGATCTTGCCGCCATAAACCGAGAGCAGCGGCGCGCCCTCGGCTTCGCCTGACAGGTCGAGCCGGTAGCCACGGGTCGCCGCTTCGGGCTTGTCCGAACCGTCGCTGACCAGCGGGCGCACGCCGGAATAGGTCCAGACCACATCGGCGGGAGTGATCGTCCTGGCGAAGTAGCGGCTGGCCCCTTCGCACAGGTAGGCGATCTCCTCGGCGCTTGCCTCGACCTTGTCCAGCGAGCGGTCATGGTCGACGTCGGTGGTGCCGATCAGGGTGAAATGGCGCTCATAGGGGATGGCGAAGAAGATCCGCCCGTCCGGCAGCTGGAAGAAATAGGAATAGGGGTGATCGAACAGGCGCGGGACGACGATGTGGCTGCCGCGCACCAGCCGCATGGCATAGTCCGGCGCTTCGCCGATCAGGCCGTCCACTTCCAGCACGCGCGGACCGGCGGCATTGACCAGCGCCTTGGCATGAAACGTCTCGTTGCCGGCCTCGATCCGCCACAGGCCATCCTCGCGCCGGGCGGAGGTAACGCGGGTGCGGGGACGCACGGTGGCACCCTTGGCCTCGGCCGACTTGGCGTTGAGCACCACCAACCGCGCATCGTCCACCCAGCCGTCGGAATATTCGAACCCGGTGGAAAAGCCGCCTTTCAGCGGGCCGCCCGCGGCATGGCGGCGCAGATCGACCGTGCGGGTGGCGGGCAGGCGCTTGCGTCCGCCGATGTGGTCATAAAGGAACAGTCCCAGCCGCAGCAGCCAGCGCGGCCGCAGCCCGTCGACATAGGGCAGGACGAAGCGCATCGGGTGGATGATGTGCGGGGCAATGGCCCACAGCGCCTCGCGCTCGGTCAGCGATTCGCGGACCAGGCCGAACTCGTAATGCTCCAGATAGCGCAGCCCGCCGTGGATCAGCTTGGTCGAGGCCGAGCTGGTCCCCTGCGCCAGGTCGCCCGCTTCGAGCAGCAGCACTTTCGCGCCGCGCCCGGCGGCATCGCGGGCAATGCCAGCCCCGTTCACGCCGCCACCAATGACTGCCAGGTCGAAAGGTTCGTTCATGCCGTCTGTCTACCGGGTGGATTGAGCCGGCGGAAGAGCCGCCCGCGCTCGCTGTAGAACACCAGAGCCAGCGCGATCAGCCCGCCGGCCAAGAGCGCCGTGGCCAGCGGCCGGGCGCTGCCATCAAACGCCTGCCCGATCGCCCCGCCGAGCAGCGAGGACAGCACCGAGCGGGTGAACATCTGCACCGAAGCCGCCGCCCCGGCGATCTGGCCGAACGGCTGCAAGGCGATCGAGGTGAAATTGGCCCCCATCAGCGCGCAAAGGCACATCTGCGCCGCCATCATCACGGCGAACTCGGTCAGAGTCTCGTCCCCGGCATAGGCCCGGCTGACCTGCAATGCGGCCAGCGCGATGAACAGCAGCAGCGCGGTGTGCGACACGCGCCGCGCGCCGAACCGCTCGACGATCCGCGAATTGACCAGGTTGGCCATGGCCATGCACCCGGCCATCGCCGCGAAGTAGAGCGGGAAACTGTCCCCCGCGCCGAAGTGTTCGGCGACCAGTTGCTGCGAGCTGTTGAGAAAGCCGAACAACCCGGCCCAGACCAGCCCCGCGCCGATCACGTAACCGATCGAGGCCCGGTTGCTCAGCGCGGTGCCCATGTTGGCGGCGATGTGGCGGGGGCGGATCTCCTGCCGGTTGGCGGGATCGAGCGTTTCGGGCAGGCGCAGCCAGACCCAGGCCGTGACCGCGATGGACAGCACCGTCGTCAGCCCGAAGATCCAGCGCCAGCCGCCCAGTTGCAGCGCCGCCTGGCCGAAACTGGGGGCCAGGATTGGGACGATCATGAAAACCAGCGCCGTGGTGGACAGCATCCGCGCCATCCGGTCGCCCTCGTGGCAATCGCGGATGATCGCGCTGGGCATGACCGACAGCCCCGCGCTGCCCAGCGCCTGCAAGCCGCGCAGCACCAGCAGTGTGGTGAAATCCTGCACCACCGCGCAGGCCAGCGCCAGCACGGTATAGATCCCCAGCGCCGCGAACAGCACCGGGCGGCGGCCGAACCGGTCGGCCAACGCGCCGGGCAGCAACGCGCCGATCGCCGATCCGAACAGGTAGACCCCGATCACCAGCTGGCGGTGGTTGGGATTGTCCGATCCCAGATCGCTCGCGATCGCGCCCAGCGCGGGCAGCATCGAATCGATGCTGAGCGCCTGCAACGCCATCAGCGAGGCCATCAGGACGATGAACTCGCGTTCCCCGATTCGGGTGGGCATGTGGCGCGGCGCGGCGGGCATGGTCGGGCCATGGCCGCTTTGCTGCCGGTTTGCCACCCTTGATCTACCCTTTTCGTATGCACGGAAGGGCGGTTAAGGTGGTGCGCATGGACCCTGCCCTGCCCGATTCAGCCGATGAGCACGCGGGTGGCAGCGGACTGAGGAAGATCATCCATGTCGACATGGATGCCTTCTATGCCAGCGTCGAACAGCGCGATGATCCGTCGCTGCGGGGCAAGCCGGTGGCGGTTGGCGGCGACGGCCCGCGCGGGGTGCTGAGCACCTGTTCCTATGAAGCGCGCAAGTTCGGGTGCCGCTCGGCCATGCCTTCGATCACGGCCAAACGCTTGTGCCCGCAGCTGATTTTCCGCCCGCCTCGGTTTGCCGTCTATACCGCGATTTCCCGCCAGATCCGTGCGATCTTCGAAGAATACACCCCGCTGGTCGAGCCGCTGAGCCTGGACGAGGCGTTCCTCGACGTGACCGAGGACCTCAAAGGCATCGGCTCTGCCACCCGCATTGCCGAGCTGATCCGCGCCCGGATCAAGGCCGAAACCGGCCTCACCGCCAGTGCCGGGGTGTCCTACAACAAGTTCCTCGCCAAGCTGGCCAGCGACCAGCACAAGCCCGACGGGCTGTGCGTGATCCGCCCGGGCGAGGGCGCGGATTTCGTGGGCCGGCTACCAGTGCGGCGGTTCTTCGGAATCGGCCCCAAGGGTGCCGAGAAGATGGCTGCGCTGGGGATCGAAACCGGAGCGGACCTGCGCACGAAGGACATTCATTTCCTGCGCCAGCACTTCGGATCCCAGGCCGATTACCTCTACCGCGCCGCGCGCGGTATCGATCTGCGCCGGGTCAAGGCCGACCGGGCGCGCAAGTCGCTGGGGGCGGAACGCACGCTCGACAAGGACCTCGCCTCGGGCGCGGCGCTGCGCGAGGTGCTGGAGCGGATCATCGCCATCACCTGGGACCGGATCGACAAGGCCGGAGCCCGGGGGCGGACCATCACGCTCAAACTGAAATTCAAGGATTTCAGCAACCTGACCAGAGCGCGCAGCCTGCCGCAAGCGCTTGCCAGCCGTGCCGAACTGAACCGGATCGGGCATGAGCTGCTGGACGAGGTGCTGCCGCTGGCCCAGCCGGTGCGGCTGGTCGGGCTGACCCTCTCGGCCATGGAAGACGACGATCCCGCGCCGAACGCACCCGCCACGGCCTTTCAGGGACAGCTGCCGTTCTGAGCCGGCCCGTTCCCGCTTAACCGCCGCAAACGTCCCATTCAGAGATGCGAAAGCAATAATGTTGGACAAGAGCAGCGTCTTGGCAGAAAACCAAGGCCGGGGATCGGTTCTCGTAAATGTGGTCGAAGAGTCATGCCTTCGGCGGGTGCGAGCAACGGGGGCGATGACCTGCCGATACCATATTTGAAGGGGTTACCGATTATGAAGTTCCGTGCTGTTGCCGCTGCCGCGGCTCTGTTCGCCATGGCCATGCCGACCGTTTCGACCGCGCAGACCAACAACGACCTGTCCTATGAAAAGCTGACCCACTGCGCCGCCTTCAACATGCTGGTGAGCACCGTGATGAGCACCGGCAAGGACAAGGACACCGCCGAAAGCAAGGCCACTGCCGAAACCTTCACCAACCAGGCCGCCGCGCTGATCGTGGTCGCCTCGATCGTCGGCAAGAAGGACACCAAGGTCGTGCAGGAAGAAGTGTTCTCGCAGAACGACAAGATGGTGAAGTCGCTGGGCGATTCCGGCGCCGCTGAGAAGCTGGTGAACGACAACTTCGAAACCTGCAACAACCTCGGCAAGGCCGCCTACGCCGCGATCACCGAGAAGAAGTAAGCCGGTTTTCCGGCCAGGGTTCAGGCCCCGGTCCGCGCCTTCCGCAAGGGGGCTCGGGCCGGGGCCTTTCCTTTATCCGCCGGCCTTGGCGAGCCAGCCCGGCAGGCCGCGTTCCAGCGTGGGCGAAAGCGGCTGCGGCAAGGCATCGGGCGCGAAAAAGCCCAGCTCGATCACTTCCCGGCCATCACCGCGCGGCGTGCCGAGCGCGCGGCCAGTGACGAGGTGGACCCGGTTGACCGTGCCGTAGAGCGGTTCCTCCACCACCGCAAAGACCCGGGCGCGCTCCAGCCGGCAGCCGGTTTCCTCGACCAGTTCGCGCAAGGCTGCATCCAGCGGGTCTTCCCGCCGGCCGATCCCGCCACCCGGCAGCATCCAGTTGCCGCTGCCATAGGAATGGCGGATCAGCAGGATCCGGCCCGCATCGTCAAAGGCCAGGATCCGGCAGCCGTTGAGCTTTACCTGCGCCACCCGCCACCAGCGCCGCCGCACCGCGTGGGCGAGGCGCAGCGCGGCGCGGTGCAGCGGGGCGGGGATCAGGTGAAACATGTCACCGGCTGATGCGCCGCCGCCAGCAACCGCGCCACCGGCAGATCATGCCCGCCCGCCAGCGCCGCTTCAAACAGGGCGCGCTTCTCCTCGCCCCGGATCACGAAGACCAGCGCATCGCTGTTGAGCAGGGCCGGGATGGTCAGGCTGAGCCGGTGGAACGGCGCTTCGGGCGGGAGCGGATCGGGCACCAGCCGGCGCAGGCGCAGCGGATCGTTGGCGCGCGGATCGGTATTGGGAAACAGGCTGGCGATATGTCCGTCGGTGCCCATGCCCAGCCAGGCGAGGGCAAAATGCGGCGGAGCGAGGCCTTCCTCCAGCGCCACCACCCGCGCACCAAGCGGCTCCAACGCGGCACGGATCCGGCCGGCATTGCTGGCCGGGTGATCCTCGGCGACGATCCGGTCATCCCCGGGCCAGACCGCGATCCGGTGCCAGTCGAGGCCCAGGCGGGCAAGTTCGGCCAGGATCGGAAACGGAGTCGATCCACCGGGAATGGTGATCGCCACTTCCCCGTCCCTTGCGGCCAGGGCTTCGCTCAGGCGGGCGTGGAGCCAGCGGGCAATCGCCGCGTCATCGGCCCCGCAAATCAGTTCGGCATCAGGCATGGCGCGGCAATAGCAGGTCCAGCCCGCCCCCGGAATGGCCGCGCAATGCTATGCGCCCAGGCGCAGGAACAGCCCGATGCCGATGGCCAGCACCAGCAGTGCCCCGCCCAGCCAGCGCCGCCAGCGCGCCAGCGGCAGATCGAGCAATGCCTGCCCACCGACCCAGCCGATCGCCACCACCACCATGCCGCCCAGCGCCCCGCCCACCCCAGCCGCGCCCGGCAGCAGGCTGGCCACGACAATCGCGAACAGCAGGAACCGGGCGGCATCGGTCAGTTGCAGGCCGAACAGGACCACACTGAATGCGCCGAGCGACTGGGTCGGCTCGTCCGGGGCAGGCTTTACCCGCCACAGCAGCATTTCCAGTGCGGCAAGGGCCAGCGCCAGCACGGCCAGCATCTGCCGCGCCGCAGGCGGCAAAAGCGGCGCGAACGAACCGGCCAGCCACACCGCCCCGGCCGCGGCCAGCGCCGCGCTGGCCATGCCGATCAGCAGCAGGCTGAAGCGCTGACCCAGCCGTGCGGCAATTCCGGCCACCAGCACCTGGTCGCGTGCGCCAAGGCCAGCGAGGACCGTGGCGATGAAGGCGAGAAGAAAGCCGGTCATGGAGAGTGATCAGAGGCGGATTCAACCGGCGGCAAGGGCCTTGAGGAAGGCCTCGATCCGCTTGGCATTCACGCCGAAATCGCTGACCCCGACCCGGCTGACCGAGCGCATGTCGACCCGGCTGCCCGCGCCGTCCGGACTGGGGGTGACACGGATCACCACATCGTCCTTGAACCGGATATAGGATACGCTGGCGGTCGCTTCCACGTGCCCGCGCGCGGGATCGCTGACGGCCACTTTCCAGCCTTCCGCTTCCGCCAGCCGCGCGGCCCGGGCGGTCACCTCCGCCACGGTGCCCGGCACGGTAAGCGGCGCCAGCCGGCCATAGGCCCCGGCATGGATCCTGCGCCAGTTGTCGACCGTGCCGACCCCGGCCAGATTGTCCTCGCGCAGGGGAAGCACTTCAAACTGCGGCGGATTGGCAAGGTCGGTGGTCACATCGTGGATCGGCGGTACATCGGCGGCCAGCAAGGGGCGCGAGGCGATGAACCCGGCATAGCCCAGCGCCACCAGCACGGCGGCAATCAGCTTGCCCCGGCCCGGCGCAGCCTGCCCCCGTCCGCGCACCAGCGCGATCAGCCCCAGCACCAGCGCCAGCGCCGCCACCAGTCCGCCGCCGACAAAGGCCATGAAACCGGTCAGCTTGGGCACCATGTCATAGCGCGCCGCAGTAAGTCCCACTGCCGCGATCACCACCGCCGCCCCGGTCAACCGGATGGCGATGCCCTGAAGGCGCTGTCCCGGCGCCGTGTTTCCTGCCATGTCCTGCTCCTCTGCCAATTACCGGAAGACAGCAGGAAAGCCGGGTAGCGTCAATTGAATGAGCGGCACATCAGCAAGCGGGTAATTCTGGCGGGCGGCGGACACGCCCATCTGGCCGTGCTGCACCGCTGGGCGCGCGAACCCGCCCGGGGCGAGGACCGCCTGCTGATCACCCCGCAGGCCCACGCGCTCTATTCCGGCATGGTGCCGGGCTGGATGGCCGGGATCTATCCGGCCGAGGCCCTGCGGATCGATCTGGCCGAACTGGCCGCGCGGGCCGGGGCGAAACTGGTGCCGGCCGAAGTCACCGGGCTGGACGCGGCGCGGCAGTGCCTGACCCTCTCCACCGGTGAAGTGCTGGACTTCGATCTGCTCTCGCTGGCGACCGGCGGGGGGATCGACCTCGCCCCGTTTGCCGGCAGCACCGCCACGATCCTGCCGGTCCGCCCGGTCGAAGGGCTGATCTCCGGGTGGGAGGCATTTCTGGCCGCCGCCCCGCGCCAACCCGCTATCGCGGTGATCGGCGGCGGCGCGGCCGGGGTGGAACTGGCGCTGGCCGCGCAGGCCCGGCTGGCTGGTGCGGCCACGGTCACGCTGGTCTGCCCGCGCGGCGATTTCCTGTCCGGCCACCACCCGCGGGTGCGGCGGCAGGCCCGCGCCGCGCTGAACCGGCGCGGGATTGCCTTGCGCCATGGCCTTGCCGCCGGTGCGCCCGGCGGGCTGGGGCTGGACGACGGGGAACTGCTCCCCGCCGATCTGGTGCTGCTCGCCACCGGCAGCCGCCCGCCCGGCTGGCTGGCCGCATCGGGCCTGGCCTGCTCGGCGCAAGGCTTTGCGCTGGTCGGGGCGGACCTTCGCTCGGTCTCTCATCCCGCAGTATTTGCCGCCGGTGACATCGTGGAGCGCACCGACCGGCCGCTGCCGCGATCGGGCGTCCACGCGGTCAAGGCCGGGCCGGTCCTGGCCGCCAACCTGGCCGCCGCGCTGCACGGCGGGACCATGCAAAGCTACCAGCCAGGGCCGCGCACGCTGTACCTGATGTCCACCGCAGACCGCCGCGCCATCGCTTCGTGGGGCGGCTTCGCGCTGGCCGGGCGTGCGGTATGGTGGCTCAAGGACCGTATCGACCGGGGCTTTGTCCGCAGGCAGGGTCGGCTTGGCTGAACCAGTCCGGCCGAAGTTGAACCACCGAAGCCCTTCCCCGCTGGGGAAGGGTTGGGATGGGGGGTCTGCCCTCTCCGGCGTGGAACCCCCACCCCCGACCCCTCCCCGGCGGGGAGGGGAGTCTCGGCCTTTGGAGGACAGGTTCCGCGTCTTGCTCTTGCGAAATGGTCGCAAGCGGAGGATGCTGACCCACGCCATCGGCGCGAAAGGACCCACCGCTTGAAACGCCTTGCTCTTGCCGCCCTGTTCGCGCTGGCCCTGATTGCCTGGTTCCAGCTGGGTTTGGGACAGTACCTGACGCTGGAATCGCTGAAGGCCCAGCAGGCCGGAATCGCGGCGTTCCAGGCAGAGAACCCGCTGCTGGTGATCTCGGTCTACTTCCTGATCTATGTGGCGCTGACCGCGCTTTCGATCCCGGGAGCCGCGATCATGACGCTGGCCGGCGGGGCGCTGTTCGGCCTGGTAACGGGCACCCTGATCGTGTCTTTTGCCAGCACCATTGGCGCCACGCTGGCTTTCCTATCTTCCCGCTTCCTGCTGCGCGATGCGGTGCAAAGCCGTCTGGGTGCAAGGCTCAAGGCCATCAACGAAGGGGTGGAACGCGACGGCGCGTTCTACCTGTTCTCGCTGCGACTGGTGCCGGTCTTCCCGTTCTTCGTGGTCAACCTGGTGATGGGGCTGACCCCGATCCGCACCTGGACCTTTTACTGGGTCAGCCAGCTGGGCATGCTGCTGGGCACGGTGGTCTATGTGAATGCCGGGACCCAGCTGGCGGCAATCGAAAGCCTGTCGGACATTGCCTCGCCCGCGTTGCTCGGCTCGTTCGCGGCGCTGGGGTTGCTGCCGTGGGTGGCCAAATGGATCATGGCCGTGCTGCGCCGCCGCCGGGTCTATGCCCGCTGGACCCGCCCGCGCCGCTTCGATCGCAACCTGGTGGTGATCGGGGCCGGGGCGGCAGGCCTCGTTTCCTCGCTGATCGGGGCAACCGTGCGGGCCAAAGTGACGCTGGTCGAACAGCACAAGATGGGCGGCGATTGCCTCAACTTCGGCTGCGTTCCATCAAAGGCGCTGATCAAATCGGCCCGGATCGCCGACCAGATCCGTCATGCCGACCGCTACGGGCTTGAAAGTGCCGAGCCGCAGTTCCGCTTTGCCGCAGTGATGCGCCGGGTGCGCGAGATCATCGCCGCGATCGAACCCAATGACAGCGTGGAACGCTATACCGGGCTTGGCGTGGACGTGGCGCAGGGCCATGCCCGGATCGTCGATCCCTGGACGGTGGAGATCACCGGGGCGGACGTCTTAGCCAGCCGCCTGACCACCCGTTCGATCATCATCGCCGCCGGGGCCGCGCCGGTGGTGCCGGACCTGCCGGGTCTGGCTGAGACCGGATACCTGACCAGCGATACGATGTGGGATGCCTTTTCCGCGCTGGATGAACTGCCGCGCCGGATTGCCGTGCTGGGCGGCGGGCCGATCGGCTGCGAACTGAGCCAGGCGCTGGCCCGGCTGGGTGCGGAAGTGACGCAGATCGAGCAGGCCCCGCGTCTGCTGGGCCGCGAGGACGAGGACGTGGCCGAAGCCGCCCGCGCCGCGCTGGAACGATCCGGCGTGACCGTGCTGACCGGCCATACCGCGCTGCGGGTGGAAAGCGGTGCGGACAAGAGGCTGGTTGTTTCGGACGGGCAGGACGAGCGCGCGATCGGCTTCGATGCGCTACTGGTGGCGGTGGGGCGCAAGGCGCGGCTGTCGGGCTATGGGCTGGAAGAGCTGGGGATCGAGACCGAGCGGACCGTGGTGACCGACGAATACCTCGCCACGCTCTATCCCAACATCTACGCCGCCGGGGATGTGGCCGGACCTTACCAGTTCACCCACACCGCATCGCACCAGGCGTGGTTTGCCAGCGTCAACGCGCTCTTCGGGCAGGTCTGGCGGTTCAAGGCCGATTACCGGGTGATCCCGTGGACCACCTTTACCGATCCGGAAATCGCCCGGGTCGGCCTGTCCGAAACCGAAGCGCGCGAACAGGGCGTGGCTCATGAAGTCACCGTGTTTCCCTTGAAGGAACTGGACCGCGCGCTGACCGAAAGCGCCACCCACGGCTTCGTCAAGATCCTGACCCCGCCGGGCAAGGACCGGATCCTGGGCGCGACCATTGTCGGCGACCATGCCGGGGACCTGCTGGCCGAATTCGTCCTGGCGATGAAGCACGGGCTCGGGCTCAACAAGATCCTCGGCACGATCCATCCCTATCCGACCATGATCGAGGCCAACAAGTTTGCCGCCGGAGTGTGGAAGAAACGCCATGCGCCCGAGGGCCTGCTGCGGCTGGTCGGCCGTTATCACGATTGGCGGCGGGGATGAGCGCCCTCGCCAATCTGCAGGGCCTGATCGGGATTGCAGGGATCCTCGCCCTGGCCTGGGCCTTGTCTGAAGACCGCCAGGCCCGGCCCGGCTGGCGCTGGATCGGCGGAGCGCTGTTGCTGCAACTGGCCATCGCCGTGGTCGTCACCCGGGTGCCGCTGATCTGGGACCTGGTCGGCTATGCCAACCGCGCCGTGGCGGCGATCGAGGCGGCGACGCTGGTCGGGTCGAGCTACATGTTCGGCTATACCGGCGGGGCGCCGATTCCCTTCGTGCTGCAACCGGGGGCCCAGCCGCCTGTGATCGTCGCGTTCCAGATCCTGCCGCTGATCATCGTCTTTTCCGCGCTGTCTGCGCTGATGTGGCATTGGGGTGTGCTTCGTGTGGCGGTGAAGTGCCTGTCGTCTGCGCTGCGCCGCACTCTGGGTGTCAGCGGTGTGGTCGGTCTCAGCGGCGGATCCACGATGTTTCTGGGCGTGGTGGAAACCCCGCTGGTGCTCAAGGCGTGGTTCGCGCGGATGAGCCGCGCCGACCTGTTCATGGTCATGACCCTGATCATGGCGACGATTTCCGGCGCGATTCTGGTGCTTTACGCGACGACCCTCGCCCGGACCGTGCCCAATGCGGTGGGCCACATGATCGTCGCCTCGCTGATCTCGCTACCTGCCGCCATCCTCCTCGCCCGCCTGCTGGTTCCCGGCGAACCGACCGCCGAAGATGCTGAAATAAAAGCGGAACTTCGCTATGAAAGCAGCATGGATGCGGTCGTCCGCGGGGCGATGGACGGGATCCAGCTGGTCCTGGCCGTGATCGCGATCATCATCACGGTCTTCGCGCTGGTCAACCTCGTCGACCAGATCCTCGCCCTCCTCCCTCTGGTCGACGGCGCCCCCGTCACGCTGCGCCGCGCCTTCGGCTGGCTGCTTGCTCCGGTGATGTGGGCGATCGGCGTGCCCTGGGACCAGGCCGGCGCCGCCGGCGCGCTTATGGGCACCAAGGCGGTCCTCAACGAATATGTCGCCTATCTCGATCTCGCCGCCGTGCCGCCCGGCACTCTGGAGCCACGCAGCCTTCTGATCGTCACTTATGCGCTGTGCGGCGTCGCCAACCTCGCCAGCGTCGGGCTGATCGTCTCGACCATCGCCACTCTCGCACCCGAACGGCGCGGAGAAGTGGCTGCACTGGGCATGAAGAGCTGGCTTTCGGGCAACATGGCCTCGCTGATGACCGGGGCGGTGATCGGTCTGGTGACCTGGGGCTGAGCGATGTTCGACGCCCGCCTGCGCCCGCTGATCGATCCGCCCCTTAACGCCGCCGGCCGCTGGCTGGCACGGCGCGGCATTGGGGCCAATGCGGTGACGCTGGCCGGGCTGGCCCCCGCGCTGGGCGCAGGCGTTGCTATCGCGGCAGGACACTTCGCCCTTGCCCTGGCGCTGATCCTGCTCAACCGCCTGCTTGACGGACTGGACGGCGCGGTTGCCCGCAGCCGGGGCCTGACCGACTTTGGCGGCTATCTGGATACCCTGGCCGACTATGTGTTCTACGTCACGGTGCCGCTCGCCTTCGGGATCGCCAACCCCGCCAATAGCCTGCCGGCGTTGTTGCTGGTTGCCAGCTTCACTCTGACTTGCGCCAGCTTCCTCGTCTATGCCGCCATTGCCGCCCGCCGCGGCCAGCAGACCGCCGCCCACGGGGCCAAGAGCTTTTTCTATTCGACGGGCCTGGCCGAAGGCGCGGAAACCATCGCGGCGTTCATTGCCATGTGCCTGTGGCCGGCGCAGTTCCCGGTCATCGCCCTGGGATTCGCCGGGCTTTGCCTGCTGACCGTCGCCCAGCGCACAGGCATGGCCCGCCGCCACTTCAGCGCCCGGGAGAATGTCTGACTCTGGTGAGGAAACTGGAGCGGGCGAAGGGATTCGAACCCTCGACCCCAACCTTGGCAAA
>ERZ761602.5373-NODE-5373-length-15282-cov-4.673540_pt1 | contig 15282 bp, 10 predicted proteins | sample MGYA00512165_ERZ761602 | MGnify/ENA primary metagenome ERZ761602 (study PRJEB28899, sample SAMN02445085) | bioreactor sludge metagenome | biome: EBPR sludge; isolation source: Thorneside wastewater treatment plant | place: Australia: Brisbane, Thorneside...
GGCCAGGACCAGGGGGCGGTCTTCAAATTCGGTGTTCAGCACCACGGTGCTGGTGGTGCGCGCCACACCGGGAATGGACTTGATGGCGTAGAGCACGTCCTCCAGCGCGCGCGGATGCGTGACGCGGATCTTGGCCAGGAAGTCGTACTCGCCCGCCACGCTGTGCAGTTCCTGCACCTCGGGCATGTCGCGCAGCCGCGGCGCCACGTCGCGGCAGTGGATGCCGCCGTCGTTGCGGATCGCCACAAACGCGGTGAAGGCCAGCCCCAGGGCCAGCGGGTCCACGCTGAGCGAAAAGCGCCGGATCACGCCGCGCTCGACCAGCTTGCGCACCCGCTCGTGGACGGCCGCGGTGGACAGGCCCACCTCGGCACCGACGTCGGCGTACGAACGCCGGCTGTCGGCACTCATGGCCGAAAGAATTCTGGCATCCATGTCGTCGAGCTGAATATTTGCTTGCATCGGTATGAGTTTTGAATAAAATCGACTGAACGGCGAATCGCGTCGAAAAATTTACGGACATCGAGCTCTCATGTCGATCATTTTCAACCGTTTTTCCTTTTCTGGTTTGATCCGCCGCACGGCGGCGGCATTGTTTCTGGTCTATGTCGTCTGGGGCACCACCTATTTCGCCATCGGCGTGGCGCTCAAGGAGATGCCGCCGCTGTGGCTGAACGCCAGCCGGTTCGTCACCGCCGGGCTGCTGATGATGCTGTGGGCCCGCACGCAAGGTCAGTGCCTGCCCACGGCGCGGCAGTGGCGCAACGCGGCCCTGGTGGGGGCGCTGATGGTGTTCGGGGCCATGAACCTGGTGGTGCTGGCGCAGCGCGCGGGCATCGGCTCGGGCCTGATGGCCACCGTGGTCACCACCATGCCGATGTGGCTGGCCCTGTGGAGCCGGCTTGGCGGCGAACGGGTGCCCGTGACCAGCTGGGTCGGGCTGGTGCTGGGGGTGGTGGGCGCGCTGCTGCTGGCGCTGGAGCGGGATTTTTCGACCACGCTGGCCGGGGGCCTGATGGCCTTTGGCGCGCCGCTGGCCTGGAGCCTGGGCTCCTACGCCAGCCGCAAGCTGGAGCAGCCGGCGCCGGCCATGGCCGCCGGGGTGCAGTGGCTGGTCGGCGGGCTGCTGTGCGCCGCGGTGGCCGCGCCGCTGGAGTCGCCCGCGCCGCTGCTGCAGGCCGGCGCCAGCGCCTGGCTGGCCTGGGCCTACCTGCTGGTGATGGGCACGCTGGTGGCGCTGAACGCCTACCTGTGGCTGCTGCAGCACACCGCACCGGCGCTGGCCGGCAGCTACAGCTTCGTCAACCCGGCCGTGGCGCTGGCGGTGGGCACGCTGCTGGGCGGCGAGCTGCTCACCGGCTGGGTCTGGGCCGCGTTGCCGCTGATCTTTGCGGCGCTGGCGCTGATTCTTTACGGGCGCTCGCGCCCGGACGCGGCCCGGCCGGCGGCCAGGCCACTGCGCACCGCGCCCTCCAGGGTGGCGGGATAAGGTCCGGCCACAAAGTCGCCGGCGGCCCACAGCGCCGGCGCCACGGCGGTCGCGGGCCGCTGCAGGCCGGGGGTGCAGGCGAAGGTTGCCCGGCGCTCGCACAGCACCTGCACCGGCCGGACGGTCTGACCCAGTTGATCGCGGGCCTGTTGCGTGACCTGCTCGGCCAGAACCGTGCGCTCGCCTGCGCTGGCGCTGACCACAAAGGCCAGCATGCCGCTCGGACCGCCCAGTTGGCCGCGGTCGAACACGAATTGCGCGGGGGCACCGGGCGCCGCGCGCAGCGCCAGCATCGGCCGCGCCAAGGGCGTCGACCCCAGGGCGTAGACCGTGGTGATGGCGGTATGGGTGAGGGCACGGGCCTGTTCGGACCAGGCGCGCAGGCGGGCCGCTGCACCGCCGTCAGGGCGCGACTCGGCGGCCTGCCGGCACAGGCGCGCAGCATCCCAGGCGGGAGTCGCAAGCACCACGGCATCAAAGGGTTCGCCATCGATTTCCCAGGCAGTGTTCCGGGCCGCGCACAGCGACTGCACGCGCCGGCCCAGGTGGACCGAGGCGCCCCGCGCGCGCAGCCACGCCAGGGCCGCATCGGGAAGCAGGCCGCCCAGGTCGGTCCGTGGCAGCAGCAGGTGGGAGCCGCCCCGGCCGCCAAACAGGGCGTCGCGCAATACCCGCAGGAAAACCTCGCCGCTGGCCTGGTCGCCGGGGGTGTTGAGGGCGGAAACACACAGTGGTTCGATGAAGTCGTCCCACAGCCGCCCGGGCAAACCGTGGCACAGGTCGGCGACGGTATCCCCCGGCGAGCAGGTGAAACCGCCCAGGCGCCAGTCCAGAGCGCACCGCAGCAGCGCCAGACGTTCGGACCAGGACCATCCGCGCGTTCGGGCGATTCCGACCAGGGCATCCCAGGGCGGCGGCAGGTCCGGCAGAGCCAGGCCTTGGCCACGTGCATCGACCAGTGCCAGGGGCAAGCGCAGCAGGACCTGATCCGGATTGACGCCGACCCGGCGCATCAGTGCCAGCGTTTCGGTATAGGCGCCAATCAGGATGTGCTGGCCGTTGTCCAGGGCCGCGGTCGGGGCTTGCGAATGGTGGTGCTGAACCGTTCGCGCGCGCCCGCCGGGACTGCGGGCGGCCTCGAACACGGTGATGGCCTGCCCGGCCTCGTGGGCGGCAATGGCCGCTGCCAGACCCGCCCAGCCGGCGCCCACCACGGCGATGTGATTTCGCCGGTTGTTTCCGCTCACATCCGCCCCAGCGCCTGCACCTTCCAGGCCAGCCACAGTTTGCGCAGCGGCGTCAGCGCGACGCGCTGGTGCAGGACCTGAAAACGCTCGTGTTCGATCTCGCGCAGCAAGGTGCGGTAGATGCTGGCCATCATCAGGCCCGGCTTCTGGCTGCGCCGGTCGGCGGCGGGCAGCAGGGCCAGCGCCTCGTCATACAGTGCATGGGCCCGTGTCGCCTGAAACTGCATCAGCGCCTCGAAACGGTCCGAATACTGGCGTTTGAGCAGTTCATGGGCTTTGACGTCGAAGCGCTGCAATTCGTCGATGGGCAGATAGATCCGGCCGCGGCCCGCGTCCTCGCCGACGTCCCGCACGATGTTTGTCAGCTGGAACGCCAGCCCCAGCGTATGGGCGTACTGCGTGGTGGCCGGATCGATCTGGCCGAAGATCCGGGCCGACACTTCCCCCACCACCCCGGCAACCAGGTGGCAGTACCGCTTCAGTGAGACGAAATCGAGATAGCGCGTCTGCTCCAGGTCCATGCGGCAGCCCTCGATCACCGCCTGCAGATGCCGGGGCTCGATCCCGAAGGTGGGGGCATGGGGCATCAGCGCCAGCAGGGCCGGATGACTGGCCTGGCCACGCCACGCGCGGTCGACCTCGGACTGCCACCAGGCCAGTTTGGTGGCGGCAACCCCCGGGTCCTGCACGTCGTCGACCACGTCGTCCACCTCGCGGCAAAAGGCGTAGAAAGCCGTGATGGCCGCGCGGCGGGGCGGCGGCAGGAACAGGAAGGCGTAGTAGAAGCTGCTGCCGGAGGCGGCGGCCTTTTGCTGGACGTAGTCTTGCGGAGTCATGGTTCGGTCGGCGCCGATTGTCCCATCGCGGCGGCGGCCCTACATCCACAGCGCGCGCCAGACGAGCAAGGGCGCGTCCCACCAGTGCAGGCGCGGGCGCCGCGCCAGTACCTCCGGACCGAGGCGGCGAACCTTCTCCAGCACCCGCAGACCCCCCTGGACAACCAGGCGGAGCTCCCAGCCGGCCCGTCCGGGCACCTGATGGACCAGATTTTGGCCTTTTTGCATCATACCCAGCGTGAAAAGGTCATATTCTGCTATCAATTGAGAAGCGTTTCCGGCGCTCGCAGGCTGACGCGGGTCGATTCCCAGCGCCGCGCAGCGGTCCTGCGGCAGGTAAAACCGGCCGCGGGACAGGTCGACGCTGAGGTCCTGCCAGAAATTGATCAGCTGCAGCGCTGTGCAGATCGCGTCGCTGGCCTCCAGCGCCCGTTCGTCGCGCACGCCGTACAGGTGCAGCAGGAGGCGACCCACCGGGTTGGCCGAGCGGCGGCAATAGTCCAGCAGATCGGCCAGGTCGGCATAGCCCTGGCCGGCATCGGTGCGGCGGATGTCTTGCTCAAAGGCATCCAGAAGGTCGGTGAACAGTCCATGCGGCAAGGCGTGCCGGTTCACCGCCTCGCCCAGGGGCGCCAGCAGGCTTGCCCAGCGCGGCATGACCGGGCGGCCCTGCAACTGGTCGTCCAGCGCCTGACGCAGACTGCCAAGTGCCTGCAGGCGCTCCTGGGCCGTGGCGTCGCCTTCATCGGCAAGGTCGTCGGCGCTGCGGGCAAAGTGATAGATCGCGGCAATCGGGGCGCGCAAGGGCGCCGGGCACAGCCAGGAGGCAACCGGGAAGTTCTCGTAATGGGTCACCGCAGGGGGCAACGGGGTGGGCGCACCGGCGCCGTCCCCGGCCTGGCCTGAGCCGGGACTGCGGAGCGGGGCGGCGGACTCGGTGTGTTTCACATCGACATTGTCGCTTGACATGGATCAGGCTCTTCAGTAGATTACTAACCAGTCAGTCATTAATAAAGGCGCTGCCATGGGTCCGTTGCCGTTTCCAACCCGTCACTCTGCCGTTGCCACGGCTCGGACGTTCCGCCGTCTTGCCATCCCCGCCGTGGGTGTGGCAGTCGCCATCGCGCTGGGCGCCTGCAGCCGTCCGGCGCCGCAGCCGGACCCGGTCCGTTCGGTCAAACTGATGACCGTGGCGCCGGAGGCCGTGTCCACCAGCACCGAATATGCGGGCGAAGTCCGCGCCCGGGTGGAGTCCCGCCTGTCGTTTCGGGTCGGGGGCAAGTTGACGGCCCGGCCCGCCGAGCCCGGCCAACGGGTGCGGGCCGGCCAGTTGCTGGCGCAGCTCGATCCGCAGGATCTTCAACTGGCCTCCACCGCGGCGCAGGCGCAGGTGCGCGCCGCGCAGACGCAGCGGGACCTGGCGCAGGCCGACTTCCAGCGTTTCAAGGCCTTGCGGGAACAGAGCTTCATCAGCAGTGCCGAGCTGGAGCGACGTGAAGCCACGCTGCGCTCGGCCCAGGCCACACTGGAGCAGGCGCAGGCGCAGATGCAGGTTCAGGGCAACCAGGCCGTCTACACCCGCTTGCTTGCGGACGGGGCGGGGGTCGTCACGGCCGTGGATGCCGAGGTGGGGCAGGTGGTCGCCGCTGGTGCGCCGGTGGTCCGGCTTGCGCTCGACGGACCACGCGATGTGGTTTTTGCCGTGCCCGAGGACCGGGTGGCGTCGGTCACGGTCGGCCAGCGGGTGCTGGTGCGTCCCTGGGGTGGTGGTGAGGCGCTGGCGGGCACCGTACGCGAGCTTGCCGCCAGTGCCGACCCGGTGACCCGGACCTTTGGCGTGAAGGTGGCCATCGCCGGCGAGCGGCTGCCGCCCTTGGGCGCGACCGTGACGGTTGTGGCCCAGCGGGCGGGAGAGGGGGCCCGCGCGGAGGCCATCCGCCTGCCCACCAGCGCGTTGTGGCAAGCAGGCAAGGACACCGCGGTGTGGGTCTTTGACCCGTCCGACACGACGGTGCGCTCGCGCACGGTGCAGATCGGCGGTGTGGACGGCAACCGGGCGGTGGTCGCTGGCGGTTTGCGACCCGGCGATCAGGTCGTCGTTGCCGGGGTCCACGTGCTGGCGCCGGGGCAGAAAGTGACCGTCTATAAGGAGAAACAGCCGATACCCATCGCAGAAAGGTCTTCTTCTGCTATCGAAAAAGTATCTTATGGCGCCTCCCCGGCAGCCTCGGCGAAGCGGTGAGCGTCATGAACGCAGTCGAACCCAAAGCCGGTTTCAACCTCTCGCGCTGGGCGCTGGAGCATGCCGAACTGACCCGATTCCTGATGGTGGTGCTGATGCTGCTGGGGGTCGCGGCGTATTTCCAGCTCGGCCAGGACGAAGACCCCCCGTTCACCTTTCGCGCCATGGTGGTGCGCACCTACTGGCCCGGCGCCACCGCGCAGCAGGTGGCTGAACAGGTTACCGACAAGATCGAGCGCACCTTGCAGGAGGTGCCTTACGCCGACAAGATTCGCAGCTATTCCAAGCCCGGTGAGTCCCAGGTGATTTTCCAGATCAAGGACTCTTCCCGTCCGGCCGATGTGCCCAACGTCTGGTATTCCGTGCGCAAGAAGGTCGGCGACATGCGGGGTACGCTGCCGCAAGGGGTGGTCGGTCCGTTTTTCAACGACGATTTCGGCGACGTCTACGGCGTGATCTATGCCTTGCGGGCCGATGGCTTCAGCCATGCCGAGCAGCGCGACTTTGCCGACACCGTACGCCAGCGCCTGCTGCGGGTACCCGATGTGGCCAAGGTGGAGCTGTTTGGCGTCCAGGACGAAAAGCTGTTCATCGAGGTAAGCCAGCAGCGGCTTGCGCAGCTGGGGCTGGACATGAACGCGGTGCTCGCCCAGTTGGGCCAGCAGAACGCGGTGGAGTCCGCCGGTGTGCTGCAGACCCCCGCGGATTCGGTGCAGGTCCGGGTGGGCGGCGCCTTCCGCTCCCCCGATGAACTGCGGGCCATGCCGATTCGGGGAGCCTCCGGCGCGCAATTGCGGCTGGGCGACATTGCCACGATCCGGCGCGGTTACGTCGACCCGCCGGTGGTCAAGGTACGTCACGATGGCCATGAGGTCATAGCGCTGGGCGTGTCCATGACCAAAGGGGGCGACATCATTGCCCTGGGCAAGGCGCTGGCGGTGGCCGTCCGGGAGCTGGACACCTCCTTGCCGGCGGGTGTGCAGCTGTCGCAGATCCAGGACCAGCCTCGCGCGGTGGCCAGTTCGGTCAACGAATTCGTCAAGGTATTGATCGAGGCGGTGGCGATCGTGTTGGGCGTGAGCCTGCTGGCGCTGGGTCTGCACCGGCGCGAGGGGGTTCATCCCCTGTGGCGCCGCTGGACGCTGGACCTGCGTCCGGGTCTGGTGGTGGGCATCACCATTCCCCTGGTGCTGGCAATGACCTTTCTGGCCATGCATTACTGGGGGATCGGCCTGCACAAGATATCGCTGGGTTCGCTGATCATCGCCCTGGGTTTGCTGGTGGACGACGCGATCATTGCGGTCGAAATGATGGTTCGCAAGATGGAAGAGGGTTATGACAAGGTGCGTGCCGCGACCTTTGCCTACGAAATCACGGCGATGCCGATGTTGACGGGCACCCTGATCACCGCGGCCGGTTTCCTGCCGATCGGTCTGGCCCGGTCGACCACCGGCGAATACACCTTTGCGATTTTTGCGGTCACGGTCATCGCCCTGGTCATCAGCTGGGTGGTCTCGGTCTATTTTGTGCCCTACCTGGGGACCCGGTTGCTTCGGCATCCGCCCCACGTCACCGATGCGTCTGCCGGCGCGCAGTTGCACGAGGTGTTCGATAGCCCGTTCTACCGGGTTTTTCGACGGACCGTGGACTGGTGTGTGCAGCACCGCTGGATCACCATTGGCGCGACGGTGCTGACCTTTGTGCTCGGTATCGCGGGCATGGGCAAGGTGCAGCAGCAGTTCTTTCCCGATTCGAGCCGGCCCGAAATACTGGTCGACCTGTGGTTTCCGGAGGGCACCGCATTTGCGGCCAATGAGGAGGTGGCCCGGCGTGTGGAAAGCCGCCTGCGCGCTGAGCCCGGCGTGGTGTCGGTCAGTCAATGGGTAGGCTCGGGCGTGCCGCGGTTTTACCTGCCGCTGGACCAGATTTTTCCCCAGACGAATGCTTCTCAGCTGATCGTGATGCCGTCGGACCTGCGGGCCCGGGAGCGCATTCGCCAGAGCCTGCCCGCCGTGCTGGCGCAGGAGTTTCCGGAGGTGAGGGGACGGGTGAAACTTCTGCCCAACGGGCCGCCAGTGCCGTATCCGGTGCAGTTCAGGGTCGTCGGGCCGGACCCCCAGGTCCTGCGGGAGCGGGCCGACGAGGTCAAGCTGGCCATGCGCGGCAGCCCCAATACCCGGGGTGTCAACGACAACTGGAATGAATCGGTCAAGGTCCTCCGCCTGGAGATCGACCAGGCCAAGGCGCGTGCGCTGGGGGTTTCCAGCCAGTCCATTGCGCAGGCGTCGCGGGTGCAGCTCAGCGGCGCAACGGTCGGGCAATACCGCGAAGGCGACCGTCTGATCGAAATCGTCCTGCGCCAGCCGGAATCGGAACGCGACACCCTGTCCGATCTGGGCAATGCGTACCTGCCGACCGCGACGGGACGCGCCATTCCCCTGACCCAGATTGCCAAGGTTTCCTTCACCTGGGAGCCGGGGGTGATCTGGCGTGAAGGCCGGGAGTTTGCCATCACCGTGCAAAGCGAAGTGGTCGAAGGCTTGCAAGGCGCCACGGTGACCAATGAGATCCTGCCCGCTTTGCGCGCGCTGGAGGCAAACTGGGCTCGCCAGGGGCCGGGCTACCGGATCGAGGTGGCGGGCGCTGTCGAAGAGAGTTCCAAGGGCTCGGCATCGATTGTGGTCGGACTGCCGATCATGCTGTTCATCACTTTCACGCTGCTGATGTTGCAGTTGCACAGCTTCAGCCGGGCCATGCTGGTTTTCCTGACCGGGCCCCTGGGCATTGCCGGCGTTGCCGCCGCATTGCTGTTGCTCGATCGACCGTTCGGCTTTGTCGCGTTGCTGGGGGTGATCGCGCTGATGGGCATGATCCAGCGCAATTCGGTCATTCTGATCGACCAGATCGAGCAGGACCGTGCCCGCGGGGTGCCCGCCTGGGAGGCCATCGTCGAATCGGCCGTGCGCCGCCTGCGCCCGATTGTGCTGACGGCGGCGGCCGCGGTGCTGGCGATGATCCCGTTGTCGCGCTCGGTGTTCTGGGGTCCGATGGCGGTGGCGATCATGGGCGGCCTGATCGTTGCCACCGTGCTGACGCTGCTCGCGCTGCCGGCCATGTACGCGGCCTGGTACCGGGTGCGACCGCCGCTCGCCGCTGCAGGCAATAAAAGGTTGACCGATTTCATGCGGGCGGTTGGTCCGGAAGGCACTGAATCCTTTCGGGTGACGCGCCCGTTTCGTTTGGACCCGCGCGGGTGGCGAAATTGGTAGACGCACCAGGTTTAGGTCCTGACGCCCGCAAGGGTGTGGGGGTTCGAGTCCCCCCCCGCGCACCACTGACCTCTGAAGGCTGAGAACACCATGGCTGTTACTGTTGAAACGCTCGAAAAACTTGAACGCAAGATGACGCTGACCCTTCCGGTCACGGACATCCAGAACGAGGTCCAGGCCCGTCTGCGCAAGCTGGCGCGTACCGTCAAGATGGATGGTTTCCGCCCCGGCAAGGTGCCGCTCAATGTCGTCGCCCAGCGTTACGGTTATTCGGTGCACTACGAGGTGATGAACGACAAGGTCGGTGAAGCATTTGCCTCGGCCGCCAATGAGGCCCAATTGCGGGTAGCCGGTCAGCCCCGAATCAGCGAGAAGGACGGCGCCGAAGAGGGTCAAATGGCGTTCGACGCCATTTTCGAGGTGTACCCGGACGTCACGATCGGTGATTTGAACAGTGCCGAGATTGAACGCGTCTCGGCCGAGGTGTCCGACGCGGCGATCGATCGCACCATCGAAATCCTGCGCAAGCAGCGTCGGACTTTCGCCCAGCGTGCCCATGACCAGGCGGCACAGGATGGTGATCGGGTCACGGTGGACTTCGAGGGCAAGATCGACGGCGAAGCCTTTGCCGGAGGCAAAGCGGAGGACTTCCAGTTCCACGTCGGCGAAGGCCAGATGCTCAAGGAATTCGAAGACGCCGTGCGCGGCATGAAGACCGGGGAAAGCAAGACCTTTCCGTTGGCTTTCCCGGCGGAATACCATGGCAAGGATGTGGCTGGCAAAACCGCAGACTTCCTGGTCACGCTCAAGAAACTGGAGGCGGCCAACCTGCCCGAAGTCAACGCCGACCTGGCCCGGGGACTGGGTATCGCCGATGGCACGGTCGAAGGACTGCGCGCCGACATCAAGAAGAATCTGGAGCGCGAGGTGAAGTTCCGCCTCATGGGCCGAAACAAGCAGGCGGTCATGGACGCGCTGATCGCCAAGGCCGAGCTGGATCTGCCCAAGTCCAGTGTCCAGGCTGAAGTGGACCGCCTGATCGAGGGTGCCCGTGCCGACCTGAAACAACGCGGTGTCAAGGATGCCGACAAGGCGCCGATTCCTGCCGAGCTGTTCCAGGAGCAGGCCGAACGCCGGGTCCGTTTGGGTCTGGTGGTGGCTGAACTGGTGCGTGCCAACAACCTCCAGGCAAAACCGGAGCAGATTCGCGCGCATATTGAAGAGCTGGCCGCCAGCTATGAGAAACCGGCCGACGTGGTGCGCTGGTACTACGGTGACAACCGCCGCATGGCCGAGGTCGAGGCGATCGTGATCGAAAACAATGTGACCGAGTTTGTGCTCGGGCAGGCCAAGGTCACCGACAAGGCGGTGTCGTTTGACGAACTGATGGGTCAGGGCTGATCAGTCGCAGACCTTCTGCCTGTCAGTTCTGATCGAAACAGGGCTTGTGTCGAAGGGCACAGGCCCTATGTTCTTGTCGGGGCTGAAAATTCGTTACAGTCCGTCATTCAATGGAGAACACGCAGTGAGCGCACAGGAAATTTTGGGTTTAGGCATGATTCCGATGGTCATCGAGCAATCGGGGCGGGGGGAGCGTTCGTATGACATCTACTCCCGCTTGCTCAAGGAGCGGGTGATTTTCCTGGTCGGCGAAGTCAATGACCAGACTGCCAATCTGGTGGTGGCCCAGTTGTTGTTCCTGGAAAGCGAGAACCCTGACAAGGACATCTCCTTCTATATCAATTCTCCGGGCGGTTCCGTCACGGCCGGCATGGCCATTTACGACACGATGAACTTCATCAAGCCCGACGTTTCCACGCTGTGCTGTGGGTTCGCAGCCAGCATGGGGGCTTTTTTGCTCGCAGCGGGGGCCAAGGGCAAGCGCTTCTCGCTTCCTAACTCCAAGGTCATGATCCACCAGGTTCTGGGCGGTGCGCGGGGACAGGCGACGGACATAGAAATCCATGCCCGCGATATTCTGCGTACCAAGGACCAGATGAACCGCATCCTGGCGGAGCGGACCGGGCAGCCGCTCGAGAAGGTCCAGCGCGACACCGAGCGCGACTATTTCATGACAGCTGACGAAGCCCGCGAGTACGGCATCGTCGATCAGGTCATTGCCAAGCGCCCCTGATCGGGATGCCTTGTGGCGGCGTTTCTCCCCGGGGAGAACGCCGTTTTGTTTTCGCTATCATTCGTGATCCCAATTGACAGGCGTTGCCCATGGCCGAAAAAAAAGGCTCTTCGTCGGAAAAAACCCTTTACTGCTCCTTCTGCGGCAAGAGCCAACATGAAGTCAAGAAGCTCATCGCCGGCCCGAGTGTGTTTATCTGCGACGAGTGCATTGACCTGTGCAACGACATCATTCGCGACGAAATCCCCGCTGCAGCGGCGGAGTCCGACGGTCGTGGCGATCTCCCGACCCCTGCTGACCTGAAGGCCAATCTCGACCAGTATGTGATCGGGCAGGAGAAGGCCAAACGGACCTTGGCTGTGGCCGTTTACAACCACTACAAACGGCTTCGGCACCGGGAAAAAGGCAAGAAGGACGATGTCGAACTGGCCAAGAGCAACATCTTGCTGATCGGACCGACCGGCTCCGGCAAGACCTTGCTTGCGCAGACCATGGCGCGCATGCTCGATGTTCCCTTCGTGATGGCCGACGCGACCACGCTGACCGAAGCAGGTTATGTGGGTGAAGATGTCGAGAACATCATCTCCAAGCTGCTGCAGAGCTGCAATTACGAAGTCGAACGGGCCCAGAGAGGAATCATCTACATCGACGAAATCGACAAGATTTCACGCAAATCGGACAACCCTTCCATTACGCGCGACGTTTCGGGCGAAGGGGTCCAGCAGGCGTTGCTCAAGCTTATCGAGGGCACGATGGCGAGTGTGCCGCCTCAGGGTGGGCGCAAACACCCGAACCAGGATTTCCTGCAGATTGACACCACCAACATTCTGTTTATCTGCGGCGGTGCCTTCGCCGGTCTGGAAAAGGTGATTGAAAACCGGACGGAAGCGTCCGGAATCGGTTTCGGGGCGAGTGTGCGCAGCAAGCAGCAGCGCTCGATTTCAGATCTTTTCTCCGAGATCGAACCCGAAGACCTCATCAAGTTCGGTCTGATTCCGGAACTGGTCGGACGGATGCCGGTGGTCGCAACCCTTGCCGAACTGACTGAAGAAGCGTTGGTCCAGATTCTTACCGAGCCCCGTAACGCGTTGACCAAGCAGTATGCGAAGCTATTGGCCATGGAAGGGGTGGAGCTGGAAATTCGTCCTTCGGCGCTGAAGGCGATCGCGCGCAAGGCACTGGCGCGAAAAACCGGCGCACGGGGCCTGCGGTCCATTCTCGAACTGGCTCTGATAGACACCATGTTCGAGCTGCCCCACTCGGCGAATGTCGAAAAGGTCGTGATCGACGAGGCCACGATCGAAGAGAACAAGGCCCCGCTGCTGCTTTATCGCGAGGTTGCCCGCAAGGCTTGAAACGCGGGCGCGGGCATTTGCCCGTTGCCCGCAGCTTTTTTCGAACTGCTGACCCGTTGTGCCGGGGCAGGGTTGAAAATACCAGCCCGACAACCATATGACAGGGTCATAGAAAGAATCGCCATGTCCGGAAACACACCGCTGCCTATCGACCCGATCGAACTGCCATTGCTGCCCTTGCGGGACGTTGTCGTCTTCCCGCATATGGTCATTCCGCTTTTTGTCGGGCGCCCCAAGAGCATCAAGGCGTTGGAAGCAGCAATGGCGGCAGAGCGGCGCATCATGCTGGTGGCCCAAAAAACCGCCGCGAAGGATGAACCAGAGATCGGCGACATGTTCGAGGTCGGCTGTGTTTCAACGATCCTGCAGATGCTCAAGCTGCCGGACGGGACGGTCAAGGTATTGGTCGAAGGACAACAGAGAGCCCGCGTGACGCGGATCGACGAAAGCGAGACCCATTTCACTGCCTCCCTGAGCCCGCTCCCGGTCGAGCAGGGGGATCGCGATCCCGAAATTGAGGCCCTGCGTCGTGCGGTCATGCAGCAGTTTGATCAGTACGTCAAACTGAACAAGAAGATCTCGCCCGAAATCCTGACCTCGATTGCCAGCATTGATGATGCGGGGCGCCTCGCCGATACGATTGCGGCCCACTTGCCGCTGAAGCTGGAAAACAAGCAACTGGTCCTGGATCAGGCGGCGGTGAAAGCGCGCCTTGAGAATCTGTTCGGGCAACTCGACCGCGAGGTAGAAATTCTCAATGTCGACAAGCGTATCCGCGGGCGCGTCAAGCGGCAGATGGAGAAGAACCAGCGGGACTTCTACCTGAACGAGCAGGTCAAGGCGATTCAGAAAGAGTTGGGTGAAGGGGAAGACGGGGCCGACATCGAAGAGATCGAAAAGAAGATCAAGGCGGCCCGGATGCCGGCTGCAGGGCGCAAGAAGGCAGAAGGCGAACTCAAGAAGCTCAAACTCATGTCGCCGATGTCGGCCGAGGCGACCGTCGTTCGAAACTATATTGATGTTCTGGTCAACCTGCCGTGGAGCAAGCGAACCCGCATAAAAAACGACCTTTCGTACGCCGAGACAGTCCTCAATGAAGACCACTACGGACTCGAAAAAGTAAAGGACCGCATTCTCGAGTACCTTGCCGTTCAGCAGCGGGTTGACAAGGTCAAAGCGCCCATTTTGTGTCTGGTCGGCCCCCCCGGGGTGGGCAAGACTTCGCTGGGGCAGTCCGTGGCCAAGGCGACCGGGCGGAAGTATGTCCGGATGGCCTTGGGCGGAATGCGTGATGAAGCAGAAATTCGGGGCCATCGCCGCACCTACATCGGCGCCATGCCAGGCAAAGTTCTGCAGAGCCTGAGCAAGGCGGAGACTCGCAACCCGCTGTTTTTGCTCGACGAAATTGATAAGCTGGGTATGGATTTCCGGGGGGACCCCTCCAGTGCCTTGCTGGAAGTGCTGGACCCGGAGCAAAACCATACATTCTCCGATCACTATGTCGAAGTGGATTTCGATCTGTCCGACGTTATGTTTGTGGCAACGTCGAATTCCATGAACATTCCGCCCGCCTTGCTCGACCGAATGGAGGTGATTCGTCTCTCCGGCTACACGGAAGACGAAAAAACCAACATTGCCACCAAGTACCTCTTGCCCAAGCAGATGCAGAACAACGGGGTCAAATCCGGTGAGCTGGAGGTAACCGAGGCTGCCGTTCGGGATATCGTGCGCTACTACACCCGCGAAGCCGGGGTGCGGTCGCTCGAGCGCGAGCTCTCCAAGATTTGCCGCAAGGTCGTCAAAGGACTTCAACTGCGCACCCTTCAGCCGGGCGTGGTTGTTGACGCCGAGAACCTGAATGAGCTGCTTGGTGTGCGCAAGTTCACCTACGGGCGTGCGGAGAAGGAAGATCAGGTCGGACAGGTTGTTGGTCTGGCGTGGACGGAAGTCGGTGGGGATCTCCTGACCATTGAGGCTGCAGTCATGCCAGGCAAAGGAGCGATCACGCGTACGGGGATGCTTGGCGATGTCATGAAGGAGTCTGTCGAAGCGGCCCGCACCGTGGTCCGCAGCCGCGCGCGGGGGCTGGGAATCCGTGATGACGCCTTTGAAAAAAAGGATATTCACATCCATGTACCCGATGGTGCGACGCCCAAGGATGGGCCCAGTGCCGGAGCCGCCATGGCGACCGCCCTGGTTTCTACGCTGACGGGGATTGCCGTCAAAGCCGATGTTGCGATGACCGGTGAAATTACGCTTCGCGGTGAAATTACGGCGATTGGTGGTCTGAAGGAAAAGCTTCTGGCTGCGTTGCGCGGTGGAATCCGTACGGTGTTGATTCCTCACGAGAACGTAAAGGACCTGCAGGAGATTCCCGAGAATGTCCGCAACGGCCTTGAGATTGTTCCGGTTCGCTGGTTTGATCAGGTTCTGGAGATTGCACTTTGCGGCAAGCCGGCCCCGCTGCCCGTCGATGACCTTGCCACGCCTGTTGCAACCCCGACGCCTTCGGTGGTCGCGCCGGTGGATGACTCGGTGAAGCATTGATGAGGCTGCTTTTTCCGGAAAGTGACACTGTCGGCGCAAAAGGGCGGAAATTCAGGTTATAATTTCTTTATTGCAGCAAACGATGCTTCGATGTATAGTTTGCGGTTACGCGGGAATAGCTCAGTTGGTAGAGCGCAACCTTGCCAAGGTTGAGGTCGCGAGT
>ERZ761602.5375-NODE-5375-length-15277-cov-3.973854_pt1 | contig 15277 bp, 13 predicted proteins | sample MGYA00512165_ERZ761602 | MGnify/ENA primary metagenome ERZ761602 (study PRJEB28899, sample SAMN02445085) | bioreactor sludge metagenome | biome: EBPR sludge; isolation source: Thorneside wastewater treatment plant | place: Australia: Brisbane, Thorneside...
GGCAGCGTCTGGAGCCGAACGACGACGGCCGCCGCCCCGAGCGCGACGAGCGCCAGCGTCACGGCGCCGCCGCGCCAAGCGATTTCGCCGAACGAAGCGAAGCCGCCGACATAGCGCAAGACCAGCCAGAGGCCGACGCAGAGGCCCGCCGCCGCCCCGATCGGCCCGAAGCCCCAGACGGCGGCCATGCCGCGCGCGCCCTCGAAATCCGTCACGCCCATGGCGCCGGCGATCGCGTTGCCGAGCGCCGCGGCGATGAACCACCCGGCCGCCGCGCCGGCCAGCCCGGCCAATGCCGCCAGCAGATACGTCATGGCGCTTCTCACCGGAATTCTCTGCCGCAACCGCGGCGAACTCAGCTACTCTAGAGCCGCCTCCCGCCGGAGCAAACCGGCCCTGTCCGACGAATCCGGCTCCGGCCCACCCCGCAAGCACGCCGCATGTCGCCCGACGAGCCGCCCTCCCTCCGAACCCGACTCGATCTGCGCCGCGGCATCCTGCTGATGTGCGCGGCTGTCGTCACGTTCACGATCAGCAGCACGATGGTGAAGGGTCTGGGCCCCGGCTATCCGGTGTCGCAGATCGTGTTCTTCCGCTGCGTCCTCGCGTTCGTCCCGATCTTCTTCGTCGTGCATCGCGCCGGCGGGTGGCACGTGCTGCGTACGAAACGGCCGGGCGCGCACCTGTTCCGCGTCGCGGTGGGCGGCGTGGCGCTGTTCATCGGCTTCTACGCGCTCACGCTGATGCCGCTCGCCGACTATTTCGCGTTCACCTACGCAGCGCCGTTGTTCGCGACGTTGCTCTCGATCCCCATCCTCGGCGAGCGGGTGGGAATAAGGCGCTGGAGCGCGGTGGCGGTCGGCTTCGCGGGCGTGCTCGTCATGCTGCAGCCGGGCTTCAAGTCGTTTGCCTACGCCGAGATGGTCGCGATCGGCGCGGCCTTCACCTATGCGCTGGCGATCATCGCCGTGCGCAATCTCGCGCGCACCGAGCACAGCGCCTCCACGGTGTTCTATTTCACGTTCGCCGGCATGCTGCTGTCGGCCGCGATCCTGCCGTTCGAATGGCGCACGCCGACGCTCAGGGAGTTGGGCCTCTTGCTCGGCATCGGCCTGATGAGCGGTATCGGCCAGCTGCTCGTGACCGACGCCTACCGCCTCGCGCCCACCTCGGTGGTGGCGCCGTTCGACTACACCTCGATGATCTGGGCGCTGATCCTCGGCTACGCGCTGTTCGGCGATTTTCCCGAGCCGATCGTCCTCGCCGGCGCGGCAGTCGTCATCGCCTCGGGCGTCTACATCATCTACCGCGAAACCGTGCGCGGCGTGACCCGCCCGCCGATCGCGCCGACGCAGCTCAAGTGACCGCGGCCGGTTGCGGCGCGGTTCTTCGGCTGACAGGATCGACGTCCGGATCGGAGGAGAACGATATGCCGACTTATCGAGCGCGCCTCGGCGCGGCCCTGTTGGCGGTCGGGTTGCCCGCGGGTGCGGCCGAAGCGCAGTACCAGAGCCCGTTCCACTGCAAACCGCCGATGGGCCAGCAGATGTTCGAGATCGCGGCGAACAACATGGGCATGAAGTACCGCCAGGAGCCGACGCCGGCCAACAAGCAGACGATGTGCAATTCCTATCGCCGCGTCGTCGACGTCTATCAAAAGGCCGTCACGTACTGCCGCGACAGCGATTGCGACGAAGACCAATTCAAGGATGCGTGCGCGCGACGGGAAGACAAGCTCGCCGAGTGGCGCCGGAAGCACCAGGCCGCCTGCGGCGCCCGCTGAGCGTTCAGATCACCGGCTCGTCCGGCGCGAACAGGCCGCGCCGATCCTCGATCTCGATCACCCAGAGATCGGGGTCGCGCTTCCTCTGCCGCTGGATATAGGCCTCGGCCTCGGCATCCGCGACCGGGCTCGCGCCGGTGCCGCGCATCCAGGCGCGCTCGCCCTCTGCGGTCACGGTCTGCGAGAGCACGGTGGCGGTGCCGTCGAGGCGGCTGATCTTGAGCAGCACCGAGCCGGCGTCGGCGTCGCCGCGGCGGACGAGCGTGGCCACGACGGCGGTGTCGTGGTTCCAGCGCCGCAGCAGCGCGGCGGCCCAGAGGTCGGTCTTGAGGCGCGGCGCGGGCATCACCGCCCGCGGGAACGCGCAGGGGCGGGTTTCGAACCCGCCCCTGCCCGATTGCCACCGGACCAGGCCATGCCGGCTAGATGTAAACCTCGCGCAGCGGCGGGAAGCCGTTGAAGCCCACCGAGCTGTAGGTCGTTGTGTAGGCGCCGGCGCTCAACACCTGCACCTTGTCGCCCACGGCCAGGTCGAGCGGCAGGTCGTAGCCGGACTTCTCGTACAGCACGTCGACCTCGTCGCAGGTGGGGCCCGCGATGATCACCTTGCCGGCCGGCTTGCCGTCGTGCGGCGTCACGAGGCGGTATTTGATCGCCTCGTCCATCGTCTCGGGCAGGCCGCCGAACTTGCCGATGTCGAGATAGACCCAGCGCTTCTTGGCGTCGTAGTCCTTCTGCGAGATCAGCACGACTTCGGTCTGGATGATGCCGGCGTCGCCGGCCACGCCCCGCCCCGGCTCCACGATGAGGGCCGGCAGCTCATTGCCGAAATGCTTGGTCACGGCCTTCATGATGGCTTCGCCGTAGGTCTCCATGCCGGGGATGCGCTTGCGGTAGCGCGCCGGGAAGCCGCCGCCGAGGTTGACCATTTTGAGGTCGATGCCGCGCTCCTGGAGCGTCGTGAAGAGCATCTTGGTCTTGCCGAGCGCGAGGTCCCACTGCGCGGGGTCGGTCTGCTGCGAGCCCACGTGGAACGAGACGCCGTGCGGATCCAGGCCGAGTTCCTTCGCCCGCGTCAGCAGGTCGGCGGCCATGTCGAGGCTGCAGCCGAACTTCTTAGACAGCGGCCAGTCGGCGCCGGCGCTCTCGAAATAGATGCGGCAGAACACCTGGGCGCCGGGCGCGGCCCGGCCGAGCTTCTGGATCTCGGCCTCGCTGTCGAACGCGAACAGGCGCACGCCCCTGGCGAACGCGGCGGCGATGTCGCGCTCCTTCTTGATCGTGCTGCCGAACGAGATGCGCTCGGGCCCGATGTTGTGGGCGATGCAGTGCTCGATCTCGTAGATACTCGCCGTGTCGAAGTTCGACCCGAGATCGCGCAGCACGCCGAGCACCGGCGCGGCCGGATTGGCCTTCACCGCGTAGAAGATGCGCGCCAGAGGCACAGCCTTGGCGAGGCGCTTGTAGTTCTGCGCGATGATGTCGAGATCGACGACGAGGCACGGAGTTTCGACGGTGTGCTCGGCAAGATACCGAGCGATCTTCCGGCTCATTTCGTACAGACCCTCTGATAGACCCGCTGTGGCGTAATGCGTACGCCGCTCGCCTTCGGTCCCGTTGTTGTCCGCGCGGTGTGCCCGCCGTTAGCGTGTGCGGTTAGGTTGGTCTGCGGTGATCGACCCATATAGACCGATCGCGCGGCGAGTCAAATTTTTTTTGCCCACAAACGCCGGGCGCCGCATCCTCGCGCGAGGATGCGGCGCTGCGACAGGCGAAAGAGCAGTCGGTTCAGCTCGCGTCGGGGCGGCGCGCCATCTGCCAGACGAAGCGCGGGCCGCGCTCGGCCTGCTCGAGCAGCGCGAGCACCTCGGCGGCTTCTTCTTCGGGCGTGTCGGCCGTGCCCTTGAACGACATGGCCGGCGCTGCGGGCGTGGCGGGTGCCGCGGCCTGCGCGGCCGGCGTGCGGCCGGTGCGGATGAAGATCTCGCCGTCGGCGGTGTCGGCGCCTGGCAGGTCGGCGCCGGCTTTCTGGATGACGCGCGGCTGGCTCGCCGGCCGCTTCACCTCGACGACGTCGTCGGTCCCCGCCGGAGCGGCCGCCACGGGCGCCGGAGCCGCGGGCTTGGCCGGCGCGGGCTCGGCAGCCTTCGCCGCCGGCACCGCGGCCAGCTGACGCTTCGGCGCCGGCGCGGCCGGAGCCGACTTGGCGACCGTGGCCTTGAGGGCCGCGAGCGACTCGCGCTTCTTCGGCGCGGCCGCGTCGTCGGACAGGTCGGAGAGAACGTTGCGCGCCTTCGCCGTGTCGCCCGACATGGCGTAGGAGAGCGCGAGGTTGTTCTTGAGCCCGAAATCGTCGGGCGCGATCTTGAGGCCGGCGGCGTAGGCAAGCCGCGCCTCTTCGTGCTTGCCGGTCATGTCGAGCGCGGCGCCGAGCCCGGCATAGATGCGCGCGTCTGGCTGGCCTGCGGCGACAATCGCCTGGCGGTAGAACGGCACCGCCGCGGCGGCGCGGCCCTGCGTCACGAGGCTGTGCGCGAGGCCGCGCATGGCGTCGGCGTTCTTGGCCTCGGCCTGGAGCGCGGCGCGGAAGATCTTCTCGGCATCGGCGGCGCCGCCCGTCTTGAGCAGCGCGAAGCCGAGCTTCACTGCCACAACGCCGTTCTCGGGCTGCAGCTCGGCGGCGCGGAAATAGAGTTGCGCGGCCATCGCGTGGTCGCCCTTCGCGTAGGCGGCGTCGGCGAGGCGCAGCGCGGTGGCGCCCGCGTCGATCTTCTTCACGTCGATCTTCGAGGCTTCTTCCGGAACGACGTAGGTCTGCTGATTGCTCTTGCCGCACGCGGCCAGCGCGAGCGCGCAGAACGCGGCCGGCGCGATCTTCGTGAAGCGTGCATCGATTCGCATGGCAGTCCCCGCTGCGGGCGTTTTCCCCGGCCGCAACCGTAGCGGTGCGGGCTTAAGAAAGCGTGAAACGGGAAGATTGCCGATCACCTTAATCGCGCGCCGCGCGCCGCCCCGAAACGCGAAGGGCGGGCCCCGCAGGACCCGCCCTTTGCGCGGACGTTGCGCGCGCCGCCGGCGCTACATCTTGCTCAGCGAGTCGAGCGTTTTCAGAATTGCCGGGCCGATGATGACGATGAACAGCGTGGGCAGGATGAAGATGATCATCGGCACGGTGAGGATCGCCGGCAGGCGCGCGGCCTTTTCCTCGGCCTTCGTCAGCCGCTCCTGGCGGAAGTCGGCGCCGAGGACGCGCAGCGCCTGGGCGAGCGGCGTGCCGTATTTCTCAGCCTGCTGCAGCGTGTTCGCGATCGAGCGGAATTCGTCGAGGTCGGTGCGGTCGCAGAGGTTGGTGAAGGCCTTGCGGCGCTCGTCGAGGAAGTTGAGCTCGATGAGCAGCAGGCCCAGCTCGTCAGCGATCTCCGCCGAGGAGCGCGTCATCTCGCGCACCACGCGATCGAGCGCGGCGTTGAGCGCGAGGCCCGCCTCGGCGCACACGACCAGCAGGTCGAGCGCGTCGGGCAGCGAGCGGCGCAGCGCCTTCTTGCGCTTGGTGATGCGGTTCTGGACCCAGACACGCGGCGCGAAATAGCCGATCGCCGACCCGCCCGCGCAGATGAGCAGCGACATCATCGGCGACAGGCTGAGCTTGGCCAGCAGCAGGATGTAGAGCGCCGTCAGGCCGCCGAAAATGAACGGGAACGCGACCTGCGCGAGCAAAAAGTACTCCGGCGCATCCTTGTGCCGTATGCCGGCGCGCGCCAGGAACGTGCGCAGGCTGACGCCATCCTTCTTCTTCTCGTTGGCCTTCTTGGCGCCGACTTTCTTGGCGAGATTGCGCAGCACGCCCTTGACCGGCTGATTGCCCGGCTTGCCGCCGACGCCAAGCGCCGCCGCCTTGTAGGTGGCGCGGCGATCGGCCATCGCCTTCAGGCGCGCCTCGTAGGGGTCCTTGTAGACGAAGCCGCGCCACAGCGCGTAGGCCATCGCCAGCGCCGCAGCGCCGGCCATGAGCGTGACGATCAGGTCGATGGAGACACCTTCAAACATGGCTCAAATCTCGAACCGGACCATTTTCGCCATCACCCCAACGCCGGTGGCGAGCATGCCGAAGCCGATCCCGACGAGAATGGGGCCGTTTCGGTGCGTGAACAGCGTCATCACGTATTCCTGATTGAGCAGGTAGAGGATGCCGAACAGGGCGAATGGCAGCGAGCCGATGATCATGGCGCTGGCCTTGGCCTCCGACGACAGCGCCTTGACCTTGAGCTTCACCTGGCGCCGCTTGCGCAGCATGTCGCAGAGGTTCTCGAGCGTCTCGCCGAGGTTGCCGCCCGTTTCGCGCTGGATCGTGAGCGTGATGACGAAGAAGTTGAACTCCGGCAGGTCGATGCGATTGGCCGCGGCCCACAGAATGTCGTCGAACTCGCCGCCCATCTTGAGGCCGTCGGTGATGCGCGTGAATTCCTGCGAGACCGGGCCGGCCATCTCCTGGCCGACGATGCGCATCGATTCGGCGCCCGGCAGGCCGGCCTTGAGGCCGCGCACCAGCACGTCGATCGCGTCGGGGAAGTTCGCGAGGAACTTCTTCTTGCGGCGTTTGATCAGGAAGCTGACGAAGAGATGCGGCAGCGCCACGCCCGACAGCAGCCCGATCAGCAGCGACGGGCCGAGCGCGAGGCCGACGACGTTCTGCATCACGATCATGCCGAGACCAGCCGCGACGAGGCTGAACAGCACGTAGACGCCGAGCGAAATCTCCTGGCCGGTGCGCAGGAGGCGCATGCGCATCTTGGCCGGATTGGGGAGCAGCTGCTTGATGGCCTTGTCGAGCTGTGTGATCGAGCTGTCGGTCTTGCGCAGGCTGACGGCCGCGGGATTGCCGCGGGGGCGGCGCTCGCCCGGTCGCTGCTGCTTGGCGACCCGCGACAGCCGATCCTTCATGTCGCGCTCGCCGCGCGTCATCAGGAACCACACCAGCCCGACGCCCATGAGCAGGACGAACCCGCCCACCATCAGCAGGTTGAGTGTGTCGGGATCGAGATCCAGGAGCCATTCCGTCATCGTCATGCGTCCTTCAGATGCAGGCGATCAGCGCCTTGTCGAGCCCGAAGTATTCCGCCCGCTCGGTGAACTTCGGCCGGAGCCCGGACGACTTGAACTCGCCGATCAGCATTCCGTTCTTGTCCACGCTCGTGAAATGGTAGGTGAAGAGCTCCTGCGTGGTGATAATGTCGCCTTCGCAGCCCACTACCTCGACGATGTGGGTGATGCGGCGCACGCCGTCGCGCATGCGCTGCACCTGGATGATCATGTCCACCGCCGAGGCGATCTGCGTCCGCAGCGCCGCGGTGGGAATGTTGATGCCGGCCAGGCCGACGAGGTTCTCGAGGCGCATCAGAGCCTCGCGCGGCTTGTTCGCGTGGATCGTGCCGAGCGAGCCGTCGTGGCCGGTGTTCATGGCCTGCAGCATGTCGACCGCCTCGGCGGAGCGGATTTCGCCGAGGATGATGCGGTCGGGCCGCATACGCAGCGAGTTCTTGACGAGATCGCGGATCGTCACCTCGCCATGGCCTTCCATGTTGGCGGGGCGGGTTTCGAGCCGGACCACATGGGGCTGGAGGAGCTGCAGCTCGGCCGCGTCTTCGATCGTCACGATGCGTTCGCCCGGGTCGATGAGCTGCGAGAGCGCGTTCAGCAGCGTCGTCTTGCCGGAGCCGGTGCCGCCCGAGATGATGATGTTGAGCCGGCAGCGCGAGGCGATCTTCAGCACCGTCGCCATTTCGGACGACAGGTTCTTGGTCGCCATCATCGTGTCGAGCGTGATCTTCTTCTTGGCGAACTTACGAATCGAGATGCTCGGCCCGTCGATCGCCAGCGGCGGGATGATGATGTTGACGCGGCTGCCGTCGGGCAGGCGCGCGTCGACCATCGGGCTCGATTCGTCGATGCGGCGGCCGATGCGCGTCACGATGCGGGTGGCCACGTTCAGCACGTGCGCATCGTCGCGGAACTTCACGTCGGTGAGCTCGAGCTTTCCCTTGCGCTCGACATAGACCTGGCTCGCGCCGTTGACCATGATGTCGTTGATCGTCTCGTCGCCGAGCAGCGGCTCGAGCGGACCAAAGCCCAACATGTCGTTGAGCATCATGGTCACGAGGTCTTTTTGCTCGTTGAGATTGAGACGGATCTTCTCTTCCGTCAGGATCTCCTGCGTGATATCGGCGATCTGCCGCTCGAGTTCGGCGCGCGGAAGCTTCGAGGCGGCGCCCACGTCGATCCGCTCGAGCAGCGCCGGCTGCACCTTCGCCTTGGCCGCGAGAACGGTGTCCTGCTGGGTGAGGCCGGGCTTCTTCGCGGCGGGCTCGGGCGGCTTTTCGAACTTCGATTCGGTCGCCCGCAGCAGCGCGTCGATGTCGTGCGACGGCGCTGGTTGCGGCGCCAGCGGCTGCGGCGCGATGCGGCGCGAGAAGTGTCCCGGCGGCACCGCCGCGCGGTGCGGCGCCGCGGCGCCGTTGTGATGGGGGAACGGCGCCTGCGGCGCGGGCGGCGCGAACGGCTGCGGCCCGGCCGGAGCCGCCGGCACGCCCGGCACGATCCGCCGCGAAAACTCGTTGCCGCCTCGACGCCCGAACATCGCCTGATCCGCCTTCCTGCCTATTTCTTGCGCCGGAACAGTGTGAAGCCGCGCTTCTTCGGCGCGGCCGCCTTGTCCTCGCCCTCCGGCGCCCCGACGAGATCGAGGCAGATTTCGCGCAGCGCAGCCGCGATTTTCGAGCCTGCCGCGACGTCGACGACAGTGCGGCCCGCGCGATTGGCGGCGGAGAGCGACTTCGAATCTTCGGGCAGCACGTAGTCGGCCTTCCGGCTCAGCGCCGTCTCGAACTCCTTGCGATCGATCTTGGCGCCGCGGTCGCCGCCGACGTTGCTGATCATCAGCTTCACCTTCGCCGGATCGACGACGTCTTTCGCCGCGGTGAGGAACCGCGTCGTGTCGCGGATGCCGACCAGCGAGAGATCGGCCACGATCATCAGCGCGTGGGCGTGCGCGATCGCCTCCCAATTGGCCACGGCGACGTGGCGCGGAAGATCGACGACGATCGCGTCGAAGTGGCGCTGCAGCTCGCGCAGCAGCGTGGCCAGCGGCTCGCCGCTCACGGCCACGCTCTCGTTGACGCCCTCTTCGGCCGCCAGCACGTAGAGGTTTTCGCCAACCTTAACGGCGGAGCTGTTGAGGAACATGCTGTCGACGCGCTCGGGGCGGTCGAGCGCCTCGCGCAGGCCGTGGCCGGGGTCGATGTCGAGCGTGAGCGCGATGCTGCCGAACTGCAGGTCGAGATCGAGCAGGATCGTCTTCTTTCCCTGGCGCGCGAGCGTGCCGGCGACGTTGATCGCCACCGTGCTGGCGCCGACGCCGCCGCGGGTCCCCACGACCATGAGCACCGGCTTGGCCGAGTCGGGCTCGGTCTTGGCGCCGCCCGAGGCGGCCTCGAGCACCACGCCCTTGAGGATCTCGGGCTGGATCGGCTTGACCAGATACTCGTAGATGCCGGCGTTCTTGAGATCGCGGTACAGCGCGACGTCGTTGGCGACGCCGGTCGCGATCACCATCGTTCCCGGGGCGCAGACTTCGGCCAGCGCATCGACGCGGGCCATCGGCTCGGGAACGCCGGAAATATCGACCAGCAGGATCTTCGGCGAGGCGTTGTCCTTGAGAAATGCGATCGCGGCGTTTATGCCGCCGGGCTGGACGCGGCCCGCCGCGCCGTTCGGGCCGATGATGCCGGCGACGAGCGACGCGCTCTGCGCCTCGGTCAGGAAGGCGACGAGGTCGACCGGGCGCTGCAGCGGCTCGATCTCGCCGGCCAGCGGGTAGGCCGGCGTCTGGGCGCCGCCCGGATGGGCCGACGGCATGGCGAGCGCGGCCATCTGCGCCGTGGCCGGCGGCGGGATGCCGGGGCCGGGCTGCGGCGGACCCGAGAACGGATCCGAGACCGGGACCTGCGCCGTGATGGTCGCCGTGCGCATTTCCGAGGGCGAGAACGGCGACGGCGCGGCGGCCGGCGCCGGGAACACGTCGGCGCCGGGCGCCGGAGCGGCCCGGCGCGAGAAGGGGTCTGCGCTCGGCGGGGGCGCGTCGCTCTGTTCCGCAACATGGTCCGCGCCATGCGCTGCGAATTCTGCGGCGGCAGGCGCGGCGCTGATCGGCGTCGGCGCGGCCGGCGCATAGGCATGAGCGCCGGCATCCGAGAACTGCGAGTGGAAATCGCCGACGGATTCCAGGATCGCGGCGCGCATGCGCTCCGGATCGAACGGCTTCGCGAGGAAGTGGACGATACCCATGGCGCGCAGCTCCGGCTCGAGCGCGGCCTCCTGCGGTCCGCCCACCAGCACGACGGCCGTGCCCTCGGGGCACACGTCGGCAAGGCGGTCGAGATGGCCGAGCGGATCGCCGACTCCCGAGATGTCGACGATGAGCAGCTGCGGGCACGGCGCGGACTGAAGCACCTGGATCGCCGCCGCGAGGCCGCCGAACTGCACGCGCCCCTGCCCCGTGGCGCCGAACAGCGCCGCGAGGACGCCCGCCGTTGCGGGATCGTTGACGAAGGCAATCCCGTCGACCGGATAGGCCAGAGGCTCGATCGGCGGAGACTCGGCGGCGGCGCGCCGCGATGCGGGAGCGAGCAGTTCCACGGTCGTTATCCCCTACTTGGTGCCCGAGGTCGGCGACTGCGGGCTGCCGGTGCTGACCGGCGTAACCGGCGGGTCGTACTTTCCTTCGCGCAGATTCTGGAGGCCCTTGTCGAGCGTCGGTCCGTCGGACGGGCCGGTCGGTCGGCCCTGCACAAGATCGTGCGGACGATGAACCGAGGTGGCGAGGCTCGCCGCGTCGAGGCACCCGAACTGCGGGCGATACTCGTCGACGGTGCGCCGCTTCATCAGGTTGTCCCATTGCGGGCAGCTCGGCGGTACCGCGACGAGGCGCGAGATCGTGACGAGGGCCGCATCCGGATCGCCCGGCCCGTAGCCGCGGGCGACGTGGATGCCGCGTGCGCGGAGATAGGCGGCGATCGACTGCGCGCGGCGATCGGCCAGGGCGCGGCCCGCGGCCGGCGAGACCGCGATCTGGGCATTGTCTCCGCGCCCGGCGCCGCTGCCGGCGACGAAGCGCGCGAGCAGGTCGCGCTGATCGCGCGAGAGCGCGGTGCTGCGCGGCGCGAAGGCGACAGTGGCGCTGGTCTGCGCCTGGCGAACGGCGATGTCGGTCTGCTGCTTCGGCAGCTGATGGTCCTTGACGATCCACTTGTCCTCGACCCAGCGCTCGGCGCGGTCCACGCTCTCGCACCCCGCGGCGAGCGCGAGCACGCCGGCCAGCAGCGCCGTCCGGCCGATGGCCCGCCGCGACGTCCCGATCGATTTGCTGTTCGCGTTCATGACTGCCTCGTTCCCCTTGCTCATTTCTTTCCGGGCCGTCTCAGTCGAGCTGGAAGCCGCCCGGGCCAACCAGCTTGCCCGGCGCGCGCGCCGGCGTGGGCGCGCCCGGTGCCGCGGCCGACGGGCCGGGCTCGCCCGGAGCCGCCGCCTCTGGCTGGCCGAGCCTGGCACCCGGCTCTTCGCGCACCGCGCCGACGATGTAGGGCGTGACGATGATCACGAGCTCGGTCTCCTGGCGCTGGAAGTTCTCGGACGTGAACAGCTTGCCGAGCACCGGCACGTCGGAGAGCCACGGCACCTTGTTGATGTCGCGCACGACGTTGTTCATCAGCAGTCCGGCGATCACGATGCTCTGACCGCTCGCGGCCTCGACCATGGTCTCGGCGCGGCGCGTGATGAGCGCCGGAATCTGGAAGTTCTGGAGCTGGATCGCGCCGTTGTTCGAGAGCTGGCTCACCTCCGGGGCGACGCGCAGGTTGATGCGGTTGCCGGTGAGGATCGTCGGCGTGAACGAGAGGCTGACGCCGAACTTCTTGAACTCGATCGTGACGACGCCGTCGCTCTGCGGGATCGGGATCGGGAACTCGCCGCCGGCGAGGAAGTGCGCCGACTTGCCCGACATCGCCGAGAGGTTCGGCTGGGCCAGCGTCTTCACGAGCCCGTCCTGTTCGAGCAGGTCGACCATCGCGGTCAGATCGAGCGCGCCGCTGGCGATGCGGCCGTAGGCGCCGTTGACGGTGCTGTTCTGGAGCTGCCGGCGGGTGTTGAAGATCTGCCCCGTCACCGGCGACGTGCCGACGGCGCCGATCCGCGACGCGGCGTTGAAGAGCGGCGTCGCGCCGGTCGCCAGGCCGAAGGTGAAGAGGCCGGTCTGGACCACCGCATCCCAGTTGATGCCGATCTGGCGCGTGACCTGGCGCTGCATCTCGACGATGCGGACGCGCAGGTTGACGATGTTCGGCCCCTTCACCGAGATGCTGTTGACGATCTCTTCCTTGCGCGCGACGAAGCGCAGCGCGATGTCGCCGGCCTGCGAGGCCTCGATCGGCGAGTTCGCCTCGCCCATCAGGACGACGGCGCCGTCGACCGAACGGACCTGGATCCGGTTCCCCGGCAGCACCGCGTCGATCGTGCGCTTCAGGCGGGAGAGGTTGTGGTTGACCGTGAGGCTGATATTCACCAGCACGCGGTCTTTCTCGTCGACGGCGATGAGCGTCGTCTCGCCCGGCTTCTTGCCGGTCACGTACATCACCATCGGCGACTTGATCTGAACGTCGGCGATCTCCGGATTGGCGACGAACACGGTCTTGACCGGAACGTCGAGCCGGATCATGCGGCCCTTGCTCGCCTCGATCGCGATGACGCGGCGCGCGGCATCTTCCTGCGCGGCGGCCGGCGCCGCGGCGAGGAAGACGGCCAGCGCCGTCATCAGCACGAGCAGCAGAACCGTTGTCACCCGCGCGCGGTGGTGCGCATGGGTCCGGCGGTAGGTCGCGAATTCGTTGTTCATCTCCCCGCTCCCTCGTTCCGGTTACTGCTGGACCTTGCTGCCGGGCGGCAACTTGACGGTCACGCTGTTGTCCTTCTGGCTGTCTTTCTCGCTGCCGCGCAGCACGTACACCTCGGTGGTGTCCGCGTTCTCGCGCCGGCGCATGCGGCTCACGTCGTGGTCGGCGGTGAAGGTCTTGCCGCGCGCCGGCTCTTCGGGCATCGCGCTCTGCGCGTCGGCGCAGTTGGGCGCGTCGCCGGTGCTGGCGCTCTGCGCCTCGCCGCCGGCGCAGGCCAGGCTCTGCAGCGTCAGCGTGAGGGTGCCCATGCGCGTCGCGACGGTGATGATCTCTGCCTGCTGCGGCGTCACCTCGAGCGTCGCCGTCTTGGGCGAGCGCGCCGCGACGCCCTTCTGGGCCTTGAGGTCCTCGAGCGACTGATCGATCGCGATCACGCGCACGTTCGAGAGAATGGTCTCGCTCACGCGGACGCGGTTCTCGCTGTCGCGCTCGCCTTCCTTCTTCACGCCGACCTCGTGGGTGAGGATCACGTCGACGCGGTCGCCGGGATAGATGAGGCCGGCGACGCCGGTCGATTCGTCGATGCGCACCGCGATCGCGCGGTGGCCGGGCTTCAGAACCGCGGCCAGGAACCCGCGGTCGCCGAGCTTGATCAGGTTGTCGCCGGTGATCGGGCCGCTGGCGACGATGCCGCGCCGCACGACGGTACCGACATAGCTCGCCGGGATGTCCGTGCTGGCCGCGTCCTTCTTGACGACATATTGCTGCGGCACCGACTTGTCGGGCCACGATTGCCAGCGGAGGTCGGAGACCGTGATGATGTGCCCGGCCGGTAGATCCTTGGCCGCGACGAGCACGAAGACGCCGGTCTCGCGCGGCTCATCGACCTTCTTCTGCTGGGCGGCCGCGAGGCGCGAGCGTTCGGCCTTCATCCAGGTGTTGACGAAATAGATCGTCCCGCCGGTGAGGGCGAAGGCAATGACGGCGAAAATCAGAAAACCCTTGCGCATGACGCAGCCTTTCTTCGCGAACTCGTTGGACGCTATCGAAGCGTAGTGAACATCGTGTTAACCGCGACGCTGATGCCCCCTGCGGCAATCGCGACACCGTAGGGGACCTGGATCTTCAGGAACGGAACGTGGCGCAGTTCGCCGACGAGGCGCGCGAAGCGTGCGAAACCCGACACGGCGACCGCCGCGCCGCCGGCCTCTTTCTCGCTCGCGCGTATCTGGGCGAGCGCGGTGCGGACGCCGATCACGAGTGCCAGCGCCAGCGAGCCGGCGATCAGGACGACGATGAACGTCGCGAACTCCTTGCCGCCGACCCAGAGCACGACGGCCGGCAGCAGCTTCGCGTCGCCGGCCCCCATCGTGCGGGTCAGCCACATCACGAAGCCGACGGCGAAGAAGACGCCGGCCATCACCAGCGCCCACTGCCAGTTCACGGGGTCCGGCGCGCTCAGCACGTAGACCGGGTAGAGCGCGATGACGCCGAGGCTCACCTGGTTCGGGATGATGTAGCGGCGGAAGTCGCTGACCGCCGCCCACACCAGCAACCCTGAGAACATGGTTAATACGAGGATGGAAATTGCCGTGGCGGACAGCATCGTTGCGAACTCTCCTCGAACCTGATCCCTGTGGCGGCGCGGCCGGCGTTTCTCTCGTTGTCGCTTCGGCTTGCGCCCACGCACCCCTGTGGCCCGTTACGCAGCGAGGCTGTCAGGAATTCTCTAATCTTGGGTTAACGATGGGTTGTCGGCGTGCGCGGCCGGCAACCCTGCTTGGCCCTTGCCGGGCGACATAGCCGCGCGGGGGCACGCGCCCGGGCCGGCTTTGGCCGGGCGGCGGCGGCCATCAACGGCTGATTAATCATATTTTAGCGGCTCTTAATCAGAGTCCCGCCGGTCGGGAGCCTGGCCCGACGCAGGCCCGGGGAGCGCCATGAAGTCGAGAACCGCAATACAGCCGATGCCGGCCGGCCCGTCGCTGGGCATCCGTCTCGGCCAGTCGGCATTGGCGACGGTGGCGGAAAGCCTGCAGCGCCACCGTCTGCTCCTGCTTCTGGTGCTCGGCTATGCGGTCGGGTGCTACGCGGTCGGGATCGCCACCGGCAGCGGCGCCCTCATCAATATCGGCCTCTATAACGGCGTGTTCGGGCTGCTGCTCGGCACATTCATGATGGTGCTGGTCGTCGGCAGCATCGTCCGCGTCATGGCGCGCCGTCCGGCCGGCTCGCTCTCTGCGGCGATCTGGCGCGATTTCTCCGAGACGTGGCTCGGCCGCCGGCGGATCGCGACGATGCTGGTGCCGCTCCTGCTCGCGCCGGTGTTCTTTTCGACGTTCAGCTCGTTCAAGTCCCTCATTCCGGTGGTGGCGCCGTTCTCCTGGGACGAGGCGTTCGTGAGCCTAGACCGCTGGCTGCATTTCGGCGTCCACCCCTGGGAGCTGCTGCAGCCCCTGTTCGGCACGCCGGTTCTGACCAGCGCGCTGAACGCCGTCTACAATGCCTGGTACTTCGTGATGTTCTTCGTGTTCGCCTGGCAGGTCGTGAGCCT
>ERZ761602.5376-NODE-5376-length-15276-cov-4.230471_pt1 | contig 15276 bp, 13 predicted proteins | sample MGYA00512165_ERZ761602 | MGnify/ENA primary metagenome ERZ761602 (study PRJEB28899, sample SAMN02445085) | bioreactor sludge metagenome | biome: EBPR sludge; isolation source: Thorneside wastewater treatment plant | place: Australia: Brisbane, Thorneside...
GTCGACGACAAATACGAAAGTGAGTAACAAAGGCCCCAGAAGATTCATGGTGTTGTGGTTTGACAGGCTGAGGCCATACACAAACGCGAAGGCGATCAGGTACCTTTGACTTCGCGCTTCGTACCAAAGCAGCAAAAGGAGGCAGCACGACACGATAAAGAAGGCGTTGAGGGTGTACACCTCAGCGATAACGGATTGCTCCCAGAATTCCCCGGAGAATGCAAACGCTAGCCCCGCTGCCACTGCCGCGAATCGATTCCGGGTCATTTTCAATGTCAGCGTGAAAAGTAAATAAACAGTTGCTGCACCGAAGGTGGCGGACATGAAATTGACCCGCCACGCCACGGAGCCAAAGGGAATGAACGTAAATACCTTTCCCAGCAGACACCAAATCGGATAGCCCGGTGGGTGCGCTATTCCGAGGGTGTACGCTGCGGTGACCAGTTCGCCGCTGTCTTCCCCCGTTATGGTTGGACCCAAAGTCATAACGTAGACGACAAGAGCTGTCAGCGCTGTGCAAGCCGCGAGAAAATAGTCTGGCCAGCGAAGGGTGTAGCGGGATTCCGGTTGTGGCCACATGGACTGGAAGACGGGAGGAAGGGTGTTTGCACTCGCCCGAATTGCGGCTTCGTCTTCCGGTGTGCGCTCCGCACCAATTTTTTCAAGCCAGAGCTTCACCTGGGCACGTTCGACACCGAGCGCGGTTGCAAGCTTGGCGTCGGTATACCTTTGGTAATGTGATTTGAGGTACATTCGTTGTAGAAATGTGAGCCGCATAGACGCAAGTGTACCGCAGTAGGGTATGGGATTTCAGTAGGGAGAACGCCAGGGAGAACGCCTAGGCCAAGAAGTCCTTTCGGGGGGGGGTACCATCGCGATACGCTTCCGAATTAGACTGGTCGGGAAGTTGGACTTTTCGAAGCGCTATTTCCAACAACAAGGTGCGCAGATACTGGTGAAAACATTACCTAAGGCAGATTTTGGCTGGTGCTAGCCCGCATCCAATCAAGTACGATTCTGGGAATCGACGGTTTTCCCCTGTCCGTCGAGGTGGACAACTATATCGGCGTGAACAAGCTCACGATTGTGGGCTTGCCCGATGCAGCCGTGAAGGAAAGCCAAGACCGCGTTCACTCCGCCATCCGCAATTCCGGTTTTCGCCTGCCGCGCGGCGTTACCGTTGTCAATTTGGCCCCGGCTGACATCCGTAAGGAAGGGAGTGCGCTCGACCTGCCCATCGCTCTGGGCCTGCTAGCTGCCAGTGAACAGATTGGCGAAGGGCGTATATCGGAATACTCCGTCGTCGGTGAACTGGCACTGAACGGTATGGTTCGGCCGGTCGCTGGTGTACTGCCGATGACGACTGCCGCGCGGGATCAGAAACTCCGGGGAATCATCGTTCCCACAGCCAACGCAAGGGAAGCGGGCGTCGTGCCCGGTATTGAGGTCATTCCTGTCCAGACCCTGTCGGAGGCGGCCGCTTTTATGGCTGGATTTACGGACATAGCACCGTTTGTGACCGACGTTGATTCGATGTTTCGGGACGGGCGTGGCCAGGTTCCCGATCTCAACGAAGTGAAGGGTCAGGCGCACGTAAAGCGCGCCGTAACAATAGCCGCCGCCGGTGGCCACAACCTGCTCATGGTCGGTCCACCAGGCACGGGTAAAACTATGTTGGCCTCCCGGCTGCCGGGCATCTTGCCCGACATGACGTTTGAAGAGGCGCTGGAAACGACGCGAGTCTACAGTGTGGCCGGTGCCTTGGGCGACGGCAAACAGCTAGTGGTGCAACGCCCGTTTCGTGCGCCGCATCATACCGCTACCACCGTGGCAATCAGCGGCGGCGGCCACGGCCAGCGTCCCATGCCGGGCGAAGTTAGCATGGCGCACAACGGCGTGTTGTTTCTCGATGAGCTACCCGAATTCAATCGCGGCGCACTGGAAGTCCTGCGCCAGCCGTTGGAAGAAGGCATGGTCCATATCAGACGCGCGATGTATGCCGTTACCTTTCCGTCGCGCTTCTTACTTGTTGTTGCTTTGAACTCGTGTCCGTGTGGGTATCGGTCGCATCCAGTGAAGGCCTGTCGGTGCTCGATTGGAGAGATCCAAAGGTACATGGGACGATTATCAGGACCATTGCTCGACCGTATCGATATTCACGTGGATGTTCCAGCGCTGACTTATGATGAAATATCCGACCGGCAGCCCAGTGGTCCAACGAGCGCCGAGGTTCGTGCCGCGGTGCAGGCAGCGCGAGACCAACAGCGAGCACGGTATAACGGTCGGTTTGCTTGCAACGCGCACTTGGATTCCAAAGCCGTGCGTGAAATGTGCGACATGGAATCGGAAGCCGAAAAACTCCTCCAAAACGCTATGGACCAATTCGGTTTTAGTGCCCGCGCGTACGACAAAGTCATACGGGTTGCGCGCACCATAGCGGACTTGGAAAGGTCCGATAAGATTTCTGAGTCTCATGTTGCGGAGGCAGTCCAATACCGGTCATTGGACCGTGGCCTTTTCACCGTCTAAGCTTCGTTTTTTTGGAGATCATGCACAAAATCCCAGTGTTTTGATCGCCCGTTATCGGCCATATAATTCGTCCCGGCTTTCGCCCAATTAAGTTCTCCGAATTGACCGTGGCCGTCAAGCACGGCCGCGTGCGCGGACGTGGCGTTTCGCCGAGGAGCAGAGCGCTCGGACCCTTTCCGGGCATGGTAGCCGGAGCGACTCGGTCATACCCACAAACAGCGCCTCGATTCGGCCAATCTGCAGAATCGACGGAAGGGTCACGCCGCGTTCCCATTGAGATACAAGCTCTGCGCACACGCCTAGTAGTTTCCCCAAATCTTTTTGGCTGAGGCCAAGCAGGCAACGTGTCTGCCGAACGTACTCCCTTGGCGAATTCGGTTCGCAGAGCGGATTGTATCCCACGAACTGCGCTATCTTGGGTATGGAGAGATGGTCTTGCAGGTGGTCAGGCTTGAGCTCGTACCGAGTCACGGTAGACGGGTCAACGCACCACTCTCGGGCTAAGTCGGCAGCAGGCAGACCGAGGCTCTCCCTGTGCAAGCGGAGTTTTTCGCCAAGCGTCTGGCCACTCGGCCTGGGGTCATAGCCCAGGAATTCGAGAACGGTCGGCCAAGCCGAAAGGGATACCGAATGGCTGCCTACCTCCCAATTCTGTATTGTCGACTCATTGACACCGAATATATCCGCCACTTCGCGTTGGACGAGATGCAGATCCAGTCGGCGCTTTCGTAGGTGCTCGCCGAGAGTCTTGGGATCAGCCGGATAGTCATAAGGCTTTGGTTTTGCGGCGTTTAGTTTGCGCTGACACAATGGCAACGCGTCTATGCCCGTGCGGTTGTCGCAGTGATCCCCGGCGTCAATGCCGCTGCTCCAACGGCGAAATCCAGCGCTATATGGGCAGATTGTCGGGGCCTTTGTTGGATCGCATCGATCTGCACACGGAAGTACCGTCGTTGAGTTACGAAGAATTGACCGATGTGCGGCCCAGCGGCCCCACCAGCGAAGAGGTCCGTGATCAAGTCCAACGCGCGCGCGATTTGCAGCGCGCCCGCTACGGCAATGCGTTCGCCTGCAATGCGCACCTCGACGCGAAGGCGGTTCGGCAATACTGCCAACCGACGGAGAGTGGCGCGCGCCTGTTGGAGCAGGCCATTAATCAGTTGGGATTCAGCGCGCGCGCCTACGACAAGGCGCTGCGCGTGGCGCGCACGCTCGCCGATCTCGAAGGCCTCGACGCAATCAGCGATCAAAACATCGGCGAAGCAATTCAATACCGATCTCTCGATCGCCAGCTCTTTTAGACGCCGGGCGGGCGTCCCCGCGAGCCGCCTTTTCCTGCGCCAACAGCCTACGCCCCAAATTGTCGCAGGTGATAATCGGTGTGCAATCCATGGACACGTTGCCATTTCTTCAGTGAAATGCGCCCAAGCATCGGCTCCAACACAATGCGCTCGGGGTCGCTTTCCGATCGCGCGACAAACCGGCGCATGGACTCGAGTAATAGAATCCGCTCGGTTTCCACATCGTCCGCGGAACTATCCAGGAATTGTGATGACGCCTTAATGAGGCCCTTCGGCCAATTGGTCCAAACGCGAAACATGAGGAGCCAGATAATCGGCATCAACCACGCGCGACTTTCGTCCTTGGTTTCACGCTCTTCAAGTGACACTTCAAAAACGATCCGCAGATGCGCGAACATCTGCGCCAATGTCATCGTGCCCCACCGTCGCGAAACCGTAGCGGCTACCATGCTCACGCGGCGTTCGAAAGCGGGCAAGCTCTCGGCGTTAAGATCGATATGAGCCACGCGGCGATTCCAACCGAGGCAACGTGTGATACGACGCGTTCACCGCTCCAGGTAAGCCTTCACTTCGCGCAGCACATCGGCGCGATCGATCCACGGTTTGTATGCGATGCGCATTTGCATTTCGTATTCCTTGCCCACTTCATACCCTGGCACAACCAACTGGAAATCCCAGGCAGGACATGTGTCGTCCTTCGCGGCGTTCTCCCCGCCGCCACTGGGCGAATGCGCGAGCCGGAGATACGGATTTGGCTTCCACATATAGATCAGCACCATGTCCTTGAATCGGCCGTAGAAGAAAGGTTCGGAAAACCGTATCGGGGAAAGGCTCTGATACAAGGTGTCCGAAGCCGGGGGCATCGGCAGATTCGCGGTATCGCTTGCCTGAAGCACCGTGCTGTCGCGTCCGTGCACCTGCGTGCAGAATTGCGCCCACTTTGGCGCTTCGAGCGTCGAGCCTGCACGAAGAAAGTACATGCTCTTGTCGGCGGGTCCGTTGATATACGACGCCCAAAACACGCCCATGTATCCGCCTTCAAACACCGCTTCGCGCGGAACGCACTTGAACATCATATCGACATAATAGGGATCGGCGAGCGTAAACATCGTCCAACTTTCGACTTTGTACGTCGGTGTCGCAGCTTGATGCAGCTCGCACGATGTCTTGGAGAGCTTCGTTAAGGTCATCGGCACTTCGCGCGGCTCGAAGAAGATTTTGCCGTCCTCAGGCCGCGGCCGCGCGTCGAAATAATGTTCGAGATTTACCCCCGCGTATGACGGCACGAACGGACTCTCCGCCTCGTCGGGCGAGGTCATGCTGAAGATGCCGTTATATCGGTGCCGATGCGGATTGTTGCCCAGGTTGTTGCCAATGACGCAGGTCAACCGGGAAACCGAGAACGTATCGAAATCGACGCCGGCCTTTCCCTGCGGATCGTCTGCCGGGCCCGCCGCGATTGCCATTGCGCACACGAACTGAATCAGCATCGCGCGATCTCCGTGGTTACGGCAGTTCCTTGATTCGAATGTTGCGATACATCACCGGATCACTGTGTTCCGTCAACACGATGAATCCGGAGCGCGCGCGCGGACGCAACTCCTCGATCTCATTGATGTCCACGTCATTGACCTTTACACCATTGAGGTAATAGGTGATGCGCGTGCCGTCAAACACAGCCTCGGAAGCGTTCCATTCGCCCACCGGTTTCGACGCGTTCACGGTAGGCGCTACAACGTCGTAGATCGAGCCCGTGCTGTTCTTGTCGGGATCTTTTCCAAAGTCGCCGAGCATTTGATACTCGTAACCAACGCGCGATGCGCGTTGCGCGCGCGGCGCGCGGAAGTGCACGCCGTTGTTACCGCCCTTCGGCAATGCCCATTCCCACCGCATGATAAAATTCGCGTAACGCCGGTGTGAGCGCAATCCCTGCGAACCGCCGGACTCGCGCGCGATCACTCCGTCTTTTACTACCCACGCATTTTGATTCTCGCCGAGCACGACCCAGCCGCCCAACGTCTTTCCATCGAACAGCGCAACGAATCCGTCCGCGCGCTCTTCCGCTGACAACACCGAATTGTCCGGAGTCCACTGTTGTGTCTCGCCTGGCAATGCCGAAGCCGCTTCCAGCGCGTCATAGCTCGACTGATCGCCGGTCAATATGAAGTGCGCGCTATCCGTGAGCTTCTCGGGCACCGCGCCGAACAGCAGCGCCGGCTTCTTTCGCGTTCTTTCGCCGGGCAGGAAAACATCCATATCCGCATAGCGCGGCGAAGCAACCGTCAGGTTCTTGGCAATTTTCTTGAACGCGCGCGTGTACTTCCCGGCATCTTCGCCGTCGATGAGATAGACAAATGCCGTATCGTTCTTAAAGGTGGCCGCGGCGGTCTTGGCCCACGCCAATCGCGCCTTATCGGAAGCCGGGGCGTTCGGACCCATCACGCGAATTACACTCACGACGCCGCGGTCCCCGCCGATTGACTGCACCTGCCGCACCGCTTCCACCGCCTCGGGTGCAATGGAGAGACCGTCCTCGCCAATTCCAAAGAGGTCAAAGCAAATAGAATTCGCGCCCGGTGCAGCGACGGCGTTCATGAACTTGGCGACTTGCTCGCGCGTAGTGCCGGGCTTTGCCGCCTCCGGCGTCATGATGGATCGCAACGTATACATTCCGTTGCCCCGCTTGAGCGACACGCCCTGCACCGACACCGGATTCTTTTCTTGCCCGATTGCACAAATGGTTGGAATCAAGGCGAACGCAGCAAATACTAAGAAACGTCTTGAAGTTAACAACGAATCACCCTCCCCTTCGCAGCGAATATCCCGCAACTTTAACAAATCTCGCCCACCCAGTCACCGAACCGACTTCGCCTCCCGAATCCGTCTACCCCGGCATGCGGTCGAATCATCAGGCGAGTCCCTGAAGTCAATTGATCACCATGTACTGCCTATCGTATGATGGTGCAGATTGGAAGGAATACCCATTTTCATGGTTTTGCCCAGACTTTTCGCCGTGTCCCTCATACTCGCATGCTCTGGCCTTGCCCCTGCGCAAGAACCAAGCCCCGAGTCATCGTCTGAGACGGACAGCAAGGATTCGTTTTCCGATCCGTCCATTGAAGCGGAAGCTGTCGTGGAAACGATGGACGCAATCAATGAATCGCTAGCAAAACAGAACGCAGCGGACGAGGCCAAAGGCGATCCCATCGTTCTGAACGCGCGCAAAGCCGTTGAGCTCGCGCTGGCGCAGAACGCTCAAGTACTGGTCGCTGAAGACGATGTCGAGGCGGCCCGTGCACGAATCGGCCAGGCGAAATCACGCCTCTATCCCCAAATTAACGTTTCGACTACCCAAACCCACACTGAATTCAACCAGACGGAAAGCCCACTCAGTGAAGCCCTGTACGGTGGCGGCCTTGGCGGCGGCGGTCTCGGTGGTGGTCTGGGCGGCATTGGCGGGGGCTCTGGCGGGTCAAGTCAGATTCCAGGAAGCCGGATTGCACGATTCGTGCTCGGCCGTATCGTCACCGAACTCTCCGACGTGGACAGTCTCCTGGAACAACCCGAAGATTTTCGCACCGACAAGATGACGCTGAATCAGGTGATTTACGCCGGCGGTCAAATCAAGGCTGCCATGCGCGCCTCTAAATACCTCGCGGAATCAGAAGAGTTTAAGCAGCAGGCGACGCTTTCCCAAGTCGAGTATCAGGCGAAAGAGGCCTACTACATTGCCGCCGCGTCCATCGCGCTCGTGCGCGTTGCCGAGGCCAGCGTAGAAACCTTTGAGCGGCAGCTCAGCGACGCAAAAGAAATGTTCGAAGTCGGTATGATCAGCAACTTTGAAGTGCTGCGCGCCGAGACCGAACTTGGCAGCCGCAAATCCGATTTGGTGAAGGCGCGAAATGGTCAGCGTCTTGCGTTCGCGAATCTTTGCCGCGCCATTGGCGTCTCGCAGGATACACCGCTCGAACTCGAGACGAAACTGGATTACCTCCCCTTCGTACAGGATCTCGATGCTCTCGTCTCATACGCAAACGAACACCGCCCCGAAATTCTCGCGCTAAAGAAGGCAATCGATGCCGGCGGAGAAGACGTGAAGCGCGTCCGCGGCCAGTACAAGCCTGTCGTCGGCGGAAACATTCAATGGCAGAACGTCGATAACGGCGGCTTCACACAACCCGACGGCTGGACCTTCAGCGTCAGCGCGCAGTGGGACGTTTCCACCGGTGGTCGCCGCAAACACGAAACGATTGAATCCAAGGCCCGCCTCAGCAGCCTGGAACATCAGTTGCAGGATTTGCACGCAATCGTCGAACTCGACGTAAAAGCGGCGCAGATTCAAATCCAGGACGCCATGGCGCGCGTCGCCAGCGAGCGCGGCACGCGCAGTCTCGCCACGGAAGGCCTTCGTCTCGCCGAGCTTCGCTTCCAGGAAGGCGCCGGCACACAGTCCGAAGTCCTCGACGCCGAACTTGCGCTCACCAGCGCCAATACCGCGCTTGTCCAGGCCCTGCGAGAGTTTGCAGTCGCCAACAGCTCCCTCGAGCGCGCCATAGGCAAGAGCTGGGTCCGCAATACGGATTCCGAATCCCCGATGGATTCCGCTGCGACACCCAGCGAGGCCGCAGAACCCGCCAACTAATTGATCGCGTGTCTCGAACGATTGGGATCGGCCTATTCGTTTGCATAGAATGATGCGCGTGAAATCGAAGCAGTATTTCAAAAGGCAATGGAAATGACGGACAATCGAGACTCCTTATCCACCCTCATGAGCTTGTTGTACTGTGGACACCCGTGGCACGGCGTCCCAATTGGCGAGCGCGCGCCGGAAATTGTGACTGCCTATATCGAAATGTCACCCACGGACACGGTGAAGTACGAACTCGACAAAGACACCGGACTGCTCAAAGTAGACCGACCACAGAAGTTTTCAAGCACCTGCCCGACGCTGTATGGATTCGTGCCGCAAACCTATTGCGCTGAAAAGTCGGGCGCGTATTGTTCCGAACGCACCGGCCGCCCCAATATTGTGGGCGATGGCGACCCGCTCGATATCTGCGTGCTCACGGAAAAGCCCATCCGCAAGAGTAACGTCTTGCTCCAGGCAATTCCGATTGGTGGACTTCGCATGATCGACGGCAACGAAGCTGACGACAAGATCATCGCGGTAATGATGGACGACGAAACCTTCGGCGACATGCGCAAAATCTCCGATTGCCCGAAGCGGCTCATTGATCGCTTGCGCCACTATTTCCTCACGTACAAACAGGCCCCGGACGCAACGGATCAGGCCTGCGAAATAACGCACGTATACGATCGGGACGAAGCGCGCGAGGTCATCGTGCGCGGCCGCGAAGATTACCTGCGCAGGTTCGCGAACATCAGTAACTTGTTGAATAAAGTGGTTCAGGGGAAAGCGTAATGGCAATCGTCCGGTTCGCCGTAGCAATGCTGGTCATTTCCGCGGGCGCGCTCGCGCAGGATGCAAAGCACGTAACTGTCTACAAAGAAAAAGGGCGTTTCGGCGGCTGGCCGGCAAACCACGGCGTCTGGATTTGGGGCAACGAGATCGTCGTCGGGTTTTCGCGAGGCTACTACAAAGACCTAGGCGAAGAACGGCACAACATCGATCGCGATAAACCCGAAGAGCATGTACTCGCGCGAAGCACCGATGGCGGCGAAACCTGGAGCATTGAGCAACCCAACGAAAAGGGATATCTGCTTCCGCAGGGCAAAGCCCTCCACGGCACGGAACTGAAAGGTGTCGCAATCAAACCCGCGACGGAATTCACCGGGGAGATCAATTTTACGCATCCTGATCTCGCGTTCACCACGCGCATGTCCAGCGCAGATGATGGCGCATCGCGTTTCTACTATTCCTATGATCGCGCGAAAACGTGGGAAGGCCCCTTCAAGCTTCCCATGTTCGGCACGAAGGGCGTGATGGCACGCACGGACTACGTCGTCTTCGGGCCCAAAGAGTGCATGCTCTTTCTCACCGCATCCAAAGAAAATGGCCGCGAAGGCAGGCCCTTCTGCGCACGCACGATTGACGGCGGCAAGACGTGGGAATTCGTCGGCTACATCGCTCCAGAGCCCAAGGGATACTCAATCATGCCCGCGACTGTCCGGCTGGACGGAGGCGCGCTCTTGTCCGCGATTCGCGTTAAGGAAGACGGCAAGAGCTGGATCGACGGATACCTCTCCACCGATGGCGGCACTACTTGGCAATTTCTGAACAAACCCGCGCCGAATACCGGCGAAGGCAATCCCGCCGGCATGATTCGCATGCAGGACGGTCGTGTGTGCATCACTTATGGATTTCGCGCCGCGCCCTATGGCATGCGCGCGCGCATCAGCGACGATGGCGGAAAGACCTGGGGCGATGAGATTCATCTGCGCGATGACGGCGCCGGCCGCGATATCGGCTACCCGCGCACGGTGCAGCGCGCTGATGGCGCTCTTGTTACAATCTACTATTACCACGACGCGGAACAGCCGGAGCGTTACATCGCCGCAACCATCTGGCGCGCGCCGTAACACAACCGCGTCGACCTCCGCGGGAAAGCGAGCGAACAATGGCCAGCCAGCCAGAGATCACCAACATGGCGTTGTTCTGCGACTTCGAAAACATCGCGCTCGGCGTGCGAGATGCCGAGTATCCGAAGTTTGACATCCAAAAGGTGCTGGAACGCCTGCTCGTCAAGGGCAGTATCGTTGTAAAGAAAGCCTATTGCGACTGGGACCGCTACAAAGTATTCAAATCAGAGATGCACCAGGCTGCATTCGAGCTGATCGAAATCCCGCATGTGCTGAAGTCCGGCAAAAACTCCGCGGACATTAGACTCGTCGTTGACGCGCTTGATCTGTGTTACACGAAGGCGCATGTCGACACGTTTGTTATCATCAGCGGCGATTCTGACTTCTCACCGCTCGTATCTAAACTGAAAGAAAACAACAAACGCGTCATCGGCATCGGCGTGCGCAACTCCACGTCAGACTTGCTGAGCAACGCATGCCACGAGTTCATTTACTACGACGATCTTGTCCTTGCCGAAGAAACAAAACGAAAGCAAGCGCGAAAGAAAGCTGCCGCCAAGCCTCCCGCAAGGCCCGCGGCCACTTCCGGCGCAAATGCGGCAACCACCAAGCCCGCCGCGCCCTCGGAAGACGAATCGCGACTGGAAGTAATCGATTTCCTTGTGGAAACCGTCGAAGCCCTCATCGCCGAACGCGGCTCCGATGAAAAACTCTGGGGTTCGATGGTGAAGCAAACCATGCAGCGCCGACGCCCTGGATTTAACGAATCATCTTTCGGCTATCGCACCTTCAAAGATCTGGTAGCAGATGCGCAGAAACGCAAGCTCCTCGTTATGATGCGCGACGAAAAGTCGGGGCAATATACGATCAGGCTGCCTTCGTAGACCTTGACGGTCGTGGAAACGGCCTGAATCGCACAGGCACACCCGCGTGCCGTTTGACCTGTCTCGCCTAGTCCGCTACCCTTGCCCGATCCATCAACCAACCTGAAGTCCCATAATGTCCACTGTCGACGCCACGCACGCTACATTCACCGAGACGGACACCAAGCGCATCCTGCGCATCGTGTTCTTCATCGTATTTCTCGACATGGCCGGATTCTCGATCATCTTTCCGCTTTTCCCGAGCATGCTCGAGTATTACATTGCGCGGGAAGGCTCGTCCGGCTTTCTTGGTGCCGTCGTGGGCGGGCTCGACCAGTTGAGACTGTTGCTGGGCGCGCGACCCGACCAGGGCCACGACATTCTCTTCGGCGGGTTCTTAAGCGCAATCTACGCGCTGCTTCAGTTTGTATGCGCTCCCCTCTTTGGCGTGATGTCCGACCGCATCGGTCGCCGTCCTATCTTGCTGTTTACGATCGCAGGCCTTGCTTTCTCATACGGCATGTGGTTTTTTGCGGGCACCTTCGCGCTGCTTGTCGCGGCGCGGTTCGTCGGCGGACTGATGAGCGGCAACATCGCGACGGCTTCGGCGGTTATCGCGGATGTCACCCCTGATTCCCAGCGATCGAGAGGCATGGCCGTGCTTGGCTTCGCCATTGGGGTTTCGTTCATGTTTGGCCCTGCCATGGGTGGCATTGCATCGCTGATCGACCTTACAGCGATCTGGCCCGCCGCCGCACAGTACGGCATAAATCCATACTCCGTCGCCGCGCTGCTTTCGCTGATGCTCGCGACCGCCAACTGGATCGTGGTCGCCTTGTATCTGCCGGAGACGCGTCCCGAGAATCTGCAATCAAACCGCGCGCACCGGTCGATCAACCCGATGAAGCTGTTCCGCACCGAGGCATACCCCGGCGTCACGCGGACGAATATCACCTACTTCCTGTTCCTGCTCGCCTTCTCCGGCATGATGGAATTCGCGATTACTTTCCTCGTGAAAGATCGGTTCAATTATCAGCCCGGCCACATCGCAGTCATGTTTCTATTCGTCGGCTTCATCCTCGCCGCAGCCCAGGGCACCTACGTCCGCAAGCGCAGCGGCATCATCGGACCACGCCGCATGACAATCCACGGCCTCTTTTGCATCGTCCCCGGAATGGCCCTGGTGGGCTTCGCGGAGTCGTCTATCCTTTTTTACGCCGGCCTAATCCTTACCACCTTCGGATCGGCGCAAGTGCGCCCCTGCATGTCGGCCCTTGTCTCGCTCTACAGCCCCAGCCATGAGCAAGGTCGCATTCTCGGCGTTTTCCGAAGTCTGGAAGGCTTGACCCGTGCGCTTAGCCCCGTTTTGGCCTGCCTGCTTTACTGGAACCTGGGCCCTGCACCGGCTTATGCATTGGCTGCAACCTTCGTGGTTGCCGCGCTCCTGCTCGCAATAACCCTTCCCACACCAGCATATCAATCCGCAAATAACGCAAAATAATAATTCTAAGTCAATAAAAGCAAACTTTATTGATTTTATTATTTGACAGATTCGCCTTTCCAATGCATAATCTCCTCGGGGCAAGGGATCTGGACCCCTAATCAGGAGTTTCTCGATGAACCAATTTCGATCGTGGGCTGTCGTTCTTCTTGTTGTAGCACTCGCCGTGGCAGGACCGGGTTGTCCTCGGCAAAACAGCGATCAGACCAAAGACGCCAGCGTAACCGTCTTGATCAACGCGGCAAGCAAATCGCTTAGCGAGGCGTTGACCGCGGCTGTCGCTCCGAAAGCCGTCGTGGCCGCGGAGGACATCTACTCGCTCACCGTTACCGTCACCGAAATCTCGCTTCATCGCGACGACGATGATGATGATGACGATGACGATGATAGCGAGGAAGAAGAGAACGACGACGACAAGGGCCTTAAAGACGACGATGATGATGATGACGACGACGATGACCATCACGTCGTGATTTTCACGGGTGCGCAGGACGTAGATCTGATCACATTAACCAATCTTTCCCAAGTCTTCTCGACCTCGGAAATTCCTGCGGGCGTGTATAACAAGGTCGAGATTCGGATTCAGGATCCGCGACTTCGCCTGAATGACGACCCGGAAACAGAACTGACCAACGTAAAACTCACGGCTAACGGCCGCCTGTTCATCAACACATCGTTCGAGATTCCCGAAGGGGAAAACACATTGATCACGCTGACATTCGCGGGAATTCATCTCGTTCAAGCCGGCAATAGTGGCCAATACGTGTTGACGCCGCAGTTGTCCGCCGAGATAGCGGTTTCGTCTGCGGATGTGGTTGCCACCGGCGTTATCGAAGGGATTAGTCCTGACGACGATGAATTTGTTATGACGCTTGCCGAAGGCAACGCAACCGTGCTCTATGCGGGCGCGGCAATCTTCCTGCCCGCGGATACGGACACGCCGACAGGCACCGAAGCCGATCTGATCGCGGGCATAAGCGTACAGGTTACGGGCGTCATCGATCTCGATGGCGTTATCACGGCAACCGAGATACGCGTGCTATAGCGTAATCGAAAAAACGCATCGTTTAGAGAGGCGACCGGCAACGGTCGCCTCTTTCTTTTCTGATTGAGTGCGCATGCGAACCCAGCACAGCGGCCGCACAACGCGCTCAGTCTAGAATTCGAAATCGTATGATGGTAAACAGCGCGGCGACGCCATCGCGCCACGTAATCTTCTTGCCCTCTGCATAGCCGCGACCACTGTACGAAATAGGCACTTCGTAAATGCGATAGCCGCGCTTTGCAACCTTTGCAGTAAATTCCGGCTCAAACCCGAAACGATTAGAACGGAATTGCAGCGCTGTCAGAATCTCCGCGCGAAACGCCTTGTAGCACGTTTCCATATCGGTGAGGTTGATGTTCGTTAGCGCATTCGAGAGCAGCGTCAAAAACTTGTTACCCACGGAATGCCAGAACAACAACACGCGATGCGTGCCGCCAAGAAACCGCGAGCCATACACCACGTCCGCGCGCCCATCAATCAACGGCGCAAGCAGCGTGGGATAATCGCGCGGATCGTACTCAAGGTCCGCGTCCTGAATAATCACAAAGTCGCCCGTGACACGCGCGAAGCCCGTGCGCAGCGCCGCGCCCTTTCCGCGGTTCGCCTCGTGTCGTAGTGCGATCACATCGCCTGACCCGGCCAATGCTTCTATCACTTTCCACGTGCCGTCGGTCGACGCATCATCCACCACGATGATCTCCGTCTCATACGGTACGGCCCGCACGCGCGCCACCAACTCGGCAATGGTTTGCGCCTCGTTAAATGCGGGAATGACAATCGAAAGTTTCATCGAGAGAAAGCATAACCGCGAACAAACACAGAGTCTACGCAGACGCCAAGGGACGCAGACACCAAGGGACGCAGACACCAAGGGACGCAGACGCCAAGGGACTGTCACCCGCCAAGGGACTGTCACCCGCGCGCCAAACGCCTGCGCCAACTCGCAAAGACAGACCCGCGCGGGTGGCTGTCCCTCGAACGCAGCCTGCACTCCAAACACAATCATCGCCTTAGAGAAAGCAAAACCGCGAGCAAACGCAGAGTCTACGAAAACGCCAAGGGACTGTCAAAACCAGCCTGCACTCCAAACGCAATCATCCCCGCCACCCAACATTCGCACCAAATCCCCGTGAAAAAGTATTCTCGCCCGCATGAGAACCCGACCAACACCCCGCCGCCAAAATGATCGTGCGCAATGGACCCCGGCAGACTGCAAAGCGGTCGCCATAGCGCTCGTGGCTTATTCCTCGTTACCCTTCGCCGCGGCGAATCCCGCTTGGTAACGCCCTCTTGAAACTCTGTCCTCCGAAGCCTACTGGCGAAGGAGGAAGCTCTGCTTTGATCGAAAGAACTCGCCGCATGGCAACGCGCCGAGGCCATGACGAAAAAGAGAACAATCAATAGCCTCCACAAGAATTAATTTAAACTCGTTCCTAAGCTCCCGCTTGGGAACGCACTCTTGAAAAGCTCCGCTTTGATCTTAGGGAAGCCCACCCC
>ERZ761602.5377-NODE-5377-length-15274-cov-9.700046_pt1 | contig 15274 bp, 11 predicted proteins | sample MGYA00512165_ERZ761602 | MGnify/ENA primary metagenome ERZ761602 (study PRJEB28899, sample SAMN02445085) | bioreactor sludge metagenome | biome: EBPR sludge; isolation source: Thorneside wastewater treatment plant | place: Australia: Brisbane, Thorneside...
TGTCCGGGAAGTCGTCCGCCGGGTCAAGCGGGTCGCTGCCGCGATCGACCTCTTCGCCGTCGGGCACGCCGCCGCCGTCGGTGTCGGCCTCCAGGGGGTCGGTGGTGTGGGTGAGCACCTCGGCGCCGTCGGAGAGGCCGTCGCCGTCGGTGTCGGGGAGGACCGGGTCGGTGCCGTGGACCAGGACCTCGTCGGCGTCGGAGAGGCCGTCGTCGTCGGTGTCGGGGTCGAGCGGGTCGGTGCCGTGGATCAGCACCTCGGAGCCGTCGGAGAGGCCGTCGTCGTCGGTGTCCTCGTCCAGCGGGTCGGTGCCATGGGTGAGCACCTCCTCGCCATCGGAGAGGCCGTCGTCGTCCGTGTCGTAGTCCCGCGGATCGGTGCCGATGACCGCCTCGTCCCGGTCGGTCAGGCCGTCGCCGTCGCTGTCGGTCGAGTCGGTGATGTCGTCGTCGGGGTTGAGCGGATCGGTGCCGTCCGTCAGGACCTCGACCCCGTCGGGGGTGCCGCCGTCGTCGGTGTCGCGGTCCAGCGGGTCGGTGCCGTAGGTGTCGACCTCTTCCCCGTCGGAGAGGCCGTCGCCGTCGGTGTCCCAGACCCGCGGGTCGGTGCCGATCTCGACCTCCTCGCCGTCGAGCAGGCCGTCGTCGTCGCTGTCCTCGTCCAGCGGGTCGGTGCCCAGGTCCACCTCGGCCCCGTCCTCCAGCCCGTCGTCGTCGCTGTCCTCGTCCAGCGGGTCGGTGCCCTCGTCGATCTCCTCGCCGTCGAGCAGGCCGTCGTCGTCGCTGTCCTCGTCCAGCGGGTCGGTGCCGAGCGTGTCGACCTCCTCGCCGTCGAGCAGGCCGTCGTCGTCGCTGTCCTCGTCGTAGGGGTCGGTGCCGATCTCCACCTCGACGTCGTCGTCCAGCCCGTCCCCGTCGGTGTCGACCCCGCTGTCCACGCCGTCGCAGTCCTGGTCGATGCCGTCGGCATCGATCTCGCTGGCGCCCGGGTTGATCCCGTCGTCGTCGTCCACGCAGTCGTCCCCGCCGTACAGATCGCTGTCGTAGCCGTCCTCGTCGGCGTCGTAGTCGCTGCCGTCGTCGCAGTCCTGGTCGACCCCGTCGTACCAGACCTCGGCCGCGTCGGGGTTGATGCTGGCGTCGGTGTCGTCGCAGTCCGTCCCGCCGGCCCGCTCGATGTCGAAGCCGTCTCGGTCGGCGTCGTAGTCGCTCCAGCCGTCGCAGTCCTGGTCGACCCCGTCGTACCAGGCCTCGCGCACGCCGGGGTTGATGCGGGCGTCGCCGTCGTCGCAGTCCTCCTCGCAGGTGCTGGCCGGGAAGCCCGGCGCGCCGTAGCCGTCGCCGTCGACATCCGTACACTCGTCGCAGGCGTCGCCGACGCCGTCGAGGTCGGTGTCCTCCTGGCCCGGATCGTACTCGTCGGGGCAGATGTCGTCGGCGTCGCGGATGCCGTCCTGGTCGCTGTCGGCCTCGATGACGACGACGAAGCCGGTGACGTAGCCGTCGGAGTCGGACTTACCATACTGGAGGGTGAGCGAGCCGGACTCGTCGTAGGCGTTGTCGTACAGCTCGTCCGAGCTGCGCGAGTCGGTGGTGGTGCCGCCGGGCTCGCTGGCGGGCTCGTCCCCGGCCACGCCGACCAGCGTGTCGCTGTCGTCGAAGCCGAAGGAGCCGCCGGTGATCAGCGAGTTCCAGTTCTGGGTGCTGCAGTTGCCCGAGCCCGTCCCGCCGTCGTCGCGCCCGCCGGCAGTGGTGGTCTTGCGGGTGCCGGCGATGGTGATCGTGCCGTCCTGCTCGTTGTCGCACTCCCAGCCGATGGTCAGGCCCAGGACCAGCTCGCCCATGGTGCCGCTGGTCGGCAGCCCGTCGACAGTCCAGCTCCCGTTGACCGTGTAGTTGGTGCCGATGCTGATGTGGCGGCGGCCAGCGTTCTCGGCGTCCTCGTAGACGACGTAGAGGGTCAGGCCGACCAGCCCGGCCCCGCCCTGGTAGCCGGAGTCGGCGCTGCCGGTCTCCTCGTAGCTGTAGGCGCCCGAGCCGGTGATGCCGAAGGTGGCCGGGTCCAGCTCCCAGACCTGGTGGTAGGTCGCGGACTCGGTCAGACTGCCGGAGCTGATGGCCACGCCGTTGACCCGGCTGCGCTCGCTGGGGGTGCCGTTGAAGCCGCTGCTCTTGGCGGTCAACACGGCGAAGACCCGGCTGACCGTCGCCGTGCTGGGGATCTCCACCTGCAGATCGTCGCCGGCGTACCAGGTCGAGCTGCCGTCGTAGGGGGTGCTGACGCCGGAGGTGTCCGAGGCGACGCCGCCCTGGACGAGGTCCTGGTACCAGATGTCGGCGGCGAAGGCGGGCGAGAGCAGGAGGGCGAGCAGCATGGGGGCATCCGGGCTTGTGAGGAAGCTGTCAGGAGGCCCAGGGTAGCGCAAGAGGGCTGCCTCTGCACCCGGGAACCGGACTCGTTAGGCCTCGGCCCCATGGCCCGCAAACGACTCCAGCCGCTCCTGCTCGCCGAGGACAGCTCCTACGAAGAAGCCGTCCCCAAGCCCTTCCTGAAGTGGGCCGGCGGCAAGCGGCAGGTGCTGGACGCGCTGCACCCTCGCCTCTTGCCGATCCAGGGCGCCTACCACGAGCCCTTCCTCGGCGGGGGCGCCGTCTTCCTCTCCCTGGGCGAGGTCTCGGGGGGCGCCTACCTCTCGGACACCAACTCCCGGCTGGTGCGGAGCTGGATCGCCGTCCGCGATCAGACCGAGGCGCTGATCGAGGTGCTGGCCTGGCACCTGGGCAAGCACAGCGAGGATCACTTCCTCGCCCAGCGGGAGCGCGACATCGACGAGGCCAGCGACGTCGAGCTGGCGGGCTGGATGATCTACCTGAACAAGGCTGGCTTCAACGGGCTGTACCGCGTCAACCGTAAGGGCAGGTTCAACGTGCCCTGGGGTCGGGTCGAGCGGCCGGGGGTCCTCCAGCCGGGCCGCCTGCGGGCCACCAGCCGGGCCCTGCAGGGGGTCGACATTCGCTGCCAGGACTTCGCCCAGGCTTGCGAGGCGGTGCGCCCCGGCGACACGGTCTACTTCGATCCGCCCTACATCCCCGATCGAGCCCATGGCTTCACCAGCTACACCGCCGACAAATTCAGGCATGCGGACCAGGAGCGGCTCGCCGCGCTGGCCCTCGAGCTCAAGCTGCGGGGCGTCAAGGTGGTGCTCTCCAACCACGAAGACCCGACCATCGAGCAGCTCTACCCCCCTCCCTTCTGCATCGACCGGGTGTTGGTGCCCCGCCACGTCAACCGCGACGCGGCCAAGCGGGGAGGGGTGACCGAGGTCATCATCTGGTGAAGTCGCTTGCCTGGGCATGAGCCGACCTTAAGTGCCCGCCATGCTGCCGTTGTTGCTCACCATCAGCCTCGCCCTCGCTCAGGTCCCGGGGCCGCCCGCTGAGGGGGAAGAGGAGGATGCCCCTCCGGAAGAGGAGGAAGCCCCTCCGGAAGAGGAGCCGCTCCCCCCGGAAGAGACCGAGGAGGCCTACGAGTTCCTGGTCATCACCGGCGAGCGGCTCAAGCCCGAGGTGACCGAGCGGGTCATCCCGATGGACCAGGTCCGCGTCCTGCCCGGCTCGGGCGGAGACGTCGTCCGGGCGGTGCAGAACCTGCCCGGCGTGGCCCGGGCGCCCCTGGGCGTGGGGCAGATCCTCATCCGTGGCACCGCCCCCGAGGACAGCGCCGCCAACCTCGACGGCATGCCGCTGCCGATCGTCTTCCACTTCGCCGGGCTGAACACCGTCATCAACGGCGACAGCCTCTCCGAGGTGGCCTTCCTGCCAGGCAACTACAGCGTCCGCTACGGCCGGACCCTGGCCGGGCTGATCGACCTGCGCACTACCCCCCCCTCCTTGCCCGAGAAGGACCGCGGCTACCTCTCGGTCGACCTCTTCCAGGCCACCGGCTACCTCGAGAAGCGCCTCTCGCCGCGCACCTCCCTCTCCCTCTCCGGCCGCCGCAGCTACATCGACAGCGTGCTCAGCCCGGTCCTCTCCAAGGTCACCGGCAACACCTTCCAGGCCCCGCGCTACTACGACGTCAACGCGCGGCTGCTGCACCGCACCGACAGCGGCGAGATCTTCGACGCCTTCCTGGTCGGCAGCAGCGACGCCTTCCGGGTGCTGGGCGAGAACGCCGAGACCGGCGAGGAAGAGACCACCATCGGCCTGCAGACCCGCTTCATCAAGCTGCGCCTGCTGCACCGACGGGTCGACGACCGCGGCGTCCGCCACGAGTCGGCGATCATCCTGGGCCCCGAAGAGCAGAAGTTCCAGATCGCGCCGGACGGCACCGCCTTCGAGCGGCCCTTCGACATCGGGATCCGGCACGAGCTGTTCAAGGCCCCGCCGGGCGGCTCTCGGGACGGGCTGACGGGGGTCGGCTTCCGGGGCGGCCTGGACGTGCAGCTCAGCCAGTACCGCTTCGAATACGACGTGCCCGCCTTCGGCCTCAGCGAGCAGGGCGACATCGGCATCCTGGCCCCAGCGGCCTATGTCGAGCCGACCTTCCGGCTGCGGCGCTGGGACCTCATCCCCGGGCTGAGGGCGGATCTCTACACCACCGACCAGGGCTACACCGGGCAGGCGCTGGACCCGCGGATGTCGGTCCTCTTCCACCCCTGGACCCAGAGCCGCCTGAAGATCGCCGCCGGTCGGCACAGCCAGTTCCCCGAGCCGCGGGAGGTGACGCCCTCCTCGCAGGGCGACCTGGGCCTGACGCCGGAGTGGTCGCTTCAGACCGGCATCGGCTGGGAGCAGGGCGTCGGGGAGCACCTGACCGTCGAGGTCAGCCGCTACTACACCTGGCTCAACGACCTCGTCTCGGGGCGCGAGGACGCCTTCCGCTTCTTCTCGGGTCCGCCTCCGCAAGGACCGCTGGACACCGGCGCCTACGCCAACGACGGCACCGGCCGGGTGGCGGGGATCGAGACCCTGGTCGCCTGGCAGGATGACCTGACCTTCGCGATGCTGGCGGCGACCCTCAGCCACTCGGTCCGCCAGAAGCGGCCCGATGGCGAGGAGGTGCTCTTCGAGTACGACCAGCCCCTGGTCATCAACGCCCTGGCCAGCCGCGAGCTGCCCAAGGGATGGCGGCTGGGCGCGCGCTACCGCTACGGCTCAGGGAACCCCTACTACCCGCTGTCCAACCGCTGGTACGACGCCGACAGCGGCGACTGGCAGCCGGTCTACTCGGAAGAGCAGGACCGCACCTCGGCCTTCTGGCAGCTCGATGTGCGGGTCGACAAGACCTGGGTCCGACGCAAGTCCGAGATCTCGACCTACCTGGACCTCCAGAACGCCACCAACCGCCAGAACCAGGAGGTGGTGGGCTACAGCGACGACTACTACAGCGAAGAGCCGATCATGGGCCTGCCGCTCGTGCCGGCCTTCGGGGTGAGGGTGGAGTGGTGATCCTGTTCGCCGTCCTGGCCTGCTCGGGCCCCTCGGACACCACCCGGGTCCGGGATGTGCAGATCATCCACGTCGGCGCCCAGCCGGCGGAGCTCAACCCGGGCGAGGCGGGCGTCTTGACCGTCACGGTCGCGGATCCCTCGGGTCAGGGGGTCGAGGCGATGGCCTGGCCCTGCACCGATCTGGGCGAGGGCTGCCTGGAGGACCCGGGCGCCGCGGCGGGCTGGGCCCAAGGCGTCGAGCTGGAGGCTGAGGACGGCGTGGTGGAGGTGCTGGCCTCGCCCACCTGGGAGGGCGTGCTGGCCAGCGGCGAGGAGCTGCCCTTCGAGCCCTTCCAGGGCACATGGTTTCTCGCCTGTCGGACCGGCCTCTGCCCGGTCATCGGGCAGGCATTGGCGGGCGACGATGCTGCCCTCGACTTCCTGCGCGACCCCACCGCGGGCATGGTCGACCTGCCCCTGGACGGGGCCAGCCTGGTGCGGCGGACGGTGCGAGTCAGCCAGCGGACGCCCGACGAGCGCAACCAGAACCCCAGCATCGAACGCCTCGGAGACGAGGCGCTGCAGCTCTCCACCCAGGGCGAGGTCGGCCTCTCCTTCACGGTCCTCGACGAGAGCGAGGGGACCCTGGCCACCGATGTCTTCACCTCGCTGGGCACCCTGGGACCGGCCCGGGTCGAGGGCGAGGAGCCCGAGTTCACCTGGTATGCGGGTGAGGAGGCCGGGCAGGGGCGGATCTATGCCGTCGTTCGCGACGAGGAGGGCGGCAGCGCCCTCTGGCGGGCCGAGGTCGTCGTCGAGTGAGCGGCGGTGAACCCTCCCCGCCCGATCAGAGCGTGCAGCTGAGCCAGCCCGAGGAGGTGTAGGTCGGGCCGCTGCCGTCGCTGTCCAGGGTCGCGTCGTTCCAGATGATGTCGAAGCGACCCCCGCCGGGGCTGTCGAGGTACACGGTGTCGCTGACCCCGGGCGGGGCGACCCACTCGGCGCTGCCGTCGGTCAGCTGCAGGTTGAAGATCAGGCCGTTGGCGTTGCCGTACCAGCCGCTGGGGGGTGCGGTGTAGTCGGTGAACTGGGCCAGCAGGCGCAGGTCGGGCGTGCCCTTGGCCCGGAGGGCCGAGTCGATGGAGAGCAGGCCGGTCGCGTCGCAATTGGTGGAGATCTGGGTCCAGGTGGTCCCGGCGACCACCACGGTCCCCAGGTCCACGGTGGGGGTCGCCGCCCCGCCGTCTCCGCCCCCGTCGCCGCCACCGCCGCCGTCTCCGCCCCCGTCGCTGGAGCCCCCGTCGCTGAAGCCCCCGTCTCCGAAGCCCCCGTCGCCGAAGCCCCCATCGCCTCCGTCCGTGCTCCCGGTGTCGTCGGATCCCTTGTCCCCGCAGGCGAGGATCAGGCTGAGCAAGAGCGCGAGCGTCATACGGCCTCCCGGGGCAACGGTAGCCTAGGTCCGCGGGACCTGCGGCTGAAGTGGAGGTGAGGGGGAGATCCCTCGTCGGGTCAACCAGATGGCGGCCGGGAGGCTCAGGCCCAGGGCCGCGCAGAGCCAGGCCAGCCCGTTCCCGGCCAGGGGCCCCAGGGCCGGCACGAGGACGCTGGCCGCCAGCGCATAGACCGCCACGCTGGCCGAGCCGAGCATCATCGGCCCCACCGCGCCTGTCGGCACCGCCTCGCCCTGCGAGATCCAGAGCGAGACCATCGTCGTGGTGAAGATCGCCGGGAAGACGCTGGCCAGCCCGGCCAGCAGCGGGTGACCGGTCGAGGCGATCAGGACCGCGCCCCCGACCGCGAGGGCGGCCAGCGCGCCGCGGGCCAGGAGGGTGAGGGGACCCACATGGCGGAGGCCCTTCGGGGCGGGCCAGGGCTGAAGGCAGGCGCGCAGGCCCAGGGCCAGGATGGCCAGGGTGGTGAGCATGGCCAGGGGCAGCAGGGGGAGCCTGGCCTGGGTCCATATGGAGCCGCTGAGCACCACCAGGACCGCCCCGGCCAGCCAGCCCAGCAGCGCGCCGCCCAGCACCAGGGGCAGCCGCGGCGCCGAGGGCGGGAGCAGCGGCGGGAGCAGCCGCCACAGCAGCAGGTAGCCTGCGTTCAGCAGCATCCCCGCGGGCACCGCCAGCATCGCCTGCTGGTACTCAGCCGTCGAGGCGCTGCCCGCCGCGATGCCCAGGCTGGCCGGCACGATCGTCGTCGGGATGCTGCCCAGCACCCCGCCCAGGCGCCCGCCCCAGCGCTCGATCGCCAGCGTCGCGCCGATGGCGACGAGGCCAGCGAAGAGGGCGGAGAGCAAGGCGGTGAGGGGCACAGGAGGGATTATCCCGGCCCACCGGGAGTGCGCTCCGCTCAGACCACCTCCACCACCTCGGCCTCCTGCACGACGGGCAGCTCTCGCAGCAGCAGGCCGGCCCCGACCAGCAGCGGCAGGGCCTCGTCGTCGGCGGCGCCGAAGGTCGCGTTCAGGCTCAGCAGCGCCATCGCCAGGCCCACCGGCGCGCTCAGCTTCGCCGCCGTGGCCGCCCCAGCCCGGACCGTCAGGAAGACGGGGCCCAGCTTGGGCACCAGGGGGACCAGGTCCCAGACCGGGCCGCGCGTCCAGGAGAGCAGCTTCCAGGAGGCGATGCGCGTCGCGGCCGCCCCCGTCCCGGCGAACAGCCCGCTGATGGCGGCGCCATGCCCTCGCGCCAGCCTCGCCCGCAGCTCGGGGTCCAGCTCGCTCGTCGACTTCACCCTCCCCGCGGGCAGCACGCTGGCGGTCAGCGCCTCCAGCCGGGCCCAGCCGTCGCCTTCGGGCAGGCGGCGGTCCAGCTTGCGGGCGACCCGGTCGACGATGCGGTCCAGGCTGTCGGGCAGCAGGGCCTGCCCCAAGGGAGTGTGGGTGCGCCACCACAAGGCGGCGCTGAGCTGCTGGGCGAGGCCGCGGGCGTCGGCCTCGGCCTGCGGCTCGAGCCCGGCGGCGACCAGGACGGCGCAGAGGTCGTCGGGCTCAGCGAGGGCGAGGCGGGCGGTGAGCTGGTCGCGGCTGATGGCCATGGGAGGCTCCGGTCGGGGACGGGTCAACGCGCTACGTCGGTTGGACCCCCTTTACTGCGCAGAGGTTCCCCCTGAAGCTCCGCGACGCCCTCGCCCAGGCCCTGCCCCGCTTCCCCCTGCGGCCCGCCTGGCCCGCCTGGCTGGCCGCCCGTCGGGCCCTCGCTCGCGCCGGCGGGCAGCGGGCCCTCGTCCGCGATCGGGCCGCCATCGAGCGGGCGCTGGACGCCGAGGTCCAGCCCGACGACCCCCGCATCGCCCGCCTGAAGGCCGCCCTGCGCGACCCCGACGCGGTCGAGGAGGTCGAGGCCCTGCTGCTGGAGCTGGGCGTGCAGGAGGCGACTGAGCCGGTGCGCCTGGACCTCGCGGGCTGGCCGGCCGCCCTCGGCCCCGAGCTGCTCGCCGCGCTCAGCGGGCAGGACACCTCCCCCCCGTGGACCCTGCCCCCCGCTCGGGCCGCCGAGCTGGTGGCCGCCCTCGACGGCATGCGCCTGGCCGGCTCCCGCCTGGAGCTGCACCCCCAGCTGCCGCCGGGCACGCGGCTGCCTCGGGTGCATCTCGACCGCAGCCGCCGCGACGGGGGCCGCGCCTGGCTGCCCTTCCTCGACGAGGAAGGCCGCTACTCGCTCAGCTCGCGAGAGCTGGCCGCCGAGCAGGCGGCGCACTTCCCCGGCCCGACCGTCGTCGACGCCTTCTGCGGCTGCGGCGGAGACAGCATCGCCCTGGCTCGACGGGGCCTGCGGGTCCTCGCCATCGAGCTGGACCCCGCCCGCCTCGCCCTGGCCCGCCGCAACGCCGCCGCCCTCGGCGTCGAGCTGGACCTCCGCCAGGGGGACGCCCGGGCCCTGCTGCCCACGCTGCCCGCCGGCTCGGGCCTCTTCCTCGACCCCCCCTGGGGTGGGCCCGGCGCCCAGGAGCGGCCCTGCGACTGGGGCACGCTGGTCGGCATCGCCCCTGAGCAGCTCGCCGGCTTTGACCCCCTGGTGCTGAAGGCCCCGCGCTCCTTTGACCTCTCCAGCCTGCCCCCGGGCCGGTCCTGGACCTGGATGGCCCACCTGGGACCGCCCGAGGCCTCCGGCCGGCGCGGGGTGCTGGCCCTGAGCATCGTAGGAAGGTGCTTTCAACGCCGGGGTTCCGCCGCTCCCCAGCCAGGGTAGGGCGACAGGATCGAGGGTCCCCGGCTCGCGTGAGCGCCGCCGCTCGATTAACGGACCTGTCCATTGAAGTCCTCCCACCCGGAGCTCCCATGTCCATCCTCCCGCTGCTCGCCATGGTCGGCCTCGTCGGCTGCGCAGATTCCCCTCCCACCGCCGCGCCCACGACCTCCCCGACGGCCTCGACCGAGTCCACGACGACCGGGGGAAGCGCCAAGGGCGACCTGGGCCCGCCCCAGGGCGAGCCCATCCAGGCCATCCTGACCGACCACCCCCAGGTGCCGCCGCCGACCAACCGCAGCCAGCCCGCCAAGGTGGTCGTCAAGCTGGAGGTCGTGGAGAAGGTGATGCCCATCTCCGAGGGCGTCGACTACACCTTCTGGACCTTCGGCGGCGACGTGCCGGGCGACTTCATCCGCGTGCGGCAGGGGGACACGGTCGAGTTCCACCTGCAGAACCACCCCGACAACAAGATGCCGCACAACATCGATCTGCACGCGGTCACCGGGCCGGGTGGCGGGGCGGCCTCCACCTTCACTGCCCCCGGGCACGCCTCGCAGTTCACCTTCAAGGCCCTCAACGCCGGGCTGTACGTCTACCACTGCGCCACCGCACCCGTCGGCATGCACATCGCCAACGGAATGTACGGCCTGATCCTGGTCGAGCCGCCCGAGGGCCTGCCCCCGGTCGATCGGGAGTACTACGTGATGCAGGGCGACTTCTACACCGTCGGCAAGTACCGCGAGAAGGGCCTGCAGCCCTTCGACATGCAGAAGGCGATCGAAGAGAACGCCAGCTATGTCCTGTTCAACGGCTCCGAGGGCTCCCTGGTCGGCGACAAGGCCATCACCGCCAAGGTCGGCGAGACCGTGCGACTGTACGTGGGCAACGGCGGCCCCAACCTCGTCTCCAGCTTCCATGTGATCGGAGAGATCTTCGACAAGGTCTTCTACGAGGGCGGCAGCTTCTCGCAGGAGAACGTCCAGACCACCCTCATCCCCGCGGGCGGCTCGGCGATCGTCGAGTTCCGGGTCGAGGCGCCGGGCACCTACGTCCTGGTCGACCACAGCATCTTCCGCGCCTTCAACAAGGGGGCGCTGGGCATGCTCAAGGTCGAGGGCGGCGACGACCTGGCCGTCTACTCCGGGAAGGAGGTCGACAGCGTCTACCTCGCCGACAAGGCGGCGCCCGGCGGCGCGGTCGCCACCGCGACGGCCGAGCAGAGCAGCGGCACCCTCAGCGCGCCGGCGCAGATCGCCGCGGGCCAGGCGCTGTACGCCGGGACCTGCTCGACCTGCCACCAGGCCAACGGCGCCGGCCTGGAGGGGGTCTTCCCGCCCCTGGCGGCCTCGGACTACCTCAACGCGGACAAGACCCGGGCCATCGCGGTGGTCGTCAACGGCCTCAGCGGCCCGGTGACGGTCAACGGCAAGGACTACAGCTCCGTCATGCCCCCGATGAGCAACCTCAACGACGACGAGATCGCCAACATCCTGACCTACGTCTACTCGGCCTGGGGCAACTCCGGCCAGGTGGTGCAGGCGGCCGAGGTGGCCCAGGTGAGGGCGACGACCACGGCGCCTCCGGGAGCGGCCCACTGATGCAGGTCCTCGCGCTCCTGCTGCTCGGCCTCTCCCCGCCTGCGGGCGCGCAGGAGCGGGTGGCGGTCGGGGGCGGCCTGCATCGGCGCTTCTATCCCTCCAGCGAGGGCCGGACCGAGGTCCAGGTGGCCCCCTTCACCATGGACGCGACCCCGGTGACGGTGGCCCGGTACCAGGCCTTCGTCCAGGCTCATCCGACCTGGCAGAAGGGCGCCCCCAAGGCGCTCTTCGCCGACGCCGGCTACCTCGCCTCCTGGGCCGGGCCCGCCGACCCGGGCAGCCTCGATCGGCAGCGCCCGGTCACCGAGCTGAGCTGGTTCGCCGCGCGGGCCTACTGCCAGGCGCAGGGCGGCGATCTGCCCACGGTCGACCAGTGGGAGCACGCGGCGGACGCCACCGCCGACGCGCCGACCGGGGCCCGCAGCGACCCCCAGACCCTTCAGCGCGTCCTGGCCTGGTACGGCGAGGGGCCTGGGGTCGGGCTCCGGCCGGTCGCCCAGGAGCCGCCCAACCACTGGGGTCTGTACGATATGGTCGGCCTGGTCTGGGAGTGGACCGTCGACTTCAACAGCCTGCTGATCGCCGCCGACGTGCGCGAGTCGGGAGAGGGCGAGGATCTGCGCTTCTGTGGCGCCGGGGCCGTCTCGGCCACCGACGTCGAGGACTACGCCTCCTTCATGCGCTTCGCCATGCGCAGCTCGATGCAGGCGTCCTACACCACACACAACGTGGGCTTCCGATGCGTCTATCCATGATCCCGCTCCTGGCCTCCCTGTGGGCCTGCTCGACGCCTCAGCCCGAGCCCATCCCGCCCCCCGCGGAGGTGGACCTCGCCCGCCTCCCGGGAGCGTCCCTCTACCAGCTCAGCGCCCCGCTGCTGGACCAGCACGGGCGGCAGGTCCCGCTCTCTGTCTTCGCCGGGCAGCCTGTGCTGGTCTCGATGTTCTACGCCTCGTGCACCTCGGCCTGTCCGATGCTGGTCAACGATGTCCGCAAGCTCGAAGCCCTGCTCAGCGAGGACGAGCGCGCGCAGGTTCGGGTCCTGCTGATCAGCCTCGATCCCGCCTCGGACACGCCCGCGGTGCTGGCCGAGGCCGCCGCCCGGTACGGGGTCGACGCGGACCGCTGGCTGCTCACCTCGCCCCCGCCCGCCGAGGTGCGGACCATCGCCGCGGCCCTGGGCATCGCCTACCAGGCCATCGAGAACGGGGAGTTCCACCACTCCTCGCGGGTCACCCTCCTCGACGCGCAAGGCGTGCCCAAGGCCACCGCCGAGGGGCTGGGCAAGCCTCCCGACGCGCTGCTCGAGGCCCTACGCGTCCTTTGAGGGGGACGAAGGCCGGTCTTCCAGGGGTCCTGTCGGTTTCAGCGGCTCGATGAGCCGCGCTTCACCTCCCCAAGGCGGTAGAGTAATGCTCCCCGAGGAGCCCCCGATGTCCGACGATCCGCGCAAGCCGCGACCGCTGCTCCCCTCCTGGGCGCGTCCGAGAGAGACCCCGCCGACTCCGGCGGCCCCGTCGGCGGCCCCTCCGCCTCCGCCCGCCGTACCGGCGCTCGGCTCGGTCTTCGGCCAGCCTCGCCCCGTGAACCCGGTCCTGGCGCCCACGCCCGCGGTGACCGCGGACCCGGACGCCCTCGACGACGACCAGCTGGCGGGCCTCAGCCGCTCGCCTCGACCGCTCCGCAGCCGGCTGGCCAACCCCGAGCCCCCGGGCGAAGCCAGCACCCCCTCGGGGCTCAACGAGTCCGGCTGGCCGGCCACCGACGACCGCCTCGCCGCGGTGCGCCGCCTGATCCCTCGCCAGGAGAGCGCCGACCCGTTGATCCCCACGCCGTCGCAGGACTCGCCGCTGCCCGAGCCCATGCCCGAGCCCCGCCGCGCGGGCCTGCCTCGGCGAGGCCTCAGCCCGACGCCTGTGCCGATCTCCCCCAGCGAGTCGCAGACCGGCCGCCGCTTCCGCCCGATCGAGCCGGCCACCCTCGAGCAGGCCGGCCTCGACGACGGGCTGGTCGAGGCCCTGGTCGTCAAGCACCTCTACAACAACCCCGGCGCCAGCGGTCGGTCCCTCGCGCACGAGGTCGGCCTGCGCCCGACCATCGTCGGCCGCTTCCTGGAAGACCTGAAGATGCGCCGGCTGGCCATCCACCGCAGCGCGGCGGCCATGGGCGACTTCTACTACGAGCTGACGGAAGAGGGCCGCGGCATGGCCCGCGACCTGCAGAAGGACAGCCGCTACGCCGGGGCCGCGCCGGTGCCGCTGGACCAGTACATCCTCAGCGTCAAGGCCCAGGCGATCAGCACCGAGCACCCCCGCCGCGCCCAGCTCGCCGGGGCCTTCGCCGATCTGCTCGTCCCGCAGGAGCTGATCGACCGGATCGGCCCGGCCATGACCCATGGCAAGGGCATGTTCATGTTCGGCCCTCCCGGCAACGGCAAGACCAGCCTCGCCGAGCGCATCACCCGGGCCTACGGCAGCACCATCTACATCCCCTTCGCCATCTACGCGGGCGGGCAGATCATCCAGATCTTCGACCCCGCCGTACACGTCCCGGTCGACGAGTCCGACGTCCACCCCGGCCTCTCGGCCAACCGCCTCGACCGCCGCTGGATCCGCTGTCGGCGACCCACCGTCGTCGTCGGCGGCGAGCTCACGCTGGAGGCGCTGGACATCGTCTACGACGAGATCGACGGCGTCTGCGAGGCGCCCATCCAGCTCAAGGCCAACGGCGGCACCCTGGTCATCGACGACTTCGGCCGCCAGCGCTGCCGGCCCGACGAGCTGCTCAACCGCTGGATCGTCCCCCTCGAAAAGCAGGTCGACTACATCGCCCTGCCCGGTGGCCGCAAGGAGAGCTTCCCCTTCGAGTGCCTGCTGATCTTCTCGACGAATATGGAGCCCCGGGACCTCGTGGACGAGGCCTTCCTGCGCCGCATCCCCTACAAGATCGAGGTCACCGGCCCCAGCGAGGCGATCTTCCGCGAGCTGGTCGATCGCCAGGCCAAGGAGCTGGGCCTGACCGTGCAGCCGGGGGCGATCGACTACCTGCTCAGCGAGCACTTCGAGAAGGCCGGCCGGCCCACCCGCTACTGCCACCCGCGCGACCTGATGCTGCAGATCCACAACCTCTGCCGCTTCCGCGAGACGCCTCGCATCGTCGACAAGGCCAACCTCGACCACGCCGTCCAGCTCTACTTCAGCGTGCTCTGAGCCCCTTTCCTCGCCAAGGGCCCCGCCATGACCCTCCTCCTCCTCTGCAGCCTGCTCGGCCTCGCCCAGGCCGCCTCGCGGCTCCTGGTCGAAGCCCCCGGCACCCTGACCGTCATCCTCGACAGCACCGTGCTCTCCTCGGGCGCCGGGCTCGGTCGGTACACCGCCGCCGGCCTCTCCCCCGGACGTCACACCTTGCAGATCAAGGACAGCAGCGGCCAGGTGCTGGGCCAGAGCGTCTTCGAGCTGCCCGACAACACCAGCGCTACCGCCACCTGGGACGGGTCGGCCATCCGGCTGGTCGGCGCCACCCAGGTCTCCGGCCTCGCCAGCTCGGCAGAGGCCCCCTTCAAAGCCGAGGGCGATGTGCCCGAAGAGCAGGACCTCGCCGCCTTGCAGGCCGCCAACGACCAGGACGCCAGCAACCAGCTCGCCAGCGCCCACGGCCAGCGCGCACAGGTCAACAGCACGCCTGCCGGGGGCCGCATCCCCGACGAGCTCACCCGCTACGCCGGCCAGGCGGTCAGCAGCGGCATCGGCGTGCCCTCGATCGTCAGCAACCCCATCGTCAGCACCGTCGGCAGCGGCTTCGTCAGCATGGTGCAGAACGCCGAGGCCGGCGGCATGCGCCGGACCTACTCGCCGGACGCGCGGCAGGGCAACCCCAACGTGCCACCGCCCATCCTGGAGGAGGTGAAGCTGGTCAACGTCGGCGGCAAGCCCATGACCGTCTACGTCGACGGGATGTGGCTGCACGACTTCGGGCCTGGACAGACCGAGAAGAGCTTCAAGATCGAGGTCGGCCGGCGGGAGCTGCAGTTCGTCGACCCGGCGCGGAAGGAGCTG
>ERZ761602.5378-NODE-5378-length-15269-cov-12.864993_pt1 | contig 15269 bp, 14 predicted proteins | sample MGYA00512165_ERZ761602 | MGnify/ENA primary metagenome ERZ761602 (study PRJEB28899, sample SAMN02445085) | bioreactor sludge metagenome | biome: EBPR sludge; isolation source: Thorneside wastewater treatment plant | place: Australia: Brisbane, Thorneside...
TCGAGAATTTCGCTGACCGTGCCCAAGCCAGCATCCAGCAAGTGATCGCGAACGGGTTGCAACCGGGCCTGGGCCGCCGCTGCGTCGCCGGTCACGCGATACTCGGCCAGCGCGTAGTGGCCCAGCAGCCACGCCCAAACCGGCCCCTGGTGATAGCTGCCGTCGCGCTCCCATACGCCGCCGAGGTAATAAGGGCGGTAATCGGGATGATCGGGCGCCAGGGAACGGAGGCCGTAAGAGGTCAACAACTCCCGCCCGCAGATGCGGACCACGGCTTGCTGGGTTTCCGCACTCAACGGACTGTGCGGCAGGCTGACGGCGAAAATCTGGTTGGGGCGCGTGGTGGGATCGTCGCCGGTGGGACCGTCCAGCACGTCGGACAGGCCCGCATTATCGGGACGGACGAAACGCTGGAAACCTTGCCGGACCGTGGCCGCCAATTCCGCATAGGTCGCGGACGGTTGCCCTAAGCGTTCGGCAAAACCGGCCATGATCATCAGAGCGTTGTACCAAAGCGCATTGATCTCGACCGGCTTGCCGGTGCGCGGCGTCACCACCCAATCGCCGACCTTGGCGTCCATCCAGGTGAGCTGCACGCCGGGCTCGCCAGCATGAATCAACCCATCGGCTGCATCCATGCCGATCCGGTAACGGGTGCCCCGGACGTGCCAGCCGATCATGCCGGCCAGCACTGGGAATACCTCGGCCAGCACCGCCCAATCGCCGCTGGTTTCCAGATAGGCCCGCCACGCCTCGAAGTACCACAACCCGGCATCCACCGTGTTGTAGTCCGGTGTCTCGCCCGCGCCGGGGAACACATTGGGCAACATGCCCTGATCGACGAAACGGGCGAAGGTCAGCAGGATACGCCGTGCGCTGTCGAACCGGCCCGTTGCCAGCGTCAAACCCGGCAAGGCGATCATGGTATCGCGGCCCCAGTCGCCAAACCAAGGATAACCCGCGATCACCGATTCGCCGCCGGGCAAATCCGGCAGCGGCCGGGCGAATAGAAAACTGTCAGCGGCCAACGCCAATTGTTCGATCCAATCGGGCGGCGAATTAGCGAGGTACGGACGGGCACGGTCGAGCAACGCGCGCTCGCGGTCGAAAAACCGTTGCAGCGCCGCATCCAAATCGGCGGAGGCGTTATCGTGCAGGCTGGCGGCGATGCCAACCCAGCCGCCAGGGCGCAAACGCAACAGCGCATGGCCGACGCACAGATGCGCGTCCCGATCCGGCAGGCCGCGCTCCCGTTCCACCGGCAAATCGAAATTCTCGATCCAATCCCACGCAGTCTGAAACTGGCCATCCGCGGCCTGAAACCGCAAGGTGAAACGATCGGGGCAGATGACGTGCAATTGTTCCCCTGCTTTCTTCACCTGCGGCGTGAAACCGCCGGGCGCCATGCTGATGTGATGATCGCGGGCATTGACCAGCAAGCGAACTTGCAAGCGCAAATCCTGACCGGTATCAGCGGATTCCAGCCGGTACGCCACATAAACCGTATTCGCGCCCGGCTCCAGCCAGATGCGTTGCTCGATCACCCGCTCGCCCAGGGCATAGCGCCACACCGGCATCCGGCCATGCAAGTGGAAAGATTCGAGGTGAACGTACCCTTCGGGAACCACCGCGCCACCGCTCCAGCGATTGCTGAACAGCGGGATTTCCCGGCCACCGTCGAGCAAGGTGGCGTCGGCCTTGGAAAACACCAGCCAGCGGCCAAGCGGCGGCTCAACCGGCGCGATCAACAAGCCGTGGTAGCGGCGGGTCACGGTCCCGGCAACCGTGCCGGCGGCGTAAGCGCCCAAACCATTGCTCAGCCACCACTCGCGCCGCTCGGCCTGGCCGGGATCGCCGCAAATCGCCCTGCCAAAGCGGATAAAGCCGGGTCGTGCGCCGTTCATACTGATCGCTCCTCTTGTTGTAACCGTTCCGCCACCCGCAGCGCCCAGGCGTAGATGGTCAACGACGGGTTGACCCGGCTGGAGCGCGGCAGGACGCTTCCGTCCACCACGTACAGATTGTCCAGACCATGCACCTTGCCACCGGCGTCCACCACGGAGGTGCGGGGATCGTGGCCTGCGGCCAAAGTCCCGCAGGCGTGCGCCGTGCCAGCGAGCGGAATTCTTTTGGCCGCCGCTGGCAGGCCGATTTTCCACAACGAACGATTGAAGTCGCGCACCAGCCGCCGATGTTCCTCCCGCGCCGCCGGCAAGCGCGCCGGGTCGTAGTCGAGCTGAGGATACTGCGCGCCGTTGCGTTTGGCGACGACGCGGTTGGCGGGATCGGAACCGTCCTCGGTCTGCAAGAAGAAACCGTAGGCGCGATGCCCGAGCGCCCGGGCGAACCCGCGCGGCACGAAGCCCGGAATCAGGGTGCTGAGCAATTCCCCGTCGAAACCCAAGGGCTGGATGCTGCTGTGTGGCAGCCGTTCGTTCAACAGTAGCAGGGTTTTCCGTAGCAGATCGGTTTTGGGGGTCGCGGAAAACGCCAGCACGGCGCTGAGCAGATGACATTTGTAATTCCGCCCCACCGCGTCCGCGCACGGCAGCCGTCCGGCCAAACCGCTATCGGCCAGATAGCTTTGCAATAGCCGCGGCGAGTGCAATGCACCGGCTGCCAGCAACACCGTATCGGCCCGGAATTCGCTGCCCTCCTCGGTGCGAACGCCCAGCAGCCGCTCGGGCCGGCCGGGGCCGGCGATGAAATCGCCAACCGTCTGCCCGGTCAGTATGGTCAGGTTGGGCAGATGTTGAACCCGCTCCAGCAAAGCGTGCTGGCCGTCGGCTTTCAGGTTCTTGACCGAAGCGAAGGCGTCGAAATGCGTGGCTTCCTCGGGATGCTCGACGATGCGGGGGTCCAGCGCCAGCGCCAAGGGCCGGGCGTTCCAACCCGCGCCGTTGCGGGTCAGCTTACCGGCGATGGCTTGCAGATCTGGCTCCGGCTCGAATTGATGGACACCCAGCAAGGTTTCCGCCTGCTCGTAGTAGGGCAGCAATTCCCGGTACGAAACCGGCCAAGGCAGGCATTGATGCGCCGGTTCAGCCTCGAATTCGTGCGGTTCGAAGCGGGCTAGGGCCGCGCCGTACCACTTGGTTTTACCGCCCAGATTGAAATATTCCTCCGGCTCGAAGATCCGGCCATTCTTGTCCAGCCAATGCTCCTTGCTCTTGAAAATCCCCTGCCGGATGACTTTGTCCACGTTCAGGGTGCTGCCGTCGCGTGGAAGTTCCTGGCCTTTCTCCAGCAGCAGCACCCGGCGGCCAGCGCGCGCCAAGGCGTAAGCCGCCGCTGATCCGCCCGCGCCGGAACCGGCGATGAGGGTGTCATAATGTTCGTTCATGAAGGTGTGTCCTTCTCAAAAAACCGCCGCCGGGGCGATGACCGCCGCCGTGGAGCCGCGGGTTTTGGCATGGGTGACGGTGAACAGGAATTCGTGGACGCCGCGCCGCGATCCGCTTCATGTCAGCCTCCTTGATCGAAGCCCGGATAGAGGGTCATGCCGCCATCCACGTACAGGGTGGCGCCGGTGACGTAATCGGAATCGTCGGAGGCCAGCCAGACCGTGGCGCGGGCGATGTCGTCCGGCTCGCCGACCCGGCGGGCAGGAATCAGCTTGAGCAGTTCCGCCTCGGCTTCGGGCGTCATCCAAGCAGCGGTGTTGATCGGGGTCTTGATCGCGCCGGGCGAGATGGCGTTGACCCGGATGCGCTGCGGCGCGAGTTCTTGGGCCATGGTCTTCATCATCATGCTCACCCCGCCCTTGGAGGTGGCATAGTTGACGTGTCCCGCCCACGGGATGATGTCATGCACCGACGAAATACAGATGATCTTGCCGGCGACGTGCGACAGTTCCGGCACCACACCGCGCCGGAGGAATTCGCGAACGGCCGCGCGGGAGCACAAAAATTGGCCGGTCAAATTGATGTCGAGAACCCGTTGCCAGTCAGCCAAGCTCATCTCGACCAGCGGTGCATCTTTTTGCAGGCCCGCGTTGTTGACCAGGATATCGACGCTGCCCCAACTCTCGATCATCCCGGCAAACATTGCCTCGACTTCATCTTCGCGGCTCACGTCGGCACGAATCGCCATCGCTTCGCCGCCCGCTGCCTTGATCTGACGGGCTACAGCGTGCGCCCGGTCTGCGCCGCCGGCGTAATTGACGACGACTTTGGCGCCAGCGGCTGCGAGCGCCTTGGCGATGGAAGCACCGATGCCGGAACTGGCCCCGGTTACTAGCGCACGTTGGCCTGTCAGGGCTTGTTCTTGGGTGTTGCTCATAAGAATCTTTCCTCCGGTGGTAGAAGCGGGCTTGATGGATAAACCGCATGCCACCGGGAAGAGCAACGCCCGTGCCAGGCTAAAAATAAGATAAATATTTTTTATTATCAATAGATTATAATGCTTATCTGACGTTTGGCCTGTCTGTGAAGCCGCGATATGCCGAAGCGGCTGTTAAATATGGTGATCAGGACGATTGATGCCGTACCGGGCCGCCTATACGCAGCCGGCGCTTACTGATTGGTGTTGCCACCGTATTATCTAATACCCATTCTGCATCGGTTTTACGCGATTGGCGGTAGGCCGCAGGTTGGGCAAAAGCGCGGCATTGCCTAAGCTCTATCTTGCCCCACCCGCAAGGACAGCGGCCAGTTCACTTGCCGTCGAGTAGCCGGGCTGCCCCACAGCGGCGCGAGTTCCATTGCCAGTTCATTCACCGGGTCTACACCGTGTTCGGTAAGATAGCGGCCCGTGGCCGACCAGCTTCGTATGTAGCCGAGTAATTCTGGTAAGGTCCAAGCCGCAGTCATACAAAAGGCCGGCGCCGGAATTTCACGGAATGGGAACGGCAGGGTCCGGTAACCGCTTTCGACATGCCGGCGTTCAGAGGGCCAGCAGGGTCCGGCGGTCTCCCGGTAGAAGGTCAATACACAGGTATTAACGCGAGCATCCTCGATCACCAGTACCCCATAGGTCCACGCCGCCAGGATTCCGCCAGGTTTCAGTACCCGGCGGGTCTCGCCATAGAAACGGTCCAGGTCGAACCAATGCAGGGCTTGCGCCACCGTAATCAGGTCCACTGATGCGTCGGCCAGGCCAGACGCCTCAGCAGGAGCGACCCGGTACTCAACATTTGGATGAGGCGGAGCTGCATCGATTTGCGTCCGGCTGGCATCGGTGGCGATCACGTATCTGAAATATCTGGCCAGATCGAGTGTGGCTTGCCCATTGCCCGCCGCACAGTCCCACGCCCGTTCCCGTCCGGGCGTGGCGGTAGCCAGCCAGGCAAACAATGCCTCCGGATAGGTAGGGCGAAAACGGGCGTAATGGGGAGCTACCGGCGCAAAGTGATCGTTGAATGGGAGATTCATAGCCGCCCTCACGAAGATTCTGGTGTTTGAAGGGGTGCGCGACGGCCACGCCAGCGTCTGGCTAGGGCTTGATGAAAGTGACACCCGTTAGACCCGCGCCGCGTGATCCAGGGCGCTCGCTTCGCGCGCCCAGTAATGCGCTCCGCCACCGGCTTCCATTCCTGCCACACAGGGCAGCGCCTGTCTCAACTTGTGCAGCACTTGGCCACGGCTCACCTTCTTCCGTAACACCCGTTCACCCTCGGCATCTTCGGGCATCCTTCCTGAGCCTATGGCTTCATGTTAAGCAACATAAAATTTTTGCACTTGTTTCTCGCTTTTTCTACTTTATCTAGGGGGCAGTTATGGTTGTATTGAGGTAGTCGTATCACGTTCGGTGCTCAGCGAGGAAAAGGCATCCACTATGTTCAAGAATCTCAAAATAGGTACCCAGATTGCTCTGGGATTTGGCAGTGTCATTGTGTTGTTCACGGTCGTTTCGGCGATCGCTTTCCTCGGGTTCAACAATACCTATCAAGGCTTTGTCGATTACCGGGGTTTGGCCCTTGACAATCACATCAGTGGCCAAATAAGAGCCGACCTTCTTAGTATGCAATTAAATGTCAAGGAATTCCTGGTTTCATCCAGGGATCAAAATGTGCAGGAATATGAACATCGCTTAGAGCAGATACACGGCTTTCTGGAACAGGCGAAACGCGTCGTCCAGCAACCCGAACGCATGGCCTTAGTTCAGAAAGTCGATCAAGCGATGGCGCAATATAAAACAGCCTTCACCGAAGTCATCCAATTGGTGCGCCGTCGCCAGCAGATCCTTTCCGGACAGCTTGAGCCAAACGGTCTGGCCATGCGCAAGGCCGTGACGGAGATCATCCAATCCGCCTATGCGGATCGAGATCCGGAAGCCACCTATTACGCTTTCCGCGCCCAGGAGCAGCTCCTGTTGGGTCGTTTGTATGTGCTGAAGTACCTCAACAGTTATCACCGCGAGGACTTCGAGCAGGCGCTGCTGGAGATGGAGGCGAATGTCGACAAGACAAAACAGGAGCTGGATGCAGCGCTGCAAAATCCACAGCAGCGTGCGCTGTTCGCTCAATTCACTCAGGCGCACACCATCTACGTTGCCGCAATGAAAGAACTTTTTCAGGTCGTGGAACAACGTAATAACTTGGTCGAGAGCGTTTTAGATCAGGTGGGCCCGGCAGTCTCACAGTACATCGAGGAGGCCCAGGTCTCTATCAAGAAGGAACAGGATGCGTTGGGCCTGGACGTGCAAGCAGCCACGGAGTTCAACCTCCTCTTCATCGGCGGGTTGTCCGGGGCAGCCGTTCTGACCGGCATCGGATTGGCCTGGTTCTTGGGGCGCCGGATTCGCCAGCCGCTGCAACAAGCCGTTACGATCTCCCGCTGCATTGCTGAAGGTGATCTGACGGTGGCGATTCCCGCCGGTTCGCGCAGCGAAATCGGGCAGTTGCTGGAGGCCATGCACGCCATGAAAAACCAGTTGTACGACATCGTCCGCCAGGTGAATACGGCGACTGAAACGGTCAACTCAGCCGCTCAGGAGATCGCTCAAGGCAACAACGATTTATCGCAGCGTACCGAACAGCAGGCGGCCAGCCTGGAAGAAACGGCTTCGAGCATGGAACAGTTGAACGCCACGGTCAAACAAAGTGCCGATAACGCCACGCAAGCCCATCAGCTGGCCGCCCAGGCTCATACTCAGGCCGAACAAGGCGGTGACGTGATGGCCCGCACCACCGACGCTATGAATGGGATCAATACCAGCAGCCGCAAGATTGCTGACATCATTAGCGTGATCGACGAGATTGCGTTTCAGACCAATCTGCTGGCGCTCAATGCAGCGGTGGAGGCGGCCCGCGCCGGCGAGCAGGGGCGAGGTTTTGCCGTGGTGGCCGGCGAGGTGCGCAAGCTGGCGCAGCGCAGCGCCGATTCCGCCAAGGACATCAAGGTCCTGATCCAAGACAGCATCGGCAGGGTGGAGCAAGGCAGCCATCTGGTCGATGAATGCGGCAAGACCTTGGGGGAGATCGTGGCCACGGTAAAGAAGGTCAACGATATCGTTGCCGAGCTGGCGGCGGCCAGCCGTGAACAGTCGTCCGGTATCGATCAAGTCAATCAGGCGGTCATCCAACTCGATCAGGTCACGCAGCAGAATGCGGCCTTGGTGGAAGAGACCACGGCAGCCAGTCACTCGATGAGTGAGCAGAGCCGCCATTTGCAGCAGTTGATGAGCTTTTTCAAAGCCGGTGGTGCCGTGATCCCAGCGGCAAACGCAGAACCAGAACCTCCAGCCAAGGCCGCTCCCTCGGCCAAGGCGGCTTCTCCAGCCAAGGCCGCTCCCTCGGCCAAGGCGGCTTCTCCAGCCAAGGCGGCTTCTCCAGCCAAGGCGGCTTCTCCAGCCAAGGCGGCTTCTCCAGCCAAGGCGGTTCCTAAACGTGCTCAAAAACCCGCACTGGAAGCTTCACGTTTGGAAGACAATTGGGAAACTTTCTGACCCCGTTCAATCTGCTGTATGAGAACCCCTCGCCCTGCGGGCGAGAGGCTGGGGGTGAGGGCAACGGTTTCAAAGACTGATCCCCTCACCCTCACCCTTGCCTCTGTGGCAAGGGACGAGGGGATTGAATGATGACAGGGCTGGATTTAGCTGCGGTCGTTGAATCCGCTGCCGGTACGGGTGAACATGCCAGTGGCCGGAGGGCTGGCATGGGTGCTGCTATGGGTTGAGTAACCTTCGCTCTCTACCACGCTGTACATGTTGAAACTGCTCACGGTTGGCGTTGTGCTAGGGTGCTGGACATCCTGGATGCTGTGAGCATTTGGCGCACTGACATAGGAATAGACATTACTGTTAGCGTCAACAAAACCGCTGCCATGATTGAAGGGCGCTGCAATGGCGGTTGTGCTCAGAGTCAGGCCGGCTGTCAGGATGAACAGAGTGGCTGTCAGGTTCTTGCTCATGGGATGGCTCCTCGATTTGGTTTAGGAATGACATTGATCGTCAATACCTGAAATAGCAATGCTTGTGCCATCCTGATTTTTTAATTTAAATTCTTTCAATAACAATGAATTATATAATAACGATTAAGGCTGTTGCCGCCTTGAAGGATCTTTGAGCCTGCGATATACCGCAGGATCGCTAAATACAGAAGGGGGATGCATCGCGTGCAACGGCATCTTCAGGCCACCGGTTTGGGTTTGCGGATATTCAGTTTTTGCATCCGCGAGCGCAAGGTGCTGGGATTGAGATCCAGAATTGCTGCCGCACCTTGTGTTCCCTCAACCACCCAGAGGGTGCGTTCCAATACCTTGAGAATATAGGCTCGCTCCATCGCTTCCAGGGAACCGAGCGGCTCCTGCTCGGGGATACCCGTCATGTCTTGATCTTCCAAATGCGTTTCTAGCGCATTGCCGATCTCCAGCAAGGAGCCTCGTGTGAGAATTGTGGCGCGTTCAATAACATTTTGCAGTTCTCGGATGTTGCCGGGCCAGGGGTAACGGAGCAACTGTTCACACGCCTTGGGGGAAAGATCATGGATCGTCTTGCCCATCTTCTTGGCAAATTTGTTCAGGAAATGCCGCGCCAACAGAGGAATATCGTCCGGGCGTTCACGCAAGGATGGCAGCCGGATAGGAAACACATTCAACCGGTAATACAGATCGGCGCGAAAGATTCCCTCCTTGACCATCCGCGCCAAATCACGATTGGTGGCCGCGATCAACCGGACATTGACTTTCAAGGTTTGGATGCCGCCGACCCGTTCGAATTCCTGATCTTGCAATACACGCAGCAACTTGGCCTGCGCACCGGCAGTCAGCTCACCGGCTTCATCCAGGAACAGGGTGCCACCGTCAGCCAGTTCAAAACGGCCTTTGCGCTGGGCAGTCGCCCCAGTGAATGCGCCTTTTTCGTGACCGAACAACTCGCTTTCTACCAGCTCACCTGGTAAGGCCGCACAGTTGACATTGACAAACAGCTTATCGCGCCGGTTGCTCAGATCATGAATGTTGCGAGCAATGACGCTCTTGCCGGTGCCGGTTTCTCCGGTCAGCAGCACAGTGGAATCAGTGCCCGCCACCTGCTCGGCATGCGCGAAAACGTCTTGCATGGCGAGCGAGCCACCGGCGATATGGCCCGGTGTCTGCCGGGTTTTGATCTCTTCCTGCAGGTAGAGGTTTTCCAATTGTAGCTGCTGGAGTGTTTCCTCAGATCGCCAGCGTTCGGTCATGTCGCGCAGGATCACTGTGTAGAACTGCTGGCCACCGATCTCCAATGGTGAAAGCGTCGCTTCCACCGGAAATTCCTCGCCATCGTAACGCCGGGCCGTCAGCCCTTCAGGCGCCCAGAGCTGCTGGGAATTCACTGCCTCTGGCTGGACCGCCAGGCAATAGCCTTTGAGCAGATTGCCAAAGCGCTTGGAGAGGAGTGGATCAAAAGACTGGCCAATCATCTGTGCCGCAGGGCAGCGAAAGACTTTTTCGGCAGCGGAGTTGAATAGAGTGATACGCCGCTCGGTATCGAGGGTAATGATGGCGTCCATCGTGCTGGTCAGGATGCTGGCCAACCGCTCCTCACTCTTGCGCAGCGCCTGCTCCGCTTGCTTACGCTCCAGTTCCACCCGGGCGCGGGTTGCAAAAATCTTGAGCAACGCCATGCCCCGGAATTCCTTGATCATTGGCTGGTCGTGCATGATGGCCAAGTGGCCCATCATCTGATTCCCCGATTCAGACACCAGCGGCACCCCGAAATAGCTTTCAATACCCATATCCTTGAGTTCTGGATGCCGGGGAAACATTTCATACACCTTACGGGTGTAATACACGGTTTCACCGCGAATCACGTTTTCGCAAGGCGTGCCGTCTAGATCAAATTCGATGTTATCGATGAACTGGCCATCGAACCAGAACGCCAGGGTGCGTACTCTTATTCCGCTCTCCAGCAGTTCACTCACAAACGCATGGCGCACGTTGAGCGCCTGGGCCAGTTCCCGCACTAGGGCATAAAAGAACTCCGTGCCTGTAGCGGTCGCGGTCCCTTCGACGATGGCGCGCAAGGCTTGCTGGATTGAATCCTCATTGTCTGTTCCTTGGAACGTGAGATCATGCTGCGGAGCGGGCCTCTCATTGACAGGTTGTGCAGCCGTTTGATTCATAGGGAAATCCTCATTCAAACAACATCAATCAGCGACAGATTAGCCAAAGAAGCTCACGAAATGGTCTCAATTATTTAGAGACACCCCATAGCTCTTCAAGACGTTGATCCCGCCCGCAGGAATAACGATAGTATTTATAGCGTACTGGGTTCTTCTGGTAGTAATGCTGATGATAATTCTCAGCGGAATAGAAAACCGGCGCAGGCACAATGGCCGTAACCACCGGTTGCTGGAAACGGTTCTTCAGCATCTGTTTGGATTCTTCCGCCAAGCGCCGTTGTTCGTCGCTGTGGTAGAAAATGGCTGAGCGATATTGCGGGCCTTTGTCGCAAAATTGCCCATTTGCATCGAGTGGGTCAATGTTGTGCCAGAAGATATCCAGCAACCGGGCATAGCTAATTTGGGTGGGATCGTAGACGATCTCGACCGCTTCGGCGTGGCCCGTACCACCCGCTGAGACCTGTTTATAGGTTGGACTTTCCTGGTGGCCGCCGGTATAGCCGGAAGTGACCGAAATCACACCAGGCAATTGAATAAAAGGCGGTTCCATGCACCAGAAACAACCGCCAGCAAACGTGGCCTTGGCCCATTCGTGACGCGTTTCCGGGTTGTCAGCACTGTAGGCGGGAGAACACAAATTCAAGAATAACCAGCCGCCGGCTAGAAAGAACCGCCGGATATGGGAAAGCTGCATCATGGCGACCCCATTGACATGCGTTGATAGAGTATCATGTTGAATAGTCTGCAAATAGCAAAGCCGGTTGGGCAGGCGCTGCGCACGTGCCCAACCGGCCCTTGGCGAATCGCAACTTCTAGTAACCCCTTACTTCATGTCCCAGCCCATGGTATCCCAATATCCGGCGGGGTGGGGGTCCTGCATGACTTCCGATCCTCCATTGGTAACCATCAATACGAGGTCTGCAGGGCCTGTAATAGTTTTGCCGCTCTTCCCTTCCACGGTCACGCCTTCGGGAACCAGGATCGAAATCACTGCAAAGTCTCGTACTTGCTCTGCAGGCATTCCAAAATACTGGTCAGCGTTCATGAAGCTGGTCATGAATGCATCATCCTTTGCCATCTCTTTGACATAGGGGGATTCCAGCAGCTTGATGCTGGAGCCGGGCACCATCACGATAGAACCGCCTTTCTTCACTTCGCCTTTTTGATTGGTGATGGTGACTCCCTCGGGCACGAGAAACTTGTACATCATTTCGTGCTTGCCCAAGCCATCCGGGAAGCTTTGCATGTTAAATCCCTGCGCATGAACAGTCATCGCACCCAATGCCAATACCAGGGCTGTACCTAAGATACGTAAAATTTTCATCTTCAATCACCTCAGTTGTGGATAAAAACTTTCAGGACTGAAATCATCATTCAATCCTCCAAGCGGGTCCAAATGCTCCTGCAGACCAGCGGCAACGACATCCGGATCACCGCTATCATTCTTAATCCTTCGTGATGGCTTCCCATCAACCAGGGACGATTCCTATCGTCACCAGAATCCTTCCTTGACGTAGAGCATGCTCAGCAAATCCATCTGTAAAAGGATGGCTTTCAGCAATGCATACTGCATCCGTTCAATGTCTTGTTGATTTCCTCCTGCAGCGGCCAGAAAAGAATGCGCTGTGGCCGCCAACGGAAAGGCCAGCGCTAAAATGTAACGAAATCTAGGCAATCGTGTCGAAGCTAGGGACTGCTCTGGAAAGTCTTGCATCCGTTTGGAATAGAGTTGCTTAATCCAAGGCGGATCATGAGGAAACTGGCAAGTCTCGAACAACCACTGCCGGAACTGGCGGCGGAGGCTCGTAGAACCGTCAAATATCTCTTCCGGACTCTCGCCGCCTAAGACGCTCAGCACCTCATCCAAGACGGGGTGGGCAGCCACCATGCCAAGCACGATGTCCAAATAATCATCCGTTTGCCCCCGCAAAATCCGCCATAGTTTCCGCAACGCACGCGCATCGTCTGGTGAAAAGAGGCCAATGCGCCACAACTGTTCGATTTCGTCATCATCCGGAAACCCAGGCAGTGCCATCCGGGTCCCCTCATTTTCGCTGGAAGCTTGGGCCAGAGGGTTCATGGCGGTGGCATTCTCATTAAAGTTGGGGGAATGGCGGTCAGCGGCGCATCCATCGATCGATTAGATAATCGAGGGAGAGCTTGCCGGGACCGTGGCAAAGCGTGATCAGCAGCAGCAAGCCCCATACCTGATGCTGGGCCACACCAGCGGCCATCAAGTCTGGGTAGGAGACCACTGCCACGATGTTGAAAATGAACAGCGCCAATGCGGCATAGCGCGTCCCGAGACCCAGGAACAGGAACACGGGTAACAGCAATTCCGCCGCCGTGCCTAGATAGGCTGCCAGCATGGGAGGCAGCACGGGCACGTGATACTCATATTCAAACAGGGCAAATGTACTTTCCGTAGGCAACAGGCTGACCGGGTATTTGAATGTGAATCCAAACAGCGTGAGGCTGCTGCTGACTGTCTTCGTTAGCCCAGAACTGAAGAAGACCCCGGCGACCCAGTAGCGCGCCAGAAAATCGGCGATTGGTGTCAGCAGATCCGCAGCTTTGTGAAACAGCGTGTTGACCTTGCCCAGGATAGGGGTGATTTTGGTCCGCCATGCGTGCTGCTGTGGTGGATGAAGCATGGCGTTGGTGGCAGTGACCATGGAAGTTCTCCTTTATGGATGATCATGAATGGAGGATGAGGTATCAGGCAGGTAAAAGGCGGTCAAAGCGCCTTGCAAAACATGCCGGCGGAAACTGGCTGGTAAATCGAAACCGGGTTGTGCGGAAATCGCCTGCTCGCAGGCTGTGGCAAAGTTGCAACCCGTAGCCAGGGCATATAGCAGGCGGAACTCCCCATCCGGCAAAGACTGAAACTCGATATCGAGATTCTCATGGCGGAATACCATCAGCTTGATGCCGCCATCATCCAATCTCACCGGTGGATGATCATGGTCTACGTTTTGATGGGCCTGCCAGATGCACAGGATGGGAAAAGATGATTCCAGCAATCGGGCAGCGGGGTGCAACTGAAAGCGCAACTCCCCCTGCCGCTCAGCGGGCACGGCTGCCAAAGCGCATAGATCAAGCGGCGCATGATGGGCGGCATGAAACACCTCATGATAGGCCCATTCCAAACGGGCCACGTCAGGGAGGTAGCTCAACCCGGCAGCCGGTTCGAAGGTTTCGAGGAAGGTGGCGAACGGCCCGCCGAATTCGTGCAAATTACCGGAACGGGAGGGATAGCGGGTGATGTACTGGGCAGCGGCATAATGGAAAAATCCCTCGCCTACCAACTGCTGCACCACCGGGTAAACTGCTGCGAGCGCACCGGTCAGGCCGAGCCGGGTGTTGTTGCGGTAAACCTGCAAACGCTGGGCGCCTGTCAGGCCTGCCGCGTGGATGGCGCGTTCAAAGCCGCTATCGTCTTCGCCCAGCACCGCAGTGGCGAATCGCTGTTGTAACTCATGCAGCGCGAGCATGGCGTTCCTCCAGAATGGCATCGGCCTGCTGCGCTTCATTGACCAGCACGGCCAATTCCGGCAAGCCGGTATCCCATTCGATCAAAGTGGGCCGCGGACCGAAGCGTTGCACCGCTTGGCGATACAGCGCCCAGACAGCCGGGCAAACCGGTTGATTGTGGGTATCGATCAAAATCTCGCCGCCTTCGAACCGGTTTACCGTAAATCCAGCCAGATGGATTTCTTGAACGGCACGATGCGGAATTGCCCGAAGGTAGGTGTCAGGGTCGAAACCGTGATTGCGGGCGCTGACATAAATGTTGTTGACATCCAGCAGTACGCCGCAACCCGCGCGTTCGGCGAGTTCGGCGAGAAATTCCCATTCAGGGATCGTCGAATGGGTGTATTGCAGATAGCTGGAAACATTCTCGATCAGGATTTGCCGGCCCAGAACATCCTGCACCTGAGCAACCCGTGCGATGAGATGGTAAAGCGCCTCTTCGGTGCAGGGCAGCGGCAACAGATCGTTGAGATAGCGCCCGCCCACCGAACCCCACGACAAATGCTCCGATACGAGCGCCGGTTCGAAGCGCTGGATCAGGCGCTTGAGCTGTGTCAAGTGCCAATGGTTCAATGGATCTGTTGAACCGATAGACAGGCCGACGCCATGCAGGCTCAAGGGATAGTGGGCGCGAATGCGCTCCAGATAATCCAGCGGCTTGCCACCGGCTCCAAAGTAGTTTTCGCTATGGATTTCCAGCCAGCCGACCGGTGGCCGGGTTTCCAGAAGAACGTCGTAGTGTTCAGCCCGAAGGCCAATTCCGGCGCGAACCGGAATCGGGCCTGGGCCAAGCCTGGACGTTGCCAGCTTGGCGCTCATGGTGAATTCCTCAGGCCTTTGGCTTCGTGCTGCCGCCGACAATTTTCTCGCAAGTGCCCTTGGGGACGTAAACCCAGGAATCGCCTTGACCGTCCTTGCTGGCCTGACCGGCGCAAGCGTGGGCACTGGTCTGACAATCATTCTTACCGGCCTTAACGATGCCGTAGCACTTTTCAGCGCCTTTTTCTTCAGCGGCGGTGGCCTGACCAGCGGCAGTGATCAGACCCAGGGTGAAAACACTGACCAGAGCGGAATGGATAAGGGTTTTGCTATTCATGGCAAGAGGCTCCTTCGTGGTTAAGCATGTTGAAAACAGTGTTATACCAAGTAGCGTTCATAGATATATATGATAAGCTGGCTGTCATGATGTTTT
>ERZ761602.5380-NODE-5380-length-15266-cov-8.288673_pt1 | contig 15266 bp, 14 predicted proteins | sample MGYA00512165_ERZ761602 | MGnify/ENA primary metagenome ERZ761602 (study PRJEB28899, sample SAMN02445085) | bioreactor sludge metagenome | biome: EBPR sludge; isolation source: Thorneside wastewater treatment plant | place: Australia: Brisbane, Thorneside...
ACGATAAAGGCCGAAAAACCTCCTGTTGTTTTAAATATGTCGGAACTAACCCCGCTGGCAAAAGAAGCCGGGTACACCCTTGCACAAGGACCTTTGTGGTATCACTTAGGGGTGGGCTTGTTTGACCGCGAATTGACCTCTATTTTAACTAGCATAAACAGCAATCATTATGATGTTGTGATCTTTGAGAACATCCCTACCCTCAATAATTTTTATCCTTTCGAAGTTAGGGAGGCATTACTTAAACAATATTCGTTAGCCTATACTTTTGATGCTCCCCGAATAGTTTACCCGGGTACTATTGAGGTTTACCTTCCTGTAAAATAATTCTTTTTAAGAACGCGGGCGGTTCAAAAAGCCAGGTAAATCCTAGTTTCATCAGTACTTTATAGAGCATAATAGGAATAAAAACTCCTCCTGCTATAATAATCCAAAGCATCGCTATGGGATGAAGCGATGGGAAAAATTTCATTACTACTACACGTATAGCCGCTGTAAACATTAGGTGCATAACATAAATATACAGCGAGTGGCTTCCAATCTTCTTAAAAAACAACAGGATGTTATTACTTTCCAATTTATAAACCACAACAAAAAGGATTAATGCGCCCAGTATGGTAATCGGCATAAAAAGGAGAAACCCGGTAAAGTCTAATTGAACCAGAAGGCGCGCATCTGAATAATACAAGTACCAAGCTATCTGTAATATTATGAACACAGGTAACCCGTATATCAGCCATTTTCCTGTAAAGAAATTGCTATCAACTGGTAAAATAAAGCGGGCAATCAAAAACCCAAATACAAGAAAGGAGTAGTAAAACAAGATATCATTTATTGAAAAATAATCAGTTTCCACAAAGAACGACAACAAGTAAAGTATGGCGGCCAGTACCAGGTTAGGAGCTACTTTAAATTTGAAAAGTTTGAAATTGATAAGTGCAAATAACAGCATTACGGCAAACAGCGTATACAAATACCAGAATTGATCAATGGCACGAGGGTAGGTTATCATATAAATAAAATAATCCCACCCCTTTTCAGAATTAGAAAACTTGCTAAAAATTATTTGTGAAATCAGGTGAATCGCTCCCCATACAAAGTAGGGATACATTAATGATTCAAATTTAAACCGTGCGAAAGTGTTAAACCCCCGTTTTAATGCGCTCGAATAAATAAAGACACCTGATACAATAAAGAAAATTGGCATGCTGGACTCCTGCACCATGTAGATGGCGTTCTGAATCTCTACCCCGGCACTTATTAAGCCTGTTAGGGCATGTCTGTAAACTACATAGATAATTACAATTCCGCGTGCATAATCGATCCAGCCCCTCCTATGAGATTTCTTTTCTACCTCACCACTCATTGCTATTTCACGTCTTCCAACTCAAGCCCTATCATTTGTTCCAACTCAAGCTTGGCATTAAAGTAGTTCGTTTGAGCCTGAACTCTGTCAATTTTAACCTTATTTAAAGCAGAGAGGCCTGCTGAATAGCGATCATATTTTTCTTCACCGGTTTTAAATCTTTGTTCAAGTAAAACAAAACTGGCTGTTGCTTCTTCCAACTCCTGCGACTTCAGGTTGAATATTTCGCGGTGCATGATGTAATTATTATACAGCGTTAATACCAGCGCACGCACTTCCAGTTTTTGAGCTTCAATATTATACTGTGCCACCTGCTCAAGCTGGCGCCCCTTCTTTACCTGGTTGGATGTTCCTGAAAAAATTCCTAATGGAATCTGAACTCCAAAATTGTACCGTGGAAAGAACTGAGCCCGGTTGTTAACATCATTGCTCTGGTCTATCGTAAACTCATTTAAGTTTCCGGTAATCCGGATAGTATTTAACCATTCCGAAGAAGCGATTTTTGTTTCGTGCTTAGCTACCTGCAGGTTATTATATAGAAGTTGATTAGACGGATGGTTTTTCCACGCTAACTGAACCAGTTTTTCTTCAAACTCTATATTCGTTACGTTCCCTGGCAGAATGATTTTATTATAATCAACCGATTGCGCAAGCATAAGGTGAGACGATAGCAACAACGAAAGAAAAATTGAGTTCCTCATATAGGGTTAGGTTTGTCCAGATTACGTATACAAATTACAACAGAATATGTTGATATTACAAGAATGTACACCGGTTTATATAGTAGAGCGTGCTGTGTAAACGCGGCCACCGTTACCGAAAAAAAAGATACAAGAAACGCCAGGTTTAAAGATTGTAACATAGGCGAATTGAGCGCAAAATGATTTCCGATACCATAAATCATCACCATACCTAAAAACACCATCAATATAGTAAGGCCAATCCACCCTTGCTCAATACCCACCTTTAGATATCCGCTATCGGTATCCCAGCCTGCCAGCCATTGTCCCGGAGCATAACGGGCTCCCGTTGCGCCAGATGTGTTTATCCCATATCCCATTGGGTGGCTTCGGATCAGGGGTTGCCAATCTATACGCTTTACATCCCGAACTTCCATAGATGCATCGGTTGAAGGTTTAAAGGCAGATCGGAATCGGTTTATGGTTGGGTTATAAAACGGGCCAAACATAATCGCTAAGAAACCAAGTACCAGAAGAAAGGCGGTGATAAAGGTGGCTTTTTTACGAATTGTAAGCAGTATAAAGAGTACTATGCCGGCAGCTAACATAGCATAGGCTGTTCGTGTTCCTGAATACAGCATGGATAAAGACATGACAAACGCCCCTCCGAACAGGATCAACTTTTTGGCAAGGGAAACAGGCGCAAATCCCATTGCAAAAGCCCCCAATGCCGAGGCCGCCATAAATACACCAAACGATGACGGATCAGATAAAAAAGAAAACTTCCTGATGTTACCGAATATTACAATTAACCGATACCGCAAAGGATCGGCCGTTAGCCATCTCATTTCAAATCCGGGAAGGCCAATAAACTCCTGATAAATACCATAGAGAGCCGCAGCTAAGGCAATCAACATCCAGATTTTAAAAAGTAGTTTAATATTTTCAGCTTTGCTGGCTAACTCCAGCGAAACAATCATAATTAACATTAATAGTAGGCCCCGTAGCGAAACCAACCATGCCGTTAATGAAACTGCATTAGGGTTAAAAGCCTGAAATATCTGAAACAAGAATGTTATGATGTACCCAATTGTAATGGGGTGAGTTAGGTATTGTTTCCAGTGTGTGTACTTCGGATTAAAAAGCAACACTATAAACGCCAATAAGAAAGCCAGGTCGCACAAAACCCCATACGGCAAGCTTACCGGAATAAGACGTTCAAAATAAAACATGATTGACGCCAGAATCAGTCCTCCATAAAAACCAACTCTGTAATCTGTAAAAATATAGGAGGCAAGTGCCAGGCCTATAAGCAAAATAATTATTATCGGGCCAATTAAAAAATTAATCTTCGCCACTGCGAAAGCTATGCCTATAGAAACTAATGCAAGCAATACAAGTAAGAGCCAACTTTCTTTCAGTCCAACACCTGTAAACTTAGCTCTCATTCTATGAACAGAATTTTAAGATATAAATACCCGTAAACTAGCACAACAAATACAATAACCCCTACTTTAATCAGGTCTTTGTCAGTAAAGCCGTTTTTCTTATTTGAATCCATTTTTAACAAAAGTAAAGAACCACCGGTAAACATTAGGGATAGCCCTAAAAACAGTTAGTGTATTAATACCAAAATAAGAATAAAGCCACCATTGTTGAAATAAGAATCGTACTAAATAAGTGAGTAAGGTACCGTATGCAGCGCCTGTAATACCCCAGTTTTTTATAAATACCAGTGTAATAATAGACCCAATAATTGCCGTGCCTAAAACAACATAAAAATTAATTTTTGGTTTTCGTGTTGCATCCAGCAAAATTCCGAATTGCCTGCCAAAGGGAATAAACAACGTATAGAAGGCAGTAATTTTTAGCAAGTACCCAGACTCAATATAATTCTTCCCGGCAATTATGTAAACAATTTGATCTGAGAATAAGAACATGATTATAGAAAGAGGAATCATAAATGCCAGCAACAAACTTACCGACCTTTCATACAATTGGGTGCTCTGCGTTTGTTCATTAGAACGATAAAATTGGGCCATTTTAGGAAAAACCAGATTGGCTATCGTTAACGTAGGAATTTCGACAAGGTTTGAAACCCGGATAGCTGGATTATAGGAGGCCACTGCCTCGGTAGATAGCATTTTACCAAGCATCCAACTATCCATATTACGGATTGACAATGAAGCAACATTGGTTCCCAACGAATATCTTCCAAACGAAATCAGAGAGCTTAATTCAGAAATTGTAACGCGCACAATTTGATGCTTGTACTTCCATCCATAATAAACCATAGCCGCTAACCCTAAAACACTTCCTATCAATACCCCATACGTTAAACCGGGAAGCGTAATAGCAAAATCAAAACTTACCGATCCGATAATAAAAAGTGTAAGCACAACTGATCTTACCAGATGCCCGATAAATATTCCTTTGAAGTCGAGTACACTTTGCTGCAAATATTCATAGTGAGAAAAGGGTACAAATATTAAATTGGTAATTCCATAAATCTTCAATAACAAAGCTAATGGATGTGCATCCCAAAATACTTCCAGGTAGGCCGCACCTGTAAACAAAAGAATAGAGATTAGCAATGAGTATCCACCGTTTAGGATAAGCGCTGCCGTGCCTACTTTGTTTCGTTCTTCTCCGGCCTCGGTAGGCATAAGGGCAATCAGAGGTTGTTTAACGAAGCCTTCGCGAAGAGTTTCTAATACTGCAACCAGTCCGGTAAATAAAACCCATACACCAAATTCATTCTTGGTTAATACCCGTGATAGGATAAAAAAATTTACAAAGCCCAGACCTACAACAGAAAACTTATCCAGGGTAGTGTACAAACCCGGCTTTATCCATTTATTTATATTAAATTGACTCATTAATACTTTTTATGAAAAAGGTGGTTCGGATAAGTTTACTGGTTCTGGGTGTTCTTGCCATTTCGGGTGTTGTATTCTATTATTATTTTTTGCCGGGTTATGCAGCTTCAATAATTCTACGCGAGGATATACCAGGATACATTCCTAATCAATACAGCGCAAAAATTGAAGAAATAAAGAAACCCGTTGCTATGTATAGCAAAGATGTATTCAAAATAGCGGACTCGTTAGATCTGAGTCTTGAGTTTATTCTTAAAGTCATTGATGATACCGATTCAAAAGAAATTATGGATGTCTATTATTTATTGGAACACAAAAACATTACCAACAGCGAAGAAGTGTACAATACAATTGTTGATAATGTTACGTTTACAGGTTTTGATCCTGACCATTTTAAAGGCGCGTTTATAAAATTTGCTACCCCTGGCCGAATTAACAGGTTACTGCGATATGCAGAAGGGCATGAATTTGCAACCTCCATAGGCCCCGATGTCTCTAAAAAAATCGCAAAACAACTTGCCATAAAACACTATGCCGAGCGTGAAAAGGAAATAAAGAGTCTGATAAATTCAAATTAATTAAGGTTAAATCTTCAGGTTTTTCAACTCTACTTTATTAAGAATAGCCCCCGCCAGTTTATTGCCCAGCGACCTTAAGTAATTAATTGACTCTCTATCTAATTGTCCTATTGATGTATCGGCCGAAAAAACAGGAATAACTTTTTGAACATACTTTTCTAACTCCTTGGTGTCTGAGTAGTCATTTAATGCAGCCCCCTCCAGAAAAATATAATCATATTCGGTTGACAGTATATCAATAAGCTGAGAAAAGTTCTTTCCAGACAGAATCTCATCCGGAGACTCAAACCCGCCATTATTACCAATAATAAAAATGTTTCTGAAACGCGTAGGGGTAACCAGATTATAAATACTTTCTTCCGTGCTTTCCTCATCGTCTGAGGGTTTTCTGGAATACTCTTTTCCGGTAAGAAGTATCACTTCATAGTCTTTCTTTCTTTCAAGATACTTAACGTCTTGCTTTTTGGTGCTTAGCCATCTTGTTAAACCATTATTCTTAAAATTTGTATCTACTATAAGAACACGTTTATTCACTAAACTCATTACGTGGGCCAGTGTAAACGTAATAAAAGTTTTTCCTTCCCCCTTTTTGCAACTTGTTATAAGAAAAATTCTGGAGTTTGTAGATTCTATTTGATACCGTAGCTTCCTTATAAATTCTTTAAATACTTCAAGTTCAGGGTTGTTGGTTTTAGTATCAAATAAAGTCAGAAAATTTAACGCCTGTGTGTCTACTTTAATCAATTGCTCAGCTAAATCAATCTTAACGGTACGTTTAAAATGTTCAGGAGTTTTTAAGGTTGTATCAATTGCCTCTAAGCCAACAAATACAAAAACACAAAAAAAGAAGGATGCAAAAACAGATCCGGCAATTATTAATATCTTTTTATTACTTACCGGGTTTGCTGATGCGGTTGCTTTATACAACTGGCGGATTGTTCCAGTGGAAGCTAACAATTTGTTATTAGCCTCATTATATCGGTTTACCGCATCCAGATACTCTTTAGTGGCTACATCAACCTCGCCCTGCAAACTGGCTACAACACTTTCTTTTGACGCATATCCTGAAATGCTGCCTCGTAAATTCCTGAGTTTTGTGGTTATGGAATTTAGCTTCGATTGCTCTATGGCTATTTCTATTTTAATGTCATTTACTTTATTTGTCAATTCAGCCTTTGTTAAACCAGAAGGTTGTGTTCCCCCTGAAGAAAGGCTCGCCATTTCATTCTTCAATTGACTACGAAGCAAGTTTAATGAATCTAGTAGTACATGGTTACTGGAACCTGTGGTAATGTACCTTTCATTTAGTCTGTTAATTCTTTCACGTAGGTTAAGGATACGGACATTCGAAGAGTTAGATGGGGTGCTTGAACCACCCTCTCCGTTCAAAGAAGCCAACTCGTTGTTAAATCTATCCAATGATAAATTAAGGCCATATATCTTGCTCTCTACATTATCTTGTTCTAAATCCAGCTCAGATATTTGAAGTAGCTTAGAACTTCCTTCTTCATTAATATTTACAAAACTATTGGTGGCCTTAAAGGTTTTTAAGGTTTCCGTTCTTTCATCCATTTCCTTTTTCTTTTGCTCAACCAATTGCTTAAAAAAGGAAACTGAAATACCTGAACCTTCTTCTCGCTGGCCCTTGTAATACCTCAAAAATTCTTCACAGAAAGCATTTGCCGCGTACGCAGATAGCGATGGGTTTTCAGAAGTAAACTCAACCTGAATGAAATCGGTATTCGGAACTCTGTAAATTTTTAGGCCCTCCTTTATAAATTGGTAATTATAACCATACCAGTCTAAAGCATCTAAAAGCAATCTGGAGTTTTCGTCATCCAGAGTAAGTAACTCTAATTTTTCAAGTTTCCGCCTAAACTCTTCCCGGGCAAGCTTAATTTCTTGTGTGCTTAATTCAACTTCTTTGTTGTTACCCGGACTTCTGAATGACACGCCTGCCGAGTCGAACTCGTGAAGGATAAGTCTATAAGAAGTTAGGTTAGAACAAATGCCGGAGTTCATTGAAGTTAGGAGGTTATTAAAGCTCAAATCTGTGTCACGGATAGTGGGCCTTTCATCAGATACCCGAATACTTTCGTTTGTGGTTAATCCTGTGGCCAATTGCGTTGCCGATCGGTATTGATTTACCAGGGTGAGCGTAAAAAAATAAGCGCTTGCCCCCGATATTATCGGAATTAGTACAAGCCACAATTTTTTGCGCCAGAGAACTTTCAGAAGGTAAATAATATCCATAGAATGTGCGAATTTTAAATAAAAAGGGTGGCGCGCAATTTAAAAGGTCAAAAATAGCTAATTATTTCCTTTTATTTGATTGTCAATTAGTTCCAAAAACTCCTTGCCCCGTTCAACCCAAGAGTTCTTTTTTGCCACAGCCATCCTTTCCTGTATACGCTCCTGGCTATCCTCAGTAAGCGCTTTGTCAATATTATTTAAAAATTCTTCGTGCGAATTACTTATGTAAACCAAGGGGCTAAACCCATTTATATCGGGCGAAAATGAGGTTGAAACCACTGGCTTACCACCTGCCAGGTACTCGTTAATTTTTAATGGATAAATGCTTCTTGTAAGGTCGTTTACCTTAAACGGGAGAATGGTACAATCCATAAAAGCCAGGTAATCCGGCAATTCTTTAATATTCTTTGGCCCTACAAAAGTAATGTTCTGCAAACGCGTGAAATCTATGGTGTGTTGGTGCTTATCATTTCTTGGGCCCACCATAAGTAATGTGGCATGTGCATACTTTTGGGCTACCTTCAGAAGCAAGTCATAGTCTACGCGCAAACATATATTACCCATATAACCAATTATTGGTCTTTTAAGAGTTGCCAAATCCTGTTTTTCACTTTCGTTTCTAACCATTGCCTTATTGAATAAATCTACATCTGCGGCATTGGGAAAAAACCAGAACGGGTACTGTGGGGCAGTCAGTTTATCGACCAGATCGGTAGAGGTGGCTAGTCTGATCTCTGCATTCCGGGCTGCAATTTGTTCCAGGCGGGGGCCATGTTTTTTTACATACTCTGATTCGCGGATATTGTCACGGGATTGATAAATATTAACCAGCGGTTTAACATCAGGCGGTAATTCGTAGCCATAAAATGGATTATACGAATTAAATAGTATAAAACGCTTCAGATTTTTCTCACGGATAAGTCTTCTAAGGGTCTTATAAAATATCCAATTATTAATTTTTGAGAAGACCTGATACAGGTAACCTTCGGGTAACCAATTTATTGGAATATTCACTAATGGAGTTACGGCAATCCAATTCTTATTTTCGGGCTCAATCGCACGATAAATTTCTTTGCCAAAAAGCAACGCTTTTACCCTTCTCCGAATGGAGGGGGTATTCCAACCCCTAATAACATCTTTCCATGAAAATGGGTTATCGATAAAAAAGACTAACTGCGTTTTGGAAAGTTCACGCGCCAGTGAAATAGAGGCCGATGAATAATCCTGATCCCACCTGGAACCTGTGATAATTACAATAGCATCAAATTGCTTCATTCAATTCAATTAAGTACGCTCTAACATCGGCACAAAAATAAATCAAGAATCCTTCAACGGCACCCTGGTAATGCACTATATTTCCAGATCGAAACGTGCCATTAGGGCTCCTTGCAGGTTACTATGAAGATTTTAGGTATTTCAGCATTTTATCATGATTCAGCTGCCGCCATACTTGACGATGGCGTTATTGTGGCCGCTGCCCAGGAAGAACGATTTACCAGAAAAAAACACGACCCTGGCTTTCCTGCTAATGCTGTAAAGTTTTGCTTACAGTATGCGGGCACCAAAATCAGCGACCTGGATGCAATCGTTTTTTACGATAAGCCATTACTAAAATTTGAACGGTTACTGGAAACCTATTATGCGTTTGCCCCCCAAGGGCTTTCCTCTTTTCTTACCGCTATTCCGGTTTGGCTAAAAGAAAAAATGTTCTTGAAAAGGCTCCTTCATGAGGAACTTTCAAAAATTGAGAGTTACGATAGTAAAAAATTAAAACTTCTATTTCCGGAACATCATTTATCGCATGCCGGTAGTGCCTTTTATTCATCTTCTTTTAATGATGCCGCCATTTTAACGATTGATGGAGTTGGCGAATGGGCCACAGCTTCTATTTGTCAGGGAACCGGTAAAGATATACGAATACTTAAGGAATTAAGATTTCCTCATTCAATTGGATTATTATACTCTGCCTTTACTTACTTTCTTGGCTTTAAGGTAAACTCGGGTGAGTATAAATTGATGGGGCTTGCGCCTTATGGTGTAGCCGGAAGTGATGAGGTTAAGAAGTATGTTGAAATTATTAAATCACAAATTATTGATATTAAACCCGATGGTTCTATTTGGTTAAATCAGGAGTATTTTCAATACGCTACAGGATTGAAAATGATTAAAGAATCTCTTTGGGAAAAAGTTTTTGGCTTTAAATGCCGAAAACCGGAAGACGAATTAGAACAACATCATTGTAACCTTGGGCTTGCCATCCAGGAAATAACCGAAGAGGTAGTTATAAAGATGGCAAGTGAAGCGAAACGCCTAACCAACAGTGAAAATCTATGCTTAGCCGGAGGAGTAGCCCTAAACTGTGTGGCAAATGGTAAGCTATTAAATACGAAAATTTTTAAAAACCTTTTCATTCAACCTGCTGCTGGCGATGCCGGAGGCGCTTTAGGCGCAGCACAGGTGGCATATCACATCTATTTTGGTAAAGAACGTGTTGCCTGTTCTGGTTTAGATGCAATGATGGGGTCTTATCTGGGGCCCGAGTATACGGACCTGGATGTGACTCTTATGAGCAGAAAGTATAATGCCAAAGCAACTCACTATAGTAATTTTAGTGAGCTTAGTAAGGTTACTGCAAAAAAAATATCAGAAGGAAACGTAGTTGGCTGGATGCAGGGGCGAATGGAATTTGGACCCCGGGCATTGGGTGGTCGGTCCATCCTGGGAGATCCCCGAAACCCGGAAATGCAAAAAAAACTTAATGTTAAAATCAAATATCGGGAATCATTCCGGCCATTTGCCCCCTCTGTTCTTGCCGAAGATTGCTCAACTTACTTTGAGCACGCTGAAAATTCTCCTTATATGCTACTTGTTCAGCCTGTTAAAAAGGAAATTAGAAAATCTCTTCCTCAACATTACGACAGTCTATCGCTTAAAGAAAAACTTTACCACCTTCGATCAGATTTACCGTCCATTACACACATCGATTTTTCAGCCAGAATCCAAACTGTTCATGCGAGTACAAACCCCAGGTATTATGAACTAATACAGGAGTTCAAGAAACTTACAGGTTATGGAGTTGTTGTTAATACCAGCTTTAACGTACGCGGTGAACCGATTATCTGTACACCTGAAGATGCTTACCGATGTTTTATGCGAACAGAAATGGACACCCTTGTACTAGGTAATTATATTTTTGAAAAAACAGAACAGCCCGAATGGCAGGAAAAAGATAACTGGAAAGAGGAATTCACTTTAGATTAAACACTGGAAAATATCAGAATATGGATTTTATAAAAGACCTCTTCAAATTTATGAAGGAAAGAAAAAAATGGTGGCTAACCCCTATCATTCTGTTGCTACTCTTTATAGGCATTCTGATTGTAATTGGTGGCGGCTCAGCTATAGCCCCCTTTATTTATACCCTATTTTAAACAGGCCAATTGTATGCAAAAAAAAGATGCCTCTAAAACTATACTTGTAATTGTAACAGGGCTAGTAATAACAGGGCTGATATTAGACATCCGATCTCTCCAAATTGCTTCTGCCTGTATTGGTGTGGTCTGCATTTTTTTTCCAAAAATTGCTTTAGGAATTGAATGGGCATGGTTCAAGCTCGCATTGGGCTTAGGCTGGGTAAATTCTAAGATACTTCTTTCAATTGTATATTTCATATTTCTATTTCCATTAGCGTGGATCTCGCGGCTTTTTACCAAAGATGCTTTACAGTTAAATCGTAAATCGAGTTCCACTATATATACAGATCGAAATCACACATATGGGAAAACCGATCTCGAAAATATCTGGTAATGACTATTAAAGATTTTCTGGAATTGATTAGAGTACGGCAATGGGTAAAAAACCTATTTCTTGTAATTCCTACTTTTTTTGCCGGTACTATTTTAAGTATCGATATCATCAAAACTTTAACCTTAGGAATCCTGTCCTTTAGCTTTGTTGCATCTGGAATCTATATACTAAATGATTTTAAGGATAGAGAAGCCGATAGAATTCACCCTAAAAAAAAATCTCGACCGCTTGCATCGGGTGCAATAAGCCCTACTTCAGGCCTAACAATTTCCGGAATTCTAACCAGCATTGGACTTGGCATTGCTGCCTTGCTGAACGAAAATTTTCTTTGGTTCATTTTACTCTACCTGATAATCAATATTGCCTATACAAGTGGATTAAAAAATATTTCCATTCTTGATCTATTACTTGTTTCGATAGGTTTTATTATACGGATTTACGCAGGGGGCGTATTAACCAATGTAACCATCTCGCATTGGCTCGCAATCATGGTTTTTTTATTAGCTTTATTTCTGGTTGTTGCCAAAAGAAAGGATGACCTGATCGTTCAGGAGTCTATTGGCGGACAAGTAAGAAAGGCCTCAGCCTATTATAACACCGAATTTGTAAACTCCGTTATTACCCTGCTCTCGGCAACCATTCTGGTAGCCTATATGATGTATACCTTATCGGAAGAAGTAACTCAGCGTTTGGGAAGTGAATACCTTTTTACAACAACCATTTTTGTGGTTGCCGGTATTCTGAGATACCTACAAATAATATTTGTTGAAAAAAGAAGTGGTTCGCCTACAGAAATTTTCTTAACCGACAAGTTTATTGTTCTCACTATTCTCGGGTGGATTATCAGCTTCTATTTTCTTATTTACTATTAACCCATGAAGGAAATTGCCTTCTTCGACTTTGATGGAACTATAACCAAAAGCGACAGTCTGTTCGTATTTATTGAACACGCGTTTGGCAAACCAAAATTATGGTTAGGTGTTCTGGCACTGGCACCCTGGTTAATTTTACATAAGGCAAACCTGCTTAGTAGTAAAAAAACCAAAGAACGTGTGTTAAGATTCTTTTTTGAGGGAATGAGCAACACCCAATTCACCGAAATATGTAACTCCTTTCCAGTCGTTATTGATGCTATTGTAAGGCCCCAGGCGCTTCAAAAAATTAAAGATTATCAACAGAAAGAAATTTTAGTGGTTATAGTCTCTGCATCAATTGAAAACTGGATTATTCCCTGGGCTAAAAAAAATCAAATTGATGTTGTTGCAACCCGACTGGAGCTAATTAATGAAAAAATAACAGGTCGAATTCAGGGAGAAAATTGTAATGGAAATGAAAAGGTATTGCGAATTAAGGCGAGCTACGATTTAAACTACTACCAACCCATTGCAACTTACGGTGACACGAAAGGTGATTTACCTATGCTCGCTCTTGCTCCTGAAAAACATATGAAGCCCTTTCGCTGATTATCTAAAGTAACGCAATTCTATTCTGTTCAGGTCAGCAGGCAGTTCGCTTTCAATAACTGTTACCTGAATCCTGAAGTTATCTATTCCGCTCAGCATTAGCTCAGCCATTAAATTTCTAAATCTGTCATTGTTCAACTTTCCTTGTCCCTCATGGCCAAAGGCGGTAAGTTGAATTTTTATCTCCGTTTTGGTTATTAGTTTATTGGCAATAAAGTAAAGTAATTCACGCTGGTTTTCATCAAGTACTGAAATGTTGGTACTAAATGATAATGAATTTGAAACCGATCCACCAATCAACTCTGCAATTTCTTTAGCGGATAAATACTTTCTGTCTATAAAAATCTCTGTAATCTCTCTTTTGATAGTCGATGTATAAACATCAGATGAATTAGCATTTCTGTTACTTATGAAGAATACATCTTTCTCTTTAAGTGTAAAATAGGCATCGAAAGCACTTGAATTTATGGTCTCCCCCAAATTCCTCGGCACACCCCATGTCTCCCACGAATCAAACAGTCTTTCGCAATAAAAAATATCGCCATCCCCATACCCACCATGTCCATTACTCGAAAAATACAGGCGCTTTTTGTCTTCACTCAAAAACGGTGAAATCTCAAATCCGTTTGTGTTAATAGTGGGGCCCAGGTTGCGTGGTTCGGTCCAGTTGCCAGACGAATCTTTTAAGCTTATATATAAATCTTCTTCGCCCAGTGTATCCTTGCCCTTCATCGAAATCAGGATTACCTCAAATTGAGGGTGTACATAGAATCCCACAAAATCATCGCGGTTAATGCCCGGCACCGGAATAAACTCGGGTTGCTGCCACTGGCCGCTTAAAAATTTCGAAAAGGCAATTCCACTTTTGTTGGTATAAGCATTCAATAAGTAAACTACTGTTTGATCGGCACTCACTCCAATTACAGCGTTAGAGCGTTTGGTATTCCAGGTATTATCCATTCGGGACGCAGGCATCCATTGCCCCTGCTCGTCTTTACGACTTACCCAAATATCTGTACCTGCAAACTTACCTCCCAGGTTACCGGCATGATAGGCACGTATAAAATAAAGAGTATTCCCATCAGGCGAAAGCACAGGAGCCAGTTCTTCATCGTTTGTATTGATTGAACTACTTAAGGGAACCGGAGGCGTAAAGATCAACTCCTGACCAAACGCTACTCCGCCCCAACCTAATACGATACTTAATATAACATTACGCATTACCAAAACCGGGGTTTTAATTTATACTTGTTGAATAATGCCAGGCCCAGTACAATTTCATGTGTATTAACATTAAAGTTGTTAATAGAAGATGTGTACATGTCGTACGAATATCCTATTGACAAGTTTGTAGTAGCTACACCCAACAAAACAGATACTTTAGAGTCTGGCTCTATGCCTGCCCCCACAAACAAAAAGTCTTTATACCGCATGCGCATGGTGGCCGACCATTTTAAATCATACCCATCGGCATAGGCGGCTGTTACGGCAGGCGATAACGACACCTCCGCACTCAATGGAAAATAGGCTCCCGTTTGAACCCGGTACCGCATACCATCATGAAGGTCAAATAAAAACTCGCCATTTAATCTTTCCGCAACCAGGTTATTCGTTGAAACGCCAAAGTAAAATCGGTTAGAATAAAGCAATGCACCAAAATCGACTGTAACTGTATTTTGCGTGCCTTGATTGGCTGCCAGTAAACTGTTATAGAATACATCGTTCACATCATCCCGAACGGTTAGCCCGCTAAAATCAATGCGTTGATTCAGGTAGCCCACCTTCGAACCTAATGATACACTAAGTTTATCTGATATCGGAAGATGATACGCAAAGTTTGCCGATGCAGAAATCGATTTGTAAGGCCCAACCGTTCGTTGCGTTAACATAGACCCTAACCCCATTCTTCTCCTGAATTTTTTATCGGTCTGAATCTCGTCCCATAACGCGGGGTTTGAAATCCGGAAGGAATTGCTTTTGCGCCCCGAACGACTTGCATTGCCAAGGGCTGTATAGGCGCTCAGGTAAACATTGCTATTCTTTATCCCAAAATTATTCCAACCTTCGCGAACACCGCTACGCAAATCCATATACTCATTCATTCCGGTAAAGCCAGGATTAGCAGATGGCAGATTCAGATAATATTGTGTAAAGTCATTTTCCTGAGCCACGGCCCAGTACCCTGCTGCAAGAAGTGCTATTGTGCAATAAATTTGTTTCATCCTATTCATCGCAGTATC
>ERZ761602.5382-NODE-5382-length-15265-cov-9.391650_pt1 | contig 15265 bp, 16 predicted proteins | sample MGYA00512165_ERZ761602 | MGnify/ENA primary metagenome ERZ761602 (study PRJEB28899, sample SAMN02445085) | bioreactor sludge metagenome | biome: EBPR sludge; isolation source: Thorneside wastewater treatment plant | place: Australia: Brisbane, Thorneside...
ACCATCAATCAACTGGTGACAGATCCAGCTCGCCGGCGGGCGGAATCTGTCACCACGTCGTTTTTTCCATTCCGAAGGGGAGTTTATGAACGATACCGACAAGCAGCGCGATCAATTCGTCATCGCGCTACACGAATTGCAGCGCCTCCACGATGCGAGCATCGCAAAGGGGCGATTCCTTGAAAACGTGGTGCAAGGCCGGGAAACGGTGTCGTTCCCTGTCGTTGAGCGATGCCGCGAAGCCATGCTTCAACTGAAGCAGGCGCAACACGGCTTCGACCAGCGGTTTAGCGAAGTGCTTATTCATCCGAACGCCGATCAGGCCGCACTCGAAGCCATGAGCGCAGCCGTAGCACGCAGCGCCGAGCTGGCCGGCCGGCATTTGCACACCATCCTTTCGTGGGTGCCGAGCACGCCCCAGGAACATCGGAGCGGGGAGGGCTGACAATGGAAATGCCGACTTGGGCAAAGGTGGCTATCGGCGTCGCGGTGTTTCTACTGGCAACCCTGGCCGGGGTCTATCTCGCGGGCGTCTTCGTGCTGATCGGGAACAAGATCAGCCCGGCCCAAGCGGACCTTTTGACTTACTACCAATACTGGTTTTATTACCACGACGTAGCGGCCTATGAAAAGCGTCTGCGGGTGTCCGCCATCCTCGCGGCGGTCATTGCCTACGGCCTGCCGGTAGTGCTGTATATCGCAGCTACGCGCAAGGTGCGCGCTCTGCATGGTGAAGCGCGCTTTGCGGTTCACGCCGAAGTCGAGAAATCCGGCCTGCTTGGCTCGAAAGGGATCATCGTCGGCAAGTGGAAGAATCGCTATTTGATGTTCGACGGCCAGCAGTTCGTTTTGCTGTCAGCGCCCACCCGTTCAGGTAAAGGCGTGGGCATTGTCATTCCGAATTTGTTGAACTGGTCGGATAGCGTTGTCGTCCTGGACGTGAAGCAAGAAAACTTCAACCTGACGGCCGGCTTCAGGGCCAAGCATGGGCAGAAGATTTTCCTGTTCAACCCGTTCGCGGAAGACTACCGGACCGCACGCTATAACCCCTTGGGCTACGTGCGCGACGGCGATTTCCGGGTGGGCGATTTGATCGCCATCGGCGAAGTGTTCTACCCGAGCGGTGGCAAAGATGCGTTCTTTGACGATCAGGCGCGAAACTTCTTCGTCGGCCTCGGCCTGTACCTCTGCGAAACGCCCGAGCTGCCGCGCACCATCGGCGAAATGCTGCGCCAGTCATCGGGCAAAGGACAGCCGATTGACAAGTACCTGACGGGGATCATCGACCAGCGGAATTACATCCTGGACGAAGAGGGCAACCGGATTGCTCCGAAGGATTGGAAGGAGGGCGACGACGGATTGCCGCCCTTGTCGATGGAATGCGTGGATGCACTGAACCGCTTCATATCGACCTCGGACAACACGCGCTCCAGCATTCTCGCCTCGTTCAACGCGCCCCTTGGCATCTGGACAAACCCGATTGTCGACGCTGCGACGGCTGAGAACGATTTCGATCTGCGGGACGTTCGCAAGCAGCGCATGAGCATCTACGTGGGTATCACGCCGGACCATCTGCAAGAAGCCGGCCGGCTGGTGAACCTGCTGTTCTCGCAACTGGTGAACCTCAACACCAAGGAGCTACCCCAGGACAACCCGGCATTGAAATATCAATGCCTGTTGCTCATGGATGAATTTACCGCCATCGGCAAGGTGGGGATCATCGCCAAGGCGGTGTCGTACATGGCCGGCTATAACCTGCGGCTGCTGCCGATCATTCAATCGCTGTCGCAACTGGCTTCGGTGTACGGCCAGGAAGACGCCCGAACCTTCGTCACGAACCACGCCCTGCAAATCCTGTACGCGCCCCGAGAACAGAAGGATGCAAACGAGTATTCGGAAATGCTCGGCTACGAAACAGTGCACGCGAAGAACAAGAGCTATCAGACGAGCGGCCGAAGCGGCGGCAGTGTGTCCGAAGCCATCGGCGAGGGCGCCGGCCAGCGCCGCGCCCTTCTGCTGCCACAGGAGTTCAAGGAAATCGGCCAGTGGAAGGAAATCATCATCCTGGAAAACGTGAAGCCGATCTTCTGCGACAAGATCAAGTATTTCGATGATCCGGTCTTCAAGCAACGGCTTCTCCCCGCGCCCGAAGTGGCGGTGCTGGACATGGACACCCACCGGGCAAGGGTGCAAGCGCGCACGCGCCCCTTGACGGTGGCCGACGTGGAAAAAGGCATCGACCTTCGGAAGCTGGCCTTGGACACGTCCAAATTGGAGATTCCCGAAGGCGACGTAACACCCGCCGACGTTGAAAACATCGTCAATAGCTTCTTCGCCATGATCGACGGCGCCGAAGGCTTCGACGCCGATGTGGCCGACGACGGGACGAGCGAACCGCCAACGGCGGACGAGCTGGCCGAGCTGGAAGCGGCTGTAAACAGCATCGAAGAGTCGGCGGACCTGGACGATTTCGCCGCTATCGCGCAAGTCGTAGAGCCTGCCGACGAGGAACTACTGAACTCGATTGAGCCGGCCGACGACGCGGCCGAACTCGATGACGCGGCCATGCTTGCGGCAATGGAGGGCGCCGAGGGTTACGCCTTCGATACGTCGGACGATATGCCGAGTGACGATGCGCCGATATTGGATTTGAGTGTCCTTGACATGCCAATGGCACGGCAGGAGAATGCGAGCTAAGGCATTTTCGTTAGTCCCGGTTTTGCAATGAAGCCGGGGCTAACACGGGGCGCTGCCCTTGGTGCGGTTTATCACAACCGCTTATTTTTGATGATGTTGAAAGGAGCCTTGTATGACGCAAGAACGCACTGCCGGCGCCGCTGGCAAGCAAGCCGAAACCCCCGCCAAAGAAGCGCCGAAGAAAGTCGGCGACTTCGTAATGAAGCCCGAGCTGATCCCCGCCGAGCTGCAAGCGTTCGTCAAAGAACGCCTCGGCCGCGACCCGGAAGGCAACCCCAGGAAGGACGAGAAGGGCGCCGACGTGAAGCCCACCGTCGTACCGGCCAAGGAAAACGGGAGCTACAAGGGCAGCATCATTCTGAACAATGATAGCTACATTGTTCAGGCGGTCGGCAAGGAGGCGAAAACCGCCGTCGTGCACCGGAAGGAAGACGTTGAGCTGATGGGTAGTAAGCTCAAGTGGCGCGACGAAAACAAGAAGCTGCACAACGCCGACGTTCAGATTTACTACAGCGGCGACAAGGCGAAAGCCTATCCGTGGGACAAGGAAAAGGCGCTTGCGGCGCCAGCCAAGGAAGCCGGCAAGGAAGCCCAGGACAAGGGCGGACTGAAGCCCGAAAACCTGCTGGAGAAGGCGCAGCAATACGCCGCCGAGAACATCAAGAACGTGAAGCAGCGAGAGGCGTTTCTGAAGCACCTGGAGAACGTCACGGAGCAGGCAACGGGCCGCCAGCAGCCCGAGCAGGGCGGCAAGGCGCCGAAGGCGGCCGAGCAAGGCAAGAAGGCCGAAAAGGCCGACCAAGGCATCGAACGGTAAGGGGGCAACATGGCAACCGTCACCTACACCGTAAGCAACTCGGCCAGCAAGGAAACGCACGAAACCGCTGATCCGAAGGAAGCCGCCCGCAAGTTCCTGGACACGCCGGCCGAGCATCGACCGGCCATCGTGCGCTCCGTCGTGCGCGACGACGGGCAAGAATCGGCCTCGATTGCCGCATCCACTTGGTATGACGCCAAGGGCAACCAGACCAATTTTCACAAGTCATGGGGACCGACCAACGGCGATCCCGACTTGAACAAGGCACTGGACGAGGAACGCGAGGCACGCAGACAACGCGGCCTCGCCACCGCCCAGGAGTTTCAGGAACTTGCCGACCGGATCGCACCGAAGCCCGAGCAGGCAAAGAGCGGCGCCGAGCAGGCGCCAGCGAATACGCCGGCCCTCGATGACCCCGAATGGAAGCGCCAAGTTGCGGCGCTGCGTGAAACAAGCGACGCCATCCGGGCGGCCGATCCGAACGCCGGCAAGCTGACGCTTGATGACGCCGAAGTGTCGAAGGTGGGCTTCAGCAAGCGCAACGACAAGGGCGTTATGCGCTACGACCTGGACGTATCACAGCAGCGCACCGATGGAGCCGGCGCGACCGTGCGGACGCTGAAGAATCTCGACCGCGACCAGCTCGTAGACGCAGTGGGCGAAAAGAACGCCGACACCATCGACGCCCGAAAGGGCGACAAGGGTGTGCTGAAGGGCAAGGAACTGGCGGCCGACTACGGCCTAAGCCCGGAAGAAAGCGAGCGCCGAGCGCAAGCCAAGGAAGAACGCAAGGCGGCCGATGCGGAAGCGATGCGAGCCAAGTACGGCGAAAATTCGATTGAGCGCGACGACGGCTTGGGCCGTGATGAAATCCTGGCGCGAGCCGCCGCAAATCGGGCGCGGGATCGGGAAGCCCTAGACCGGGACCGCCTCGGCAAGAACGCCGAAAGCAAGCGGATCGACATTGAAAACCTGTCCGAGAAAGCGCAGGAACAGGACGATGCGAACCGTCTTGCGGCGAACACTGGCCGGCAACCGAACTTCGATGCGCAGAAGGAAACCGAGCGCGAGAAGAACCACAAGGCGGAACTGCTGGAGAAGGTGCACCGGGATTACCGGGTCGCCGGCAGCAGCTTCTACTTCAAGGATCGCCCGGAAAAACTCGCGTTCAAGGACAAGGGCGAAAAGCTCGTCACGTCCGCGAACGATGAACGAGTCGCCTTCGCTATGGCGACGATGGCCGAAGCACGCGGATGGAAGACGATCAAGGTCAATGGGCACCCGGATTTCCGCCGCGAAGTCTGGATGGAAGCCAGCTTGCGCGGTATTCAGGTGAAGGGTTTTGCGCCGCAAGAGCGCGATCTGAAGGAGCTGGAAGAGCGGCGCGAACGCACCATGCGGAACAGCGTCGAGAAGGAAGACGCGGGCCGCAAGGTCGGCACGGCCCAGGACAAGCCCGCCCCGGAGAAGACCGACCGGCAGAAAGTCGCCGAGGCGGTCGCCGCTACGGTTATGAGCGAAAAGCTCAAGGGGCAAGACCCGGCCGTGCAGCAGCAGGTAATGCAGCGCATCCAGCAAGGTTTGGACGCCCGCGCCCAGGCCGGCAAGGTGCCGCCGATTCCGGTTTACGACAAAAACGCTCCTTCCCAGGCGAAGGAGGCCGAGCGCATCCGGCCGCAGGTCGAGCGCAATTCCGAGCGCACGCGCTAACAACTATCCAGAAAGGCTACGCCATGACTATGCAAGACCTTCCGTTGTGCCGTTTCACCGCCGGGACGTTCATCGAACTGGATGACCCGATGACCGGGGAACGTTTCATTGCCCAGGTGTGCGACTCGGGAACCGAGTTCATCGACACGACGGGCGAAACCGGCCCCCGCCTGCCGCTGCCGATCTTTGCCGCGTTGAACCCGGTCGAAGTCGGCGACTTCCGCACGCTCAAGCATGAAGTCCTGGAAAATCGGCCGGAAGAATACGCAGCCTTTGCGGGCTTCGTTACGGACCTGTTCGACGCTTTGCCGAAGTTCAACGATCTAACCTTCATGCGCGCCGTGAAGTGGGCCTTCGATGGTGGCGACTACAAGGGCAACGGCGGCACCGGCCGCGCCCTGGAGGTCGCCGCCCAGCTCGAAGAGCAAGCGAAGGCACGGCAGGCGGTTATTGCCGCCCGCGCCGACCTTCTAGCCGCTTGAAAGGGGAGCACGAATGGATGCAACCCACAAGAAACAGCAAGCCGCCTTGATGGTGTACGCGAACATCGCGGCAACCTACAAGGACGCGATGAAGGCGCAAGACGGCCTCACGATCCCCCAGGAACGTAAGGAGGCCGCCGCCCGCGCCTTCGCCATTGCGGATGCGACGGCACGCACCGACAAGGACGCGCCGCGCAAGGACGCTGAAGCCGGCCGCGCCATCATTGAAAAGGCGTATGGCCGCAGCGCCGAAGACGTGGCTTCGATCCTGACAGGTCGCGCCGCGAACTTCGATCTTCCGAAGGGCTTCGAGCGCACGAACGACGTGGACAAGCTGGTTCGGCAAGGTCAGAACATGACCGACGACCTTAACGCCCAGGCGTACCAACAGCGCGGCCGAGTGCAAGCTGTCGGCCCCGGTGGGAACTACATGGACCACGCCGGCCAGCGTGACGAAGGCAAGGAAAAGTTGATACAGCACATGCTCACCATCAAGGCGTCCATCGACGCCCAGGTAGGCCGGAATCAAATCGGCCGAGAGCAAGGCGACTTCACCTATCAGCGCATCCACAAGGAAGTCTTCACACGCGAAACGCCGAAAACGCGCCCCGAGTATGCCGAGTTCGAGAAGGCCAACAGCGCCCGACTCGGGCGCGAGGTCGGCGAGGAAGTTGAACGGCGCTACGCGGCACAGAGCAAGACGGTCGACAAGGCTTCGGAGCGCGAAGCCCAGGCCGTGAAGCTCGAAGCCGAGAAGTCGGAGCGGATGAAGATTGCGGAAGCCCTGGCCGCCAAGGCGGTAGGCGAAAAGCTCAAGGGCCAAGACCCCGCCGTGCAGCAAGCCGTAATGCAGCGCATCCAGCAAGGTCTTCAGCAGCGCGAAGACGCGGGCAAGCTGGCGAGCATCAGCATCTATGACAAGAACGCGGCACCGAAGACGCAGGACGCCGACCGGCAACGGCCGACGCCAGAGCAACAAGCCGAGCGAACGCGGTAACGGTTCAGCAGCAAGCGCGGTGCGACCGCGCTTTTTTTGTGCCATGATGGCGCTAAAACCGCTGCAAAATCAAATGCTTATAATATAGATTATGTTAAGTTCATACCGTGGCGACACTGGCGAGCTGGCCAGGTAGATCTTTTGTCACCACGGCCCGGCATGGTGACAAATCGCGGTCCTCGATCGCGTCGAATTGTCACCATCCGCCCTCTTCATGGTGACACCGCCGACCCGGCGCCGGCCGCGATCCGCACGCGGTCTGTCGCCAAACTGGTGACAGATCCCGCGTACCTGGTGCGCGATGCTGTCGCCATTAAACTGCCGCCTCTCCGCGTCTAAATCATTGCAAGAACGCTTCCAAGATATATAATTTTGGATGTCGTTTTTTATCATGTTGGACAAGGAGAATATGAATGCGACGTATGCTTGTAGCGTCCGTGACGCTGGCACTCGCGGCGTGCTCCAGCCCGCCGAAACCCCCGGTCGTTGACGGCTCGAACCGTCAGACGATCAACGATCCCGCAACCGTCGAACTGCTGGCCCTTCGGGCGCAAGTGGCCGAGGCGCGAACGCAGATGGCGGAAACACAACGCCAGCTCGAACAAGCGCGGCTACAGGTGGAACGCGCAAAGGCCGACATGGTGAGCACTCATGCACAAATCACCCAGGTTCGCGCCGCACCGCCCGAGCCGGCCAAGGTGCAACCCGTTGCCCAGGCCGAAGCCGCGCCAGCCGTTACGGTGTTCCGCTATCAGTTCCCTTACAACAGTTCCACGCTGGCCCTGACGCCGGCACAGAAGGCCGAACTACTGCCGAAGGCGCATAGCGCCGACCGGATCGAGATTCGGGGCCGGACAGACGGGCAACGCCCCTCGGCCGGCGATGAAGCAGTCGCCAAGGCGCGGGCACTCGCGGCCCGCTCTCTCTTGATCGCTAATGGCGTATCTCCCGAAAAGATGGCGATCAACTACGTCTCGGCCACTGATTACGTGGCCGACAACTATTCGCCGGCCGGTCGTGCGCAAAACCGGCGCGTCGAAATCGAAGTCGTTCAACAACTGAAAGGGAAATGACCATGAAGCGTCTTGCCGTACCCTCCATGCTCGCCGGCCTCCTGATGGTCGGCGCAGCGCCCGCACACGCCGAGTTCACCGGCGACGTGAAATTGGCGTGCGAAGCCATTCTGTGCCTGTCCTCTGGACAGCGCCCGAGCGAATGCGCGCCCTCCCTGGATCGCTACTTCGGGATCAAGAAAAAGAAAATGTCGGACACCATTTCCGCACGCCTCGATTTCCTGAACCAGTGCCCGACCGCGAGCTACGACAACAATATGAAGTCACTGGTGAAAGCCATTGCAAACGGCGCTGGTCGTTGCGATGCCGGCTATCTGAATGCGACGCTGGCCCGCGTCGTCACAATCACCGAGCGCCAAACGACGCAACGCATCGGCGGCCGGTGGACAACGGTGTGGACGCCCCTGCCGGAAGGCTCCTATTGCGGCGAATGGGAAAGCTGCCAAACGCGGGAAATCACAGTCATCGACAACAAGAAGCCGGCCTATTGCGTCGCTTACGACGGTCACAGCTACACCTGGGAAATCGGCGCTACCTACGTCGGCGAACCCTACAGCGGCGGGCATTGGGAGGATTAACGCCCCGATGCAAGCACATCCCGCAGCGCGACCAGTGCCCAATCCGGGCACGGCCGCGCATGTCGGGATCGTACCGGATCAGCCATCCACGCCTTCACAGTCCGATAGCCGCAAGGGCGCCTCGTTTGAGCAGCTATCACTTCCGCAGCACGCTTCAGGGTCATACCGTGGTCGAGCAGCAATCGGCGGAAATCCGCCCGATTTGCAGCAGCTCGAAGCGCATCGGTTCTAGGTAGCATCAACAGTTACACGGCGGCGCAATGCCGCTTTTTTGTGGGCGAAAAGGGGCACAAGTGCCCATGTCACGCGGGGTTAATCGTGAAAGTCGACCAGTATATTCAACCGCACTTCCAGCCCATAGTGGGCAGCAAGGATAACGTCACCTACGCGCTCGAAGCTCTCTTCCGGTTGCGAGGCGCTGACGAGCTGCCGCCGAGTCTGTTCAAGCGATGGGAGCGAAGCGGATACGTCACGGTGATGGATAGGGCGATGGTGCGGCTCCTGGCCGATACCCTGGCCGGCCAGCGCCGGCAAGTGAGAATCGCGGTGAACGCCTCGGCGCGAACCATCGAAACGATACCGGACGAATATTTCGCCGAGCTGTGCCGGCTCGCCCAGGTAGTCTATCGGGTCATAGTGGAAGTGACGGAAACCTACCCGGTGCGCAACGTCGACGCCCTGGCGCGGTTCGTCACGCGATGCCGCGATAACGGCATGTACGTGGCCTTTGACGACTGCCGACCGCCGCATGATTTTGCTCAAGCAAAATTCGTGCAGGCAGTAAAGCCCCACTTCCTGAAGATCGACGGCCCATTGCTCGCCGAGTGCTACGACACTGCCAACAAGGAACCGATTCAGGAAGTGATGCGCCTTGCCCGCACCATAGGCGCCGTGGTCATCGCCGAATGGATCGACACGCTCGACAAGCGGGACTTTGCCGCCGCGTGTGGCGCCACGATGATTCAGGGCTACTACATCAGCAAACCCAAGACGCTGGACGCCTGGACGCGCCTGACAGGCGCGACTCGTTCGAGCGTACCCATGCCCGCCTAGCGTTCTTTGTCGCCGGGCAGACGAGAAGGCGCGGGTTCCGCGCCTTTTTGCTGCCCTGGCGCCGGCCCTCCCCTGCCCTGCCCCCGTTCCCGCTGTGCAACCGCAAGCGCCTCCTGGTGCTGCGTTTGCAAGGGCGGCATAGCCTTGACGAAGCCGACGATGTTCAAGGCCAATTGTTTATCGGCATCATCCGGTGACTGAGCCAGCGCCCGCGCCAGTTGCCCATAGGCGTGCACGGTTTTCTTGCGTCGCTCGGTGATAGCTTGTTCGGCCGGATTTACATGAGCGCCCTGCCCTGCCAGCTCCTGAGCGACCGCAGCAGCGCGCCCGGCCCGCGACTTCGACGGCGCCGCCCTCTTCCCTTCCTGGTGCTCCTTGTCGATCCAGCGCACGGCCTGTTTCTCGGCCTTGTGCACCACGCCACGCACGCGGCGCGGTGTGGCATTCGCAGCAATACCCCGCTCCCGCAGCTTGTCCGCGAAGTGCTCCCGCCACGCTTGCAAATCCGCCTTGCGCGGATTCATTCGCACCCCTGACTTATCGACCGCCTTGACGGCAAGGTGCACGTGCGGGTGCTTTTCGTCTTCATGCGCCGCAAAGACGTATTGATGGTTGCCGAACTGCTCGGCCGCGAACTGGCGGGCTGCGTCTTTGACGGCCTGCCGGTCGGTGCCGGGCGGCATGGACAAAATGATGTTGAACGCCTCCCGGCGCCGCTCGCCCTCCTTCGGGATGCCGATCTTGCCCTTTGCCCAGGCGTCGCGGACCTCGCGCACGTCGTCAACGCCGTGAAGAATCGCGCCGTTCTCGTCTTCTAACTCGACCTCGCCGTTACGTGATATGTAGTCCAAGTGGGCCTTGATCTGACCCATGTTCTTGCCGCCGCCCGAAATCTTCACCATGACCTCCGGCGCCTTGCCGGTCGTGCGCGCCAAGCGATCCTTGACCATTGCCGACGAGTGCGGCTTGCTCGGCGGCGACGGCCGCGACACGCCACCCCGAACGTTGCGGCCCTTCTTACCCTTAACCGGCGAATAGAAAAGCCGGTCGCCCCACTCCTTTAGGACGCCATCGACAACCCGACTCATTCGACACTCCAGCGTTCAAGACTCGCCCGCATAGCCTTACTGACCACTTCCGTATGCTGCTCAATGACCTTCCGTAGCTTCTCGATGTGCTGCACGGTGACGGTTTCCGGCAAACCTTCGTTAAGTCGCTTGGCGATCTGGTTCAGGTTCCGGCCGATGGCGAGAAGCTGATAGTTCGACTCGCCCAGGGCGTCCAGCTCGCGCATCCCGAATTGCGGTTGCCGGGTGAGGGTGGCCCGCACGGTGTTGATAATCCAGTGTTGCGGCGAACATCCCTCAACCGACGCCAACTCCAGCACGGCCGCTTTTTCGGATGGAGTAAGGCGGACTTCTACCCGACCCTTTGCGCCAGTGTCGGGCTTTTCCTCGGCCTGCTGTTTCACCGCTGGCCGGGACGCGGCCGACGTGTCGGACCTCGCGGCCTTCGACAACTGCGCTTCGATAGCTTCCTTGATCGCTGCGCCGGGCTTTTTGCCCAGGCGAGCGCAATAGGCCGCCCACGGTTTTTTCGTGGGGCCAAGGTACACGTTCAGGTAAGGGTTTTCACGGTCCATAAAGCTGTCCAAAAGCAGCGGCGAGGGGGGTTATAGCGAAGCGTCCAAGCGCATACGCGCGTATTGTACCGGCGTTAGCCTATCCTGCAATAGTCCCCACCCCCCTCGCACTTTTGGACGTGTCCAAATTTCCAAAGCTCTTAAACCGGGTTTTACGGATAGGAACGACTCACAAGACGAGCCAGCAAGAGAAAACGCGCTGAAACTGTCTTGGGAACATGCTGCGCGCCCTGCGGGCTTGCCCAAAGGGGCGCTGCCCCTCTGGACGCCCCGCCCTCGCCGGGAGGCAGGGATGCAGGGGGTAAAACCTTCCCTGCATCCCTGCCATGAGGGTGAAGGCTTCCATCAGCATCAAGGGTTCGCTTCGCCGCCATCCTCACCCGTTCGGTGCTCGCCTGCGGCTGCGCTCCGCGTGCGGCTTCCGGTGGCGCCCTTGACCCTGATTCCAGCCAATCCGGGCACTGGTGACAGATCCCGCTAACCAGGTGGATCTGTTTGTCGCCATGCGCTGAATCTGTCTTGCGCGCATGAAAAAGCCGCCTCGGTGGGCGGCTTCGCGGAAACAGGAATAGGGCAGGCGCTACGGAACGGGTTTGCACTCGCGCACGGCCAGCCGGGCGCCGAGTTGAATCCCCAGGCGGGCATAATCGCCTTGGGGCAGCTCCAGCGCGTAGCGCGCCGGCTTGCTGGAGTAGTGCTTTTGCTCGGACAGGGGTTCCATATCCACGAGCTGGAAGAGGGCGCCATCAGCATCAAAAAAACCGATGGTTAAGGGTGCGTGTGTGTCACGCATCCAGAAAACGAGCGGCGCCGCCATGCGCCAGCTAAACAGCATTCCCGGCCGCACGTCAGCCAGCCCGGACAAGCCCTTGGCTTGTTGGGCAGGCGTGACGGCGTGCGGAACATCGACAAGCTGCGCCCGATTGTCAAAAGCCAGGGTGCAGCGTTCGGTAACGGCGCTGTCCGGTGCTGGCTGCGCCAGCGCCCGGACGACGCCAAGCGCACCAAAGGAAGCGCCGGCCAGCACAGCCCAGGCCAGCCAGCGCCGGGCGCCGTTCATTGCGTTGCCTCGGTCAAAAGGTTGATCTTGACCAAGCCAGCGTCAACTTCTTCTTCGCCGCTGCCGTCCTCGTAGCGGATGTGCACCAGTCCGGCCGAGGTCGGACGGCGGAAGAGCAGAAGCATTGCTTCCCGGCCATCGTATTCGACCAGCAGCAAGGGCTTCTTGAGTTTGTCAGGATCGGGCAATTTGGGGTCTTTCGGCTCTTTCTCATTGTCCGGGTTATGGAAAGGCACGGTCGTTACCGTCGAGCCAGCCCCGGACATATCGCCATCGCCGCCGCCAGTCTCGCCCTGGTCATCACCGCCAACGGTGGCGCCAGACGATGCGACAGCCGGCGCAGGAGTGCCGCCGCTGTCGCCGTTGCTGGCCGGCACCGCATCAGCAGAGGCCGAAGCGGCTACAGGGTCCGCGTTCGTCGCCGGCTCGGCCGGCGTCGTCGCGGCCGGCTTCTTCTTGCCTTTGAGTTCGTCGCCAAGGGCCGCCACGGTGCGGCGGTCGATCACGTCGGCCATTGCGCACCACGCTTCAACCTGCTCCGGGTATTTGTCGTGCAAGCTGCGCAGCTCGTACAGCGTTTTTGCGGACGAGCACTTGCCGGACGTATAGGCGTCCTCGATGCAGGCCGGTGCTTCGATCAGCGCAAGGTGATTCGTAACGATGGAGCTATCCTTGCCGAGCCGCTTGGCGATTTCGCCCTTCTTCTCGCCCAGGGCCAGCCGCTTCTGAATGAACAGGGCCAACTCCATCGGCTTCAGGTCTTCGCGCTGAAGGTTCTCGATGACTTGATCGTAGTTATCGTGGGCTTCATCCACGAAGGCCGGAATGGTGAGCTTGCCGGCGAGCCTGGAACCACGGTAGCGCCGGGCGCCGTAATTCAGAAGCCAGCGCCCAGGCGCGGCCGGATTCGGCCGGACGGAAACCGGCGACTTGACGCCCCGCGCCTTGATGCTCGCGGTCATTTCCTGCATCGACTCTTCGGAAAACTCGGTGCGCGGCTGGTTCGGGTCTTCGTCAATCAGGTCGAGCGCAATTTCCAGCGGCTTGCCGTTCGGCTCGGCCACGCTCGCGGGTGCATCGTCTTCCAATGCGGACAGATCAAGCGCCATTGTTCGCTACTCCCATAACATCGGTGATTTTGGTAAAGACCGGCCGCAGCTCGCGCCAGCAGTCGGCCGCACTGGTCTTGCCCAACTTCCAGACGGGCAGGCCGGCCGCTTGCGCCTCGGCAATCGCAGTGCGGGTCTTGATGAAACCGTATTGACCGTTCGGCAGGGGAATCAGCAGCTTCGAGAAGTGTTCGACCAGTTGCGCGAAGTTGGCCTTCTGGAAAGGCGTCGCTTCAACGAGGTTCGGCAGGATGCCAATAAGGTGCAACTTCGGATTCAGCGCGGCCTTGATCTTCTTCACGTCGCCATTCAGCGCGCCGATGCCGTCTAGCGCCTCCTGGTTCAACTGGATCGGCGACAGGACGAAATCGCCGACCACGAGGGCGGCCGTCATCCGAATATCCGGGTTCGGGTTCGTGTCGATGATGCACACGTCGAACTGATCGCCGACCGCCTTCAAGAACGCCTGAAGGTTGGTTGCGTAGCTGTTGTGCTTGTCCGGCTGCTTCTCCATCTTGATAAGCTGGTCATCCGAAGCGACCAGCACGAAGGGCGCGGCCTCGATGGCGCCGGTACGCTCGCCCAGGATGCGGCTTGCCGAAACCGACGAAACGGCGGCCAGCTTCGACGCCTTAATGGCCTTCGACGTGTTGCCCTGGTGGTCGAAGTCCATCACCAGCACGCGCAGGCCGAGCACGTCGGAAAGGTAATAGGCGAACTGGCAGGCAACGGCCGACTTGCCGACGCCGCCTTTTTGGTTCGCAAGAACAAGAGTTTTCATGCCCGATTCTTCCTCATAAAAGTACGAACTGTTGTTACCGAAGCCTGAACCCCGTTATCCGCCAGATAGGCCACGATCTGATCGACCGAATAACCCTTGTCCCGTAAGGTCGCCATATCTGCCGCGAAAGGTTCCAGTGCCGCCGAGAGCTGCTTAGGCGTTTCCTGCTTCATGAACTGCTTCAACCGCGCTTCCTTCGCCTTCTCGACAAACCGGGCGCGGATGACGTTCGCTTGCTGTGGCTTCATCTCGTAAGCCGCTGCCACATCGGACAGCGGCTTACCATCAACAAGCAACGCCCGAGCAACACCCAAGGACCGCTCCGACCATCGTTTGCATTCGTACGCGGCGCGCTGGAAAGCCGCCGCGTCCATCCTTGGGGGATTCGCCATTGCTCAAGCGCCCGTCCGGCTGAACTGCTCGCGCTTCTCCTTCCCAGGAGCACCGAAGGCGAAATCGTCAAGGACGAAGTTGTAGCCGTAGACGTCTTCGCCGTCCTTCTGGTAGTTGTTGTTCTCGATGCGATAGGTAACGATCAGTTGATCGCCTTTCATCGCGTTCTTGGCGATGGCCTCGGCCTTCCCACGGAAGGCCGTGAACTGGATCGACACCGACCGCTCGCGGGCGGTGCCGCTTTCATCCTTGCCGGCGTACTCGTTGGAAATCAGGGTGAACTTACAGACGGCGCGCTCGCCGTTGCCGGTGAGAACCGGCGCCTTGGCGAGATTGCCGGTGAACATGTTGACCTGCATGGTGAATCCTCCATCAAATGAAAGGTTGAATGCCGCAGTCATCGACTGCAAGCGCAGTATAACACAAATAAAACAACGCGCACAACACAACAAACCGCAATAAATCCGCAAATAAAACACTATTGCAAAGCGCAACACCAGCAACGGCGGGAATAGGTGAGCGCAAGCGCACTATAAAGCGCACAGAAAAACGCAACACCACACAGAACGCGCAAAAACGGGCCTAGAAGCGCGCGAGGCGGTGGGGTAGGCGTGGGTATAGGACAAAGGGTTTTAACGCCGTGGCGGCCCTCTGGCGTGGCTTGTCGGGCATGAACAAGCGCAGGCCGACCCCCCTTCTTGCAGACGCTTTTTGCGGCGGTTGTGTCTTGGCTTCGTTTCCGGGGCGGTTTCCACAGAAACCCGGCTGAAGCGTCGGGACGGCCGCTTGCGGACGGCCCGAGGCTGATTTGTCCGGGTCTTAGCGCCCGAAGGGGGCCGCTTGCGGCCGGTCGGCCCGGCTTGCCGGGTCGAG
>ERZ761602.5383-NODE-5383-length-15264-cov-5.541390_pt1 | contig 15264 bp, 12 predicted proteins | sample MGYA00512165_ERZ761602 | MGnify/ENA primary metagenome ERZ761602 (study PRJEB28899, sample SAMN02445085) | bioreactor sludge metagenome | biome: EBPR sludge; isolation source: Thorneside wastewater treatment plant | place: Australia: Brisbane, Thorneside...
TCGACCAGCGGTTGCAGCAGCAGGGCGGGGGTCGGCAGATCGAGCGGCAAATCCTCGTCCAACTGCCAGTCCACGCGTAACCGTTCGCCGAGGCGCAGGCTCTCGATGGCGAGATAGCGGCGAGTCAGTTCGAGTTCCGCCTCCAGGGTGATGCGCTCCTGATGGGCGAGCGCCGAGCGCAGCATGTCGGCCAAGTCGAGAACCGCCTGTTCCGCTTGGTCGGGCCGGCCGTGAATCAGGCTGGCGATGGTGTTGAGAGCGTTGAACAGAAAGTGGGGGTGGATGCGCGCCTGCAAGGCTTGCAGGCGGGCGCGGGCCTCGGCCTCGACGTTCCGTTTCCAGTGGTGCTGGACGTAAAAATAGCGCAGCGCGATCAAAGTGACGATGCCGGCGATGGCGAGGTTGCGGACCAGAAGATAGACCAGCGAAGCCGGGCTATCGACCGAATCGGGGCGCGCGTCCAAAAACCACCAGCCGGCCAGCGAAAACAGCGCGGTGATCAGCAGTGTCAGGACCGATGTGGCCAGGGTGGCGGCGGTCGAATCGAGGCGGTCGAGCCAGCGTTTGCCGGAACACAGGGCAGCCGCCGTGCTCAGCGCCACCCACTGCACGAACAGCGAGATGATCGCCAGCCGATTCCAAAATTCGTCGGGTTTGTCGATTTCCCACAGCGCCAGGACCAGGGCAAACAGTTCCGCCAGCAAGACCATGACGAAGATAACCCGATTGGCGCAGAAGTCGGGCAGAAAACCCTGCGCGGGAGGTGGCTTGGCTTGATGGGGCGTTCGCCGTCGTTGCATGGAGCCTCTTCACCCGGCGCCGGGTTCCATATCTCGTTGTCGCAACCGCTCGGTCCGCCGCGACAGTGGGTAGAGCCCCACGGGCGTGGTGTAAATCGAGGGGAGTGGGAGGCCATCGAGCGCTCCGGTAAGGTCGAGATCGCGACGTTCAACTTCACGGTGAGGAGCGACCGATGATCGCGACAGGATGGCATTTTCAGAGTGGCTGGAGCAACACGGCGGTTCGGATTTACCGCGGCGCTGTCGGGCGCATTTCCTGCACAATCTCCTGGCGTACATACTGAAAACCGGTCAGCCGCTGGCCGGCACCCTGATGCGCCAAGTCTTCGTCCGGCCCGGCGCTAAAAGCCCAAACTGATCGAGCGCAGACACCGCAGCGTCGTCAACGCCATGGCCAACGTCCTCGCCGCCTTGGTCGCTTACGCCCACCAGCCTCGTAAACCCTCGCTGAATTTGTCTCAAAATGACATTAAATTATTGATTTATAATCTTAAATAAACGGACTCGCGCCACCCTATGGCTCGCCTATCCAACCGGCGGCTTCAGTGTCGGGAACGCCCATTTGAGGAACAAGATGTTCCAGATTCGTGATAGTCGCGGTGCGGATCAATGCCTGCGGAAACTGCCTGTGAGCGAGTTCTACGTGGTTTGCATGGATCGCCGTGGTCACGCATTGGCCGTTCGTCGATAAATCGTTACCGTTGAATCCAGATCAGGGCAAATTTTTTGGAAAATTTTCGTAAAGTGCAGCCATGAACAGGAAACATGGTTTTACTTTAATCGAACTGATCGTTACCTTGGCGTTAGCAGCGATCCTGCTAACTATCGGTGTGCCGACATTTCAAGAGATGATCCGCAACAACCGTGCCGCCACGCACGCGAACGAGTTTATGAGCACGCTCAATCTCGCTCGCAGCGAAGCGGTGAAGCGTGGTCGGCGCGTGGCGCTGTGCAAGAGCAGCGATAACGCAACTTGCGTGACAACGGGCGCTTGGGATCAAGGCTGGATCGTGTTCGTCGATGCCAATAATGACGCGGATGCTGCCGGCGACAACATAATCCGCGTCCATGGCGCCTTGAGCGGCGGCAATACCTTGCAGGGTTCTACCGACGTGGCCAATTACATTTCCTATTCGCCGGATGGGGTAGTCAGGCTCACCAGCGGAGCTTCTCTAGCGGCGAATACCGTATTGACTTTTGGGCTTTGTGTTAGCGGCCAAAAGAGCACGATCGAAATCGGCCAGACCGGTCGGACAAGAGTGAATAAAATAGCATGTTCTTAAAATATCCAATGACGGGCATGCCTGCGCAACGGGGTTTTACCCTTATCGAAATCATGGTGGCGGTGGTAGTTTTAGCGATTGGGCTATTGGGATTGGCCGGCTTGCAAGCCACCTCATTGCGATTTAACAGCAGTGCCTACTTGCGCTCGCAAGCCACAAGCTTGGCTTACGACATAGCCGACCGAATGCGGGTAAACGCGGTGGCGGCTCGTGGTGGAGCCTACGACGGTGTGGCGCTGCAAACGCCACTTGCTTGCACGGCGGCAGCGTTAGCGGGAGACGTCGCCAATCAGGATATCCAGGCTTGGCGGAATGCGCTGACATGCACTTTGCCTTTTGGAACGGGCAGCATTGCACGCAATGGAACGGTCTTTACTATTACTGTCCAGTGGGATGACAGCCGTGGGCAACAGCCCGCTCAACAGTTCACGATGATGACTAGCATATGAACAATATCCATCGGGGCTATTCTCCATTTGTTAGGTGTCAACGCGGTTTTTCCCTCGTAGAGATTCTAGTGGCGCTCGTCATCAGCCTTTTTCTGATCGTTGGCGTTATCCAGCTATTTGTCGGTAGCAAACAAACCTATCGTTCTTACGATGCGTTGTCCCGCATGCAGGAAAACGGACGGTTTGCGCTGGAAGTGATGTCTCGGGATATCCGTATGGCAGGCTATTATGGTTGTTTATCGGCTTCCATAGCCATCACGAATACTTTGAATACTCCGGCTCAATATTATTGGAATTTCGGACAAGCCATTCAGGGTTTTGAGTCCACTGCGGCAAATAATTGGTCTCCGGCTCTCGATGCAAGCATCGTTACGCCGCTCAATCAAGGCAATGTCGATGTGATTACGGTGCGGGGCGTAGATGGTCCCAGCGTGTCCGTGCTGGATCATGGGGCTGGAACCACAGACCCTAGAGTACCACTCAATAATGGCTTTTCGGTATGCGACGTCGCAATCGTCGCCAATTGCCAAGCAGCCTCTGCTTTTCAGGTAACCGGTATCGCGAATGCTGTGGCCGTTCCAGCGGTCGTAGGTCCGCCAGCCGTCCCGGCAATTCCTGCCGGACAGACGCTGGCCCATACCACGGTGCTCCCGGCCGCTTGCACAAATGGGCCTGGCAATTCGACGAACAATTTGGGAACGGTAAGCTATATCGATGGCGAAATCGCGCGGGTTTCGACCAAAAGTTATTACATCAGAGCGGGCGCTAGCGGAAGGCCTGCGCTTTGGCGCCGTGCCGGGCCGAACGCGCCAGAAGAACTCGTGGAAGGAGTCGAACGTATGGATATTGTCTATGGAGAGGATACGGCTCCGGCCGGAGTTCCTCTTCGCCCCAGTATTGCCAGGCAGTACGTGGCCGCGAATGCTGTGACGAACTGGAACAACGTGGTGAGCGTGCGCATTAATTTGTTGCTGGCCAGTTTGGACGATAACTTGGTCACGAGCCGGCAAACCGTAATTTTTCCCGCCGACGCCGGGGTCGCCGTCGCTATCGACGACCGGCGCCTACGCCAGGGATTTTCCACGACCGTGGGTATCCGTAACCGTTTACCTTGAGATTTGTCATGTCCAGGCACACTCGTATCGTGACTCTATATGTTTGCGGATCGTTTCGACAACGGGGCTCCACGTTGATTGTTGCCTTGGTCTTCTTGTTGGCGATGACCCTGATTGGCGTGACCGCTATGCAGGGAACGACCCAGCAGGAGAGTATGGCCGGCAACCTGCGTCAGCGGAATTTGGCGTTTCAGGCTGCCGAAGCGGCCCTGCGCAACGGCGAATCGCTTTTGACGCAAGCGGTGTTGCCCACGTTCAATAATACGGGAGCAAATCTCGGTTTGCGCCAATCGGTGACGCCTACAGCCGACATCGGAACCTTTTGGCTGGATACTTACTGCTGGGTTGTTAAAACCGGATGCGCCGCCGCCGAATCCCAGCAATACGCGGGCTTGCCTTTGGGCGATGTCGTTTCGCAGCCGCTCTACGTTATCGAAGAACTACCGCCCGTGCCAAAGAATCCCGATTCTGGAGGTAGCGTCAAGTTTCAGGCTCTATCCGAAGAATATTTTTATCGCGTAACCGCTCGTGGGCTGGGTGGTACGACGGATGCTTTGGTGATTTTGCAATCGACTTATAAGCGATGATGAGTTTTCATCGCGCGAACGCGGAGGAAAGACCCTTGAATATGACGACCAAGTTTTGGTGCTGCGTTTTCGCCTGGGAAAACCAATTGGAAGCGATGCTTTCCGGCACGAGAGTGAAGAGCTTGAACCAGATGCTGGTACTCTTTTTGGCGATTACATTCGTTTGTTTTGCGGGGACGGCACGGGCAGGGATCGCGAGTGCTCCCTTGTTTAGCGCCCCTCAAGTGGCCCCCAACGTGTTTTTTATGCTGGACGATTCTGGATCGATGGACTGGACGATTCTCTCCAAAAAATACTGGGAACCTTGTGCCTACGACCCGGATAGCGGCTCTGATATCGATCAAAGCAGCAATTGCGGCAACGTAGTAGAAAATGGCGAAATGCGTTCCTATGGAACGGAGTGATAGCGTAGGCCACGCGACTTTCAAATCGGTTCGCGTTATGCGAGATTGGGGGAAAACCATGAGTATGAATAGAGAAATGGGGCTATGTCGCCGCGCCGCTACCCGCTGCGGTATGCCAGACACAATACCCGTCAGCGGAAACGCGAACTCGACCTTGATCCGCTCGATTATCGGCTGGTTTTTGTCTATTCTGCTGATCGGTTTCGCGGGGTCGGCGTGGGCGCAAAGCATCAGTGATTCGCCAAATTCTCGCATTACGGTGATCCAAGGCAATACTGCAACAAGCACTATCACCGCCAGTGGTTTTGTGTCAACCACATTTATCTCGTTCTCGATTTCTGGTCTGCCCTCGGGTACTACGGCGAGTTTTAGCCCGCCATCTATTACGGGTAACGGTAGCACCACACTGACTTTAACCGTGGGTTCGTCCACGCCCGCCGGAAATTATGATATGACGGTCAGGGCTAACTACGGAACAAGAAGCAGAGCTACCACCGTTCAAATTAGAGTCGTTGTCCCAGATTTTTCGATGACCCTTTCGCAAAATACAGTTAGAATCACGCAAGGCGGTGCCAACAGCACGACGTCCATCACCACCACAGCGACGAGCGGTTTCAATTCGGACATCGCGTTTACGATCTCCGGCTTACCCGCCGGAGTTACCGCAACATTCATCCCGGATTTGATCGCTGCTCCCGGCAGCGGCAGTGCCATTTTAAGGCTGGACGTGAGTCCGACCACCACGGCCGGAAATTATCCGCTGACAATCACTGGCACTGGTGGCGGCAAGACGAAGACGGCGTCTCTTACCCTGACCGTTAATTCAGTTAGCGGTGGTTGGAGCAGTTTCAACTATATTTATGATAGCCCGGACGATGCTTACTCGAACGGATGTACGGCTAATTACCCTGCGGCAGAAAATTGCACTCTCCGCTATCCATGGGATACGGATTGGCGTATGCGCGCAGCCGCAGTCAACGTCCTGTACTACGATCCCACCAACGTTTATTCACCGTGGCCTAGCTTCTCGAACGCCTCTTTTGCTGCTGTGCGTAGCAACCCACAGCCGGGACAGGCTGGTTACGGTAGTATCCGGGATCTCACTGGGCTAGTTTACGAGGTGGCGGTCGACGATAGCGGTTTTTCTGGTAGCAGGCCTCAACGTGGAACCAACTCGAATAAGACGACCAGTGCCAACGGTTTAATTGATCTTTGGGATACTCACAAGCGATATACGGTCAATGCCAACTCCATTACGGTGGCTACTTACACTTATAACAATGTTACCAGCACGAGCTTGAATCCCACCATCAGCACCATAACCCTTTCCGATTCGGCTATCTGCTATACGGAACTCGGTGGCGGAGACGTAAGTTGCCGAACCATCGCCCAAGCCAAGCAAAACATCGCTAACTGGTACCAGTATTATCGCCGTCGTTCTTTTGTGGCGAAATCGGCTATTTCCAATGTGATTACCGGTTCACCGTATTATCGCTATGGACTGAGCGTCATCAACAGACATGGTAGCCTGTTCCAGGAGATGCCTACGGCAACTCCTTATTCTACCCACAATAGTACGTTGCTCGGTGCTTTGTATGATTATGTATGGACCTCGAACGGCACGCCGCTGCAATCGGGCCTAAACGTGGCTGGCCAATACTATCGAGGAACGTTAACCGGCCGAACTTCACCCATCGATTCGAGCTGCCAGCAAAATTTCACGGTTTTGTTGACCGACGGTTACTGGAATGGAGCGGTGCCATCGGGGATCGGCGATGCGGATAACGATGGTTTTAGCGTTACTCTGGCCGACGTAGCGCGTTATTATTACACAACCGATCTATCTGGTTTGTCTAATAATGTCCCAATCACTACATTTGATACTGCTAATTGGCAGCATATGGTGACTTTTGGGGTGTCTTTTGGGATACAAGGCGATCTGATTGATACCGATTCTCCTGGGGATGGGTGGCCCAATCCGATATTAGGAGAATCGGATTCATGGGGAAATCCCACTTCGTGCAGTGACTGCCCCGAAAAAGTCGATGATATATGGCATGCGGCTTACAACAGTCGTGGCACCTTCGTGGCGGCGCAAACCCCCGCCGATGTGGAAAAGGCGCTATCGTCTGCGCTGTCCAGCATCGGAAATCGCTTGGCCTCTTCTGCGGCCATTGCCACCAATTCGACCCGCTTAGATACCGATACGCTGATCTATCAGGCCCAGTTCAACAGCGGCGACTGGAGCGGCAGGTTGCTTGCCTTTCAGATCGACCCTGACGGCAAGATTCATGACCCGGATAACGATGGTAACCTGACCGAAGATGCTTACTGGGATAGCGACAATTCGGGTAGCTTTGCCCCGCATGGAAGCCGGCATATCTACACTTGGACTGGCGAAATGACCGGCGCTCCGCCCACGCCAACGGCCAATGCGGGGGTAGCGTTCAACACCTTGAGCGCTTTAAGTTCCAGCCAGCAGGCCGCCTTGATCGATCAGGATCACCTCGACTGGATTCGCGGTGATGAGAGCAACGAGCAGGCGAGCGGCGGCACTTTTCGAAATCGTAGGTACATTCTCGGCGATATCGTCAATTCCAATCCGGCATATGTCGCCGTCAACAATTTCGGTTTCGAGAATCTTCCCAGTGGCACCCCCGGCCAAAGCTCTTACGTCGCATTTCGAAATGCAAATCGGTCGCGGACGCCCATGTTGTACGTGGGCGCAAATGACGGGATGTTGCATGCATTCGAGGCATCGACTGGGGTGGAACAATTCGCGTTTATTCCCAAGGCGGTGTTTCCAAATCTGGCGAATCTGGCCAATCCTAGTTACACTCACAAATATTTTGTGGATGGCTCACCCTTGGCCGGCGATGCCTACATCGGTGGTGCCTGGAAAACAATTCTGGTCGGTAGCGCTGGCGCTGGCGGACGCTCGATCTTCGCTCTGGACGTAACCACTCCGGACAGCTTCGACCAAACTAAAGTGCTTTGGGAATTTACCGACACGGATTTGGGCTACCCCATTGGCCAGTTCGTGCAACCGGCGATTGGGCGCATGCAAAATGGGGAGTGGGCCGCAGTTTTCGGTAACGGATACGAAAGCGGCAATCATAAGGCCTTCCTGTATGTGGTCAACTTGACTACGGGCGCGCTGATCAAGAAAATTGATACCGGCGCGGGTAGTTCGGGTAGTCCGAATGGACTGGCGGGCCCGGTGTTGTTGGCCGACGATTATCGAACGATCAAGTATGCTTATGCTGGTGATCTGCTCGGCAATTTGTGGAAATTCGATCTCTCCGGTTCCGATCCGGGCGCATGGGATGTGGCCTTTAAGGCGGGTACTACGCCCAAGCCTTTGTTCCAGGCCCGCTACGTTTCGGGGTCCACCGAGATCATCGAACCGATTACTTCGCCTCCTGAAATCGGTTTGCACCCGGATAGCGGATATCTGATCTTTTTTGGCACCGGTAAGTTTTTCGAGACCGGCGACAATTTGAGCAATACGGTTCAAAGTCTTTATGGAATTTGGGATAAAGACGATGGTAATTCCTCTTGCACTTCGTTAAGCGATTCGTGCGTTTATCCGACGAATCGCAGCACACTCCAGCAGCAAACCATTCTGGCCACGACATCTGCGAACGGTAACAATTGGCGGGTGGTTTCGAGTAATTCGCTAGACTGGAACAGCAAACGTGGCTGGTATATTGATCTGATTTCGGGCGAGCGAAGCGTTAGCGTACCCCTTGTGCGCCACGGACGCGCAATTTTCACCACGATTATTCCGTCAACGGATATCTGTAGTGGCGGTGGGACCAGTTGGATCATGGAGGTAGACATGCGGTCGGGTGGGCGTACCTCCGACTCGGTCTTCGACGTTAATAAAGATGCCAAATTCGATGCCAGCGACAGTTTAACCGTGGGTGGCATCGGCACGGTGCCTGTTAGCGGTATTCAGTCCACTGTGGGTATTATCAACACTCCGGCAGTTATCTCGGCTGGGTCGATTGAGTACAAATACGCGGCCGGCTCGTCTGGCGGGCTTCAGAAAATTGACGAGAGAGGTAGCGAGAGCGCTGGTGGTCGCCAATCCTGGCGGCAGTTGCGATAAATCTGGAGCGTCGTCATGCAGGGCAAGATAAAACTAAAAGGTTTCACTCTGATGGAACTGATGATCGTGGTGGCGATTATCGGCATTCTGGCCGCGATCGCCTATCCGACCTATCAGGACAGCGTGCGCAAATCCCGGCGGGCGGACGCCGAGGCCGTGCTGCTGGAAGCGGCGCAATGGATGGAACGGTTTTACACGGAGAACAACCGCTACGATCAGAACCGGGCGGGTACGGCCATTACCGATAGAACGCAATTTCCCAGTTCCGGTTTGGCGAAATCCCCCAAGGAGGGGGGACCAGCGGGAGGGTACTATACCATCACCTTAGGGAATCTGGGTCAGAGCACCTTTACCCTGACCGCCACGCCGCAAGCGACTGGCGGTCAGAATAGCGATACCTGTGGTACGCTGACATTAAGCCACACGGGCGCTAAGACTCCGACCACAAGTGGATGTTGGTGAGTAACAATACCAGGACTTTCGCTTTCCGTCGTTCCCGCGCAAGCGGGAATCCAGTAAGCCGTTGAAAAAGATTGATACCCGTTTTCACGGGTATGACGATCAAAGTTTCCAGCGAAAGTCCTGAATACAAAAGCCGGCCTCGCGCCGGCTTTTTTTCGCCCGGCCTGCTGTCTGCAACTGCGGTAGCCCGGATTACCGTCACCGGCTGATGCCTGCCGGCCCGTCGATCCAGATGGGCCGGCGCTTTTCTCCTCTCCCCAGTCTCCGTAGTCGGTTCGAGGCTGTGCCGCTGTGTGAGCCGGCCATCGACGGCGGCTCACAGCGCTCGAACCGTATTTTCGCTGCGTCTTTCCGGTTTTGCGCGGTGTAGCAAAACCCGCCTTTTCCGGTCTCCGGCTCACCCGAAACCGTTAGCGCGCGTTTCGCGGGCAATCGGTATACGGGCCACGCATCTGCTTGCAAGCACGCTCAGAAACGCTAAAACCACACTATTTGCCTTATTGGTGAGGCGATGGGGTCGGATATCGTGACGGAGAGGCGGTATAACAACCAACTCATTGTTTGTGCGAGTAGGCTCCTGTCAGTTAAGGTGTTCCCGCCGGGTTGGCAGTTTCCCGACATTCTCGTGTTCGACCGTTTCGGCGGAGCGCCCATGCCCAGGAATTCGGGTTTCACCTTGATCGAGCTGATCGTGGTCATGGCATTGGCCGCGATTTTGTTGACGGTGGGAGTTCCGGTTTTCCGGGATTTTATCCGAGGTCAGCGGATCATCACCCAGACCAATGAATTGATCGGCGCGCTGAATCTGGCGCGATCCGAAGCGATCAAACGGGGCGTGCGGGTGGTCATCTGCCGGACAGCGGGCGCCGATTGCGCGACCGATGCCACCGGCATTTGGGAGAAGGGCTGGATGATTTACGCCGACAATAATCGAAACGGAGCGCGCGATGCGAGCGAGCCCATCCTCCGGGCGGGGCAGCAAGCCGGTGGGAAAATCACGATCCGAACCGGTGGCGCCTTTACCCGATGGATCGCCTATCAGCCCGGCGGCTTCAGCGTCGGGAACACCCACTTGGGGAACGGGACGTTCCGGATTTGCGATAGCCGTGGCGTGGATCAAGCCCGCTTCGTGGCGATCAATACCGCAGGGCGAGCCAGGATTCGGGAAAAACGGGCCGGTGATGCCTGCCCGTGAGCGGCTGTTTCCGCTCGCGTGCCCTTGACAGCGGCTCACCGCCTATCAGCCAACTGATGCCGTTAGACTGAATCGAGTAAAAGGTCTGAGAGAAATCACCTGAAGATGCGAGCTATGAACCGGAAAAGGGGTTTCACTCTCATCGAGCTGATCGTCACGTTGGCCGTGGCGGCGATCTTGCTGACGGTTGGCGTGCCGGCGTTCCAGGAAATGTTGCGCGGCAACCGGGCTGCCACGCACGCGAACGAGTTTTTGGCCGCGCTCAATTACACCCGTAGCGAGGCGGTAAAGCGGGGCCGAAATATTTCCTTGTGCCCTTCCGGCAATCAAACGGCTTGCGGCGGAACGGACTGGTCCGTGGGCTGGATCGCGTTTGTCGATGCCGACAACGACGGGAGCGTCGATGTCGGCGAGGAGCTGTTGCGAGTCTGGGGGGCTTTGTCGGGCAACCCGTCGTTTACTGGCCCGACGATAGTGGTTTACCGGCCGACCGGGGAATTGGTGGCGGGGGCCGCACGGCTCGATTACGCGCTTGGCTCGCACGGCCATTGCGTGCTCGTCAACTCGGTTGGCCGGCCCCAGATCGAATAAGGATACCGCTTCATGCCCTTGAACTGTCGTAAAGTCGCCATGCGTCTCAAGCGCCACCGGGGCTTCACCCTCATCGAAATTCTGGTGGCCGTGGTGGTGCTGGCCATCGGTTTATTGGGGCTGGCGGGGTTGCAGGCCACTTCGCTGCGCTTCAACAGCAGCGCCTATCTGCGCTCGCAAGCCACCAATCTCGCATACGAAATGGCGGACCGGATGCGGGCGAACCGGCAAGCGGCCATGAACGGGGACTATGATCCCGAAAATTTTGCACCGTCCCCGCCGGCTTGCGCGGCTGTCGCGCCAGCGGGAACGGTCGCCCAACAAGATCTTCAGGCGTGGCGCAACGCGCTGGCCTGCACCTTGCCTGCGGGGACGGGCAGCATCCAGCGCATCGCCGGCAATATCTTCCGCGTCACCGTCCGCTGGGATGACAGAAGCGGACAGCCCGCCCCGCAAGATTTCGCGATGGACGCCGACCTGTGAGCGCGCTTATCAGCCGTTCGATGCGTGCTATGTCCGCCCGAAGCCAGCGCGGTTTGTCGCTGGTGGAAATTTTGGTGGCGCTGGTGCTCAGCCTGATCTTGACTGCCGGCGTCATCCAGCTCTTCGTGGGCAGCAAGCAGACCTACCGGTTTCATGAAGGGCTGTCCCGCATCCAGGAAAACGGGCGCTTCGCGTTGGATTTGCTGGCCAAGGATATCCGCAGTGCCGGTTATTTCGGGTGCTTGTCCGCCGCGACCAACATCGATAATGCACTGACCGGCGCGACTCGGTTTTTGTGGAATTACGGTCAGGCCATTTTCGGTTTCGAATCGACCGGCACCAGTACCTGGAATCCCGCGCTGGATACCAATATCCCCAGCCCGCTGTCGGGCAGCGACGTGATCACCGTGCGGGGCGGCGCGGACAGCGCCCCGATCAACGTCATTACCCACGGCGGCGGCGCCGCAACTCTTTCGGTGTCCGCCGATAGCGGAATCCAGGTCGGCGATATTCTGGCGGCCTCTAACTGTCAGTCGCTTTCGGTGTTTCAGGTGACGGCGGTCAGCGATGACCCCACTTGCACCAGCGATTGCGTGCGCGTTCTTCAGCACGCGACGGGCACGACCTCGCCGCCACCGGGAAACGCCAGAGCGAGCTTGGCCGACAACTATGCCGGTAGCGAGCTGATACGGGCCGGCACGGGCGGATTCACCAAAACGTATTACCTGAGGACGGGCGCGGGCGGCATGTCCGCGCTTTGGCGCATGGTCGGTCCGACCGCGAACGAAGTGGTGGAAGGGGTCGAGCGCATGGAGATTCTTTACGGCATCTGCATCGGCCAAGGCGCAGCCCGCCGGGTCGATGCCACCGTCGGTTACGTGACCGCGAATAGCGTGACCGATTGGAGCGCGGTGTGCAGCGTGCGGGTCAATCTGTTGCTGGTCAGTCTCGAAGACAACCTCACGTCCAACACCGCTCAGGCGGTGATCTTTCCCGCCGATACCGGCAACACCATACCCGTTAACGACCGGCGCCTGCGCCAGGCATTTTCCACCACCGTGGGTATCCGAAACCGTTTGCCATGAAAGAAAAAATGCTCGGTTTTTCTCGCGCGATCACCCGATGCACCGGCAGCGTTCGCCTCGAACGAGGCTCCGCGCTGGTGGTGGCCCTGGTGTTCCTGCTGGCGATGACTCTGATCGGAGTCACCGCCATGCAGGGCACGACGCAAGAAGAAAGGATGGCCGGCAATATGCGCAGTCGCAATCTGGCGTTTCAGGCTGGCGAATCCGCGTTGCGCGATGGAGAGGGATGGCTGCGGCCGCAGCCAACCCAGCCGGTGTCGACCGGCACTCCTCCGTGCGGCAATCAACAGCAGTGCGTCTATCAGAAAAACACCTTGCCCGATCTGGTCGGCCTAAGCCAGAACATGGCTTGGTGGGTCACTAACGCCCGCCAGTATGGGAGCACAAGCGTCGTCGAGATCGGCAACGTGGCAACGGACCCGTATTCGGTGATCGAGGAACATGCCTTTTTGAGGGACGAACTCGGCGTCGGATTCAAGTCGGCCCCGACCGGCCGGGATATATACAGAGTCACCGCTCGCGGCACCGGGGCAACCGACGACGCCATCGTGATGCTGCGGACAACTTACGCGAAGCGCTTCAACTGATAAAAGAGGTTTTGATCATGAGCTGTTCTTCCGCCCCTGCGCTGTTTTGGCGTATCTGTTTGGGGCTATTAATTCCCAGCGCGCTGCCCGCCGCTCCGTTGAGCCTGTCGGATGTACCGCTTTCTACCGCCACTTCGGTCAAACCCAATGTCATGCTCCTGATCGATAACTCGGGCAGCATGGACAACATCATTTGGGCGGACGGTTACGATAACTCGGCGGTTTATCCGCAGTGGCGGTATCGAGATGGCTCTGAGTCCACTTACCCCGACAACTATAAACTTATCGCCAGCGACAACGGTAATATCCATTTGAGTTCCTTCACGCAAGGCGCGTGCTCTTCAGGATATAGCCGTTTTAGAAGCGGCGATTTGAGCGTCATCAAGTGCCTCAAGCTGCCGGACCCGGTCGGTGATAGCGATACGCGTTATACCGGGAATTATCTCAACTATCTTCTTCAAACCTATGCGGATGGCACCGACCTGACTCAAGGGCAGATTCCGACCGACTATCGCATGAAGGTCGCCCGCAATGTCGCCAAGACCATCATCGATGATAACACCAACGCGAACAGCACCTTGAAAATGCGCTTTGGCGCTTCCCGGTTCTACGGTCCATCGTCGGAAAATTTCGCCCATGGCGCGACGGTCGATGCCGCGTGCGACGATGCCGCCGGGCATGGCAGCACCATAAAAACGGCTATCTGCGGCACCGACACCACCACTTGCAACAGCACGACCTCCGGCTATTTTTCTGCGGGCAACACGCCTCTCGCCGAGGCGCTCTACGAGTTGACCCGCTATTTTCGCGGCTTGAACAGCTACTTCCACTCTGGCGGCACTGATTGTAGCAGCAATGTTTCCTGCACTCCCTACCTCAGCCCCATCCAATATCGCTGCCAAAAGAGTTTTACCATCGCGATCACCGACGGCTTTCCCACTCGGGATACGAACATACCGACCGATGATCCCGATGATACGGGCAATCCATCGTTGCCCAACTGGGATGAATTGGCGCCGGCCACAGCCCAAACTGATTACCCAAATTTCCCTCGGTTTTCGGACGGATTCCAGCCGGCTGGAACCTCGCAGGACGAGGGCTATTCGCTTTATTTGGACGATATCGCCAAGTTCGCCTGGGATATCGATTTCAAGAAGACGGGGACCGATGCCACCGGACAAAGCTATCAGGATCCGGAATTCCTCAAGCAGAATATGTACACGTATACCGTGGGTTTCGCTACCGCCAACCAGATGCTGGAGGATGCCGCCCACTATGGCCAGGGCCTTTATTTCACCGCCAAAAACGCCGCCCAGTTGAACGCCGCCCTGCAAAAATCGCTGACCGATATTCTGGCAAAGTCCGGCTCTTCGGCGGCCGCGACCGCCAACGCTGGCTTTATCGGTGCCGGCACCAAGGTCTATCAGGCTCGCTTCAACAGCGCCGACTGGTCCGGTCAACTGCTGGCGTTCGCGATCGACTCCGACCCGAGCAGCGCCACTTATGGGCTGCCGTTGACCACTGGCCCCGGACCCGACGGCTCCTTGTGGGATGCCGGGGCGAGTTCGATCCTGCCGACCCCCAACAATCGGAACATTTTTACCGTCAAGGACGATGCCACCAACACGACGACGGGATTTCGCGGCATCCGCTTTAACTGGAGCACTCTGATCGCCAACCCGAATCCGGTTTTTCTGGGCGCCAACATTCAGGCTCTCTTGGGCAACCAGAGCGTTCTCGACTATCTGCGCGGCAGCGCCGCTCAGGAAATCAGCAATGGCGGCACCTACCGGAATCGCGCCACCAAGCTGGGCGATATCGTCTATTCCAGCCCCGTGTTCGTCGGCGCTCCGAGCGCCCGCTATCCGGACAGTTTGGAAAGCGTCCCGTACTCGATTTTCCGGAGCAGTCCCGGCGCCCAGAATCGCACCAAGATGATTTATGTCGGCGCGAACGACGGCATGTTGCACGGCTTCGAGGCCGAAACCGGCGTCGAGCAGATGGCTTACCTGCCGGGCAAGCTTCTCGGCAAGTTGAGCGCGCTCACCTCGCCGGCCTACGCGCACCAGTATTACGTGGACGGGTCGCCGACCGTCATCGACGCATTCC
>ERZ761602.5384-NODE-5384-length-15262-cov-20.307424_pt1 | contig 15262 bp, 11 predicted proteins | sample MGYA00512165_ERZ761602 | MGnify/ENA primary metagenome ERZ761602 (study PRJEB28899, sample SAMN02445085) | bioreactor sludge metagenome | biome: EBPR sludge; isolation source: Thorneside wastewater treatment plant | place: Australia: Brisbane, Thorneside...
TCGCCTGGGCAGGATCGACGCCCGCCGCCAGCCAGTCGATGACCATATCCCACGAAGCCCCGACGATACCCTGCGGGTCATCGTACTGGGTGGTCAGCGCGTGCCAGTCGGCGACAAAGAACAGGCAGGGATGCCGGTGCTGCAGGCTGATCCAGTTCTTCAGGACGCCGTGGTAGTGGCCAAGGTGCAGGCTGCCGGTCGGGCGCATGCCGGAGAGGACTCGTTCTGCGTACATTGGCGCGCTCCGACGGCTCAGACGGGAAACTGAAAAATGAAATAAATCAGGCCCATCACCAGGCCCATCACGGGCGTCAACAGCCAGCTCAGGACGCCGGTGAACAGCAACAACAAGAGGATCGGAAAGCCGAAGCGCTCGATCTGCGCAAAGCGCCAGGCGGCTTGCGACGGCAGCAGGCTGACGGCAATGCGGCCGCCGTCCAGCGGTGGCAGCGGAAAGAGATTGAGCACCATCAGCACCAGGTTGACCAGCATGCCGATCCGGGCCATCTCGGCCATCGGCAGACTGAAGAAATTGACCGGCAGCAGCAAGACCATCTTCATCGCCGTCGCCCAGAACAGCAGCATCGCCAGGTTGGCGCCCGGCCCGGCGGCGGCGACCCACAGCATGTCGCGCTTGGGATGGCGCAGGCGACCGAAATTGACCGGCACCGGTTTGGCCCAGCCGAACAGGATGCCGCCCGCCCACAACGAAGCGATCGGCACCAGGATCGTCCCGATCGGGTCGATGTGCTTCAGCGGGTTGGCGGTGATCCGACCCTCCTGCCACGCCGTCGGGTCGCCGAAATGGCGTGCGGCATAGCCATGCGCGGCTTCGTGCAGGGTAATCGCCAGGGTCACCGGCAAGGCGGCGATGGCAATCGTCTGAATCATCTGTTCCATGCTCTCTGTCTCTCAATCCAGGCCAAGAGGCGCCAGCGGCCCCAGGCCGGCGCGGACCAGCAGCGGCAGCGCACCGGTCAGGTCAACGACGGTGGTCGGCTCGATGCCGCAGTTGCCGCTGTCGAGGATCAGTTCCAATTGGCTTTGCAGCCGATCCTGAATGTCCCAGCCTTCGGTCAGCGGTCCGTCGTCGCCGGCGACGATCAGCGTCGAGGTCAGCAGCGGCTCGCCAAGCACTCCGAGCAAGGCCAGGGTCACCGCGTTCGCCGGCACGCGCAGGCCGATGGTCTTGCGTTTGGGGTGCAGGACGCGCCGCGGCAGCTCCCGAGTACCCTCAAGGATGAAGGTGTAGCTGCCCGGCGTAGTGGCCTTGAGCAGACGATAGCGGGCATTGTCGACGCGGGCGAACTGGCCGATCTGCGACAGGTCGCGGCACATCAGGGTCAGCAGGTGCCGGTCATCGACGCCACGGATGGCGCGAATGCGCTCGACCGCCGCCTTGTCGCCGAGGTGGCAACCCAGCGCATAACTGGAATCCGTCGGCAAGGCGATGACGCCGCCCTGGCGGACGACCTCGGCGGCCCGGCTCAGCAGCCGCGGCTGCGGATTGTCCGGATGAATCGAGATGTGCTGCGCCATCGCCCTCCCCCAGGCTCAGAACACATCCCAGATGGGCTTCAACCCATCCGGCAGGGGTGCCAGTTGGCCAAGATCGAAATAGCTCTCGCCGGGCCCGTGGAAATCGGAGCCGCGCGACGCCAGAAAGCCATACTCACGGGCCAGCCGGCCAAAGGTATCGACGTGCTCCTGGGTATGACTGCCGGACACGACTTCGATCGCCCGCCCGCCAAGGTCCTTGTATTCGGCAAGAAAGCGTCGCATGTCGGGCCGCGACAGCTTGTAGCGCCCCGGGTGCGCGACCGCTGCGAGACCGCCGGCGCCGCTGATCCAGCCCAGCGCATCGGCCAGCGTCGCCCAGCGATGATCGACATAACCCGGCCGGCCGGGAACCAGATACGACTCGAAGACGCTGCGCAGATCCTTGCGGACGCCGCTGTCGACCAGAAAGCGGCCAAAATGCGCACGACTGATCAGGCTGGGATTGGCCGCCAGGCGCATTGCACCGTCGAAAGCACCATCGATGCCGACTTTCTCGAGTTCGGCCGAGATCCGCCGCGCGCGATCGATCCGGCCCGAGCGAATCGCCGCCAGACCGGCATTCAACGCCGGATCGGCGGGATCGAAAGCGTAGCCGAGAATATGGATCTGCAGCGACTCCCACTCGATCGAGATTTCGACGCCGTTGACCAGCGACATCCCCGCCGCTTCGGCTGCCGCACGTGCTGCCGGCAAGCCGTCGAGGTTATCGTGGTCAGTCAGCGCCAGCAGGTCGACGCCGTTCGAGGCCGCTCTGGCGGCGACCGCGGCCGCCTGCAAGAGACCGTCCGAGCAGGTGGAATGACAATGCAGATCACAGTTGAACACGGCAGAAGGCCAAGTATGGGCAGCGCAAAATTGTAAACTGCGCATGATAGCACAGCCGCCCGATGGCTCCCCGGCTGTAGCGACGCGCAAGGGATCGGTGGTTTCCGCGGTCAGCGCACCGCTCCGAATTGACCCCTTGCCAGCGCCCGATCGGGCCTATAATCCCCGACTTTTTCGAGGCCGCCCATGTGGTTCAAGAACCTCTACCTCTACCGCCTGCCCAAGAACTGGGCCGTCGACACCGCGCAGCTTGAAGAACAACTCGCCAGGTTGACCCTGCAAGGCTGCAGTGCCACCGACCCGCGAAGTATCGGCTGGGTGCCACCGCGTGACGGCGGCGCGCTGATTCATTCGGTAAACCAGCAGTGGCTGCTGGCCCTCGGCGTCGAGGAAAAGCTGCTGCCGGCGTCGATCGTCAAGCGCTTTGCCAGCGACAAGGCGAAAGCCATCGAGGAAGCCGAAGGGCGCCGCGTCGGCCGCAAGGAGATGCGCGAAATCCAGGAGGAAATGACCATCGAACTCCTGCCGCGCGCTTTCATCCGCAGCCGCAGCACCCTGGCCTGGATCGACCCCGGCAACGGCTGGCTGGTCATCGACTCATCGTCGCCGGCGAAGGCCGAGGAATTCCTCGAACATCTGCGCAAGTCGGTCGACGGCGTGCCCGCGAAGGTGCTCAAGGTCACTCAGTCGCCGTCGGCGGCGATGACCGGCTGGGTGGCCGGCGGCGAAGCACCGGTGGGTTTCACTCTCGATCAGGATCTCGAACTGCGCTCGGCCGAGAGGGCCACCGTGCGCTACGTCAAGCACACCCTGGAAGGCGAAGAAATCCGCCAGCACATCGCCGCCGGCAAAGTCGTCACCCGCCTGGCGATGACCTGGAACGACCGCATTTCCTTCGTCCTCGACGACAACCTGCAGATCAAGCGGCTGGCCTTCCTCGACATCCTCAAGGAACAGGCCGAAGGCCAGGGCGAAAACGAAGACGAGCGCTTCGATATCGACTTCACCCTGATGAGCGGCGAAGTCGCACAACTGCTCGACGACCTGCTCACCGCCCTCGGCGGCGAACCAGCGACCGCGACGTAGCGGTCGCTGCGGTCACGGCAGTCGCGTTGGCCGTGGCTCGGGGCGAGCCACGGGCCTCGACCGATCATCTCGCCGCCGCCGTTGCGCTTACGACCGCGTCCGGCGGCGTCGCGCCGATACCCTGCCGGTGGCGCAAACGCCGCGCGATCTCGGCAAGTCCCTGCTGATCCTGCGCCGACGGGGGTGGCAGGCGCAGCGCTCCGGTGTACGCCGCCGGCGAGTAGATCCTCGGCAGACTGTCGTCGGCGTCCGCCGGCAAGAGGGCGATCACGGCATCGGCGCCGAGTTCCAGGCCACGCGCTATAGACGGTCCATCGATCGTCGCCTGCGCCGATTCGACAACGACCACCTCGATCCGCGCTTGCCTTGCAGCGGCCACCCATCGGGCCAGCAGTCCAGTCAGCCGGACCGACAGACCGGCGCCGAGCGCAGCCGCCAGGCGCGCACTCAAGCCGAGAACGGTCTCCCAACTGCGGCTGTCCATTTGCAGCAGCGCCGGACCGACGAGCCACGCGTCGAGGGTCGAGGCGATCAGTTGCGCGCCGTCCGCATCGATCTGCTCATCGACGGCGGCCGCCAGCCGCTGCGCGAGCGCGGCGTCGGCCGCGTGGTGCACCACCAGCAGCCGGCGGATAGCCCGCGTGCGCGGCGCATTGCGCTGGCGAAAGCCGGCCAGCCACGCCGAGCGAAGCGATGCCTGCGAGAAATCGGCACTGTCGCGCAAAACCCCGACACCCGTCTGCGGCACGCCGTCGAGCTGCCGCGCCAGCAGCTCGCTGCCGGCTGGCAACGCCTTCCAGAAAGCTTCGCCCCAACCCGGCGTCGAGTTGCCGTCGATCACCAGCACGCGCGCGTCGCGCTCGGTGTTCTGCAACGCGTCCACCGCCGCCTGCCACGCCGCCGCACCACCGTACAACTCGCTGCAAGGCAGGCCGTTCCAGGCCAGCTCTGCCGGCATCCGCATGCTCCGCCAGGCGGCTGCCTGCGCGACCCGGTTGGCAAACAGCGCCGGCAGCAGGCCGGCCTGCTGCGCCAGGCGCAGGTGCGCCCCGCGCACGCGCGGCGCGACGGGCGCCGGCGCGACCAGGGCAAGCGGGCCGCAGGACCACTCGCGCGCGGCCCGCAGCGCGCACGCCAGGGTGGCCGGTGCCGGCGCGGCTTCCGGGAGAAAAAGCCACAAGGGCGTAGCGGACGATTCCGGCGCCCGGCCGAGCAGCAGGCGAATCAGCGTGTGTGCGAACACCGCCGCGATGATCGGCCAAACGTAGGGCAGCCACTCGACGCGGATCGCGATGCCGGAAATCAGTGGCTGCATGCCGGCCAGAGCGATGATCACAGTCACCGGCAGAAACGCCAGTACGGCGAACCAGCCGCTCTCGCCCGCGGCGCTGGCCGCCAGCATTCCCGAGAGCTGCAGCCGCGCAAGAAGCCGCGGCAGCAGCACCGCGAAGAGCGTCGCCAACAACACGCCGGTCAGCGCTCCGGTCAGGTAGCCCGCGGCGGCGGCCATGCCCTCCAGCGGCGTCGCGAAGGCGCTCGCCCAGGCGAAGTTGGTGGCCGCCGGCACCACCGAGAGGCCAGCGCTGACGCCGGCCACCACGCCTCCCAGGCGCAGCAGCACACTGCGCAAGGCCAGCAGACGACCGGCCCGGCGGTAGGGCCCGCCGGCCTCCAGGCGGTTTAGTAGAAAAGCGCCCATCCACACCGCGCAGGCGGCGAGCAGGATGACGCTCAGCTCGCTGGCCGCTTCGCCCGCCAGATCGCCCCAGGCCATCGCGCCGATGCCGATGGATTCGGCGCCGACGCTGACCAGCAACAGGCCGCCGAGGCCGGAAGCAAGCGTCCCGAACAGCGAGCTGCGCCGCCGCAGAAATCCCGGGAACAGCAGCAGGACGCAGCTCCCGAACACCAGCACCAACCACACTTCGTTGGCGCGCAAGGCCCAGACGGTTTGTGCCGGCAGGCTGCTGACCAGCAGCAGGCGGGACCCCACGACGATGACCAGGACAACGAGCGCGACCGCGCTCAGCGTCCGGTCCGGCCAGCCCAGCCATTTCGGCAGCGCCATCAGCGCCGCACCGCCGCCAATCAGGATCCCGATGCGCGCCGCCCAGGCCGTTGCGGCGACCAGATCGAGGGCGACCAGCGCCAGCGTCAGCGCGCTCAACATGCCGCCCAAAGCCAGCAAGCGGGCCGGCAGCGGCGAACGCGCAAGGCGCCGCACCAGGGCCGTCAGGTTGGGAATCATCGACGCTGCCCGACCAACGCCCGGCGATGCGCCGGCGAGTGCCGAAGCCAGGGTCCGGGAGACGACAGGCAGCAAGCGGCGCTGAAGTCGCTGCAGGTGCGGCCGGCAGCTGCCGAAAGGCGCAGCCCCGGCGATTCGTACGCCGGGTATTGCAGCGGACGATCGGCCGCTGCGCTCATCGACTTGCATCCTCGCCGGCCCGACTCAATGCCGCCAGACGGCTGCGCGCGCGCCAGCCCATGGCCAGCGCCAGCAAGGCGAAGCTTGCCAGCGCCGACGACGAGAGCGTCGCGACGAGTTCGGACGAGACGGCGACCGATGCCACCGGAACGGCCAAGGGACTTGGTGCGGCACGCCACATCAAGGCGCCGCCGGTGTTCGTCGGAACCGCCTCCGGCACGGCTTGAGCAGCTGTCGGCGCGGGCGCTGCAGGGGTTCGCCCATTGGCCATTGCCGAGGGGATGAAGTCGGCGAGGGCGGCCAAGCCGTCGGCCAGGCGCCCGGCGGGCGGCGACAGCGAGCGAAGCGGGCTGCCTGGAAATGGCGGTTGCGAATCCTGCGGCCGTTGTTGTTGCTTTTGCAACGGTTGTTGTTGCAACGGCTGCTGCTGCTGTTGCTCCTGTAGTTGTGGCTGTTGTTGTGGCGGTTGCGGGGGCTCCACCTTTTTCTGCCGCGGCGACGGCCGTTGCGGGGACTGCGTGGCGGGAGCGCTTTTCTGGACCGGCACCGTGGCGCGCGGTTGCGGCGGCGTCGCCAGCGAACCCCAGGCCGTCACCACGCGGCTGCCGTCCGGACTGAAAGCGCCATCGAGGACCGCTCCCGGGTGCGCCATCGGCTCGCCCAGCGGCAGGCCGCTGCGCGCGTCCCAGAGGCGGGCGGTCTGGTCGGCGCTGGCGGTCAGCGCACGCCTGCCGTCGGGGCTGAATCGGGCGCTGGCGACCGGCGCCTGATGGCGCATCGGCTCGCCCAGCGGACTACCGCTGGCGGCGTCCCACAGGCGGGCACTGCTGTCTTCGCTGGCGGTCAGGACCCGGTCCCCGTCGACGCTGAACGCGGCGCGCGTCACCGCGCCCTGGTGAGGCATCGCCGCGCCCACCGCGCGGCCGCTCTGCACGTCCCAGACGCGGGCCGTCCAGTCGTCGCTGGCGGTCACCACGCGACTGCCGTCGGGATTGAACACGGCGTCCCTGACCGCCGCCTGATGGCGCATCGCCTTGCCGCGCGGGAGGCCGCTCTGTGCGTCCCACAGGCGGGCCGACTGGTCGGCGCTGGCGGTCACCATCAGGCGGCCATCGCGGCTGAAGGCGGCCGTCTGGACTGCACCGCCATGACGCATCGGAACGCCGACCGGGCTGCCGCTCTGTGCATCCCACAGGCGCGCGGTATCGTCGCCGCTGGCGGTCAGCACACGACTGCCATCGGGACTGAAGGCGGCGTCATGGACCACCCCCTGATGACGCATCGCGGTTCCCAGCGGGCTGCCGGTCTGACCGTCCCACAGATGCGCGGTGTAGTCGTCGCTGGCGGTGACCACCCGACGGCCGTCAGGACTGAAGGCGGCGCGATTGACCTGGCCCTGATGCGCCATCGGCTGCCCCAGCGGACGACCGCTCTGCGCGTCCCACAGGCGCGCGCTGCCATCGCCGCTGGCGGTCAGCACACGGCGGCCGTCGGGGCTGTAGACGGCGTCAAGGACCTCGCCGTCGGCGAGCATCGGTTGGCCGAGCCGGCGATCGCTCTGCACGTCCCACCGGCGGGCCGTCCGGTCGGCACTGGCGGTCACCACGCTGCCGCCGTCCGGGCTGAAGACGGCCGCATCAACCGCATCCTGATGAGGCATCGGTTCGCCCAGCGGTTTGCCGCTCGCACCATCCCACAGCCGGGCCGTCCGGTCGCTGCTGGCGGTCAGCACGCGGCGACCGTCAGGGCTGAAAGCGGCGTCAGAGACGGCGTTCTGATGAGGCATCGGTTCACCCACGGGCGTGCCGGTCTCGCCGTCCCACAAGCGGGCGGTGTGGTCAAGGCTGGCGGTCACCAAGCGGCGACCGTCGGGGCTGAACGCGGCGTCGAAGACGACATCCCGATGCGCCATCGCCGCGCCCAGCGGCTTGCCGGTCTGGCCGTCCCACAGGCGGGCCGTCTGGTCGGCGCTGGCGGTCACCACGCGGCGACCGTCAGGACTGAACGCCGCGGTCCGCACCATGCCCTGGTGGCGCATCGCTTCGCCCAGCGCCTTGCCGCTCTCGCCGTCCCACAGGCGTGCCGTCTGGTCGGCGCTGGCGGTCAGCGCGCGCTGGCCGTCCGGGCTGAAGGCGGCGTCAAAGACAGCGTCCTGGTGCTGCATCACTTCGCCCAGCGGCTCGCCGCTCGTGGCATCCCACAGGCGTGCCGTCTGGTCGGCGCTGGCAGTCAGCACCCGGCGGCCGTCGGCGCTGAAGACGGCGCCGAAGACGGCGCCCTCGTGGCGCATCGGTGATCCCAGCGCGCTGCCGGTTCCGGCGTCCCACAGGCGCGCCGTCCGATCGTCGCTGGCGGTCACCACGCGGCGGCCGTCAGCGCTGAACGCCGCCGCATGGACGGGTCCGCGATGGCGCATCGGCTCGCCCAGCGGCTTGCCGCTGCGGGCGTCCCAGAGGCGCGCGCTGTGGTCGTCGCTGGCGGTCAGAACGCGGCTGCCATCGGCACTGACGGCGGCGACGTTCACCCGGCCGCGATGCGGAAAAGCGACTGCGCTCGCCTGCTCGACGTACAGCGCCTCGCGCAGAGCGGGCGCGAGCTGCTCGGGATCACTGACCACCAGCCAGCCGCCGAGGCCAGCGAGCACGGCGACAGCGAGCAGGAAGACGCCCCAGGCGCGGCGCGAAGCGCCGAGAAAGCTCAGACCGTTACGCCACAGCAGACGGTCGAGCAGCGCCGCCAGCCAGTCGCCCAACAGCCCCGGCCGGCGCCGCGACGGCAGCCGCGCCAGCCAGTCGGCCCACTCGCGCGGCGCGCGCAGCATCAGCTGCCGCGGTGTCCGGCCGTCCATATAGCCGAGATAGAGCGTGTCGGCGAGCACCGCGTCGGCCTCCGGGGCTGGCCTGCGACGCAGGCCGAGAGGACCCGGCGGCTCCTCCAGTTGCAGCATCTGCTGGCCGTCGGCGGCCGGCTTGAGCTGGCCGAGGCGGCTCTGCAGCACCTGCCGAATCTCCTGCTGAATCACCGGCGGAACGCTGTCGAGCAAGGCCAGCCGCAGCCAGTCGGGCATCTTCTGGCGGCGCATCCACGGCAGGCTGGCGAGCCGCGCGTAATAGCGGGCGATGAAGCCCGGCAGATCGTCTTCGTCGACGCCGGCGTTGAGCAGGTATTGTTCGCCGAGCAGCAGCGTGAACTGCCAGCGGATCACCGGCGGCACGGCGCAGGCGCAAAGCCAGTAGTAACCGTTCTCGCCGAGGTACAGCTTGAGCTGCGCGATCAGGTCGGCGACTTCGGCGGCGCGGGCAAAAGGCGGTGCGTCGGCCAGCAGGCGATCTTCCAGCCCCTGCTCTTCCAGCGCGCGCAGCAGGCGCGGATAGCGCTGCGGGCGGCTGAGGCCGAACTCGGGCAGACGGCCGGTGACCACCAGTTCGGCCCACGCGGCCAGCGCCGCCTCGTCGAGCGGCAGGATGATGAAGCCGGGGTCGGCGCTGCGCTCGGCGCGCTCGATCGCCTCTTCGCGCACGCCCCAGCTGCGCGGTTCGACGGGCGAGAACACGGCGCGATCGGACCAGCGGTGAAAACCGGCGCGAAGCGCCCAGCCACGCCAGTTACCGCGCTGATCGACCAGCAGGTCGCCATCGGAAACGACGATCAGACGCTGGCCGACCGGCGGTGCCGGCAGGCGGTCGAGCGGCTCGCCATCGACGCCATTCAGCCGCCACCCGCTGTCGGCTGGCCGGACCGTGCGCGCGGTGCCAGTCGCCTGGTCGTGCTGCACCAGCCGGATATCCACCTCGATGCCCTGGCGCCGCAGACGTTGTGCCCAGTGGTAGAACATCCGACCGCGCGGGTCCTGCTCATTGACCACATCGACCAGCAGCAGGTAAGAGGGCGTCAGCCGTGCCGCCCGGTAGCGCAGTTGCAGCACCCCCAGCCGGCGCAGCGTCGCCTCGATGGTCCGCTTTACGTCGAGCGGCGGGCGGCGCTGCAGGCGATCACGCAGCGCCGCCGGGCCGGCCACGTGGCGCGCCAGGCGCGCGCTGACTTCGGCCGGCAGCGGCGGCACGATGCGCTCGGCCTCCTGGCGCAGGCTGCTGTCGTCGAGCGTGATCGGCCGGCCGCTGCGCCGGGAGTGACCGAGCCATGGCACAGCGAAAGGAATCGCCAGCCCGAGCACGGCCAGCGCGCCGAGGCCGAGCAGTCCGCTGCTGATCCACGGTCGTAGCTCCCGGTTGTAGCGCACCGCCGGGAAAAAGCCGTAAGAACGTTCTCCAGTCCTGTCCTGCGCGGTGCCGGCCGACGGCGTGGTCACCGCCGCCGGCGTGTCGGCAGGCGCTGGCGCTGGCGGAGCTGCCTGCGGCGGAACCGACGGCGGCGTCTGCATCCGGTCGTACACCGCGAACACCATCACCGCCGCCAGCACTGCCAGGACGGCGGCTTTCCAGCGCCTCCGCGCGGTTGTGGGCTGCGCTGGCGCGGTCTCGGGCGGCGTTGGCGCGATGTCGCCGCCTGGCGGAGGGTAAGTGGCCTTCACGCCGGCCCACTCTGCGAACAGCGCGTCGAAACGCTCCTGATCCGCCCGGCTCTTGCAGAAGATCGGGCGCAGTTTCGGTGCCAGCCATTCGGCATCGACTGGCGAGGCCGCCAGCGGTACCTGCCGGGCGAGATGAAGAACCAGTCTGGCGGCGTCGATCGCCTCCGACGGTCCGATGCTGAAGCCTCGCTCGCGGAGAAAGATCACCAGACTGTCGACGCTGCTTTCGTGGGACCAATGGACAGCGCGTCCCTCTGCAGTCAACGTGGCAGCGGCAGGCATTCAGGTCGACGCCGGCCTCAGATCGACCTGCCGCAGCCGTTTAAACGCGTCGAGCAGCGTCTTGACGTCGTCGCCGTGCTTGACCACCGCACTGAGGGTACGGAGCAGCAACGCCTTGTTGCCTTCCAGATCGTGCTGCGGGCTGGCGCCGAGGTGTTGCAACACGCGCGCCCAGTCGAGCAGTTCCGAGGTGCCGGGGGTGTAGGCCGTGTGCGCCGCCGGATCGTCGCGAAAAGCGATGAAGAACGACAGCAGCGCTTCGTAGAACGGCGAAAGCGGCGGGTACGCGGCAGCGTCCGGCGGCGATTCCGAACCAGGCGGGGTCAGACCGGCGACGCGCGCGCGCAGGATCTCGCGCAGCTTGTCCTGCGTCGGATCGGGGATGTGATAGAAGACGCAGCGCCGCAGGAAGGGCTCGGGCAGGTCACGTTCGGAGTTGCTCGAGATCACCACCACCGGCCGGAAACGGGGATCGTCGGGCGCGGCGATCAGCCGGTTGCGCAGGTCGCGAATGCGAAACTCCATCCGCTCGATGCCGTTGAGCAGGTCGTTGGGAACGTCGCGGGCGGCCTTGTCGATCTCGTCGATGAGCACCACGCTGCGCCGCGCGGCACGCGCCGCGACGCTGCCGCCGGTGGCGGCCGTGGAGGCCGTCGCGTGCGCCGGCGAAGGCAGCCGCTCGTGCTCGGCGTCGGAGCCGACGGGTCCGGCAAACCCTACCGCGTCGCAGCGTCGATCCCACTCGATCAGGTCGCCGTAGGGACCGGGGTTGGCGTACAGGATCGCCTTGCCGATCGGACCGAACGTCAGGAAATGCTCGGCTGGCAACGGCGAACGCTGCTGCGCTGGCGCCAGCTGCGCATCGGCCATCTGGCCAACCAGATCGAAGCGATAAAAGAGTTCCTGCGCTTCGCTCAGCGACTGCGCCTCGAAGCGCAACACCGGACCGATGCCAAGCTCCCAGGCGACACGCTCGGCCAGTTCGCTCTTGCCGGTGCCCGGCCGGCCGGTGAGCAACAAGGGCTTGGCGAGGATCAACGCGGTATTGACCGCCTCGACAAGACCGGCGTCGGCCTGGTAGCCGGCCGGATGACCTGGCGCCTGCTCGTCGAGAATCTCCTGCCCTTTCGAATTGAACCAGGGCCGACGCGTCTGGCCAAGCGCCACTGAATCACCGGAACCCCTGAAACTATCCATGGCCTGCTTTCCGATCAGAGTGAAAGAAACCGAACAACTGCTTGAAGAAGCCGCCTTCGGCAGGCGCGTTGCCGCCCGCTTCGCTGCCCTTCTTGTCGCCCTCTGGGCCGCTCGCGACGGTGTTCGGGCCCGTCGCCCTGGCGTGGTGAAGGACCTGCCCGACGGCCGTCTGAATGTCGTCGTCAAGGGCGATCGGATTCTCGCGCCGGAAGCGGCCGGGCGGGTCGGGATGCAGAATCTTCCACGGGAAGGTCTTCATCGGCGTCTCGCCGACGCTCCACAGATCGAGGTCGAGCTTCTGCGCTGCGCCGAGCCAGAACACCGGCGCGTCGGCCTGCGCCAGCTCGGCCGGCGTGAAGCTGCCGAAAAAGCTGCTGTTCGCCGGCAGGTTCTGGTGCAACGCATCCGAGAAGATCAGCACGAAGTCGTCTGCCGAAAGCGCCCCGAGCCCTTCACGCAGGTAGGCGGCACGACTGGCATCGCCGGCCAGCGGGCACACCTCGAAGTCGGCCAGCTCGATCCGGCGTTGCCAGTCATCACGCGGGTAGCGCAGGAACTTGGCGCGAAACTCCTGCACGATCGGAACCGCCTTGTCATCCTGAGCCCAGATGGCCCGGACAACGCGATGGCCAGGCCCCCCGGTGGCCGACTGCCCATCGCCGCTGTCGGTCTGCTGCTGCGACGCCAGGCGCTGCCGGTAGCTGTCTCTGGCCATGCCGGGACTCAGTTTTTCGCCGGAAGTGTGGCCTTCAAGCGCATGACCAGCTGGTGGATGGCGTCGCCGAGCAGCGGGTCGTTCTCGGGCGGCAGCCGGATCAGTCGGGCAAACTCGTCGAAGGGGCCGAGAAACTGGAGGTCGCCAACCTTTTCGAGCTTCGTGACCGCCTTGCTGAACTCGCGGTTGACGAAAGCGACGTTCGGATCGGCGGCATCCGGATCAAACAGCAGCAGATCCGGCTCGATTTCCTGGGTTTGCACGAACAGCAGGCGCATCGCGTCAGCGCCGCCTTGCTGATAGCGGCCGACAGCGTACGCCAGTTCCTTGTGGCATTCGTCCGAAAGCCAGTAGCGGTTGCTGAGCATCACCACGAAATGGGTGGTCTGGTCGAGCGCCGCCTGGACCTCGGACCGCCACACGCTGCCCGCCGCGAGCTTGTCCTTGTCCATGAACACGCCGGCCAAACCGAGGCCCTTCTGGTACATCCGGAGCTGCTGGTAAAACTGCTCGGTCAGCCCGGTGGTGTTCGGCTCGTGCTTGTAGGACATGAAAACATAGGGTGGTCTGGCTGCCATTGGCAATGTCTCCCTGGCGCACGGCTGTTCGACGTCGGGTCCGCTCGCTGACCACCGGCTTGCGGGTGAACATTGGTGGTGCTGAAACGCTCACCCATCAGGGACAACGAAGCGCGTGCTGGCGACTTTGGCACAAACGGCCACTCGGTTCAAGCCGGAGAAAACGGGACGAGGCTGGCCAAGGCTGGACGAAGCGGGGGACACGAATGCAGCCAGCGCTGCGGCCACCCCCTGAACGCCGCGGCGCTGGCGTTCCAGGTTACCGGGAAGGCTACGGACGGGCTTCGAAAATCAGATTGAACGGGCTCTGCGTAGCGCGCCGGAAGCGTCCGAAGCAGCCCGGGGTGAGCACCTCGCGCAAGCGCTCTTCGCCGGCCTGCGCGCCCAGACACCTGCCGACCTCCTGCGACCGCAAGTTCGGCGTGCAGATCAGCGTCGACGTCGCGTAGAAGATGCGGCCGACCGGGTTGACATTGTCGTCGAGCCGGTCGCTGGCGAAGGGCTCGAGCATCCACGTCCCGTCCGCTTTCAGCGAGCGCAGGACATGCGCCGAAGCGCCAACCGGGTCGCCCATGTCGCGCAGACAATCGAACACCGCGACGAATCGTAGGCTTCACCGGGAAAATCCGTGGCCCGCGAAACCTCGAAGCGGGCGCGCTCGCCGAGCGCCGTCCGGTCGGCCTGGCGGCGTGCCCAGTCGATCGATGGCGGGCGATGGTCGAAGCCGACGAAGGTCGATTCCGGGTCGGCCTGCGCCATCAGGATGGTCGATGCGCCGTGGCCGCCGCCGACGTCGGCGACCTTCGCGCCAGCCCGCAACTTGCCGTCGACGTCTTCAAGAGCCGGGATTCAGTTGGCCACCAGGTTCGCCGCGTAACCAGGACGGAAAAACTTCCCGGTACCGTGCAATTTGGTGCACCGCACCCGGGAAACCCCGATGCCCGACCGGCTGCAAGCGCCACCCGCACCGACCTGGCAGGGCTAGCGCTCTGCCCGATCAGGTCCGGCAAGATCCGGTCGGGCTGGGGCACCGTGAGGGCTCGCCGAGATGACTCACCTTCAGCCACTCCTTGTGCGCCGTCAATAGCGCCAGGCTCTTCGCGACATAATCGTGTGAAGACAGCTCGTTCGCGGCATAGCGCTGCAGGAGCTTCAGCCACCGCGTGTGAATCGCACAAGGCGTGCGCTGGCTGCCGCCGGCCAGCGGACAGTCAGGGCAGCGCGTCAGTGCCAGAGCCGTGATCGCCGCCTGTTTCTGCCACTGCTGCCGATAGTGCATGGCGTTGCCCTCGATCCAGGCCAACGCCCGCTGCTCGCGCTGTTCCGGCGGGAAGCCCTCGACATACTCTTCGATGGCGGCGATCTGTCGACGAAAGAATTCCGTATCCGAGATCTCCTGACGCGAGGAATCGCCCACGAAGCGGGCGATCAGGGCCAGTGTCGGGTCATCTACGATATACATGTGGTTTCCGGGAGACGTCAAGCAAGCCATCAGGAGGTTTAAATATAGCAACATTTGGTGCGGTGCACCAACAGGTTTCCGTGCGTCAATGGAACCGGACTCCGAACATCTCCAGGCGGTGGCCCTGGATCGCTCGCCTTGGTCACCCGCGCAGGGAGTGCGGTCACCGGCTTTGACGTAGCGGTGCTCGCGCACGGTGATGTTTGCGCTCGCTCCAACTGAGCCTGAGTCGATCGGTTCGGCGTCTTCTGCGCTGGAACAAGACCGAGGCGAAGGAGCACACCCCGGGGCGCAGGCGCCAGGGATGCCCCCCCGATCGCCGCCAACGCACCGCCTGCCCGCGACGGGTGGAATCGCGGAGCGGCGGCGAGCCGATACGCAGCTTAAGGTCGCCTTAAGCTTTGCCTATCAGGCTCGCATGGGTTTCATGAAAACGGCCGTTCCCGGGAAAGCCCGGATGCACGCAGGCTTGGCCGCGAAATGAACACCGTGCGCACGACAGTGACGGGATTCTGCCGTGCCAGGCGCGGCGTTGATGGTCAAGAGGAATTGAACGGTCCTCCCGGGTGCTCATGGCGAACTCGAACGATGCGGGCAG
>ERZ761602.5385-NODE-5385-length-15259-cov-9.772757_pt1 | contig 15259 bp, 11 predicted proteins | sample MGYA00512165_ERZ761602 | MGnify/ENA primary metagenome ERZ761602 (study PRJEB28899, sample SAMN02445085) | bioreactor sludge metagenome | biome: EBPR sludge; isolation source: Thorneside wastewater treatment plant | place: Australia: Brisbane, Thorneside...
CCCAGTCAAAGCCGTGCATGTTCTCGACGTAGAACCAATCGCGGTACCTCCGCCACGCCTCATTAAAGATCTGGTTCCACTCCGCGACCGGATCGACCTCCGTTATCAACCCGGCGGTCGAAACGCTCTTTCGGCTCCGCTCGCCCTGCGGATTGGCATCGAGGAGGTTATAGCTCCCGCCGGTCGAGGTACTCATCAGCTTTGTGCCGTCCGCGGAAAGAGCGTATCCAAAACCGGGCGAAAGCAAGGTCGTCTCGCGTCGATCCTTCATCGAAAAAATGCGGAGCGAAGGCTGCGACTCGGCCTGCCTGCCGTAATAGAACGGCGGCGTGACTACGTAGATAAGATGCCCGCGGTTTGCCGAGAGCCCGTTGTAGTTATCGGCCGGTAGCGGCACCTTGACCGAACGGCCTTCAATGCCGTCAAAGTCGATCGTTTCGGGCTTCGCGGCGGGCGAAGCGGCCGGCGAGGGCGATGCCTGCGGAGCGGGACGCTCGGCGGCGATCGTCACCTCGTCATCCTGAAAGGGGAACGGATGCTTAACGTCTTTCCGCAAGGCGAGCGAATAGATGTGTGCCATCCGATTCGTCGCAAAATTGAATTCGGACTGCGAGATCTGCGGGGCGAACTCACGCTGCGAGATAAAATAGAGATAATCACCGCTCGGATCCCAAGCGGCATTTCCTGCCCCGAACATTTCCGGAGTTACGCGGTACGACTTGTTCTCCGCCACGCTCCAGATGAATACAGATGAAAGGCCGTTTTCGGTCTGCCGGGTGTAGGCCACGTAATTCCCCTTCGGTGACCACGAGTAGTTGAAGATCAGGCCGTTCGCCGCGTTCGCGATCTGTTGGGTTTGCTTCGTCGCAACATCAACTACGAAAAGCCGTGCGTCCTTATCGCTGAAGACGAGCTTCTTGCTGTCCTCTGACCAGTAAGGAGCATATTTCTGGGCCTTTGAACCCGTCGTGATCTGCGTGGCCGGGCCGGAACCGTCGTGCGGAACGACCCAGACCTCTTCTTCACCTGTCTGATCGGAAATGTACGCGATCGTTCTTCCGTGGGGCGACCACGCCGGAAGCTTGTCATGTGCTCCGGAACTATTGGTCAGGTTTCGGACGGCACCGCGTTCGATCGGTGCGGTAAAGATATCTCCGCGGGCAGCAAACACGGCCCGCTCGCCCTTTGGCGAAAGTCCGTACGAGCTCACGAGATTCGCGACCGAGACCTGCCGCTTGCGGCGATTCACGCCGTCATTCGGCACGCTGATCGAAAGCTTGTTTGCCCGCTTCGCCGCAACATCGAATACCTCGAGCTCTCCGTCGCGTTCCCATACGATCTTTCCTTGATTATCCGAGCTCGGCCAGCGGATATCCCAGTCGCGGTTGCGGGTGACCTGCGTTGTCCGGCTGTTACTGTTGTCGTATGCGTAAAGGTTGAATTTGCCGTCCTTGTCCGAGATGTAATAGATCGAATTCCCGATCCACATCGCATCGCGGTTCGCTCGCGGATTATCGGAGATGAGTTTCGCGTCCGCAGTCGCGATGTCATAAATGTAAAGCCGGTTTGCCTGGCCGCCGCCATATCTCTTTTCCGGGCGGAAATCGCGCGATTGAGGCGAATAGACCATCTTCCCGCCATCCGGGGAAAAATCTCCGGAGCCGGCCTCGGGCATCGGCAGCGGCTCGACCGGCCCGCCATCGGGGGAGACCGTGTAAAGCCGGGCTATCGGCAGCGACCAGGAGTCACGCAGGCTGCGGAAAAAGATCTTGCCGTCCTTCGTCCAGCCGTAAACTTGATTGTCATATCCCCATCGCGGAGCAAGCGGCCCGCGCGAAGGGTAAAAAGTGAGCTGCCGCGGCTCACCGCCGCCCGCAGGCATTACGTAAACCTGCTCGTCGCCGTCATATTGGCCCGTAAATGCGATCCAGCGTCCATCGGGCGAATATTTTGGAAATGTCTCCACACCAGGATGGGCCGTTAACCTGACCGCCGTTCCGCCCGACGCCGCAGCCGACCAAAGGTCGCCGCCATAGCTGAACACAACACGGTCGCCGTGAATGTCGGGAAACCTGAGCAGCTTGGTTTGCGTAAATGCGGTGGCAGAAAGGAGAAGACAGAATGTTAACGTGATCGCGTATCGCAGCAACATTTGGTGAGCAAGCCTCCGAAATTAGTTGATAGCAACGGGAAACTTAGGAAAGTTTAGCGAAACGCCGCCGTTTCCCAAAACGTAAGGACACCGCCGAAAGTCTTGATGCAACTATTTTTATCGAAATTTACTCCAATAACTGCTACTATTCCGCATTGAGGTTATTTTCACTCTATGAAGCTTTCCGTTTCCGCCGGGCGGATGTCAGTCCGGAACTTGCCCGTAGCTTTATTTCTGGTAGTTTTCTTTGCGGCTGCGTCGCTTAGCTATGCCCAGCCGCGGGCGAACGGTAACGGGAGCGAACTTCCGCCGCCCCCTAAGGTCTCTAAAGGCACTGCCGCAGCCAAACCCGCTGTAACGACCGACACTATCGGGCTCGACGTTGTCGAGGCTTTGACACTGATCCAGCAAAATCACGTCGTCGGCAAGGGTATCGATTACAACGAGATATTCAAAAGCTCGATCGGCGGAATGCTTAAGTCGCTCGATCCCCATTCGAATTACTTCGACGCCAAAGAGTTCGAACAGTTCCGCACTGACCAGAGTTCGCGTTATTTCGGGATCGGGGCGACCATTGGCGACCTGACCGACGAAAATGGCAAGATGGTCGGCACCTATATCCGCGCCACCTTTGAAAATGCTCCTGCCAATCGAGTCGGGCTTCGGTACGGCGACAAGATCCTCGACGTGAACGGTGTTTCGATGGTCGGAAAGCCTTTCACTGAAGTTCGCGATCATCTTCGCGGCCCGCGAGGCACCGCCGCGAAGGTCACCGTTCAGCGAAACGATACCGGAAAACGCGAAACCGTTGAGATCATCCGCGACGCGGTGCCGCAGCCTTCGATCGCTGAGGCGTATATGATCCGCCCGGGCGTCGGCTATATCGCGATGACCGGCGGATTTACGCAGACGACATACGGCGAATTCGCCGAGGCAATGAAGCGACTGAAGGCCGCGGGAATGACCCAGCTTGTGCTCGACCTCAAAGGAAACGGCGGCGGGCTTGTCAGCCAAGCTTACCGGGTCGCAAACACATTTCTTGAATCGGGACAAACGATATTTACGCAAAAGGGACGAATCGATGGCGTAACCGAGCCCTATCGTGCTGAAAACCCGATGCCGGAAACAATGCCTATCGTCGTGATGGTCAATCGCGGCTCAGCCTCGGCCTCGGAGATCCTCGCGGGTGCTTTGCAGGATCATGACCGGGCGTTGATAGTCGGAGAAAACACTTTTGGAAAGGGTCTGGTGCAGAATCCTTTCATTCTCGATTATGGCTCGATGCTGCTCTTGACCGTCGCCAAATACGAAACACCATCCGGCCGCCTTATTCAACGCGACTACTCGGACGGCAGCCTCTACAGCTACTACACGAACGGTGGCGTCGGCCGCGAGAACTCGACCGACACAAAGCCGACCGGTGAAGAGTCCAAGACCGATCTCGGACGGTCCGTGTATAGCGGCGGCGGGATCGCACCGGATATCGAGATCAAGCCCGACACCATCCCAATCGAACGCGCCCGCTTCCAGCAACGGCTTGCCAATCCGATCTTCGCGTTTGCTTTGGATCTTGCTGCCGGCCGCGTCAAGGGTTTCGAATCGCTAAAGGTTTCCGAGCCGATCCGTTTCTCGTACGACCTGACGGCAAAGGACTTTCCGATCACCGAACCCGTGATGAAGGCATTCACTCGATTCGCAAAGGAGAAATTCGGTTACTCGGATGCTCAACTTTCGAGCGAAAAGGAATTCATTGAACGAATGCTCCGCTCGGAACTCGTTACTGCTGCTTATGGTACAACGACTTCATTTCAGGTTTTCAACGAGTACGACAATCAGTTGAAAAAGGCGATCGAAGCATTGCCGAAGGCTCGCGACCTAGCGATGCAAAGTGCGGAGGCCCGGAGGATATCAACGGGTGATTCCGGTGCGGACAATCGCTAAGTTTGTTGCAGATGAAGATAAGAAAGGCCGGGCTACGAACCCGGCCTTTTTTATTTTTTGCCTTTACCGATCCTAGAAAAGTGAAGAGATTAGATAGTAGATCCCGTAGCCGACGGCACCGAGTATCCCGACCAATAACACCGCAAGCAGTGCGACGATCAACTTGAACTTTCGATAGCGCTTTTCATCCGGCGGCGAAAGCTGGTTCTGAGGAAAGTATGGTGGCGGCCTGTTCATACCCCTATCTTGGCAAAGGCCCTTCCGCATTTGCAAGTGCATAAGCGAGAACCGCCATCAAGGCAGCAAGCTTTTTCATCTCGTCCGGATCGATCTTATCGAACGTGTCAGCCTCGGTGTGGTGGTAATCGAAGTACTTTCGTGTGTTGAACCATGGAGCGAATGAAGGCACGCCACGCTGGGTCAGCGGGCCGATGTCGGCAGCGACGCCGTTCTCTCTCCGCGTAAGCCCCGACCCCTGCGAGCGTAGGATATGCAATATCGGCTCGATCGCGGCTCCAACCTCAGGCCTTCCGGCATAGAGAATCCCGACCGGATGTGAAACACCAAGATCACTTTCGATCGCGGCGAAGTGTTTCTCGATCCGCGAAGACTCGCGTGCGGCATATTCACGCCCGCCGACAAGCCCATTCTCTTCGTTCGCGTAAGCGATAACTCGAATCGTCCGCTTTGGTTGAAGCCCGAGCTGTTTCAGGATGTACGGCACCTGCATTGATACGGCTACGCCTCCGGCATCGTCGAGAGCTCCAGTACCGACGTCCCACGAGTCCAAATGTCCTGAAACGATTACGATCTCATCCGGCCGTTCGCTCCCGCGAAGATCGGCAATAACATTGTGCCCGTCGGCATCCGGAAGTGTTTGAGCACCGAGCTTCAAGCGAATTCGGACCGGACCTTGCTTCGTCAGATGGGCGATCAGGTCCGCGTCCTCGTGCGAAAGTGCGGCTCCGGGGATCTTTGTCACGGCCGGGTCGTAACGCATGCCGCCGGTGTGGGCGAGCCGGTTCTGAGAGCCGCCCGCGCTTCGCACAAGCGACGCTACGGCACCATACCGTGCTGCCGCGATCGCACCGGAAGAACGGTACTGGACCGCCTGGCCATACGCCTCAAGCCCGAATCCTGCGTCGGATAAACGCCGATCGAAGCGATAATTGAAAACGACCACCTTGCCGGCGATCCGTTCCCTGCCCAATCTCTCCAGTTCGGCAAAGTTCTCCACGACAACGACCTCCGCCTCAATTCCTTCAGGCGGTGTTGCGATGCTTCCGCCGAGCGTCTTTATGACCAGCTTCTGTATCGTTCCGGCGGCCATCCCCGGCCAACTTATAAGTTCAGCTCGCTCTTCGCCGCGAACCCAATGTGGGACCTTGAGCTTTTGCATTTCGACCGCAAGCCCAAGCTTTCGCATCTCATCGGCAACATACTGTTCGGCTCTCGCGGCCTGCGGTGTGCCTGAGAACCGCGGCCCGATGTTGTTCGTCAGGAAAGCCGTCCATTCGTATGCCCGTTCGCTTTTGAGCGCCGCGGCCTGTACCCGTTGAAGTTCATCGAGGGTCTTTTGAGAAAAGATCGGTGCCGTCGGTTGCTGTGCCGCGAGCGAAGCCGCGACGAGTGTTATGCCGATCACAGATTTGAGTAGGTTTCTTGTGGTAGTTATCATGGTTTAGCGATATCCTAAAGCGAATTTCTTATCGCTACAAATCCAGGACCCCTGCATCTAAGTGACCAGATGAAAATGATGTTTACCCGTTCGGCCCTCGCAGCACTGTTCCTTTTAGTTATTTCCGCGTTCTCAGTAAACGCCCAGCCTGACCCGCGGCTCGACCGGGCGCGACAATACGACGTTGAACATTACACGATAAAGCTCTCCTTTGAACCGAAGCAGAAGCTCGTCCGCGGCGATACGGCAGTTCGCCTGCGGCCGCTCAAGGCCGGGCTTAAAACGCTCGAGTTCGATGCCGTGGCGTTCAGCTTTTCGCGTGTTTCGCTTGATGGCCGCGACCTGACGTTCCGTACGATCAAAGATAAGGTGTTGGTTGATCTGCCTGCACCTTCTGACGCCGAACGCAATTACGAGATCCGCTTCGAATACACAGCTCGGCCGAAAAAGGGCATTTATTTCGTTGAGGAACGCAAGGCCGGTGATCGCCTAGTCCATCCGGCACAGATCTGGACCCAGGGGCAGCCGGACGAAGCTCGCCATTGGCTTCCCTCCTTCGATTTCCCGAGCGACAAGGCAACGACCGAGAAATTCATCACCGTGCCGAAGGGCCAGACGGTCGTCGGCAACGGAGAGACCGTTGCTGTAACGGAAAACCCGGACGGCACCGCGACGCATCACTTTCGGCTCGACATTCCGCACCCGACATATCTGATCTCCTTTGTCGTCGGTGACTACGTAAAGATCAGCGAATCCTTCCGCGACATTCCGCTCGGTTATTACGTCTATGCCGGCCGCGAGAACATCGTCCCGCTCGCTTACGGCAAAACGATTCGTATGCTCGAGGCGATGGAAGAAATGACCGGCATCGCTTATCCATTCAACAAATACGACCAAACGATGGTCGCCAATTTCGAGTTCGGCGGGATGGAGAATATAACCGCCACCACAATGGCGGACACCGAGATCTTTTACGCCTCGATCGATTTCATGCGCGGAAACGTCGAGGACCTGGTTGCTCATGAGATCGCCCATTCCTGGTTCGGGAACAACACGACCTGCAAGACGTGGGCCGACCTTTGGCTCAACGAAGGTTTTGCGACATTTTTCGAAGCCGCGATCCGCGAGAAGTCCTACGGACGGGAAGAATATCTTCGCAAGGTCGGAGTCGATGCCGAAAGCTACGTGAACCACACCGCTACGACGCCTGTTTCCCACGCTCTTTATAACCGCCGTGCGGGCGATACCTCCGTTCTCTTCCGCTGGCCGGCAGTTACTTATAACAAAGGCGGAGCCGTTGTCCATCAGCTTCGCGAACAGGTCGGTGACGACAATTTCTGGCGTGCGATAAAGCTGTTTCTCGAAAGGCACCGGTTCAGTTCGGTTGAAACTGCCGATCTGCAAAAGGTAATGGAAGAAGTTTCCGGACAGGAACTGAAGTGGTTCTTCGATCAATGGGTCTTCAAATCCGGCCACCCGAAGGTTCGCGTGACGAACCGTTTTGCACCGAACAAGAAGGCGGTAACGCTCACATTTACGCAAACTCAGCGAGTTTCGCCCCTTACGACGGCCGCCTACAAGCTTCCGGTCGAGGTCGAATTGAAATTCGCCGATGGAACATCAAAGGTCGAAAAGGTGGACATCGCGGCTCGGGCCAAGACCGTGACGTTGAAAGCAGAAAAGCCGATCAGCGAAGTAACGTTCGACCCGGCATCAAAGATCCCGCTCGCTGTATTCAGCGGCCCCGGGATCAAATAAGCCATCTAGATCGAGTCGCGGTCGGTTTTCGAAAGCGGGTCAAGCTCATATCGCTTGCGGTCGCGGCGTTCGATCTTTCGGACGAAATCGAGCGGCTCGTTATCCTCGAAATCGATGCCCATCGCGTGAGCATTTTCCTCTACGTCAGATTGATCCGGCGTCGGATTATGGCCGAATACCGACTCGGAACCCGAGGTGTTCACCTCTTCCCAGCTCGCATCGATATCGCCGCCTGAATCAGCGGGTGATGAAGAGTGATGCTCATAAAGACGCTCGTAGAGTTCGCGTGGAGCTTGTGGAGCGTGAGAGATCTCGTGTTCGATGAACTTTGACATCTCTTCGTCCGGAGGATCGATCTTTGGCGTGTGCGCCAGCGGGTCATTGACCATAGCCGTTACCTGCCTGTAATGAACTTTGTAACTGAATGATAGCACGACCCGGACAAGCTTTCTATAAAAAAACGATCGACTGCATTGTCGGTATCTCGAACCGTTTACGGCAGCGTGGGTTCTTGCACATCAGCATGTCGTCGATGCGGACCATGTAGTCGCGGGATTTCTCTAGCTGGGCGCGGTCGCGCTCATTCATCGCCCTCGGAAGGTTCTTTTTCTTTGTCCGCTTCATCCAGCGAACTTCGTAATCATTTCGCTCTCGGCAATAGGTGCACGCAAATGAGGATGTCTTTACTTCTTGCCGTTCGTCGAAGATGTCGCGTTCGTTCATCTTCTCTATTCTAACCCATCGCGGACGATCGGCGCTTGGCCCTACTTAAGTTCGCGAAGAAAATTGAAGCTAAAGATGCCCGTGTCATGCCCGTCCGAAAAGTGAAAGTTAAGCGCGTAGCGGCCAACGATCGAAGTATGCTTGATCGTAAGGTCATCCGGCACCTGGGCTTCGTCAAGGATCTTTTTTCCTGTCCATTCATCTATGCACCCGGCGCAGGGGCAGGCGCGCCGGAGTTCGGCGGCCGTGTAGCTCGTCTCGGTCCCGTCCGACCAGCCGATGCTCAGTTCCCTTTCGCTTTCTTCTACGATCTGCAGTGGTTCGATCATTTCTTTAGATTCTTGTTGATCTCCGATGGGTCGATCGCGTAATGCGACGCCTGGTAGCGGACCTTCCGACCGCTGAAAACGAACGCCTGCGGCGATTGATGCCGGATGCCCGAACGCCGGGCAATGTGGTCCGAAAGCTCCCGCGACCGCTGAACGACGACCACATTCACCTTACCATCAACGGCCATCATCTCTTCCATCAGGTGGGCGCTGATGCCGCACGTGGAGCTGTGTTTATAGACCGTAACCGGCCGCTCATCTGAAACCTCGAGCAGCTCTTCAAAATCTTCAATTGTATCCAGGTACTTGAATTCCGCGGGCATATTCTTAGGCAATATTGTTATAGAGGTCGGGCGGCGGCGGCGAGGCGAACCGCTCTGCAAGCGGGGGAAACACCTTCCGGTATGCAACGGCCGTGGCGGTGATGATGATCGGTATCACGAGGTAGATCCCGACGCAAAAGAGCAGGTACCCGGCAATCGCCAAAAGGAAGCCGACCCCGAACAGAGCTCCGACCCCGCCCTTGTTTGCCCAAACGGCCCGGGCGCTAAGCTTGATCGCGTCCCATGCTCCGGCCTTTCTATCCACGATCAGCGGAAAAGAAAAGATCACGAGCGTGTGAATGACGGTCATTATCACAGCAAAGACGAATTCGACCGCAAGTATGCCGATGAGGAATGATATAAGTTCCTCCTGCGACATCTGCGGACCGGCCATTGCAACGCCGATCAACGGGATATTCATCACGACGACCATCACGACGATGGGAATCATGACGACCAATGTCAGCAAAAAGCTTGGTAAGAAAAAGTCGAAGCCCTTGAAGAGCTTATCGATGCTGATCGGTTTGCCGTCCATCATCTCGAACAGGCAAAGATAGATACCGCAGACCATCGGCCCGAGGATGATGAGCGGAACCAAACTTCCGATCAGCATTCCAACGATCACGACGACCAAGACCATCAGATACTGCCCGCGGATCATCTCCCAAGCCTCACGGAAGCACTCCATGGCCTTGACCCTACCAACGGTAAATTCCTGCTGTGGTTCGAACATCTGCGTGGATCAGTGTTTGTAGATCTTCTCGATATAGTCCTTGACCATTCGGTCGCTTGAGAACTGCGGCGTCAGCGTCGCGATCGAATCCTTCATCCGGGCGATCCATTCGGTCGGGAGCCCGTTAGCGCCGCGATGATAGAACGCCGGCACGACCTCGTTCTCGAGCGTCGAATAGAGCGATTCAGCTTCGATGGCGTCGATCTCCGCATCGCTTTCAAAGTCGCTCAGGTCGCCGATCGCAAAGCCGTTCCGGCCGTTGTAGCCCTCGATCCACCAACCGTCAAGGATCGAGAAATTCAGCACTCCGTTCATTGCGGCCTTCATTCCGCTCGTACCGCTTGCCTCCATCGGCCGCCGCGGGACATTGAGCCAAACATCGACGCCCTGAACAAGATAACGGGCTACTTCCTGATCATAATCCTCGATAAAGACCGCCCGCGATTGCCACTGCGACTCGTGGTTGATGCTCATCAACTCCTGCAAGATCGCCTTGGCAGTCCGGTCCTGCGGGTGAGCTTTTCCGGCAAAGACGAACTGGACGGGCCTGTCTTCGTTGTCCACTAATCGCAAAAGCCGATCGAGGTCCGAAAGGATAAGGTTCCAACGCTTGTATTGAGCAACGCGGCGGGCAAAGCCGATCGTCAGCGCATTCGGATCGAACAGCCCGGCCGTGTTCGTCCGTTCATTGATCGTATCCTGGCCACCGATCTCCTTCTTGAGGGTCCGGCGTCGAATGAATGCGATCAAGAGGTTCTTAAGCGTCACGTGCTTTTGCCAGATCTTGGCGTCGTCAATTGCGGCGATCGCCTTAGCCCATGCCTGCGGATCGTGCGTCAGAAGCGGCCAATCTTGTCCAATTTCCGTTTCGAAAAGCCGCTGAAAAGCCGGAGCGATCCACGTCGGCGGATGAACGCCGTTCGTTACGTGCGAGATCGGTACATCCATTCCCTGCGGGAACATCTCTTTCCAAAGCCCACGCGAAACCTCACCGTGTTTCTCGGCAACGCCATTTGCCGACCGAGTCATTCGAATGGCAAACGGCGTCATCCCAAAGGCTTCCGAGTCGTCAGCGGGATCGATCCGGCCGAGAGCGAAGAACTCATCTTCTTCGAGTTTCAACGACGCGATGTATTCCTGACTGAAACAGCCTCGAAGCTGCTCCGGCAGGAAGACGTCGTTGCCCGCCGCGACCGGCGTGTGCGTGGTAAAAACGCACTGCTCACGGATCGCAGCTTGCGCTTCGGCGAAGCTCTTCTCGGGGTGCTCGATCAGGTATTCGTGGACAAGCTCGAGCGTTGAAAAGGCCGCATGCCCTTCGTTGAGGTGAAACACGCTCGGAGAGATGCCGAGCTTGCGGAGCAGCCGCACACCGCCGATGCCGAGCACCTTTTCCTGGACGATGCGCGTTTCCGAATCGCCGCCGTAAAGATGGCCGGTTATCATCCGGTCTATTTCGTGGTTTTCCTCAACGTTGGTATCGAGCAGGTAAAGCGATACGCGTCCGACCTTCGCGAGCCACGCTTGAGCGATGACCTCGCGGCCGCGGATACGAACCGTTACCCTGACACGCTCGCCCGTAGGAGCGATCACGGGTGAGATCGCCAGCCCGTAATCGAAGATGTTCGAGTAGTGCTCTTCCTGCCAGCCGTCATGGCCGATGTCCTGCCGGAAATATCCGTAGCGATAAAGCAGACCGACCGCAACCAGCGGCACGTTCATATCGCTCGCCGATTTCAGATGATCACCGGCTAGGATGCCGAGCCCGCCCGAATAATTCGGCAGCGAATTGTGTACGCCATACTCTGCGCAAAAATACGCAGCCGGATGCTCGGGCGTCGGGCCGTTCTCAAAAGAACGCGCGGGCTCGGCCATGTAGGCGTCGAACTTTGCCGCAAAGTCGTTCAGCCTCGCGACGTATTCGTCGTCGGCAGCCTTCTGCCAGAGCCGAAACTCGCCGACCTCTTCGAGCACCTTCAGCGGATGCTGTTCATACTTGTCCCAGATGGTCGGGGCGATGTCGCGGAAAAGCTCGACGCCCTCCGGATGCCACGACCAATAAAAGTTGCGTGCGACCCGGTCAAGTGCCTCGATCGGCTTTGGAAGCTCTACGCCATACGGGCGGAATGAGCGAAACGTAAGATCCATTCGTTCGGTTGCTGCCTGCATTAATTACAAAGAAAGGATGAGGTTTGAGAGTAATTTAAAGCAGAACTATAAAGCAACCGGCAGGGAGTTTCAACGAACGAAACGCCGGTTCTACGAGATCAACCCGGGCAAAAGACTATTTGAGGTCGGTCTCTGCAAGCCTGCCGACCGGCATAAGGCGATAGTGGACCGCTACGAGAATGCCGAAGACCAGTCCGATGCCGACGAGAATGCCGGTCACGCGCAGATAGTTTGGGAAATTGCCGAGGCCAATCCAGTACCACAAAATGCCCATCGGAATGCCGCCCGCGGCAAAGAATGCGGCAATGCCGGCCATTCCCTTCCAGCTCGCCTTCGTCCGCCATTCGCGGTCGCGAAAGATAAGCCCCTTCCATCGGTCATACTCCCAACCGACCAGATAAAGCCCGGCCAATGCCATCAACAAAGTGATCAGCCACGTTCCGACGAACCCCACCGAGCTCGTCAAGATCGCGATGTTCACGATGATCGGAAAGAACATCAGGGCGCCAAGGTGCGAGGTCCGCGGGATGAGCAAAAGTATCGCCGCAATGAGCTGCGACCATCCGAGAAAGTTGTAGTAAAACCCCGTGTTATAGAGAGCGTTGAAATAAGCACCGACGGGGTTCGAATCCGGGAGCACCGTGAAGGGCTGGTTCATTATCTTCGGAATACTCGGCGGAATGAACGCTAGCCCGAGAAGCACCCGGACAAATGCGGTATAAACTTGCGCCCAGCGACGCTTGATGACCGAACCGTGAATTCCGTCGAGTATCTGTTCAATGCCCATAACAATCCGTTTCCCGGCATATATAACGTCGCCGGGCCGGCAAAAGGTTTCAGGAATCTTGAGGCTCGCCGTGTTTTCGTTTAGAGTTCAAGTTTTGGCACATTGGGTTTCGGGCCGCCTCCGCGGGCCCGCCGAACGAACTTATGAATCTCAATATCATTCCCGTTAAATGGTCGGACGAAGGCGTCCTGATGCTTGATCAGCGGCTGCTCCCGACCGAGGAAAAATGGCTGACGCTCCGCACCTATGATGAAGTCGCGGCCGGCATCAAGGACATGGTCGTCCGCGGCGCACCGGCGATCGGCGTCTCGGCCGCATATGGCATCGCATTAGGGCTGAATCAGTTCGTCGGCACGGACATCGCCGATCTAGAAGAAGAGCTCGACTACATTTCCGATGTGATCGGCCGGACGCGCCCGACCGCCGTGAATCTTTTCTGGGCGATCGACCGGATGAAGCGAACCTTTGCCAACGCCAAAGCCGAAGGCCGAACTGTCTCTGAGATAAAGCAGATAATGATCGCCGACGCCAAGGCGATCCACGACGAGGACATCGAATCGCAGCGGCTGATCGCCAAATTCGGCGGCGAATTGATCGAAGACAACGCTACGGTTCTGACACACTGCAACGCCGGAGCACTCGCGACCGGCGGCGTCTGGGGAACGGCACTCGGAGTCATTCGCGGTGCGGTCGATCAGGGAAAGAAGGTCTCGGTCATTGCCGATGAAACGCGGCCATATCTGCAGGGTGCCCGCCTGACCGCCTGGGAGCTCCTGCAGGACGACATCCCGGTAACGCTCATAACCGACAATATGAGCGGCCATATGATGAAACGCGGCGAGGTGCAGGCGGTCGTCGTCGGCAGCGACCGGATCGCCGCAAACGGCGACGTTGCGAACAAGATCGGCACCTATATGGTCGCCGTGCTTGCCCGCCGCCATGGAATTCCCTTCTACGTCGCTGCCCCGCTTTCGACCGTCGATCTCAACTGCCAGACCGGCGATGATATTCCGATCGAGGAACGCGACCGACGCGAGATCACCCACGTCAAGGACATCCAGCTTGCCCCCGAGGGCATCGGCATCTCGAACTACGCCTTTGACGTCACGCCGAATGACCTCGTCACGGCGATCATCACCGAGAAAGGCGTCGCTCGTGCTCCGTACACAGAAAGCCTAAAAGCCCAGTTCGAGCAATAACTCGAATGCTGAAAAGTGCTTCCTTATTTGAACGCGGATTCAGCGGATGAGGCTGATTATTTGGATACAGAGGATCGAGACGATCAAAGTGGTTAAGCCGTTGTCGCTACGTCTTATACTCCGCCGAACCGTTCGATCCGCCCTATCCGCTAGATCCGCGTTCAAAATATAATGAAAAAAGCCGGGCGATGAACCCGGCTTTTCCCATTCAACTAGCTTCTTTCTAGTACATCGTGAACGAGTATTCGATCGTTCTCGTCACCGCACTCGGAATTCCGTTCCGTTTCGGCGGTTCAAAGCGAATATTGCGTGCCGCTGCGATCGCCTGTTCGGTCAAACCGTTCGGCAGGCCGCGTACCGTCGAGATCGGGCCGATGCTTCCATTGGCAAGGAACGTGACGCGAAGCACGACGGTGCCTTGCGTTCCATTCTTACGGGCCGCTTCCGTATAACCCGGACGGGGCTTCGCAACGATCTTAAGTTGTGTCGTCGGGCCAACCGCTACCGGAGGAGGTGGCCCGCCACTTCCTGAACCCCGGCCGGGGCCGTCGCCGTCACCTATTCCACTACCGCTGCCTGAACCTGTTCCGCTGCCCGTACCCGTTCCACGGCCGCTGCCCTGTCCGGTACCAACTCCGGAACCCTGGCCGCCGCCGGTTCCGGGACCATTAGAGAGGCCGGCATATTTCGAATTCGGATCGCCCCACCGGTCAAATTCCTTCGGAAACTTCCGGTCGCCTTCCGTTTGCGGCTGAGGGGTCTTCAGTTCAAAATTATCGCTTCGGAAAACTTTCGCATCCGGCGGACGCGTCGGGTTTCGCGATTGATCGGCAAGGTCGCCCTGGCTAACCGGTTCCTGCTCTTCGCGGCCACCGCCGCCACCGCCGCCGCCTTTCTCATTGTTTCTTTTCTGCTCCTCGAGCTCATCTACCGGCATCGGTACTGAGTCAAGAAGATATGCCAGCGACTGCGAGTCGCCGATCGAGCCAACGCCGAGTTCCTTGTTGAAAAGCGAATAGCCCCACGAGCTAACAGCAACGGTCAAAACCAGAAAAGTGGCCCCGAGAAGAAGTGCGTTCCGCTGCTTGCCCGGGCTTTCCTGAATGACGGTAATGTAGTAGCCGTCATCGTCGTGGTCATAGGTCGCGGTTGCGCTATGCGTTGCCGTGTAGGCCTTGGGTTCAAAGAACGCCGCAGCCGAGGTCGAAAGCCTTTCCACGTGCGGTTCCTCTACCTCGATCTCCTGAACCTCTTCCTGATATGAGCCAAATTCCTCAACCTCCGCCGCCGGCATGGTCTCGAAAACCTCTTCCGCCGGTTGGTCGGCATTGCCGAGCTCGAGGATATCTTCTTCAACAGCCGCTGCCTCGACCTGAGGCTCGGCCACCGACTCGGGAGCAGGCTCTTCCAAAAATACGGGCGAAGGCGGTGCGGCCTCTTGCCCGATCGGGTTCATTTCATAAGCTT
>ERZ761602.5388-NODE-5388-length-15243-cov-4.418357_pt1 | contig 15243 bp, 16 predicted proteins | sample MGYA00512165_ERZ761602 | MGnify/ENA primary metagenome ERZ761602 (study PRJEB28899, sample SAMN02445085) | bioreactor sludge metagenome | biome: EBPR sludge; isolation source: Thorneside wastewater treatment plant | place: Australia: Brisbane, Thorneside...
GAGCATGCCGACAGTCCAGGTCAAAGGACAGTGGGCGGTGAGACCACGCTTACGCGCAGGTGGGTGATCGATGCCGAGCACCAGGGCATGCTGTGGCCGCGTGCCGCGGCACTAACCGATCCACCGATCCGCCGCCTGTACCGCCCGCGCAGTTCGTGCCGCTGGCGCTGCCAGCACTGGCGGTCGACGGGTGGCGGACGGGCGAGAGCAAGATCGAACTGCACCGTGCCGGCACGCGGTAAGCGTTCGGCGAACCCGTCTTGACGACGGGCGCTGAGGTCAGGCCGACGTGGCCAGCTGCCAGTGATGCGGCAGCAGTTCGGTGATCCGGCTGGCTGGCTGCGTTGGCAGCCGCTCGAGGACGTCACGCATGTAGGCGTAGGGGTCAAGCCCGTTGAGCTTTGCCGAGTGGATCAAGCTCATGACCGCTGCGGCACGTTTGCCCGCGCGCAGTGAGCCGGCGAACAGCCAGTTCTGCCGCCCCAGCGCGATGGGCCGGATGCGGTTCTCCACCCAGTTGTTGTCGATCGGCAGATCTCCGTCGTCCAGGAAGCGCGTCAGCGCCACCCAGCGGTTCAGGCTGTAGTCGATTGCCCGGGCTGTTGCCGAGCCGTCCGGGATCTTCTGTCGCTGCTGCCGCATCCATTGGTGCAACGCATCGGCTACCGGTCGTGACCGTCGTCGTGCGTCGAGCCTGGCGTGGCTGTCGGTGTCGACCACCTCGCGCTCCACGTCATACAGCGCGCTGAAGAACTTCAGCGCCTGCTCGCCGACCTGGCTGCCGTGGTTGACCCACAATTCGTGGAACTTGCGCCGCGCGTGCGCCATGCAGCCTACCTCGGTCACGCCGAGCTCGAAGCAGGCCTTGTAGCCGCTGAAGTCGTCGGTGATGAGCTTGCCCTGCCAGCCCGGCTTGTCCTGCGTTCCCGGCAGACCGAGGAAGCTGCGTACATGCTGTCCACCGCGGCTGTCAGCGAAGTCGAACACGACCGCCTTGATCGGGTTGAACGGCGTCGTGCAGTAGCTCCACAGGTAGGCCCGGTGTGTCTTGCCGTAGCCGGGCTTGAGCACCGCCACCGGCGTCTCGTCGGCATGCAGCACGCGTTGGCGCAGCAGTTCGGCCGCCAGGGCGTCCACCAGTGGCTGCAACTGCACGCCGCACTCGCCGACCCACTGTGCCAGGGTCGAGCGGGCGATCAGATGCCCGGCACGCTCGAAGATCGCTTCCTGGCGGTACAGCGGCAGGTGATCCAGGTACTTGGCCACCAGCACTTGGGCCAGCAGGCCGGTGGTGGGCAGCCCCTTGTCGATGACGTGCGGCGCCACTGGCGCCTGCGTGATCCGTCCTTCACCCTTTTGATGGCAGCACTTGCACACCCACTTGCCGCGGATGTGGCGCTCCACCGTGAACACGCCCGGTTGGTAGTCCAACTTCTCAGCCACGTCCTCGCCGATGCGCTGCATCGGGGTGCCGCAGCCGCAGGTGGTGTTCTCGGGCTCGTGGCGGATCTCCCGGCGCGGCAGGTTCGCTGGCAGCTTCTCGCGCTTCGGTGCTTGCCTCTCACCGGGCGCCTTGCCCGAAGGCTGCATGGCGTCGATCTCGGCGGCCACCGCCGCCAGGTCGCTGTCCAGCGTCTCTTCCAACAGGCTCTTCTGTTCGGCGCTATAGGACTCGGACTTCGCAGCGAACTTCAGTCGCTTGAGGACGGCGTTCTCGTGCGTGAGCTTGTCGATGACCGCCTGCTTGAACGCGACCTCGGCTCGCGAGGCACGCAGTGCCTGGCGCAGTTGTTCCGGATCCAGCGTATCGAGGTCTTCGGCGATCACGGACTGTGATCATGCCGAACCTCTCGCGTCGAGGCCATCGGCACATGCCGCAATGGACGAGCTATAGCAACGTGATCACGCCGGCTTCTCCGATGCGTTGCCAGGGTAGGCCCAGCACCAGCGCATCGAACTGTGGGCGGCTCAGCGTCAGCGTGCCACCGACATCCTTGGGCCAGGCGAACTTGCCGCTGTTGAGCCGCCGCGCCGCCAGCCATACACCGATGCCGTCATGCACGAGCACCTTCATGCGGTTGGCGCGCCGGTTGGCGAACAGGTAGGCGTGGTGCGGCCGAGCTGCGCCGAAGACCGTGACCACCCGGGCCAGCACCGCCTCGGTGCCCGAGCGCATGTCCAGCGGCTCCACGGCCATCCACACCGCATCAACTTTGATCATGGGCGCGGATCATCGAAGCAGCTCTCGTGTCCAGGCTGCGAAGTCCGCTGCGGCCGCCACCGGCCATGTCACCTTCATCACCACCGCGCCGCGACGCACTTCAACCTCAATGCCGCAGCAAGCTCGGGCCTGCACCGCGGGTTGCGGCGCGATCGTGACCGCCAAGAACTCGCGCGGCTTGGCCGCAGTCGCTTGCTCACCCTCTCGCGCCAGCTGCCGCCAACGGTGCACGACGTTGGCATTGATGCCGCGCGACATCGCCACCTTGGCCACCGACGCGCCCGGCGCGTCGCACTCCGCCATCACCTCAGCCTTCAGCTCTTCGCTGTACTGTCGCCGTCCCGCAACCCTGTCGCTTGGCATCGTGTCCACGTAGAAGTTAAGTGGGCACGATCCTTCAGGGACGACCTCCCTCATTCAAGATGGGTTCGCCGGACGCTTACGGCACGCGGGCGCGATAGTCGAGATCGTCTTGCCGGCATCGGCGGCGCGATGGTGTGCGGCATGGCTGAGCGACAGGCAGCGGCTATCCACTTCGACGCGGCGCGGCTATGCACCGTAGCGATGGACATACGCGCCTGTGCGGGCACCACCCTGGCGCGCGTGCGAGCAGTCTTCGGCTCGACCTGCCCGCGCCCCGCCATTCTCTTCGCCAACAAGCGCTCGACGCGCCGGAGGTGTCTCTGTGCGATGGCCTTGGCATCTGGTTGGCAGCCAGCAGACATCACCACGGACGCTTCACTTTGCCCGGCGGTGGCTGTGGTGCGCTGTCGTGCAGTAAGTGGCGCAGCTTGCACGAACGCGCACTCGGCAGATCTCTCTGCGTTCGGGCGGTCCCGGCCGTTAGGCGGCTGGATGCACCGCACGACCACCATCTCTTCCACCGGCTCCTCGCAGGGGTTGGCTTTCCCAACAGCGGGCTGCTTGAGGCGGCAAGCGCGGTTGCCGAAGCGGGATGGTGGTTCGGCCGACAGCGTGTGCTCCCGTGTGATCAATTGCAAGGAGAACGCAATGGCCCAAAGGAAGCCGGTCGTCATCGACGGCCTCGTCACCGAGGTGCGCGAGAAGTCCACGCTCGCCGACGTGGTCCCGCAGGAGGTCACATCGGTGCTGACCTCGAACGGCCAACTCGTGCCGCGCGATCAGTTCCGCCGTGTTCCAGTGCCGGACGGGTTCGAAACCAACCTGTCGCCGATCAACAAAGGTGCGGCGATGACAACTCGCTGAGCGCGAGCAGGTCACCAATCACATGCACGCGCGAGGGAGTGCCAATGATCAACTTGGCGATGCTGCTGCCTGACGAGTTGCTGCTGCTGTTGCTGGTGTCGGCTGGCCTGTGCCTGATCCTGGGTCTTCGGGCCCTCGCGATCAGCTTGGCGACGGTCGCGATTGCAGCCCCATTCATCGGCGGGATCGCAGGGGCGTTGCTGGATCAGTTGCCCTGGTACCTCGTGCTCGCCGCGCTGGCGTTCGCGGTGCTCTCGATGCTGCGCGCCGGCTCGAACTTCTTGCTCGGCCGGGCCGCTACTGACCACGTTGTCGGTGACTTGGCTGCGGACGTGGTGCGCTTCTTCCTGAAGCTGCCTTTCCGCCTCGTTGGCGGTGCGCTGCGCCTTCTCTGGCGGCTCGCGCGACCCGATGGCCCGCGCTGAGTCGACGGCTTGATCCAACACCTACCAGGAGGACCAGAAAGATGAAGACGATCTCTCGCCGGACGCTCGGGCGCGTGCTTCTTGCAGCCTTGACCATCTCCGCGCTGCCGGCGGATGCGCGAGGTCTGGCCGGGGCAGCGAACGCGGCGCTGCAACGCAAGGCCGCGCAACAAGCTGCGCAGAAGGCGGCGGTCGATGGCAAGCCGAAGGACGTGATCATCCGGCGCTCTCAGCATCCCGCTGCCGCGGATCACATCGAGCACGCGCAGCGGCACGGCCAGCCGACCGTGCTGCACGTCGATCGCACCGGTGCGGAAGCGCGGCGGCGCGCCTCGATCGGAACGGTGCACCGGGAGACGCGGCCGGCCAAGGGCTACGACCGCGACGAGTACCCGCCTGCGTTCACGCGAGAGGGAGGCTCGAACTCGAACGTGAGATTCATCCCGGCCGGCGACAACCGGGGCGCCGGCTCGAGCATGCGGCAGCAGACCCGAGACGTGAAGGACGGCCAGAAGATCCGCGTCCTCATCGCGGACTGACCGATGGCAGCACACGCGGTCGCAACTCTCAGGAGGGTACGCTGATGGCACGCGCCGAGACCTTGGATGACCTGGCGGCGTTCGCTCGCGAAGGTCACTTCGGCGCAGGCCGTATGCCTCGCGTTGCAGCTTTCCGCGGGCCGCGCACGGTGGCCATGAGGCAGGAGCTGACGCTCTCCTGGCGCGTCGAGCGAGCCGGTCGCGTCGAGCTGTCGATGCTGGGCGCCGCGGAAGGCCAGCGCGTCGTGCCGCACACCGGCCGGTGGTCAGTGCGGCCGGCGATGCCGGGGCGCGTCCTGGTCGAGTTGCGGTGCTGGTCGGTCGAGGACGATGGAACCGGCGCGCCCAGTTTCGTGGAGACGCTGGACATCGAGGTCACGGCGCTACCTGTTCGCTTGCGTCTGGCACAGCGCGACCTGGTCGGGCGAGCCGGTGCGCCGGCGCGCCTGGACTGGAGCGCAGACGGTGCGGCGTACGTCTTTCTGCAGCGGCCCCTTCACGACGATGTGCTCGACGTTCCGGCTCGGGGGTCGGTCGAAGTCGTGCTCGATGCCATCGAAGACTTCGTCCAGGTAACGGCCGTGGGTTTCGACGGCGCTGCCCGAGTCACCGAGACCTGCCGGCTACGTCCCATCAACCTCGCGGCCGATGGTTCCCTGCACGAGCTGAATTCCCTGATCAACCCCCTTGAGGAGATGAAAGCATGGAACGTCTGATCGACTGGTGGATGCGTTTCTGCTGCCTCGTTGCAGGAGCCGATTACGAGCTTTTGCGCGACGCCAGTCGCATCGACCGCATGACCGTGGCCGGCAACGCGGTGCAACTGCTGCTCGTCGGCACGCTCGCGGTGCTGGCATGGTCCGTATTCTTCGGGTCGTTCTTGCCGGTGCACAAGGCGGTGCCCGTCGGACTCCTGATCGGCTCGATCGTCTTCATGCTCGACCGGGCGATGTGCGTCTCGGACTGGAGCCTCACCGGCGTGCTCCGAAGCGGCCTGCCAAGCGTGGGCACCTGCCTCAAGGTGGCCGGCCGCGTCGGCGTCGCCCTGATGCTCGCGATCGCTACGGCGGCTGGCGTCGTCCTGGCGCTGTGTGCCGGTGCCATCGACCAGCACATGCGCATCGAGCGGCAGACGCGCAACCAACCCGTCATCGACGAGTTCACGGCCCTGAAGCAGGAGGTGAGGGACCGCCTGACCGGGCCATTGGCGGCTGAGCTGGAGGTGTTGAAGGCAGAGCGCACCCGGCTGCAGCGGAGCATCGAGGACCGGGAAGCCACGCTCACGGAGGCTCGGCAACGGGCCGCCGAGGCTCGCGTGGAGGCCGGCCGCGAGCGCGACGGCGGACTCAAGGGCTACGTCCGTGGCGCCGGCCCTCGCTATCGCGATGCGCTTCGACTCGAGCGCGAGGCGCAGGTGGCGGCCGAGCAGTCGACGCAGGACACGACGCGGCTTCAGCGGCGCTTCGACGAGCTGGGCGCGGTCATCACGGCGAAGGGCACCGAACTGCGCGCCGCGATGGCGTCTGCCGCTGCGGAGGAGGCGCGCATCGACCTGCGCATGCAGCAAGACTCGCGCTGGAGCCCGGAGCGGAACGACCCGCTGAGCCGCGCGATGGCGCTCGAGGCGATGCAGCGTGACCCGGCGATGGGTCGGATGGTCGAGAAGTTCGAGCTGCAAGCCAAGGTCACGCTCATCACTCTGGAGCTTGCCTTCCTGCTCATCAAGCTGATGTCTCCCGCCTCGGTGTACGTGGTACGCCTGATCCGGCGCACCAAGGAAGAGGCAGCGCGCGAGGCGCATGAACACCAGGAGTTCCTGCGAAGCCTGCGCCGGCAAGCTGCCAGCGCCGGCAGCCCGGTGCCGCGCATGCGGTTGCTGGGCATGGCGCAGCCGGCGGCTGGTGCGAGCAACTGACCTTCCAAGGAGAATCCATGTTCGCATCGACGATCGACACGCTGTTGCGGCAGGACGTGGACGGGCTGCAAGACTGGCTCGACTCGTTCTACACGTCGCCCTCCCGGCGGGCACGGCGTGCCTGGGTCGGCCGGACAGGCGAGTACGTCGTCATCGAGGCGCTCCCGTTGCCGGATGGGTACGCGCCTGACGAGATCGATGCGCTGCTGCTTGTCGACAACTACCCGTCGCTGCCGCCGATCGGCATCTACCTGCTGAACCACGGCAACGAGCATCTCGTCGCGCAGTTGCGCCGGAAGTTCAGCGCTTTCCAGGACCGCGCGTTCCACGACGCGCCGTCGATCGAGGGCTACACGTGGATCTGCTACGCGTACGCCAACAACTCCTGGCGCTACCGCGCTTCCGCACCACACAAGGGCGACAACCTGCGGAAGTTCATCGCCAGCTTCTTTGCGGAGGCCCACCAATGAGCACGTTCAAGCATCGCCAGCTTTCGGTCTCGCTTCGCGTGGACGGAGAGCTGTGGCAGCGCTTGCGCGACTTCCACCTCAAACAAGGCAAGCGCGACGAGGCCCTGAGCTACGTGTGGGCGCGATGCGAGCGTGTGCCTGGCGGGCACGTGGTTCTCGTACCTGCCGACGCGCCGTTCTTCCCGCTGGATGGCGATTGCTACGAGCGGCAGAGCGGCGGCAACGTGCGCCTTCACCCGGAGGTGCTGAACGGGATGCTCGTGGAGTTCGCGCGTTCGGACTTCAATTGCCTGGTCAACGTCCATGACCACTGGTTCGCCGATCACGCCGAGTTTTCGGGTGTCGATGACGCGGACGACCTGTCCTTTGATCACTACCTGCGCGAGCGGTTCGAGCCCATGCTCGTGCGCCACCCGGAGCTCGGATACCCCCGCGCGATCTTCAACCTCAGTGTGGTGCTGGGCAGGCAATCGTGTTCGGCCCGGCTCACGGACGTTCGTGCAGCGAAGCCGTTCACGCAGGCCCGGCAGATCGCCCTGCTCGGCGAATGCTGGTCCCTGGCGCCGTTGAACGGGTCCATCGGGCCAGCGCGGGGCAACGCCGATTGGCTCGCCCGGCATGAGGGGTTCCTCCATGCCCGGGCCCAAGATGCTCTGCGACGCCTCCACATCGCCGTTGTCGGCTGCGGGGGCCTGGGCTCGATCCTCGCCGAGTCGCTCGGTCGCTGCGGGGTCGGCGCCCTCACACTGATCGATGGGGACAGGCTCGAGCCGAGCAACCTGAACCGCTGGCAAGGGGCGCGGCCTGGGGATGTGGGCCGGCCCAAGGCCGCCTTGCTGGCGGAGCGGATGCGCGACATGCTGCCGACGTGTCGCGTCCAGTGTGTCGCCCGGCCGATCGAGCATGCGCGCAGTCTCGCTGCGATGAGCGCGGCAGACATCGTTGTCGCGGGACTCGACAACGACGAGGCGCGCTACTTCCTCAACCACCTTGCGCTTCAGCAGATGCAGCCGTACCTCGACCTGGGTGTCGCGATCACAATTGCGCCCGAAGTCGACTTCTCGGGACGCTACTTTGCGGTCGTCCCGGGCGTGACCGGCTGCGTCGAGTGCAAGTCTTTCCGGCTGATCGATCGAGAGGCGGTCGTGCGCCACTTCAGCCATCCGGCGACCACGGCAGCGCGCAGGGCGGCGGGCTATGTCATCGATCGACCGAATGTCTCTGCGCCAAGCGCCTACGCCCTCAACCAGCGAACGGCTGCGCTCGGCGTCCAGGAGTTGCTGAACTTCGTCACCGGATGGCGTCCCACCGCTACCGTAGTCCAAGAGCAGTGGCGTGCCGGCGGCCTTCGACGTGCGGACCGCGACAACTACGCCGAGGCTCCCGATCCGGATTGCCCCGTCTGTTCACTCCGGATCGGGCGAGGTTGGTCGCTGCCGATGCCGACCGCGCCTCGAGGAAACGTTCACGCTCCGGCGGCTGCTTCGAACGCTCAACCCGAGGCTGTGGCCGCAGCCTGACGCGTGCCACTCGATACAAGCCTTCGCGATGAAGGGCGCCGCCCGGCGCTACGCCTCGTTCGCCCATTGCCCACCCCGGCCTGGGCGACTCACGTCGTCGATCGCCATCGGCTTCGCAGCCGCCTGCTCGGGGTGGACATCGCGTACCGACCCTCGGCGATCACCACATTCCTGGATGGTCTCTTGGTCGATGAGGGCATTGACGTCGTGCATGCAGTGGAGCGGCCGGGTGCCGTACCCAAGAACTACGAGTTGAGCGTCGAAGTTGTGCAGCGCCTGCCGGCTCGACCGGACGAGTTGCGGGCATCGCTCGCACAGGCGCTCTCAGCTGCGTTGCCTGGCTTGGCGTTCGGTCCTGAACGCGGGTTGCCCATGCTTGGTCACGGCTTGCCCCTGCGCGCGATCGTGGTGCCGGCGCCGCTCGCCATCTCGCGGCCCCGTCGCGGAGGCGTTTGGGAGTCCGTGGACGTGCCGGTGGCGGTGCCCGCGACGTTGCCGGGCTGGCCTTTGACCTGTCCGATCGAAGAACCGCTTGCGTTCCGGGTTGTTGCGCGCGTCCGCTTGCGGGCCTGCGCACTTCCGGAGGAACGCCGCAGGGCCTACTTCACCCTCCTGAACGAGCTGCGCCAGGGGCAGCTTAAGCTGCGGCACCCGGACGCGCCCGATGATCACTTAGCGCACGAGCCCGAGCTGGTCGAACCGACAACTCGGCTGCTGAAGCAGTGGATGATTCGACCGCAGGGCGTCACGCTCGACCTGGTGCTCTCCAGCGATGACGAGTTGTCGAACTTTGCGATCCAGCGGATCGCGCGCGACGTGCTCGGCCCCAACCTGCCTTTCGTCGCACTTCCCTGCGACACCCTTCCCGAGGCTGTCGGCGGGCCTTGCCCGGTCCCATTGTCGTTGAGCCAAGGGCTGCCCGGCATGTTCCCGCCGCCGCGGCTTCTCGCCGCTTCCGGCGTTCCGGCGATCCAGGTTCTTCGCAGCTTGCTGCCGAGTGGTCCGGGAGCCCAGGTCGGGCGTGTCGCCCACGACCAGCCGGTGATCGTTCCCGACGCGTCGCGCTCCGCACACATGGCGGTCATTGGCGCGAGCGGCTCCGGCAAGAGCAACTTCCTGCTTCGCTTGATGCAATGCGACATTGAAGCAGGGCATGGCGTGGGTCTCATCGATCCTCACGGTGATCTCTTCGAGCGCGTCCTTCGTCTAGTCCCGGAACGCCGAGCCGCCGATGTCGTGGTCGTTGATGTGGAGGATGCGGCCTTCAGCGTCGCGATCAATCCGATGGAAGGCGCTCTCGGCAGGGTTCCGCTGCAGCACTACATCGCCAGCCAGATCGGCGACATCATCGAGAGTCTGTTCGAGAACTCGGTGTCGACCGGGCCGCTCACCCGCAACCATGTCCGGCACGCGCTGTTGCTGGCGATGCAGCATCCGGAAGGCGGAACGCTGCGCGACGCGGCCCGGGCCTTCGAGGATCAGGAGTTCAGGACGTGGCTGTTGAGCAAGGCGACGGCCGAGGTCAAGGGCTACTTCCAAACGTTCCAGAAAACCGATGGCGAGCACGGGTTCAAGAACTGGTTGCCCTACATGCTGGCCCGCCTGCAGCCATTCGCGACCAACCCCCCGATGCTGCGCATGCTGTCAAGACCCAGCACGGTGGACCTGCGAAAGCTCATGGACGAAGGCCGCATCGTGCTCTTCAAACTGTCGAAGTCGGTGCTGCAGGATGTCGAGTGCAGGCTGCTTGGGACGGTGCTGCTGAAGGCGTTCCACTCGGCTGCACTTTCGCGCGCGCAGCGGCCGGCTGCAGAGCGGCGCCCATTTCATCTTGTCATCGACGAGTTCCATACCTTCGCCACGGATGCGGCGCCAAGCCTGTTCAGCGAGGCTCGCAAGTACGGCCTGGGCCTGACCGTTGCGACGCAGACGTGGAGCAGCCTTCGAGGTGGCGGCGAGCGGGGGGAGTTGCCGAACGCGGTCCTTGCGAACACCGCGACGAAGGTGCTGTTCCGACTATCCGCGAAGGACGCGGTGCTGCTCGAGGAGTATTCGATGCCGCAGTTCAGCGCTGCGGCGCTGGTACGGACGCCGAACTACCAGGCCATCGTGTGCCAATCGGGAGCGGACGTCGAGCCCTGTCTGGTTCGTGTCTCGCAACCCGAGGCCGCGTTGCATTCGGCCGATCCCGACGCGCTGCGCGCCCTGTCTGGTGCGGCGCATGGTTCGACCCTGGCGATGGCGAACGAGTACATCGCTCGAAGGCATGGAGTCCCGTTGGAGGCGCTCGCAGCGGACGGCTTGTGGGGTGGGCTGTCGTAGTCCGATTCGCGCGTCGGGTGGCGCGGCTTGGCAGCGCCACCTTGTCGATCAGTTCCAACCAGATCGCCGCGAGTCGCAGGCGTGGAGTGGGCTTGCCGTGTCGACCCACGCTACCACGTCGTTCTCGCCGTCAAGGTCTGCGCGCTCGCAGGGCGACCGCTTGCGGCCTGAGGCCGTCTTCGAACCCTGACGGCTGCGCTGCGCCGTGGTGCTCCGGTCTCGGGCAATGCCGCCCGACACAGACCGGAGTTCGCCATGTCGCTGTCTTCCACTTCTTCCGTTGTCGCAGTCGATGCGCTGCTGGTGCGCGATGTCGATGGTCAGTACCGTCCGGCGCGTGCCGATGAGGTGCTGTTGCAGGCGCGGCGCCTGCTAGCCGATCGCGTACGACGCGGTGCCACGATGTCATCGCCTGAGGCGGTGAAGGACCATCTGCGCCTGGAGCTGGGTGTGCTGGAGCACGAGGTGTTTTGCGTGCTGTTCCTGGATGCGCAGCATCGCATCATTGCGCTGAAGCAGCTGTTCCGCGGCACGGTGTCGCAGACATCGGTTTATCCGCGCGAGGTGGTGAAGGAAGCGCTGGCGGTGAATGCGGCGGCAGTGATCCTCGCGCACAACCATCCGTCGGGCTCCGTAGAACCGAGCCGCGCCGACGAGTTCCTGACGCAGACATTAAAGACCGCGTTGGCGCTGGTCGACGTGCGGGTGCTCGATCACCTGGTGGTCGCCGGTGCGGACGTCTGCAGCTTTGCCGAGCGCGGACTTGTGTAGCTCTGCGAAGGCGCCGCGTCGCGGCGCCTCCTGCGACTCATGCCAGGCCGATGCGCCGGATTTCGAGCGTGAAGGGGCCGGCCTGGCGCTCGGCGATCATGATGCCGACCTGGCGGATGCGGGCAGGGTCGAGTGCTGGCGCTCCAGGGACTTCACGGCCGCGGAAGGTGGGGCGGAAGGTCGCCAGCCGGATGCGCAGCGTCTGCCAATCGGGTTCGGGGGTAAAGCTGGCCTGGTAGTTGACGCTGTCGAAGGCGTCGTCGGTCAGCAGGTTCAGCTTGAATCGCTTGTCCGTGGCGCGGGCTTCAATGAAGCAGGTATGCACGCCAGGCTTGCCGCGGTTGTCAGGCGTGGAACGGATCGAGGCGAAGCCGCCGTTGCGTTCGAGTGAGACCGTGCCTTCGAAGATGGCGTGGCCTGCCGGGTCGAACCTGAGCCGGCTGCTCGAGATGCCGCCCATCACTCGGTCGTCGATGGCATTCCAACCGGCGACCGCGGCGGGGTCACTGAAGTCGAACAGCAGCCATGTCATGTCGGTGTGGCTCACAGCGCGATTCTGAAGCCCTCCGGTGGCGTCGGCGTGGGTGGCAAGATGCGCTGGCAGAAGGGAGGCGGGGATGAACCTTGGTGAACTGCAGGCCGAGTTGCGGCACTTCGCGGCGGAGCGCGATTGGCAACCATTTCACACGCCCAAGAACCTCTCGACGGCCCTCATGGTCGAGGCGGCCGAGTTGGCGGAGATCTTTCAGTGGCAAACGCCCGAGGAGTCGCGGCTGGCGCACCAGGATGCGGGCGCCAAGCAATGCATTGGCGAGGAGGTCGCCGATGTCTTGCTCTATCTCTTGCAGGTGGCGGACCACTGCCAGATCGATGTTGCCCAGGTGGTTCGGGACAAGCTGGCAAAGAACGCCATCAAGTACCCGCCGAAGCATGCGATCGCGCGGGTGTCACCCACGCGCGCGTCGGTGCCTGGCACGCATGTTCTGCTCGACTACGAGAACGTTCAGCCGAGCGAGGCAGAGCTTCGGGCACTGGTCCCGGACGTGGGCCAGGTCTGGGTGTTCCACGGGCCCCATCAGCGTGACGTCGAGAAGCGCTTCGCCTCGTTCGGGACGGGTGCCACGGCGGTGCCGATAAGCAAGACGGGCAAGAACGCGCTGGACTTCCATCTGTCGTTCTACATGGGTTACATCGCGTCGCGGAATCCCGAGTCGCCGATGGTCGTCGTGGCCAACGACAAGGGCTACGAGCCCATGCTGGAGCATGCGAAGGCGATGGGGTTCCTGGTGCGTCGGCAGGCGCATGGCGCGGTGAAGGCGTCCGCCAAGAAGGCCGCCGCAAAGAAGGTGGCCGCCAAGAAGGCGCCAGCGAAGAAGGTCGCTGCAAAGAATGCCCCGGCGAAGAAGGCTGCAGCCAAGCACGCCGCCGCCAAGAAGCCAGTTCCAAAGGCGGCAGCGCCTTCGCCTGCGGCGAAGAAAGTGCCGCCGCCGAAAGCCGTGCCTGCCAAGAAGGCGGTGCCCGCCAAGCACGTCGGGCCTAAGCTTGGTCTGGCTGCGCCAAGCAAGGTGGCTGTCCCAATCTCATTGGTAACTGGCGGCAGCGATTCCGTCGTCGTGCCACCGTCGCCGAGTCGGACGGTGGCGGTCTCGGACAGCGACATCAAGCGGATCACCGAGAACCTGCGCAAGGTCGGCGTCAATCGGCCGATGAAGGCGGCCGCGTTGCGACGCTTGCTGAAGTCACTGCTTTCCGCCGAGACGGGCGATGCATCGATCGAGGTCGCCCTCGGCAAGCTGGTTGCCGCGGGCACGGTGGTGGTCACGACCGGGAGTGAGGTCAAGTACCCGCTGTTCGATCCCGCTGCGGGCGTCGGAGCCGGCACGCCGTAGTCCGCGGGTAGGCCTTTCGCCGGGAGGTCCAGACCTACATGAGCTCGAACGGCGACAGGACGCCGGCGAGATGCTCTGGGTGGGCATCGTCCACCACGAGCCAGAGCATCGGACCGCTTTGTACCTGAGCTCGCTGCAGCACCGTGTCGATCGACATGTTCGCTCGCAGTAGGTCGTCGTTGCCGACCGCCACCATTTCCATGCCGGCGGCCTTTGCGGTCTCGATGGTCTGACCCAGGCGGGCCTTCTTTGTCTCACCGTTCACGCCCAGGAACTTCGCCAGGCCGAGTTCGGAGACAAGCCACCACGACCCTTCGAGCCGCACCGGCAGAAAGGAGAACGAGTGCATGAGCATGAGTTGGCGGGCATGGGCGACCGGTTGCCACTTCTCAACGGTCATGGGCGAGGTGACCATCACGTTGCCCACCGTTCGTTCGACATCAGCCATCAGTGCTTCCTCCAATCCGATGCACAGCTCGATGGCTGCTTCGGTCGCGTGGCGCGCGTAGGCGCCGATGTGCATTGCATCGTTGCGGGCTGTCTGGACGGTCTTGTACAGCGCGTCGAAGGACTTGAACCTCGACGGGTGGCTCGTCGCCAGATCCGCCAAGACGTGGGACTTCAGCGCACGGTCTGCGATGCGACGCTTGTACCTCTCCAGGGTCGCCTGCTCGCCCCACAGGCGAAGACCGAGAGACTCAAGTGCAAAGCAGATGGCTCCGAATCCTTCTGCATCGGCCAGGGCGGCATAGCGTGCTTCGCGGAAGCGGTCTCGATGGTGGAGGCACTCCTCGGGCAGGAGTTCTCTGAACTCTGGATCCTGGCGGGGTGGACGACAGCGAGACATGCAGTGGCCTGGGAAGGGGGTAGGCTCCGATGGTAGTTCGCGCCAGCGCGGTGACCGACCATCCCGCAACCTGGCAAGCTGCCACCTATCGATCGGGCATGGTCAGCCTTCCCTTGACGGCAGGAGCACGGGCAACGTCGAGTACTACCCGATCGCCCGATCAATGATCTTCCCGACCTGAACCAGCGTCAGGCCCAACACCGCTGTCAGTACGCACGCGAAGTAGCCGAGGAAGCTCTCCGGCACCCACCAGGTCGGCAGCGAGGGGTAAAGCATGGCGAGTGAGGTGTCGGGCGGCACGGAGACGGCCATCGCGCGGATGGCGGAAGTGGTGTTGATGGCGACACGGCCACAAAGGCCGACCAGCAAGATCATCGCGCTCACCTTGACCAGCGCCCGACCGAGCGCGCTCAGGCGACCAGGCCGGGCAATGAAGAACTCGATCAACATCTCGTACATGGTGGACTCCTGTGTGCTTGCGGCCCCGGACGAACTGCCGGGGCCAAGGTTGCATTGATGACTTGTGTTGTCCCGACTCAGGCCGCGCGCTGCCGTATGGCCATGTCGCGGTCCGCGCCGCAGCCGACCTCCGAGCAGATCGGGCAACTCGCTTGGCGAACCTTCGAAATCTGGCGTGCCATGGTTCCGGCCCGCGGCTTGAGGAAACTGCGCTGTTCGTAGACATCGGGCGCCTGCCTGAACAATCCGGTCACGAACCCGAGCAGGATCTGCGTGCCGCGGCCGACGACCTCCATGTTGAAGGCCAGCATCGACGGTTGCGGATCGTCGATGCCTCGAAGGTAGCTGCCCTCGCGGATACGCTCGACTTTCGGCACGGACTCGGCCGCAAGCCGTTCGGAGCTGATGTGCCCGCTGCACCATAGGCACGGCGTTCCCGGGCGGACGAGATTGATCCGACCGATCTCATTCGCCACTGCACCGGCGTCTCCGATGGAGAACTGCACGCCGAGGTCCAGTAGTGGGATCAGGTACTGCTGGGCCAACTGATTCAGGTAGGCACGAGACGTGGTGTTGTCGGTGCAGTGTGCGCGCCGACCGAACTTTGACCACCCGTGCCGACTGAACATTGACCAGGG
>ERZ761602.5390-NODE-5390-length-15241-cov-10.073291_pt1 | contig 15241 bp, 13 predicted proteins | sample MGYA00512165_ERZ761602 | MGnify/ENA primary metagenome ERZ761602 (study PRJEB28899, sample SAMN02445085) | bioreactor sludge metagenome | biome: EBPR sludge; isolation source: Thorneside wastewater treatment plant | place: Australia: Brisbane, Thorneside...
TGGTCATCGGGGCGACGAGCGTCCCGACGTTGGTCACCATCGCCAGCTTCTGCTGAGCCCAAAGCTCGTGGATGCCGTTGTTGATGCCGCCGGTAACGGGCCCGAGAGCCGGGTGAAGCCCGTAGGTCAAACCGCCGATCCGCGGAACGCTGATCGGAAGCAGGCTGCCTTGCGCGATTGCGAGGCCTTGCGCTTGGCGGGTCGCGGCGTAAGCGGCGTAGTTGCTTACCGAGGCGTCGTTATGTGCCGGGATGACCATATTGTTGCCATCGTTTCCGCCGGACATATAGAGCAGGACGATCGCTTTGTAATTGTCGCCGCCGTGTGCTGGCTGCTCCTTTTCTTCCATCTTTTGGGCAAGCACGCTCATCATGCCCATATGGTGCATCTGGGTCGCGAGGGCCGTCATGCTAAGTGCGCATGTGGACTTTTTCAAAAATTCGCGTCGTGATTCTTTCATCGTTCTTACCTCTGTACCTGGAATTGCGACGAGGTCGCGACCAAATAGATTGCTGCCTGTACGCGTGCCCGCGGATTCGACGAAGCGACGGCGGTCACGGCCGGAAGTATCGTTGCCCGCATCTGCGGCGACATCGTGTAATGGAGCAGACGCTTGTTCAGCTCATCGAGCAGCAGGTTGCCGGTCGGATCAGCGGTCGAGTATGCGTCCATCTCCGTAAGGTCAAGCGAGGTGCCGAGCGGGGTGTTTTCTGAACCGCCATTAATGCGGTTATAGACCATCGTATTGGCGAAATTGAGCCGCCCGATCGCGGTGCCCGTGGTCATTATCCCGAACTCGGGGCCGATCAAAGCCGTTCCCGGAATAGTGTAGTCCGGCGGGAAGTAGTTGAACACCGTCGGCGAATAGAAGACGTTCTGGCCGAGGGGGTTCGTCAGGCCGTTGATGACGCCGTCCGACTGTTGGGTCAGGTTGGCCGACTTCGCGTCGAACGCCTTCAGCACATTGGTCACAAGCTGAACCGGCTCGCGGAGCTTGCCGAAATTCGGGTCGGTCTTGACGTCGCCGCGTGCTTCGGGGTCGAGAAGGATCGCCTTGACGACAGCTTTCAGGTCGCCGCGGACGCCGAATCCATTGTTGTTGAAAACGGCGGCAACGCGTCCGACATAGGCCGGTGTCGGGTCGCTCGTGACCATATGCTGGATCAGGAGTTTGCTGACGAACGGGCCAACGTTCGGGTGATAGAAGATGTTGTCGAGTGCGAGTTCGAGCTCGGTGTTTCCGTTGAGCCCGGCCGGAATGTTCTGGTTAACGGCATTCGGATATGCAAGCAGCGTCTTTGCCGTCACGTCGTGGTTCGTCTGGTTAAGGATCATCGGATCCTTGTAGTTGACGATGCTCGGAGCCGAATTCGGGCAGCCGACGTTGCAGAACGTCCAGCCCGTCATCACCTTAGTGAAATTATCGACGGTCGATTGGTCATAGGTCGGGATCGGCTGATTATTGCCATCAAGCATCAGCGTCCCGTCCTGATTGAGCATAAAGAGGCCGACCGAGAAAAGCTGCAGGATCTCACGCGAGTAATTCTCGTTCGGGTTGTTCTTCGTGCTGCGGACCATGTCAAGATAGTTGCCCATGGCCGGGTTGAGCGTCATATCGCGCATCAGGTCGCGATAGTTGCCAAATGCGTGCTGGCTCAAGATCTTATGGTAAGCGATCATCCAGCTTGATTGCTGAGTATCGACGCCGGAAACCACCCAGAACTGCCCGAGAGCCCAAGCAACACGGTGCCGAAGCTGCGGCTCGCCGTAGAGAGCTTCCTTAAAGAACCAATTCTGAAGCGGATACTGCGTATAGTGGTCGCGGTTACAGATCCGGCGTTCAGCGGTTCCATCAGCAAACATACCGCAGCCGAGGGTGGAGTTGTTGTTGTCAATATGCTTCAACGGAATGTTCGGATACGGATTCGTTAACGACGGATACGGAGCCTCGAACTGCTCTGCAAGATAGGTCCGCAGGCCGATACGTCGAATGCGGTCGTCGAGTGAACGATTCGCACCAAAGGTCGCCTGCTGGAGGAAACGCATCCGGTCGCCGGACCAGCGATAGCCGACGTATTCTGAGGTCGGCGGTTCAGCACCGGTCATGAACGATGCCGCCTGCGAAAGCGGCGTCGGCTGCGAGCCCGGATCGTCCTTTATCTCACCGCCGGTCTTTCCGAGCCCCAAACGAACGCGGTTGCTCGAAAGCCCACGCCACGTCAGCCGGACAAGCACATCGCCATTGGCGGCGGGCTGCTCCCAAAATCCGAGTTCATCGCGGAGATAGATCGTTACCCGATACACTCCCTTTTGATATTCAGAAGGCTGAAGATCGACGACCGGAACGCGGTACTGCCGCTTCTGCGAGTCCTCGAGATAAACGCGAAAGGCATTAGCCCCCTCGCCTTCCATCAGATCGATGTTGGTGACGTAGAGATTTACCTTGGCGTTCAGCGGGAATGCGGCGTCGGCAAATGGCTGACGTTTTGAGCCTCGGGACTCCTCGGCAGGTTCGGCAAGCGCTCGTGTCGAGCCTTCCTGGCTTAGCAGGACCGGAACCGGCGAATTTGGGTTCGGGTCAACCTGACTGAAAATATTGATCGACGCTAACAGGCCGATGATCACGGCTGTTGCAATGGATACAGAGCGACTGCGCCCGGCTTCGGGACGTTTCATACTGCGACCTCCTCTCTTGCGAAAGAAATCCTTGTTTTTCTTAAAAAGAACCCTTGGGCTGAACTGGCTGACTGATCTGCAGAGAAATGTTGGGGTATCGAAATATTACACTCTCTCTTAGAAAGAAACAACGAATATTTACGGTCTCCGCAAAATTCTTTTCCTGGTTCGCCGGTCGGACGAGTGTTAGACGCCGGAGGAGGCAATTTGGACGAAGATTTGCGGTTTGTTTTTTTCGGTTTCGGGACTACCATTCAATGCGTGAAAGAGAAGTCCTTTTATCTGAAAACCCCGGCGGGCCTGCACTTTGAGCGTGCCGTTTGCGGGCATGGTTGGTACGACCTGCCGCCGTTCTCTTTTGACGGTGAGGCTCGAAAACTCCGCTATACCTTCGCGATCGATGGGAAAAAGGCGGCTACATTGACGATATCGCCGTCAAAAGAGCGGCTTCGCGTCATTGCTCCGGCCGAAATGGGCCGAGGAGTGGTGGAAAACGCAGTTCGGCGAATGTTGCGGTTAGATGAGGGATTTGAGGAGTTTTACGAATTGGCCGCGGGCGACCCAAGCCTTGCCTGGGCCGCGGACCTCGGGGCAGGCCGGCTTCTACGTTCGGCGACTGTATTTGAAGACCTGATAAAAACGATCTGCACGACGAATTGCTCATGGTCGCTGACCCGTAAGATGGTCGCAAACCTGACGGAAGCACTCGGAGCGGAATGCATTGAGGGGAAACGGGCATTTCCGACCGCTGCGGCGATGGCGGCACGGAGCCCGGATTTCTACCGAAACGAGATCCGGGCCGGATACCGTTCGGATTATCTTGCCGAGGTGGCCGAGGGCGTCGCTTCAGGAATGATCGACCCGGAATCTTGGCTCGTGTCGAATCTGCCGACTCCCGAGCTGAAAAAGGAGCTTTTGGAAGTTAAGGGCATCGGCACGTACGCTGCCGAGCATCTGTTAAAGCTGTTAGGAAGATACGACGGGCTTGCTCTTGATTCGTGGCTTCGTGCCCGTTTTGCGGAAAAGCACAATCGGGGACGGCCGGCACCGGACGCAAAGATCGCCCGACATTACAAGAAGTACGGCAAATGGCAGGGCCTCGCGATCTGGTGCGATATGACGGCCGATTGGTTTTCCGAGAAAAGCTAAAGCAAAAGAACGATGGCCGCCTTTTCGCGTATAGCAAATAAGGAGAGTGCGTAGTAAACTTCCGTTCGGTCCGAGTTTTGGATAGCTGATGATCGAAAAAGGCAAGATCTTGCAGGAGCGTTACCGGGTCGAGAAACAGATCGGCCTCGGCGGTATGGGAGCGGTTTATGTTGCCGTGGACGAACGGTTCGGCAGCACGGTCGCGATCAAGCAAACGCTCTGCATGGACGATAATTATCGCCGTGCGATCGAGCGCGAAGCGCGCCTTCTGAATAGTCTTAAACATCCCGCACTCCCGCGGGTAAGCGACCACTTTGTCGAGGACGACGGTCAGTTCATCGTGATGGAGTTCATTCCGGGCGAGGACCTCTGCTGCATTCTCGAGGACCAGGAAAAGCCGTTCGAGGTCGATCAGGTGATCAATTGGGCAAAGCAGTTGCTCGATGCCCTTGAGTTTCTCCACAACCAGGAGATCCCGGTCATCCACCGCGATATCAAACCGCAAAACCTGAAGGTAACGCCAAAAGGGCAGATCATTTTGCTTGATTTCGGGCTCGCCAAGGGAAACCCGAGCGAGATGGGCGGAAAATCGACGACCAAAAGCATCTTCGGCTATTCGCGAAACTACGCCTCGCTTGAGCAGATACAAGGAACCGGCACGGACCCGCGGAGCGACCTTTATTCGCTTGCGGCAACGCTTTATCACCTTTTGACCGGAATCCCTCCGGAGGACGCTTTGACACGGGCGATGTCCGTGCTTTCCGAAAGGCCGGACCCGCTTGAGCCGGCCAGCCAGCTCAATCAGAATGTGCCCCGCGGCCTTTCGGTCGTGCTGACCATGGCGATGGACCTGAACGCCGACCTAAGGCCTCAAAGTGCCCGCCAGATGCGGGAAATGATCGACTCATACGAGAACTTCGCCGAGCTCGACACGGCCTCAGCCACAACAGCGGGCCGTCAAAGCAGATCGATCCACGCCGAACGGACACGTTTGCTTCCGGAGAATACCGCAAATGTTGCAGCGAGCACCGAGGCTCTGACGGCCATTATGCCGGCGAACGAGAGCCAAGTGACCCGTCTTCGTTCGATACCCGAGACTATCGGATCGGACACTGCACAGCCTTCAGGCAAACGGCGTTTTGCTTACGCGGCCGGTGGATTGGGCGCCCTTTTGATCGCGGGCGTCGTTGTCGCCGGTGTCGTTTCTTACGCAGAACTTGGCGGCAGGGACGTTCCCGTTGCTGAACCGGTGCAGACCGCTTTGCCGCTTTCGGAAAGCGCGGCGAATGCGAACGTGTCCGAAGCGAGCACTGAATCGGCGAGTTCCGTGAACTCGGCGAACGCTCCGAATACCGCGGCCGATGCTGCTACACAGCCCGACCGGACGCCGAGGCCCGTTCAGGCGCCGAGTAACGCTCAGCGGCCCGAGGGAAATGTCTCGCTCGAAAGTCTCGAGAATCTCGAAAATGAACGGATCGTTATCGATGGCGACAAGATCATCATCGGTAACCGGGTGCTGGACGCAAACTCATTTGAGTTTCGCAGGATGAGCCCGAACGATCCGCGTTTTCGCCCGCGACGTCCGCCTATCCCGCCGCAGACGCCGGATGCCAATTTCCGTCCGCTGACCCCGGAAGAGATCCGCAGAATAAGAGAGGCCCGGCGATTGGCCGCAAATGCGAATTTGCAGCGTCAGCCGTAGCCTCTCAATTTAAAGTCCCTTTCTAGTTCTTTGCTTCGACCAGCTTCAGGCTTTCGACCGGAAACTTGGCGTTGACGAAGTTCAGATGAAGCCGCATCCGGCCGTCTTTGGCATTCTGGCGATTGCAGACGATGGCAAGGCCGGAATAGTCGTGCGGCTCGCAGATGAACTTGACGCGGTCGCCGACGTTTACATCGAGCGAAGAGAAGACCGCAGCCCCGCTCTTGCTGATATTTTCCGTGACGGATTTTGCACCGCTCAATGACTTTTTGTCCTTGTCGACAAGAGCGACGTAGCACTCGATCGACTGCCAGAAGCGAACATCACGGCGGATCTTGAAGGCGGCCTTTGCCGGCTCGATCTTCCAGAGCCCGTCGCCGTTCATTCCGGAGATGCGGAAATGGCGGGTCGGGTCCTCATTATAAGCCGACGGGGCATTCTTGCCTGTAAAGGCGACACCAACGTGATACGACCCTTCGTCTTCGCCGCCTAATTTCTGGCAAAACTGAACAAGGCCCCATACTCGGTAGAACTCCTTGTCGTGGTCGTAACAACGCATTTCCGCGGGCAGCGGTAGCATTAGCGAAATAAGCTGCCCCGGCTCGACCGGCCGTGCCATATAGAACCCGGCTCCGGTCGCTGAGTAGCTGATCACATCTGCTACTTCTTTCCAATGCTCTCCATCCGTCTCTTTGCTTTTTACGACGGCATTCAAGATCGACGGCTGAGCGATCTCTTCGACGAATTCCGAGCTTACTTCAGTAACCGATTCGGTGATTGCGGACATTTTTCCTCCGGACATAAGGGGGCAATTGAATTCTCCTGCGGGTCTCAATAAGCGCTTTCGGCTTCGATGCCTTCAAGCGGGAACATACGGTCAACAAACTCGATATGAAGCCTGACGACGCCATCCGGCCCAAGCCGGCGGCCACGAACGATGGCGATGATCGTGATGTTGTGCCGGTCGCTGGTGACACGTAGAAACGAGCCGGTCTCAGCTTTAAAGGACGTAAAAACTGCGGCACCGCCAAGACTTATGTTCTCCGTAACCGTCACCTCGCTGGCCACCACATCGCCGTTTTCGTCGAGGACCTCGAGGAGAAGGGACTCGGGGATCGAGAACCTTGTGTGCCTTCGCAGGTAACCCGGCAGGTCATTCTCGTCAGGATTGGACGGTGCGTCGATCAGCATCCAAAGGCCGCCGTCGTCGCGGGTGCTAATTTCGTAAAGTTTCGACGGATTTTCAAGATAGCTTTGTGGCGGCGTTTTTCCGATAAATGCCACGCCGACGCCGTATTTCTGGGCGACCGGGTTGTGCCCAAGCGGAATGCACCGCCGGACGAGCCCCCAAACCTTGTACTGCGGATCGAGAAAATCGAAACAGCGAAGCTGCCGCGGAAGCGGGGCGCTAAGCGAAAGCAGGCGGCCGCGTTTGACCGGCCGGGTAAGCGTAAAACCTGCCCCAAAGGCCGAAACGTCCTCGATACGCGTAACCTCATTCCAGGTAAATTTCTCATCGACCTTCACCTCGACACGAGCGGGAAGGGCGAGCGAATAACGCTGGATCCGGCGTTGATCCTTTTCAACTTCAACTTGTGACATCTTTACGGTTAATCGGGCAAAGATCTCCGGGAAAGAAGGACGTGAATCGAGGTGAATTCGCGGGCCGGAACGGCCGGAGATGCAGCGGGGCGTGGATTGCGAATCAGGCTCCCCGCCTGTAAAATCAAAGATAACATCAAGCGATGAAAAAATCCAGAACTTTTTACATTGTTTTTTGATGTTTAGCAAAATTGTCCGCTTCGACCCTATCAAATGGATTCATTACTCGAAAGAGACCAGATAAACATTGACGATGAGATGCGCCGGTCGTATCTCGACTATGCGATGTCCGTCATCATCGGACGTGCCCTTCCGGACGTCCGCGACGGCCTCAAGCCGGTTCACCGCCGCATTCTTTACGGTATGTATGAGGCCGGGAACACTGCCGGAAAGCCCTACAAGAAATCGGCCCGTGCGGTCGGTGACGTGATGGGTAAATATCACCCGCACGGCGATTCGGCGATCTATGATTCGATCGTTCGAATGGCCCAGGACTTTTCGATGCGGTATCCGCTTGTCGATGGCCAGGGCAACTTCGGTTCGATCGACGGCGACAACCCGGCGGCGATGCGTTACACCGAGGTTCGGCTTCAAAAACTCAGCGACGAGGTGCTCGCCGATATTGAGAAGGAGACCGTCGATTTTCAGCCGAACTACGACGATTCGCTCTCCGAGCCTTCAGTGCTTCCGACCAAAGTGCCGCTTTTGCTGGTAAATGGCTCGGAAGGTATTGCGGTCGGCATGGCGACGAAGATACCGCCGCACAACCTTACTGAAATTCTCGATGCGACGATCGCGGTTATCAAGAATCCGGCGATCACGGTCGATGAGCTGATCAAAATCGTTCCCGGGCCGGACTTTCCGACCGCCGGATTTATCTACGGCCGCGAAGAGATACACAAGGCCTATCGCGAAGGCCGCGGCGTTATTCAGATGCGGGCCAAAGCGGCGATCGATCAGATCGGCCGCGGCGAGCGAGACGCCATTGTTATAACAGAAATACCGTATCAGGTTAACAAGGCGAAGCTGATCGAAAAAATCGCGGAGCTAATGAACGAGAAGAAGCTCGAAGGTGCTTCCGAGGTCCGCGACGAATCGAACCGCGAGGGAATGCGGATCGTGATCGAGTTGAAACGCGACGCCATTCCGCAGGTCATTCTCAACAAGCTCTATAAGCTTACGCCCCTGCAGTCGTCGTTCGGCATCATCAACATTGCCATCGTCGACGGGCAGCCGAAGGTTCTGACGCTCAAGGAAATGCTTGAGTGCTTCGTCGCCTTCCGCCGCGAGGTGGTCACCCGACGGACCCAGTTCGAGCTCCGCAAGGCACAGGCACGTGCTCACATCTTGGAAGGCCTAAACAAGGCCATCGACGCGCTCGACTACATCATTCCGCTTATCCGAAATTCGCGTTCGGTGGATGAAGCAAAACGTTGGATGACCGGTGATTTCGCCACGCTCGACGAGGTCAAGAAATGGCGTGGCATTACCGGCGGCAAGGCCGAGGACGCTTTCAAGAAAGATCTTCAAAAGGTCATCGGCAGCTTGGCGTTCACGGACATCCAGGCTCAGGCAATTCTCGACCTTCAGCTTCGCAGGCTGTCGGCCCTTGAGCGGCAGAAGATCCTCGATGAGTATGAAGCGATCATCAAGCTGATCGCGGAACTCGAGAACATCCTCGCTAATGACAGTGTGTTGAAGCAGGTCATAACCGAGGAACTTCTTGAGGTCAGGAAGGCGTTCGGCGATGCGAGGCGAACGCAGATCATCGACGCCGGGGTCGAGCTAAAGATAGAGGACCTGATACCCGACGAAGAGGTCGCGATCACCGTAACAAAGGCGGGATACATCAAACGCACACCGGTTTCGACCTACTCGCGACAGGGACGCGGCGGTAAGGGAAGGTTAGGTGCAACGGCGAAGAACGAAGATTTCGTCGAGCATATCTTTACTGCCTCGACCCACGATTACCTGATGATCTTCACCGACGACGGCCAGGTCTATAAGATCAAGGTGCATGAGATACCTGAGGCGGCAGCGGCAGCTCGGGGCAAGGCAGTCGTCAATCTGGTGCAGATCTCAATGGAGCGAAAGCTCGTTGCGGTGATGCCGGTTCGCGACTTTACCGAAGAGGTTTACCTGACGATGGTTACGCGGAACGGCGTGATCAAGAAGACGCTGCTCTCGGATTACCAGAACATCCGGGTCACGGGCATCAATGCGATCAATATCGACGAAGGCGATGAGCTGCTCAACGTGATACGCACGGATGGAAAGATGCAGATCTTTATCGCAACGCACAACGGAATGGCCGTTCGGTTCAATGAGACCGACGTCCGGCCGATGGGCCGGGTCGCTCGCGGCGTTCGTGGTGTGAACCTTCGAGATGGCGATTATGTCGTTTCGGTCTGTGCCGTATCGCCGGAGGGCGAGCAGAAGATCCTTTCGGTCTCGGTGAACGGCTTTGGAAAGCAGACGCAGGTCGGGAACTATCGGCTGACGAAGCGGGGCGGCATCGGTGTCATCAATATGAAGACCACCGAGAAGACCGGCAAGGTCATCTCCGCGTTCCCGGTCGAGGACGATTCCGAGATCATGATCATCACGCAGCAGGCAAAGTTGATCCGGCTCGGGGTGGACAAGATCCGCGAAACGGGCCGCTCGGCACAGGGCGTGATGCTTATTCGCTGCGACGACGGCGATTGTGTAACCTCAGCGACGCTGCTGGCCTCTGAGGAAGAGGAAGCGTAGTTTCACTTTGCTCCGGATACGCGATGGGCCGTCGGGATAGCTCCGGGCGGCCCATTTTCTTTTCGGAGCGACCGTGAAAATGTAAGCGGCGGAATCGTTTATAATCGTTGCATGATCGTTGTAATGACAACAGTTAGCACGGAAGAGGAAGGTGTTAGCCTTGCGAAGGGACTCGTTGAAGACCGACTTGCGGCTTGCGTTCAGGTGCTTCCGCGAATGCGATCGATCTATCGCTGGAAGGGCGAAGTGCAGGACGATAGTGAACACCTTTTGCTGATCAAGACGGCCACTGAAAAATTCGCCTCGGTTGCGGAATACCTAAAGGCAAACCATAGCTACGACGAGCCGGAGATAGTTGCTCTTCCGGCAAGTTATGTATCCGATGGATATCTGCGATGGGTAGCGGAATCGCTCAGCCTATAACTGATGTTTGTTTTCGATATGCCCGCAGGTTTTCACGATGAAATCGACTGCATCTTGCGGGGAATCGGTCAGGTGAATCAGGTTCAGGTCCTCGGGGCTGATGTTCCGCTCATTTAGCATCATCGACGTGATCCACTGGAGCATTCCCTGCCAATACTGCGAGCCAAACAGGACAACGGGGAAGTTGCGGATCTTTCGCGTCTGAATAAGAGTTAGAGCCTCGAACAATTCATCCATCGTGCCGAAACCGCCGGGGAAGATTATGTAGGCGTTGCTGTACTTGATGAACATCGTCTTGCGGACGAAGAAATACTTGAACGAAAGCGATTTCGTTTGGTACCGATTGGCCGACTGTTCAAACGGAAGCTCGATATTGCAGCCGACGGAAACGCCGCCCGCCTCAAATGCACCGCGGTTCGCCGCCTCCATGATGCCCGGGCCGCCGCCGGTGATGATCTCAAAATCAAGCTCGGCGAGAAGCTTTGCCGTTTCGCGGGCGGCGATATACATCGGGTCGTCCTCGCGGGTACGAGCCGAACCGAAAACTGAAACGCCGCGAGTGATGGTAGAGAGATTGTCGAAACCGTCAACGAACTCGCCGAGAATGCGAAACACCCGCCACGAATCAGAGGTCTTATACTCATCCTCGGGCTCGGGAGAGCGGAGAAGTACCTCATCGTCCGTCAACTGCCAATAGCCCGGTTCCTGCTGGCGCTTCTTTGCCTCGGCTACCGTTTTGGGCTCCGGCGGTTTGTGCAGGTCTTTGTTCTTCTTCGGTTTGTTTGCGTCGGTTTCAGCCATAATTCAGTCGGGGAAGTCCAGGAAGTCTGGGAAGTCTAGGAAGTCTGCTTAGTTTAGAAAGCCTCGAAAGTCATAAAGTTGATGTCGGTGTTACTTCCAAGACTTTCAAGACTTTCCAGACTGTCTAGACTTCCTAGACTGACAAGACTTCCTAGACTACCTAAAGTCCCATAATGTTATACCCGCAATCTACGTAGATTGTTTCGCCCGTGATGCCCGAGGCGAGGTCGCTCACAAGGAACAAGGCGGTATTCCCGACCTCGGCCGCTTCGACGTTGCGCTGGAGCGGAGCCTTTTCGGCGACATACGAAGGCATCGAGCCCATGTTCTTTACCCCGCGGGCGGAGAGCGTGTTGATCGGCCCGGCCGAGATCGCATTTACGCGAATTCCTTGCCTGCCAAGGTCGGCCGCCAGATAGCGGACCGAGGCTTCAAGAGCGGCCTTTGCCACGCCCATTACGTTGTAGTTTCGAACGACCTTTTCGGCCCCGTAGTAGCTCATCGTAACGATGCTGCCGCCCTCTTTCATCAGCGGGGCGGCGGCGAACGCCACTTGGTTCAGCGAGAAGGCGCTGATCTCGAGAGCCGTTCGGAACGCATCTCGCGTGGTTGCGACGTAATCGCCTTCAAGAGCTTCGCGGGGTGCGAAGGCGATCGAGTGGATTATGTAATCGAGCTTGCCGTACTTCTTTCCGATTGCCTCGAACGCCGCATCGACCTCGGCTTGGTTCGTCACGTCCATTGGTACGATGAGCGACTCGGGCAGATCGCCGGCGAGCTTTTCAACGTTCTCTTTCAGCCGGTCGCCCTGATAGGAAAATGCCTGGAGTGCTCCATTGCGATGACAGGCATCTGCGCAAGCCCAAGCGATGGAACGTTTATTCGCGACGCCGAGCACGAGCCCGACCTTATTTTCCAGTAGGTTCATTGTTCGGTTACGTAAATTCGCTGAAGAGCCTCGAAGTCGAGGAAGCGGACCTCAATATTAACGGGTGTTCCGCGGAAAGCCGAAGAACCGATCGACGCTCGAAGGTGCCGCTCGTCCTCTGGGGTCAGCTGAGTAATGAGTATGAGCATTAACCGGACGTCGAGCGGAGAGTTTCGCGTTTCGAGGGCTCTTCTGACAAGGCCTGCTTTTCGTAGCACGGCCTCACGCCGGTCTTGCCGAAGCTCCGGAGTTACCAAAAACACGACCTCGCAGCAGACGAGCCGCTTGTCGCTGACAAACGCCGCATCGAACGGTACGCCATGGACGCTGACGTGGCGGAGAAGCGGAACGCCCTCTTCCTGTTGGATCTGTCGGAGAGCAAGATCTTCGGCGACGATATAGGCCGATTGCAGATCGCTGATGCTTTCGGGTTCTACCTCAAGAATGCCGGCGAGTTCGGTCACCTCGATGCCGAGGCTCTGCCGCTGCACGTCCGGAACGGTCGAGTCCCACTCGACCCGAGTTCCCGATCGCCATGCCGCAAAAGCCTTTGCCTGGTCGAGTGCGATCCAGAAAAAGACCGCAAAGCCGATCAGCCCGAGGCCGAGAAGAACGGCAAGCGGCCAGGCCGCATTCACGAGCGACAGCACGATCGATACGACCAAAAGCGTACCGATGACACCGCCGCCGATCATCAGCGTCGTATTGCCCGCAGGCCGCGAAAAGGTCGTGATGGAATTATCGAATTGCTTTGCCATTTAAGGGTCAGGCGGCAGATGCCCGTTCGAACGGGATATCGTCGAAATGGGTCATCTGTTTGAAGTCCTTAAAGCGTTGATTGATCTCAGGATAGTCGAGTGCATCGACCCGCTCGGTGCCGAACTTTTCAACGTTGAACGACGCCATAACAGAACCGTAGATCATCGCCCGCCGCATTGTGTCGTCGGTGATCTCGTTCTGGGCCGCGAGGTATCCCATGAAACCACCGGCGAAGGTATCGCCTGCACCGGTCGGGTCAAAGACGCTTTCGAGCGGATAGGCCGGAGCGGCAAAGTAGCCGTCCTTGGTAAATAGCGTTGCGCCGTATTCGCCACGCTTGATGACGACAGCTCGAAGGCCGTAGTCCATTATCTTTCTCGCGGCCTTGTAGATGCTCGGTTCGTCGGTAAGCTGGCGAGCCTCGGCGTCGTTGATGATGATGCAGTCGACGACCTTGATGGTCTCGATGACGGCGTCCTTCATCGACGATATCCAGAAGTTCATCGTGTCCATCGCGACGAACTTCGCATCCGGACACTGTTCGCGGACGCCTTTTTGCAGCATCGGCAAAATGTTTGCAAGGAACAGCAGTTTTGCTCCTTTTGAGCGGTCGGAGAGCTTCGGGTCAAAGGTCTCGAAGACATTGAGCTGCGTGTCGAGCGTATGGGCCGTGTTCATATCGTACTCGTAACGGCCGCTCCAGAAGAACGTCTTGCCGTCGGGCACGACCTCGATATCATCAGTGTTGATGTGGTGACGACGGAAAACGTCCCACTCGGTCTCGGTGAAATCACCGCCGACCACGCCGACGGCATTCACCTCGGTGAAAAAGCTCGCCGAGAGCCCAAAGTGCGTTGCCGCACCGCCAAGAACCTTATCGCGCTTGCCGAACGGCGATTCGAGCGCGTCAAAAGCTACAGAACCTACAACTGTTAGTGACATAAATTTGAGTAGTCGGTTGCCGGTGGCCCGCGGTCAGAAAGATCCATTAGTCTGACCGCAGAGGCGTTCGCAACTAACCCACCATTTTACACGCGGCGGCGAGTTTTTGCGATACGCGAAAGTCAGAACCGCCTGCGTCGGCGGGCGGTTCGGTAAACGCACATGCGCGCCGGGCTTCTGCGGCGTTGTCTTACAGTGCCCGAGTTCCCGCCGCAAGAAATGACACGATTTTATTTTGACCGGCTTTCGTTCGATTTCTCGCTTTAATTTCTAACAGGTAAAGAGCGTAGTTTTCTAACATTTCAGCAGAAGGAGATAGCAATAAAATGGCATGGTGGTGGAGCAAGAAGGTTACAAAGGCGAGTTTGATCGAGACGCTGCATCAGGCGGCACAATTGGTAGAGAAGTACCAGAATTATGAATTTGGTATCTGTAACCTGTTGCCAAATCAGGTGAAAGAGAAGATCCAAGCGGCTTCGAAGGCGGTCAAAGGACTCAACGAATGCACGGTCTTCTATGAGGATATGGAAAAGGCATACGTAGCTCTTACGGTGCTAAACAACATGAAAACTGCAAAGGACCCTGAGTTGGCAGCCAAGGCATACGGACAATTGCTGCAGTCCTTCGGGACCGTTGTCGGCAAACTCCCGTTTCCGGCCAACAGCTATGCCAGGCCGCTTACAGAGATCGGCAGCAAGTTTGAGAGGATCGTCGGCACATTGATGCCATCTGCGCACGGAAGCGGGCTGGACAACGACCTGAAGGATTTTCTCGCCGGCGGGCAGAAATTTATCAACGGGATCTAACTCGCCACGGCGGATTTTTGCGGTTCTCGCCGGCGTGGAAAAGGCAGATCTTGTTGCCGTTGGGGTCGAGCAGGTAAGCTTGCCGCCAGAGCCATTCTTCATCACGCGGCTCCTGGATGAACTCCAAGCCGAGTGATTTGAGCCGGGCGACCTCGGCATCTACATCGTCGCATTCGAAATAGAGCACGACCTGATTGGCTGCGGGAGCCTCGTCGGCAATGTTGACGGAGAGCGTTGCCTCGCCGTCCGGACACTCGAGCCGGGCGTAACGAGGGAGGGAATCGACGATTAGACGAAGGCCGAGCTTCTGAAAAAACTCGACCGTTTCGATCGGCTTAGCGGTATAAATGGTCGCTTGATTGAGGTTCATTTTGAGAACGCAAGGTGATCATTGGCCGGCCGGCTTGAGCTCTTTAAGTACCTTTTCGGCATTCTCTCGGTACTTACTTTCGGGGTTTCGCTCGAGCATCATTGAGAGGTACGCGACTGCATTCTCGCGAAGCCTTTGCGGATCATACTTTTCCCTTTCGCGCTCCAAATTGAGGTTCACCTTTTGTTTACCTTCGTTCTTCGAAAGGTAATAGCTGCTCATTCCCGCAAGGTAAAGAAACTCGTCGATCTTTGAAAATTCAGGATAAGCGGCATAGGTCTCCTCAAACCGCCCGAGCACCTGCTTATAGGCCTTGCGGGCAGGGCCAAAGC
>ERZ761602.5392-NODE-5392-length-15235-cov-3.004216_pt1 | contig 15235 bp, 13 predicted proteins | sample MGYA00512165_ERZ761602 | MGnify/ENA primary metagenome ERZ761602 (study PRJEB28899, sample SAMN02445085) | bioreactor sludge metagenome | biome: EBPR sludge; isolation source: Thorneside wastewater treatment plant | place: Australia: Brisbane, Thorneside...
GATCCGCATGGCCCAGCAGGGTCTGGATCGCCCGCAGGTCTGCGCCGCCTTCCAGCAGATGGGTGGCGAAGGCGTGGCGGATGACATGCGGGGTCACGCGGGCCGGGTCCACCCCCGCCGCCGCCGCCATGTCGTTCAGCAGCCGCCCGAAGGTCTGGCGCGGCATATGGCCCGCCGCACCGGGCGCCGGAAACAGCCAGCGCCCGCCCTTGCCCGCGACCAGACGGCCAAGCGGGCTGGCCCGGTCCGCCCCGTCGCGGATCGCCAGCCAGCCGGCCAGCGCCCGCCGCGCGGCCCCGCCCAACGGCACCATCCGGTCCTTGTCGCCCTTGCCCCGGATCAGCAGCACCGCCGGATCGCCCCGGCAGGCCGCGACCGGCAGCGCGACCAGTTCGCTGACCCGCATCCCGGTGGCATAGAGCATTTCGATCAGGCACAGGTTGCGGGTGCGTTCGACCGGGTTGCGGCCGACCTGCGGGGCGGCGGCCAGCATCGCCTCGATCTCGTCACGGCCCAAGGTCTTCGGCAGGCGCCGCGCCCGGCCGGGACCGGCGATGCGGATGGCCGGATCATCCTCGCGCCAGCCTTCCTCAAGCGTGAAGCGGGTGAACTGCCGGATCGACGACAGCCGCCGCGCCCGCGTCGCGCGCGACAGGCCCTGCGCATCGCAATGGGCCAGATAATCCTCGATCCGCTCGCGGGTCAGGTCGGCAAGGCCAAGCCCGCGATGCGCCAGCCAGCCGGACAGGTCGTTCAGATCGCGGCCATAGGCCAGCAGGGTATTGCGCGCCGCCCCCGCCTCGGCCGCCTGTGCGTCCAGAAAGGCGGATATGGCGCGGGCGTCGCGCATCAGCCCGGATCCCCCGACATCATCGGCAGCAGCGAAAGCTGCGTGGCGGCAAGATCGGCATCGGCGGTCAGTCCAAGCCCGCGCAGCACCGCCACACCACGCCCGGCGCGGGTCAGATCGCCGTCCATCCCCGCGTCGATATCGGCCATGGCGGCCAGCAGCGCCTCGCCCTTGCGGCTGGCCGGGGGCGGGGTCGCGCCGCTGTCCAGCGCCGGATCCGCCGGAACCGGAGTCGCGACGGGCAACCCCTGCCATTGCCGCAGCCAGCCGGCGATTTCGGCGGCGCGGGCGTCGGCCATGCCCGCTTCCGGCAGATCCTGCGCCACCATCGCGGCAAGGGCAGGTGCCATCCCGGTCTTCTGGAATTCGGCGAAGGCCTGGGGCAGGGCGGGGGCGGCATCGCCCGCGGCCAGCGCGGCCTCCAGCGTGCGCATGGCGCCGGCGCGTTCCCACACCCCGCCCGAGGCGGCGGGCTTCTGTTCGGCATAGACGGCCCGCAGCCGCTGCGGCGGGATGGCGCAGAGCCGGGCCAGCCGCTCGGCCGCCTCAAGCCGCGCCTTCCAGCCGTTGTTGGCGCGCAGATCCGACTGGGCGAAGGCGACCGGCAGCCCGGCGGTGGGCAAAGGCTGGCCGACGGCCTCGTAAATGCGGAAATCCAGCGGCGTCACGGGATCGGCGGGTTCCAGAACCTCGCTGGCATCGACGAAGGCGTCATCCAGAAAATACGTCAGCAGTTCCGCCTGATCCGTGCTGATCAGCCCCATCGTCTCGGCCCCGTGCAGGCTGATCGCCGCCGCCGCCCAGTCCCCGGTCTGCGCCAGGCAGAAGATCCGCGCGGCAAAGCTGGGCGCGATGCCCGGGGTCGAATTCATCATGTCGCAGGCCCGCGCCTCGTCCCCTTCCAGCAGGGCGATGTCGAACAGGCGGCGGAAGATTTCGGGATTGCCCGCCCCGGCGGCGATCAGCAATTCCTGCGCCCGGTCCAGCGCGCCCATGTCCAGAAGCCGGTCGGCCCGGGTCAGGAACAGCCGCCCCGGCCGGGTGGCCCCGGGCGAGGGGGGCGGCAGTTGCGTGGTCAGGATCCGCTCCATCAGCGCGACCATGGCGGGCAGGCGGGCCGGGGTCTGCGACAGCAACGGGGCCAGCGTCGCGGCATCGCTGCCCTGCCACAGATCGTCGGGCAGCCCGGCGCGGCGCGCGGTCTGCGTGCCCGCCGCATCCGGGTCGCCCTCGCCCAGCCGGGTCACATGCACCCGCCCGACCGACCCGCTGGACGCGACCGGGCGCGGATTGCCCGGCGCCCCGCGCAGCGACGTGGGCGGCCGTTCCCCCGGTCGCCAGGATGAGCTTTCCCGCGCCGGTCCGCGCAGGCTGCCCGACAGCCAGTCGCTGGCCGACAGCGGTTCCTGCGCCGCCACGGGCGCACACAGGCCCGTGATCAGGGCCAGCGCCGCGCCGAGCCTGACCCCGGGGCGATCACTCACCCGCAACGTCCCCGTCGGCGGGGGCTGCCTCTGCCGCATCCGGCGTCGCCTCGCCCGCTGGCGCGCCGGTTCCCGTGGCCAGGGGGGTGCGCACCTCATGCTGCACCGGCTCCATGTCGCCGAAATAGGCATAGCCCACCAGCCCGATCAGCACCGCCAGAATCAGCACCGCCAAAACCTTGATCAACCGCATCGAAATATCGCCTCGCTCGTCTTGTCTTGCCATGGCCGCGTCGCGTTCACGCCGCCCGCCGGTCTTTTGCCGGTCCTGACCGAATATATATGGCAATTTCCGAAAGATCACGCCATTCAGTCGCCCGATGAACGGAGAGGGGACATGAAGCTGCGGCTGAGGCGTCATATCGTGCTGATCGGCATGATGGGGGCGGGCAAGACCGCCGTGGGGTCCGAGCTGGCCCGGCGCCTGCATGTGCCTTTCGTCGATTCGGATGCCGAGATCGAGGCCGCGGCGGCCATGACCATCACCGAGATTTTCGCCCGCGACGGCGAGGCGTTCTTTCGTGACCGCGAAACGCAGGTGCTGGGCCGGCTTCTGGCGCGGCAGCCGCATGGCGTGATCTCGACCGGGGGCGGGGCCTGGATCCAGCCGCGCAACCGCGACCTGATTCGGGACTGCGCGCTGTCGGTCTGGCTGGATTGCGATCTGGATCTGTTGTGGCAGCGGGTGCGCCAGCGCAGCACCCGGCCGCTGCTGAAGACGCCGGATCCGCGCGGCACGCTGGCCGCCTTGCTGGAGGCCCGGGCACCGGACTATGCGCTGGCCGATCTGACCTTCCGGTCCCGCGCCGGCGATTCGGTCGAACAATCCGCCACCCGCCTGATCGCCGCCTTGCGCGACCACGACCCCGATCTTTTGCAGGAAAGCCGCTGATGACCGCCGTGCCCGAACCCGTCACCGTTCCCGTCCCGCTGCCCGGCCGCGCCTATGAGGTTCGGATCGGCTCCGGGCTGATCGACCGCGCCGGGGCCGAGATCGCGCCGCTTCTGGCCCGCAGGCGCGTCGCCATCGTCACCGACGAAACGGTTGCCGGCCTGCATCTGGACCGGCTGCGGGCGGCGCTGTCGGCCGAGGGGATTGCCTCCGAAGCCTTGGCCCTGCCGCCCGGCGAGGGCACGAAAAGCTGGCCGCATCTGACCCGCACGGTCGAATGGCTGCTGGAATGTCAGGTCGAGCGGCGGGACGTGGTTCTGGCCTTCGGCGGCGGCGTGATCGGCGATCTGGTCGGCTTTGCCGCCGCGATCCTGCGGCGCGGGGTGCGTTTCGTGCAGATCCCCAGCACGCTGCTGGCGCAGGTGGACAGCAGTGTCGGCGGCAAGACCGGCATCAACAGCCCGCACGGCAAGAACCTGATCGGCGCGTTTCATCAGCCCGCGCTGGTGCTGGCCGATATCTCGGTGCTGGACACGCTGCGCCCGCGCGACTTTCTGGCCGGCTATGGCGAGGTGGCGAAATACGGGCTGCTGGGGGACGCTGATTTCTTTGGCTGGCTGGAGGGCAACGCCACCCGGCTGCGTGAGGATCCGGCGATGCTGCAACAGGCGGTGGCGCATTCGGTCGGCATGAAGGCCGGGATCGTGCTGCGGGATGAGACCGAACAGGGCGAACGGGCGCTGCTCAATCTGGGCCATACCTTCGGCCATGCGCTGGAGGCGGCGACCGGCTATTCCGACCGGCTGCTGCATGGTGAAGGCGTGGCGGTCGGCTGCGCGCTGGCCTTCGATCTGTCGGCGCGGATGGGGCTGGTCAGCCAGGAGGCGCCGGGCCGGGTCATCGCCCATCTGCGCGCCATGGGCATGCCCGCCAGCCTTGCCGAGATCGCGGGCGATCTGCCCGACGATGATGCGCTGATCACGCTGATGGGGCAGGACAAGAAGGTGGTAGACGGCCGGCTGCGCTTCGTTCTGGCCCGCGACATCGGCGACGCCTTCGTCAGCGACGATGTGCAGCGTGAGATGCTGGCCGCCGTGTTGCGCGATTCGCGGGCTGGGTGAACAACATGAAAAAGGCCGGGGCTTTCACCCGGCCTTTTGATTTCACCTGTTCGGCCACAAAGGCGCGTGGCGGTTCACGTCCTTATACAGCAGATAGCGGAACCGGCCCGGCCCGCCCGCATAGCACGCCTGCGGGCAGAAGGCGCGCAGCCACATGTAATCGCCCGGACCGACCTCGACCCAGTCCCGGTTCAGGCGATAGACGGCCTTGCCCTCGATCACGAACAGACCGTGTTCCATCACATGCGTTTCCGCGAAGGGGATCGAGCCGCCGGGCTGGAAGGTCACCACGGTGATATGCATGTCGTGGCGCATGTCGGCGGGGTCCATGAACCGGGTCGTGGCCCAGGCGTCATTGGTGCCGGGCATCGCGATGGGGGCGATGTCCTGTTCCTGCGCAATGATCGGTTCGGGGCGCGAAAGCCCCTCGACCGCCTGCCAGCGCTTGCGCCACCAGTGAAAGCCGCTGACCCCCGCCGCGTCGTTACGCACCGACCAGGGCGTGCCGGGCGGGATATAGGCGAAGCCGCCCGGCGTCAGGATGTGGTCGGTGCCGTCGATGGTGACGCGGATCTCGCCCCCGGTGACGAACAGGCTGTGCTGCACCTCGGGGTCGTCGTCGGGGTTGTCGCAGCCGCCGCCTTCGGTCAGTTCGACGATGTAATGGCTGAAGGTCTCGGCAAAGCCCGACAGCGGCCGGGCGATCATCCACATCCGCATCCCGTCCCAACCGGGCAGGAAGCTGGTCACGATGTCGCGCATCGTGCTGGCGGGGATGACGGCGTAAGCCTCGGTGAAGACGGCGGTGTCGGTGGTCAGGTCGGTCTGCGGCGGCAGGCCGGTGACCGGGCCGGCATAGGTGGCCGGCGCGGTTCGTGGGGCTGTGTCGTTCATGTCAGAAATACCTTCCAGATGGGTTTTGCCGATCATGTCATCCATGGTGCGCCTGTTCGGCCGGGGCGCTCAGGGGTTCTTCCTCCTCAAAGATATCCAGGCTGTCCATGCTCTCTCCGTCCAGGATGCGCCTTGCGCGGTCGCGGTCGATATCGCCCACCCAGGATGCGACGGCGATGGTGGCGACGCAGTTGCCCAGATAGTTGCCAAGGGCGCGGGCGATACCCATGAACCAGTCCACCGACAGCACCAGCACCAACCCGATGGCCGGGATCGCCGGCACCGCGGTCAGCGTCGCGGCAAGGATCACGATGGCCGAGCCGGGAACGCCATGCGCGCCCTTAGACGTGATCAGCGCCACGCCCAGGATCGTCAGCAGGTCGGTGAAGGCCAGATCGGTATTGGTGGCCTGCGCGATGAACAGCGCGGCAAGGGTCAGGTAGATCGAAAAGGCGTCGAGGTTGAAGGAATAGCCGGTCGGCACGACCAGACCGACGGTCGAATCCTTGATGCCCAGATGCTCCAGCTTGCGCATGGTCTGGGGCAGCACACTGTCGCTGCTGGTGGTGCCGGCGACGATGCCGATCTCGGTGCGCATGTAGCGTATCAGCTTGATGATGCTGAACCCGGAAAGACGCATCACGAAGCCCAGGATCGCGAAGACGAAGACCAGCACCGCGACATAGAACAGCGCCACCAGATAGCCCAACTGGACCAGCGATCCGATGCCATAGCTGCCGACGGTATAGGCGATGGCACCGAAGACGCCCAGCGGCGCCAGGCGCACGATGAAGCCCATGATGCGGAAGGTGGTGTCGCCGACCAGTTCGATCATCGACAGCAGCGGTTTGCCCCGCTGGCCCAGCAGCGACAGCGCGCAGCCGAACAGGACCGCGACCACCAGCACCTGCAACACGTCCCCGGTCACGAAGCCGCTGAAGATCGTCGTCGGGATCAGCTTCATCAGGAACGCCACCGTGCCGCCGTCGCTGACCTCGTGCGCGCGGTCCACATAGGCGCCCAGAGCCGAGGCATCCAGCGTGCTGGTGTCGATGTTCATGCCGGCGCCGGGCTGGAAGACATAGGCCAGCACGATGCCCAGGATCAGCGCGATGGTGGTGATCACCTCGAAATAGATGATCGCGACGCCGCCGACCCGGCCGACCTTCTTCAGGTCACCCGCACCAGCGATGCCGTGGACCACGACACAGAACACGATGGCGGGGATCAACATCTTGATCAGCTTGATGAAGCCGTCGCCCAGCGGCTTCATGCCGGCGGCGAACTCCGGGGCGAAAAAGCCCGCGACAACGCCTAGAACCAGCGCCATGCAGACCTGTCCGAACAGTGATCTGGACCAGTTTGGCATATTCCATTCTCCTTGAAATAAGCGGTCCGATGGAGAAGGCCCTGAGAGTCCTTCCAACGATCGGCAGGCTCCTCTCCTGCCGGATTCGCCATCACTCCTGTGGAGCCCCTGTCGCACCGCGTCCCCTGATGGCGGAATTAATTGGTGAATTTTCTATCCGCGTCTAATATTGATTTGCCTCTGATCTATATGGTTTCGATATGAGAATACGTCAGTTGCAGTGCTACGTGGTTCTGGCCGAGGAGCTGAACTTCACCCGAGCGGCCCGGCGGCTGAACATGTCGCAGCCGCCGCTGAGCACGCAGATTCAATCGCTTGAGCAAGAGGTGGGGGCCGAACTGATCAGCCGCAGCAGCCGCAGGATGGCCCTGACGCGGGCGGGCGAGGCATTCCTGCGGCGCGCCCGAAACATCCTGGCCCAGCATGAGCGCAGCCTGCTGGAGATCGGGGAAATCAATGCCGGACAGGAGGGATTGCTGGATATCGGCACCACTGGCTCGATCCTGCGCGGCGGGCTGGCAGATCTTCTGGCCGGGTTCTGTCGGGATCATCCGCGAATCACCGTGCGGATCCACGAACAGGCCCCCGCCATCCAGATCAGCGAGGTCATCACCCGCCGCGCCGATGTCAGCTTCAACCGCTCGATCCCCGTCGCCGACGATCTGACCCATGAATTTGCCTGGCGCGAGGAACTGGTCGCCTTGCTGCCCGACACCCATCCCGCCGCCGGGCAGGACAGCGTCTCGATCCGGGATCTGCGCCATGATCCGCATGTGATCCTGCGGCCGGACAGTTCGGATTTTGCGGCCTATATGCTGTCCTGCCTTGTCGATGGCGGGCATCGGCCGCGGATCTCGCAGCAGGTGGTGGATGCGCAGTCCATCCCCAGCCTGATCGTCGCAGGATTCGGAGTCAGCGTGGTTCCGGCGGCTATCGCCAGACTGACCACGGGGCCGCTGGTCTTTCGTCCGATCCGCCCTGATCCGCCGGCTTCGGACGTGTTCGCGGTCTATCGCAGGCATGACCAGACCCCTGCGCTGTCGGTCTTTCTGGACGCCATGCGCAAGGCGCTGGAAAAGGGCGGGCCGGCGTAAACGGCGGCCGCGCCCTTCCGGGCCATGCTCATTTCAGCGCCTCTTTCAGGCGAAGTTCGGCAATGCGCATGACCTGGCTTTCGGCCTCGGCGCGCTCGGTCGGGGTGTCGTTCTCGGCGCGGCGCTGCATGGCGGCAAGGATGCCGGGCTTGTCATGGTCGCGCACGGCGATGATGAAGGGGAAGCCGTGCTTGCCGACATAGGCGTCATTCAGGCGGGTGAATGTGGCCCGTTCCTCGTCGGTCAGGCTGTCGAGGCCCGCGCTGGCCTGTTCGGCGGTGCTTTCGGCGGTCAGGCGTTTCGCCTGCGCCAGCTTGCCGGCCAGATCGGGATGGGCGACCAGCACGCCCAGCCGTTCCTCATCCGATGCGCCACGGAAGATCTGCGCCATGCGCCGCACCAGACCTTCGGGGCTGTCATGGACCGCGCCCATTTCCGTGTCCCAGACACGTTCGGCGATGAAGGGGGAATGTTCGTAGATGCCGCCGAACGCCGCCACGAAATCCTCGCGCGACATCTCGGATGGGCGCGTTTTCGGCTGATACGGATTCACCTGCGCCCAGTGCCGCGCGATGTCGAGGCGCGAGGCGAACCAGACGCCTTCATGTGCGCGGACATGATCAAGGAACCGTTTGATCGCCATCGCCCGGCCCGGACGCCCGGCAAGACGGCAATGCAGCCCGATCGACATCATCTTTGGCGCCCCCGCCTGCCCCTCGGCATAGAGGATGTCGAAGCTGTCGCGCAGATAGTCGAAGAACTCGCCCCCGGTGCCGAAGCCCTGACCTGATGAAAAGCGCATGTCGTTGGCGTCCATCGTATAGGGCACCATCAGTTGCGGCCGGCCTTTGTGGACATGCCAGTAGGGCAGGTCGTCGGCGATGGTGTCGGCCAGATATGCGAAGCCGCCTTCCTCGCAGCCAAGCGCGACCGTGTTCATTGATGTGCGGCCCTGATAGAAACCATGGGGGCGTTCGCCGGTGACGCGGCTGTGCAGTTCGACGGCCTGACGGATATGTTCGGCCTCGACCTCGGCCGGGATGTCCTTGTAGTCGATCCATTTCAGCCCGTGGGTGGCGATCTCCCATCCCGCGTCCTGCATGGCGGCGACCTGTTCGGGGCTGCGCTCCAGCGCGGTCGCGACGCCGTAGACGGTGACGGGGATGTCCTTCAGCAGCCGGTGCAGCCGCCAGAATCCGGCACGGGCGCCGTAGTCGTAGATCGATTCCATGTTCCAGTGGCGCTTGCCCGGCCATGGCTGGGCGCCGATGATTTCCGACAGGAACGCTTCCGAGGCGGCGTCGCCATGCTCGATGCTGTTCTCGCCGCCTTCCTCGTAATTGACCACGATCTGGACTGCGATCTTCGCGCCGCCGGGCCATTGCGGATCGGGTGTCTTCTCGCCATATCCTCGCAGATCGCGGCTGTAGCGCATGGGTTTTCCTCCTGTGGTTTGCCGTCGTGCAGAAAACCGCGCGCGCGTCTGCGAAACAAGCGGGCAACAGCACAATTCTGTATCAATGAATCCATGAAGATCGCGGACGGATTCATGACGTTTTCAAAACGGTATTGAAAGACTTGCAGGACAGAGTTGATTGTGAGGTCAGGTTCCGTCCACGTAACCTCTGGCTATACTGGCCGGAGGAGGCCCAGGGAGGAAAGACATGGAACGCTATTTCAAGCTGTCGGAACACGGCAGCAATGTCAGGACCGAGGTCATTGCGGGAATCACCACATTCCTGACCATGGCCTATATCATCTTCGTCAACCCGCAGATTCTGTCCAGCACGGGCATGGATTCGGGCGCCGTCTTCGTTGCGACCTGTCTGGCCGCCGCCATCGGGTCCGCCATCATGGGCTTCTGGGCGAACTGGCCCATCGGCATGGCGCCGGGCATGGGGCTGAACGCCTTTTTCGCCTTTACCGTTGTTGGCGCCATGGGGTTCACTTGGCAACAGGCGCTTGGTGCGGTGTTCATTTCCGGCCTGATCTTCCTGTTCCTGTCGGCGACCGGCATCCGGCGCTGGCTGATCGCGGGGATCCCGGTGTCGATGCGCAGCGGCGTCGCGGCGGGGATCGGGATGTTTCTGGGGATCATCGCCATGCAGACCTCGGGGCTGGTGGTCGATCATCCGGCGACGCTGGTTGGTCTGGGCGATCTGACTTCGCCCGGTGTGCTGCTGACCATCGCGGGCTTCTTCATCATCGTGGCGCTGGACGCGCTGAAGGTGACCGGGGCGATCCTGATCGGGATTCTGGTCATCACCGTCGCCTCGATCCTTCTGGGTGTCAGCCAGTTCGGCGGGGTCATGTCGCTGCCGCCCTCGATAGCGCCGACCTTCCTGCAATTGGATGTGATGGGGGCACTTGGCTACGGCATCCTGAACGTCATTCTGGTCATGGTCCTGGTCGAGGTGTTCGACGCCACCGGCACGCTGATCGGCGTCGCCAAGCGCGCTGGCCTGCTGACCGAGGGTCCGGCCCATACCAACAAGGGCCTGTCCCGTGCGCTGATGGCCGATTCGACCGCGATCACGGCGGGCGCGCTGGTCGGCACCTCGTCCACCACCGCCTATGTCGAAAGCGCCTCGGGCGTGCAGGCGGGCGGGCGCACCGGGCTGACGGCGCTGGTCATCGCGGGCCTGTTCCTGCTGGCCACCTTCTTTGCGCCGCTGGCCGGGTCCGTGCCGCCCTATGCGACCGCGCCGGCGCTGCTTTACGTCGCCACGCTGATGGTGCGCGAACTGGCCGAGATCGAATGGGAAGACGTGACCGAGGCCGCGCCCGCCGTGCTGACCGCGCTGGCGATGCCCTTCACCTATTCCATCGCCAACGGCCTGGCCTTTGGCTTCATCAGTTATGCCCTGATCAAGCTGCTGACCGGCAAGGCATCGCAGGTCCATGCCGCGACCTGGGTCGTCGCCGTTCTGTTCGTGATCAAGTTCGCCTTCTTCGGCGGCCACTGATCGCAGCGACATTCCCAAAAGGGTGGGCCGCCGGGGATTTCCGGCGGCTCATTCATTTGGCGGAACCGATGATCTTGCGCTTGTTCTTGCGGGGCCGCCCCGCTAGTCGGGACTGCACGTTTTTTCAGCATCGGAACGCGCGCGATCATGAATGAGCCTTTCAGACGGGCCGTCCGGGCCTTTGGGCCGGCGATTCCGGCCGGTCGCCCGGTCGAGGCATGCCGCGCCGGTCTTGGCGCGTTGGCCGGCCTCGCCGTGGCGGGATTGTTCCTGCTGTCGCCCGGGGGCGATCCGCAGCTTGGCCTTTACATGATCGCACCCTTCGGCGCGACCTCGGTCCTGATCTTCGCCGTGCCCAGCAGCCCGCTGGCCCAACCATGGTCGGCGGTCGTGGGCAACACCGTCTCGGCGCTGGTCGCGGTGATGGTCTGCGGGTGGGTGGCCCATCCGGCGCTGTGCATCGCGCTGTCCGTGGGGCTGGCGATCACCGCGATGATCCTGTTGCGGGCGCTGCATCCGCCGGGGGGCGCGGTGGCGATGACGGCGGCGATGAATGCCGGGGCCGTCGGGCAGCAGGGGCTCTGGTTCGCGCTGGCCCCGGTGGCTGCGGGGACGCTGGCGCTGGTGCTGATCGCGATCCTCTATGCCCGCGCGACCGGGCGGCGCTATCCCTTCCGCCAGTTCGACGAGCCGAACAGCCACGGCACCGCCGATCCCGAACCGTCCGAGAGGCTGGGTCTCAGCGAGGCCGAACTGACCGGCATCCTGACCCGCTATCGCCAGTCGCTGAATCTGGGGGTCGAGGATTTGGCGCGGCTGATCGCGGCGGCGGAATTGCAGGCGGCGGGGCACCGGACCGGGCCGCTGACGGCGGCGGACATCATGTCTCGCGATCTCGTCACCGTCGGTCCCGACGCCAGCATGGCCGAGGTCGCGGGCATCTTTCGCAGGCACGGCTTCACGTCGCTGCCGGTGGTGGACGGGGCGGGCCGTTTTCTGGGGGTGATCTTCCAGTTGCACCTGATCCGCAAGGCGCATGACGAGGCGTTCGGCAGCCGGCTGGGTTTTCGCGCGGCGATGGCGCGGCTGATGCGGTGGGGGCCGAAGGGGCTGGTGCCCGCCCGGCAGATCATGATGCAGGATCTGCCGCAGGTCGCACCCGACACGTCGGTCGCCGCCCTGCTGCCGCAGATGGCGGACGGCCATTGCGACGCAGTGCCGGTGCTGGACGGGGATCGGATCGTCGGCATCGTCACCCGCACCGACTTGATCGCCGCGCTGGCTCGGCAAAGCCTGCGCCCCGTCGCCTGAGGCGGATCATGGCCCGGATCGCCGGGCCATGACGGTTTCGGGGATCAGCAGGCCATCTGGCTGCCGACTGCCGCGCCGCCGACCGCGCCGGCGGCCATGGCGATGTTGCGGCCCGAGCCGCCGCCGACCGCGCTGCCCAGCCCGGCGCCCACGGCGGTCCCGGCCCCGGTTGCCACGCCGCACTGGATAGCCGCCTGTTGCTGCGGGGTCGGGTTGCACCCGGCGAGGGCTGCGGTTGCGCCAAGGGCGAGGATCACTGCTCTGATCATGATTATCTTGTCTCCTGCATGTGTGATGCCGCGCGATCTATACCGACAAGTCCGGCCCGCGCCAAATGCCATCTGGGCGAGCAGGACAAAACGCCGTCATCCCGGACAAGGCCGGCCAGCGTTTACGGGGATTGTCAGTCCTCGTAGCATGGGGCCGACGGAGGGACGGGCCATGCATGTTTCGCTGACCGACAAACTGGATGAAGATGTCCGCGGAAAGGTGGCCTCGGGGCTTTACAATAACGCCTCCGAGGTGATCCGCGAGGTATTGCGCCTGAAGATCGCGACCGAGGAGCAGGATGAAGCAAGGCTGCAATGCCTGCCCGACGCCATCGGCCCCGCCTGGGAACAGGCCGAGCGGGGGGAGTTTGCGGATTATTCGCTTGAAAAGACCCTTGCCCGGCTGCGCGACAGTGCCTGATGGGCCGATTCCGTCTTGCCGTCCGGGCCGATGCGGATCTCGATTCCATCGGCGTCTATACGCGGGAGGAACGGGGGTAAGGGCAGGCGATCTGCGGCCCCGGATGATGTCCTGTCCCTGCAACCGCCATGTGATCTTCTTCCGCCGCAACCGGCAAGGCAATGTCGAGATCCTGCGCATCCTGCATCAGCGGACGGATATTCCGCCACATGTCTGACCCTTCTGTTCGCGGCGGGCCTGCGCATTGCCGGATTTTGAGGCGGTCCCACATATGGCGCAAGCTGTTTGCCCCGCTCCGTTCCGTGGGTCTGGTCGCGGTTTTTCTTCGTCTCCCGGGCTGCACCAACGAGGCATTCCTGCGCGGCCTTCTGGTAGAGGCGTTGCCTTCGCAAAGCAGGATCGAGGAAATCCACACATGCAGGACATGGTTGCCGCCGGCGGTTGCCGTCTTTCGCATCGCATAGGCGGAGCCGTCCCCGTGGAGAGGGGGGACGGTTGCGGCGGCGAAAGGGGAACTGAACTGGGTCCGGGCAAAGTCGCTGGACCAGTTCGCGGACGCTCAGGCCCTGTTCTGGAAGGGACCGGGCGCCGGGCGGACTATCCTTGACGGCAAGACCTGTCTTCTGGACCTGTCCGAACGCGGCGAAGCGATCCTTTTCGGCGAGAATCCCGGCTATTATTATGCGTCGTCAGATCAGAACGTGGTGATCGCGATCTTCGATGAGCCTGCGAATACCGGAGTGATCTTCGTCCGGCCCCGATAGATGCTGTTGCCGCGCTCTGCCTCAGCCGCCCATCGTCGCCGACAGTTCCGCCGCCGCCGCCGCGACCACGGCGCCCAGCGTCTTGACATGTTCCAGGCCGATGCGGTGGGTCGGGCCGCTGACGGACAGGCCCGCGATCGCCTCGCCCGTCAGGTCGAAGACCGGGGCGGCGATGCAGCGCATGCCGCGTGTCCGTTCCTCGTCATCGAAGGAAAAGCCGCGGGCGCGGATGCGGGCCAGATCCTCGGCCAGCGCCTCGGGCGTGGTCAGGGTGCGGTCGGTGAAGTGGGTCAGGCCGGGGCCGGCGATCAGGTCCTGAAGGATTTCGGCCCGGCCGAAGGCCAGCAGGGCCTTGCCGATGCCGGAACAGTGCAGGGGTGAGCGGGTGCCGGGTGGGAAGAAGGCGCGGATCGTTTCCTGCGTTTCGACCTGGCTGACGAACAGCACCGCATCGCCGTTCAGGATGCCCAGATTCGCCGTCTCACCGGTATGTTCCATCAGCCCGCGCAGGATCGGGCGGGCGCGTTCGACGATGCCCGACCGGCGCATGAAGGCCGATCCAAGGCGAAAGGTCGCCGGGCCGATGGTCCATGCCTGCGTCGCCGGATCGCTTTCCACCATGCCGCGCGCGCCCAGCGAATGCAGCAGCCGATGCACGGTGGAGGGCGATTGCCCGGTCTTTTCGGCCACTTCGGACAGGGTCAGCCCGGAATGGGCGGCCAGCAGGTCCAGCAGGTCCAGCGCCCGGTCCAGCACCTGAACGGTGCCGGCGCTGTCGCCTTTCGTGCTGCGCGGGCGGCCCCGGCGGCGGGTGGGTTCGGCCATTTTATTCCTCTGCTAAAAGGTGTCTTTACCATATCGCGAAAATGGTGTCGGCGGGCTGAAAAAAGGCAACTCTCTGGTTGTGCACTATAATTCCGCATTTTTGCAAGTAATGGAAGTATTTTCCAGAAAAATTGTGCCATATGATCGAAGGGGCTATCCTGCTGCTATCAGAGGAGGAGTCGCCATGACCAGCCAGAACCCGATCTTCATTCCCGGCCCGACCAATATCCCGGAAGTCCTGCGCAAGGCCGTGGATATGCCGACCATCGACCATCGCAGCCCTGTCTTCGGGCGTATCCTGCACCCTGCACTGGAAAAGGTGAAGAAGGTGCTGAAAACCGCCGACGGTCAGGTCTTCGTCTTCCCCTCGACCGGGACCGGCGGTTGGGAAACCGCGATCACCAACACGCTGTCGCCGGGCGACAAGGTTCTGGCCACCCGCAACGGCATGTTCAGCCATCGCTGGATCGACATGTGCCAGCGTCACGGTCTGGACGTTCAGGTTGTCATGCAGGAATGGGGCGAGGGCGTTCCGGCCGACCGGTTCGAGGACATCCTGACCGCCGACAAGGCGCATGAGATCAAGGTCGTCCTTGCCACGCATAACGAGACCGCGACCGGGGTCCGCAGCGACATCGCCGCCGTCCGCCGGGCGCTGGACGCGGCCGGCCATCCGGCGCTGCTGTTCGTGGACGGGGTGTCCTCCATCGCCTGCTATGATTTCCGCATGGACGAATGGGGCGTCGATATCGCCGTCACCGGGTCGCAGAAGGGCTTCATGCTGCCCCCGGGTCTGGCTATCGTCGGCTTTTCGCCCAAGGCCATGGCGGCGGTCGAGAGTGCGAAACTGCCGCGCACCTTCTTTGACATCCGCGACATGGCGAAAGGCTACGCCGCGAACGGCTATCCCTATACGCCGCCGGTCGGTCTGCTGAACGGGCTGAACGTCGCCTGCGACATGCTGCTGGAGGAGGG
>ERZ761602.5393-NODE-5393-length-15234-cov-4.793465_pt1 | contig 15234 bp, 10 predicted proteins | sample MGYA00512165_ERZ761602 | MGnify/ENA primary metagenome ERZ761602 (study PRJEB28899, sample SAMN02445085) | bioreactor sludge metagenome | biome: EBPR sludge; isolation source: Thorneside wastewater treatment plant | place: Australia: Brisbane, Thorneside...
GATTTCCCCCCCTTGCCTCCACCCTTCGCTCCGCCCTCGGCCGCCGCCGCCCCCTTGGGTTCGGCCGCCACCAGCCCGCTCATCGGGTCGGAATGCGGGCAAAGGATGACGAGCGTCAACGTCCAGAACAGGCGGCGCGGACAAGGCAGCAACAAGGTAACCATGCGAAAGGGAGACGAGAATGAAAGGGGCCCGGCCGGGAAGGAGGACGAACTTCCCGGGGGATCGTTGCGCAAGGAGGACGCAACGTCGCCAGATTCGCACGACGGCCGCCCCGGCCGCAACGCTAACCGACCAAACGGCCGTACGACGGGGCGTCGAGCAGTGCCGCGACCGCCGCCGGATCCGCCGGCTTGAGGCGCAGCATCCAGCCGTCGGAATAGGGGGCGCGATTGACCGTCTCGGGCGCGGACTCGAGCGCGGAATTCACGGCCACGACCGTACCGGACACCGGCGCATACAGATCGCTCGCCGCCTTCACCGATTCGACCACCCCGAACGATTCCCCCGCCTTGAGCACCGCGCCGACCTTGGGCACCTGGACGTAGGTGATGTCGCCGAGGGAATTCTGGGCGTAATCCGTGATGCCGATCGTGCAGGTGCCGTCCGACTCAACCCGGACCCATTCGTGGGACTTGGCATAGCGCAACTCGGCGGGGAAGGAGCTCATGGTGAAGCACTGGAAATGGTGGAACGTGCGGGGGTCGCAAGCCAAGTCTCGCGGCCTTTAGGAGCATGGCGCCGTCTGACGCTAGCTCTGCCGCTTGAGGTCCACGAAGGGCGGCTTGACCGGCTGCAGCGCAACCTTCGCGCCCCGGATGTCCACCGCCAGCGGGTGAGCCGCGGCTCCCGCCGCCACGAGCGCCGACCCGATGGCCTCGTTGAGCAGCGGCGACAGGGTGCCTGAGACGACGCGCCCGACCGGCCTGCCTTCGCCGTCGAGCACGGGCGTGTCGGCACGCACGATCCGGCGATCGCCGGTCTTGAAGAACACGATTTTCTGCGCGCCGCCCTGTTGCTTCTCGGCCAGCAGCGCAGTCCGGCCCACGAAGTCCGCGCCCTTGTCGAGTTTCACCGTCCAGCCGAGGCCGGCCGTCAGCGGCGAGATGTCGGCGGTGAGCTCGTGTCCGTACAACGGGTAACCCGCCTCGAGCCGCAGGCTGTCGCGGGCGCCGAGGCCGGCCAGTTCCAGCCCGCGGGGCCGGCCGGCCTCGAGCAGCGCGGCCGCCAGCGCCGGCGCGTCCGACGCGGCATGATAGAGCTCGAAACCATCTTCACCCGTGTAGCCGGTGCGACTGGCGAGGCAGTGCACACCAGCGATCGTGGCCTCCCCGAAGTGATAGTACTTGATCAGGCCGAGCTTCGCACCGGTGAGCGACTGCACAATGTCGGCCGCCTGCGGGCCCTGGATCGCAAGCAGGGCGTAGTCGGCGCTGCGGTCGGTGATCCTGACATCGAAGCCCGCGGCCTGCTCGTGGAACCAGGCGACGTCCTTGGCGATATTGCCGGCGTTGATGCAGAGAAAGTAGTCGTCCGCCGCTCGTTGATAGACGAGCAGGTCGTCGACCACGCCACCGCCCGGGTAGCACATCGGCGAATAGAGGACGCGGCCGGGAAAGAGCTTGGCGACATCGTTGGTCACGAGACGATTCAGGTACCTGGCTGCATCCGGGCCCTGCACGTCGACCTCGCCCATGTGGCTCACGTCAAACAGGCCGGCCGCGCGCCGCACCGCCTTGTGCTCCTCGAGGATGCTGCGGTACTGCACCGGCATCTCCCACCCGGCGAAGTCCACCAGCCGGCCGCCGTGGGCCACGTGAAAATCGCGCAGCGGGGTGCGTTTGAGTTCGCTCATGCGTCCAGCTTAGCGAGGGCGGAAGCCGGGGCGGCAAGGACGAAGTCCGCTGCGTCCTTCTGCGTTGCGGCCGCCGGCGACGACGCGACAAGGTTTCGTCATGCTGATCGCCTATCTGGTGCATGAACCGACGCCCTTCCTCGGCCCGCATTGGGGAAATTTCGGGATCCGGTTCTACGGCCTCGGCTACATCCTCGGATTTCTCGCCGCAGCGTGGCTGTTTGTCCGGTACGCGCGGGCGGGCCGTTCGCAGCTGCCACCGGCCCGTATCTCCGACCTGATGGTCGCACTCGTGATCGGAGTGATGGTCGGAGGCCGGCTCGGGTCCTTCCTGTTGTACCATCCGGAGGATTTTGTGCGCGACCCGCTGAGCTTCTTCCGCGTCTGGGAAGGAGGGATGGCCAGCCACGGCGGCTTCCTGGGCGTCACGCTCGCGCTCGCCTGGTTCGCGCGCCGGCATCGGATCCCGTTCCTGCATCTCGGCGACTTGATCGTGTCCGCCGCGCCCATCGGCTTGATGCTCGTCCGCATCGCGAACTACCTGAACGGTGAGCTCTGGGGCAAGGTGACGACCGTCAAATGGGCCGTGATCTTCTCGCAAACCGGCGGCGGCGATCTGCCGCGACATCCGTCGCAGCTCTACCAGGCCGGACTCGAGGGCGCGCTGCTCCTCGCGTACATGCAGTGGCGCTTCTGGCGGACCGAGGTCGTGCGCACGCGGCCCGGGCGGCTGAGCGGCGAGTTTCTCATCGGCTACGCGGTCCTGCGCTCGATCGGGGAGGTGTTTCGCGAGCCCGACGCGTCCCTCATCCTGGGGCTGAGCCGCGGGACGTTCTACTCGATCTTCGTGGTCGCCGCGGGGATCTGGCTCATTGCGCGGCAGCCCAAAGACCCGCGATCCGCCGTCGGAGGGTCCCGCGGGAGGTGACGATGCGGCCGATGCCGCGACCGCTCAAATCGGTGGAGCGGCTTGTCCCCAAGCCGCTATGGACGGGGCCGTCGCACGTCAGCCGCCGGGGGACAGGCGGCTCCACCCCGCGGCATCGCTGGCTCAGACCACCGTGCCCGCGGGCAGGACGGCGTTCTTCGGCACGACGAGGACGCCGTCGCGGACGATGGCGAGGCCGTCGGCGTAAGTGCCGTCCGCCTTGCCCTCCGCGTTGAGCACGCAGCCGTCGCCGATGCGGGTGTTCTTGTCGATGATCGCACCCGTGATCCGGCAGTTACGTCCGACGCCGAGGTGCGGGCGCCCCTGGGCGAGGTTGGCCGCAAGCTGGAGCTCGGTCTCGTAATAGTCCGAGCCCATCACGATCGTATCCTTGAGATAGCTGCCCTCGCCGATGTAGGAGCGGATGCCGAGCACGCAGTGGTGCAGCGTGGAATCGGTGAGAATCGAGCCATCACCGATCACCACGTGATCGATCGAGCACTTGTTGAGCTTCGACGCCGGAAGGTAGCGGTCCTGCGTGTAAATGGGCGCGGAAGGCTCGAAGAAGTTGAACGGCGGCAGCGGCTGCGCGAGGGCGAGGTTGGCTTCGAAGAACGCGCGCACGGTTCCGATGTCCTCCCAGTATCCCTCGAAAATATAGGCGAACAACTTCTTCTTCCCGAGCAGGCCCGGGATGATCTCCTTGCCGAAATCCGTCATCGTGTTCTCCAGCGCGTCGGCGAGGACCTGCCGGTTGAAAACATAGATGCCCATCGAGGCCAGGCAGTGCTTTTCCGGCGACTTGGACTGGAGCGTCGCCTGAAGCGTCGGGCTGATCGCGAGGCTGTTGATCACGGCCGGATCCTTCGGCTTCTCCACGAACCGCGCGATCGACAGGTCTTCGTTCACCTGGGTCAGGCCGAGCCCTTCGACCTTGGAGACCGGGAACGGGATCGTCGCGAGGGTGACATCGGCGTTCCGCTCCAGGTGCTGCTCGATGATCTTGCGGAAATCCATCCGGTAGAGCTGGTCGCCGGAGAGGATCAACACGAGATCGTGCGGGAAATTCCGGAAATGAAGCAGGTTTCGCCGCACGGCGTCGGCCGTGCCCTGATACCAGTCCGAACCCTTCTCCGTCTGCTCGGCCGCGAGGATGTCAACGAAGCCGCCACCGAACGGATCGAAGTGATACGTGCTCTGCACGTGGCGGTGCAGCGACGCCGTCTGGAACTGCGTGAGCAGGAACATCCGGTTGATGTCGCTGTTGAGGCAGTTGCTGATCGGGATGTCGACGAGCCGGTACTTTCCCGCGAGGGGCACCGCCGGTTTGCAGCGCTCGAGCGTGAGCGGGTGCAGTCGCGTGCCGCGACCGCCACCCATGATTACCGCCAGCACACGTTTCTGAGTCGTCATAGAGGGTTTTCGTAAAGCGGAGTTGCCCCACCTTTGGCGGCGGCCCAGTTTTCGCCAGCCATTTCTGGCCACTTCCCGACGCATGGCCCACGTTTTCGTCACCGGCGCCGCCGGCTTCATCGGCAGCCACACCATCGATCAACTGCTGCGCGCCGGGCACCGCGTGACGGGCGCAGACAATCTCCGCACCGGACATCGGAGAAATCTCGACGGCGCCTTCGCCTCGCCCGCCTTCGCTTTCGTCGAGGCCGACCTCGCCGAACCGGGAGTCCTGGCCGATCTCGTCCATCGCTCGGGCCCGGACGCGCTCATCCATCTCGCGGCCCTCGTGAGCGTGCCGGAAAGCGTGCGCGATCCCGCGCTCAATTTCCGCCTCAACGTGCAGGCCACGCACGAGGTCGCCGAGGCGGCGCGCAGGAGCGGCGTGCCGCGGGTGGTGTTCGCCTCGTCCGCGGCAATCTACGGCGACAACCCCGCGCTGCCGCTGCGGGAAGACGCGGTCGCCCGTCCCGTGAGCCCGTACGGCGCGGCCAAGCTTGCGTCCGAGGCGCTGCTGCTCGGCCATGGCGCCGCCTTCGGCTTCACGGTGCGGTGCCAGCGTTACTTCAATGTGTTCGGCCCGCGGCAGGATCCCTCGTCGTCCTACTCGGGCGTGATCTCGGTGTTCGAGCGATGCCACCGCGAGGGCCGCGCCGTGACGCTTTTCGGCGACGGCCGGCAGACGCGCGATTTCATTTCCGTCCACGACGTGGCCCGCGCGAACGTGCTCGCCGCCACGCAGCCGGGACTCGCCTCCGGCGTCGCCAACATCTGCACAGGACAGGCGACCTCGTTGCGCGACGTGCTCGGCGTCTTTGCGGGCGCGTTTCCCGCCCAGCCTCCGGCGCGTTCCGCGCCGCCTCGCGCGGGCGACATCGTCCACTCGGTTGGTGCGCCGGAGAAGGCCGCCGCCGACCTCGGCTTCCGCGCCGGCACCGCGGTCGCCACCGGGCTTCGCGAGCTCATCGCCGTGTCATAACGGATCCGCGCACGCGAGCGGACGCCCCCGGGGCGGGAGGGTTTCCCGCCCACCGCGCTCCTCTGACCCTCACGCAGCCGCGTCGAAAGGCCGATAAGCCGCAGCCCTTCGAGTCACCGGGGCAACAGCCGACCTGATCGGCGCAGCGGCTTGCGCTGCCGCCTGGTCCCTCGCACCTCAGCCGCCTGGGGACAGGAGGCTCCACCGCGACCGCAATTCCGGATAAGACGTGGGGAGACGTTGTTTTACGACTGTTTCTGGAACAGCGTGCAACACATCCCGTCCTTTCGGACGATTTGTCTCTACCTATGTGCGGCATCGTTGGCTACGTCGGTAAACAGAAAGCGGCCCCCCTGCTCCTCGAAGGCCTGAAACGCCTCGAGTACCGCGGCTACGACTCCGCCGGCGTGGCGTTGCACCAGGACGGCGCGTTCCTCGTGGCCAAGAAGACGGGCCGGGTCAGCAACCTGGAAGGCGTGACGGCCCCGCTGCGGCTGCACGGCGCGTGCGGCATCGGCCACACCCGCTGGGCGACGCACGGCGGCGTGACGGACGCGAACGCCCACCCGCACGTGAGCAGCGACGGCCGGATCGTCCTGATCCACAACGGCGTGATCGAGAATTACGCGCAGATCAAAAAATTCCTGCTCGGCCGCGGCTACACCTTCGCGTCCGAAACCGACACCGAGGTGCTCGCCAACCTGATCGCCTATCATTACGCCAAGGAACCGGCGGCGGCGAACGGCGAGAGCCGGTTCGTCGAAAGCGTGCGCAAGACCCTGCGGCACGTCGAAGGCACGTACGGGATCGTCATCATGGCGCTCGACGCTCCCGGCGAGCTGGTGACGGCGCGCAAGGGTTCGCCGCTGATCCTCGGGTTGGGCGACGAGGAGAGCCTGGTGGCGAGCGACGTCGCCGCCATCGTGAGCCGCACGCAAAACGTCGTGTACCTGAAGGACGGCGAGATCGCGCACCTGACCGCGAGGACGTTCGCCATCTCCACGCTCGCCGCCGACACCGTGGAACCGGTGGTGGACCGCGTGACCTGGTCGATCGCCGACGCCGAGCTCGGCGAGCATGCGCATTTCATGGAGAAGGAGATCTTCGAGCAGCCCGCCGCGCTGGAGAACGCGATGCGCGGACGCTTCTCGGAGGACGGCAGCACGGCGAACTTCGGCGGCCTCAATCTCTCCGCGGCGGAGTTCCGCGGGATCGACCGGTTCATGTTCTGCGCGTGCGGCACGGCGCTGCATGCGTGCATGGTGACCGAGCACCTCATCGAAACCTTCGCGCGCGTGCCGGTCGAATGCGACTACGCGTCGGAGTTCCGCTACCGCAACACGCCGTTGTTCCGGAACACGCTCTTCTTCGTGATGAGCCAGTCTGGCGAGACGATCGACACCCTCGCGGCGCTCCGGGAGGCGAAGCGGAAGGGTTACCGGGTGCTCGCGATCAACAACGTGGTCGGATCGACCATCGCCCGCGAGGCGGACGGCGGCATCTACCAGCACGTCGGCCCCGAGATCGGCGTGGCCTCCACGAAAGCGTTCACGTCCCAGCTGCTCATCGGGGCGATGCTGGCGCTCTACATCGCCCGCATGAGGGACATGAGTTTCAGCGCCGGCGTGGAGATGGTGCAGGCCCTCAAGTCGGCGCCCGACCTCGTGCGGGCGGCCCTCCGGCAGGCGGAGCACATCCGCGGCATTGCGCGCCGCTACGCGCAGTACGCCGACATGCTCTTCCTGGGCCGCCTCTCGCTCTACCCCATTGCGCTCGAGGGCGCGCTCAAGCTGAAGGAAATCTCGTACATCCACGCGGAAGGCTATCCGGCCGCCGAGATGAAGCATGGCCCGATCGCGCTGATCAGCGAACAGTGCCCGAGCGTGGTGTTCGCGCCGCAGAACGATATCTTCAACAAAGTCGTCTCCTCGATGCAGGAGATCAAGGCGCGCAAGGGCCCGCTGATCGCCATCGTGACGGAGGATGCCGCCCTGCCCGCCGGGCTGGCCGACGAAGTCATCCGGATTCCCTCGTGCCACGAAGCCGTCCTGCCGATCGTCGCCTCCATTCCCGTGCAACTGCTCAGCTATTACATCGCCGTCGAACGCGGCTGCGACGTCGACAAGCCGCGCAACCTGGCGAAATCGGTGACGGTGGAATAGTCGCCCGCGATGCGGCGGGGTGGAGCCGCCTGTCCCCAGGCGGCTGACGTTCGACGGCCCCACCGCAGCGGCTTGAGCGGACAAGTCGCTCCCCCTCGCAGTGCATCGATGATTCGAAGCGATAGCCCTGAACCCAAATGCGAAGCCGCCGAGGAACGCGCAGTGTCGCGAAGTTTCCTTCGCTAGTCTTTGCTCTCCTTCGCGTCTTTGCGTTTGGGATCCCGCCCTGAGCGGCTACGATTCACCTTAGGGCGCTCTAGCCTTGGCAACGGCCGCGCCGGCCGTGAAGCTGGTGCCGCCGGTCGTCCGTTTCCCGCTGCGTCACGTTCCGGTGGCCCCTTCCCATGAAAGTCCACCTGCTCTCCGATGGCTGGCAGTTGCAACGAACGGTCTCCGCGGCGGGCGCACGCCGCGCGGGCACGACTCCGCTGCCGGCGGAGTTCCTCGCCGAGGGCGTCGCGATCGCCGAGGTGCTCGACGCCCGGCTCCCCGCTGCCGCGCGCCGTGCCGGTACGACGCCGGTGCTCGAATTCACCGTCGCCCCCGGCGCCGCGGAAGGCTGCGTGGTGGCCGTGCGGCATCCGTCCGGTGCACTGACCTTCCATGCGGGCGAGATGCAGGCGGCGGCGGGACCGCGCCGCGGGGCGCGCGCGCGCGCTGTCGCCTCCACCGTGCGGCGCTTCCGCATTGTCGCCCGCGGCGGCGACCTCGTCGCGAACGAGGGCGCGCCGCGGCGCGGCGCGGCCGGCTCGGTCCTCAAGGTGGTCGTGCTCTGCGTGGTGAACCGGCTGGTCGACGCCGCGCTGCCGCGCCTGGTGCTGGCGTTCGAACAGCGAAGCTGGGCCCGGCGCGGACTGGGCGAAGGCTGGCTGCATGTCACCCGGGAGACGCTGGCCGCCGGCGCGCTGCGTCCGGCGGTGCCGCAGCCCGGCGCGGGCCGGACCCTGCTGCTCCTGCACGGCACGTTCTCGCACGCGGTCGGCGCGTATCGGGAGCTGGCGGACACGGATTTCTTCACCCGCGTCGCGCCGCGCTACGGCGACCGGATCTACGCGTACGATCATTTCACCCTGAGCCGCACGCCGGAGGAGAACGGCCGCGCGCTGCTCGCGGCGCTGCCCGCCGGAGAGACGACATTCGACGTCATCGCGCATTCCCGCGGCGGGCTGGTGCTGCGCCACCTGGTCGAGCGACGCGAGTCCTTCGGCGCCGACGCGCGGCGCTTCGGTTTCGGCCACGGGGTACTCGTCGGCGTGCCCAACGACGGCACGGCGCTGGCCACTCCGTCGCGCTGGGAGGAAACGGTCGGGTGGGTCGCAAATCTCCTCGAGCTCTTCCCCGCCAACCCCTGGACCACGGCGGCCGAGTGGGTGGCCGAGGCGCTCGTGTGGCTCGCGGCGCGCGCCAGCGCCGGCTGTCCCGGTCTCCATGCCATGGATACCGCCGGGCCGCTCGTGGCGGAGCTCCAGTGCCCGCCCGGGCCGCCGCCGCAGGCGTACTCGGCCCTGGTGGCGAACTATCACCCGGACGCCGGTGTCGCGGCGCGAATGCTGGATGTCGGCATCGACGCGTTCTTCGGCTGCGCCAACGACCTCGTGACGCCGACGGAAGGCGGCTGGCGGGTCGATCGCGACGGCACGCGGCACGTCGCCTCCGACCGCATCGGCTGCTATGGCCCGGGCGGGAACCTGTCCGCGGCGGGAGTCCAGCACCTCAATTTCTTCCGCCAGCCCGAAACCGTGGATTTCCTCGTCCGGGCGCTCGCCGGCGAGCCTTCCCGGCTCGCGCCCGTGGACCCCACGCGGCCGCTGCCCGACCGGCGTTTCCGTCGTGCGACCGCGGGCACCGCGGGGGCGATGACGGCCGGCGGTTCGACCCTCGCACCCGCGACGGCGCCCGGGATCGCCGCGGACGGGTGCCCTCCACCTCCGGCCTCCGGCACCGAGGGCCCCGATGCGTTTCATCTGATGGTGCTGCCTGCGCCGGGCTCCCTGGCGCCCGACCGGCCGGGCGCGGCGCCGGCCCAGTTGCTGGCCATGTACCGCGGGGCGCGCGTCCTGGAAAAATTCGAGCTGCGCGGCGGCCGGGCCGGGCAGCGCTTCCGGAAGATCATCGCGATGAACGAGCGCATCCGGAATTATGTGAACAGCGCGGGCGCGACGCTGCCGACCGACGACGAACTGCTCGCGTACGGCGAGATCCTGTTCGAGACGATCTTTCCCGCCGCGGTCCGTCGGCTCTACGACACCGCCCGCTCGGACGAGCGCACCACCCGGCTGAACGTGATCTTCACCTCGATGATCCCGTGGATCGCGGACAAGCCCTGGGAGTTCGCCTACGACTGCGCGCGGGGGGCGTTCCTCGCCACGGAGGAGATCCAGTTCGTGCGCAACGTGCTCACCGCGGTGCCGGCGCAGCGGATCGAGCCCCACCCCGGCCCCCTGCGCATCCTCGTGGTCGTCGCCCAGCCGTTCGGGTCGGCGCCCCTGTCGGTCGACGAGGAGGTCGCGGTGATCCGTCGCGGGTTCGCCCCGCTGATCGAGGCGGGCCTGGTCGCGATCGAGGTGCTCGCGAAGGCCACGCCGGCGAGCCTGCATGGCTATCTGGATACGGGGCGATTCGACGTCGTGCACTTCATCGGCCACGGGGAGTTCGACGCGAAGCTGAACCGCGGCTGCCTGCTGTTCGAGGACGGCCGCGGCGCGGCGACGAAGGTGGACGACCGCAGCCTGCGGGAGATTTTCTGCCAGCGGAACATCCGCCTGGTCTTCCTCAATGCCTGTGAGACCGGCCAGGGCGGCCGCGCCGACTTCAACCGCGGGGTCGCGCCCGCGCTCGTGGCGGGCGGCGTGCCGGTGGTGGTGGCCAACCAGTACAAAGTGCTCGACCTCTCGGCCACGACCTTCGCCCAGCACCTGTACTGGGCGCTCGCGCAGGGCATGACGGTCGGCAAGGCGGCGCGGGAGTCGCGCATCGCAGTGAACTACTCGCTGGCGGGCGAATCGATCGATTGGGCCGTGCCCGTGGTGTACGCGCGCGATCCCTGCCTGCAGTTGTGCGCGCCTCCGGCCGCCGGCGCGCGGCCCGCCGCGCTGCCGCAGACCACCCGGCGCGCGCGCCAGGCCACGGCCGGCCACGCGCGGCGCGTCGCGGTGTGGGACGTGGACCACCTCTTCCCGCAGCTCGAGTCCACGCTGCTGCGCATGAGCCATGCGCAGGATCGCTTCGGATTCCTGGCCGTCGATATTTCCGCGCCGCTCGGCACCTGGCAGCTCACCGGCGTGTCGGGTCGGCAGGCGCCGTACCTCCACGCCGACCACGTCGCCGCCAAGCTCCGAAACAAGGTGCCCGAGCTGGGCGTGGACTTCCTCGCCTGCGTGACCCGCCACCGGCTCTACTCGGCCGACGAAAAGGACGTGTATGCGTGGTGGGATCGCGACGCGCGCGTGATGTTGTTTTCCACCCGCGGTTATCCGTTGCCGCCCTCGGGCCCCGAGACCGATCGGGCGATCGCCAACGCCGTGGTGGGCGCGCTCGCCGCCGTGCTGGGCGACAGCGACTACCACGACAAGGGCGACGCATGCTGTCCCCTCTACTACAACGCCGAGCGGCTCTACGCCCGGCTGGTCGAGCGCCTCGAGTTCGATGCCGACTGCCGCCGCCACCTGCGCAAGGCCGCGCCGGGCGACTTGCCGGCGCTCGAGACGCTGCTGGACGTTTTCCACGCTCCTGCAGCGCCCTGACCCTCCTTCCAGCGCCATCCCCCGTCTGCCAACGCCATCCCCCCGACCCCATGAGCACCCGCGCCAAAGTCTGCATCGACCGCATCCTTCCCCACGAACTGCTGCGCCCCCAGCCTACCCGCCGCTCGGGCGGCGTGCTGCGGGCGATGAGTCCCATCGGCAAAGCCTGGATGAACGGGAGCACCCTCCACGTGCGCTTCCTCGGCGGCACCGCCGCCCAGCACGCGCTCGTCCGGGAGCAGGCGGGCTGGTGGACGGCGGTGGCCAACCTGACGTTCGTCTTCGACGACGCGCCCAACGCGGAGATCCGGATCGCGTTCGATCCCGACGACGGCGCCTGGTCCTATGTCGGCACCGATTGCCGCAGCATCCCGCTCGACCAGCCGACGATGAACCTCGGCTTCATGGACGGCGGCACCGTGGCCCACGAGTTCGGCCACGCCATCGGCCTCGCGCATGAACACCAGAATCCCAGCGGCGGCATCCAGTGGAACGAGGACGTCGTGATCCGCGAACTCGCCAAGGGGCCCAACTTCTGGGACGAGGCGACCGCGCGGCACAACGTCCTGCGCAAATACGAGGCGGCCCAGGTCAAGGGAACGGCCTTCGACCGCGACTCGATCATGCTGTATTTCTTCCCGGCGAGCTGGACGAAGAACGGCATCGCGACGAAGGCCAACGAGGTCCTTTCCGCGATGGACAAGGATTTCGTTGCCGGCGCCCAGATGTATCCCCGGCAGGCGGTCACCCCTAAGTCGGCCGCCGAGCTCAAGGTCAACGCCGCCAAGCGCACCGCCGCGGCGATCGGCAAGGTGGGCGAGGAGGACCTGTTTACGTTCAAGGCGGACCGCGCCGGGATGTACACCGTCGATACCCGCGGCCCGACCGACACCGTGATGAAACTCTTCGGACCCGACAGCGAGACCGCGCTCATCGCCGAAGACGACGACAGCGGGCTCGAGAGCAACGCGAAGATCGCGCGAAGCCTGCTCCCCGGCCGGTACTATGTGCAGGTCCGTCACTACAATCGGAAGTCGGGGATGGGGAACTATTCCGTCAAGGTGGCTCGCAAGTGACTCGGCCGCGGCGCCCCCCGGGCCCCGCCCGATCCCGGACAGCGCCATCCGCGGCGGTGATCCGACTGTGCCCCCTCCGGCGCCGATTACCTCTTGCGAGCCCCCTTCGGCCGACGCATAAGCGCACGCTCCGAAGATGAACATCCACCCGACACGGGAAGAATTTGCGCAGCTCGCCCAACAGGGAAACGTCATCCCGGTCTACGCGGACCTGATGGCGGATTTCGAGACTCCGGTGTCGGCGTATGCCAAACTCAAGGACGCCGGCCCTTCCTACCTCCTGGAGTCGGTCGAGGGGGGAGAAAACCTGTCCCGCTACAGCTTCATCGGTTGCCGTCCCCGCAAGGTCTTCGTCTGCGGCGCGCAGACGACCGAAATCCGCCAGGCGGGCCGGCCGGCGCAAACCGTTCCGACGCCGCCCGATCCACTCCGGCTCATTGAAGAGGAAATGCGGGCGTATCGGCCGGTGGCACTGCCCGGGCTGCCGCGTTTCACCGGCGGAGCGGTTGGCTTCATCGCGTACGAATACGTCCATTGCATCGAACCGTCCGTGCCGGTCGCCCCCCGGGACGAGCTGGGCGTACCCCTGCTGTACTTCATGCTGTCGGATTCGCTGCTGATCTTCGACCGGGCCAAGCAGACGCTCCGGCTGTGCGTCAATGCCCACGTCACCGGCGACACGGCCGACGCTTACACGGCAGCGGTGACGGAACTGCACGAGCTCTACGGGCTGCTGCGGCATCCGAGCACCCTCGCGCCCGCGCCCCTGGTCGACGCCCCCCGGCTCACGGTGCCGCCGGGCAACTTCACGGCGCCGGCATTCGAAAAGGTGGTGGAAGACGGCAAGGAGTACATCCGCGCCGGGGACATCATCCAGTTCGTGCCTTCCCAGCGGTTCACCCGACCCTTCGCGAAGTCGCCCCTCGATCTGTACCGGGCGCTGCGCACCGTGAACCCGTCGCCCTACATGTTCATCCTCGAGGCGGGAGACTTTTCGATCGTGGGAGCATCTCCGGAAGTTCATGTCCGGCTAACCGACGGCCTGGTGGAGATCCGCCCCATCGCGGGCACCCGCAAGCGGGGAGCGACGCATGCGGAAGACCTGGCGTTGGAGAAGGAATTGCTCGCCGATGAAAAGGAGCGCGCCGAGCACCTCATGCTGGTGGACCTCGCGCGTAACGACATCGGCCGGGTGTGCCAGTTTGGAAGCGTCAAGGTGCCCGAGATGATGGTCATCGAGCGCTACTCGCACGTGATGCATATCGTGTCGCAGGTGGAGGGCCAGATCGCGCCCGACAAGAGCGCCTACGACCTGATGCGAGCCACCTTCCCCGCCGGAACGGTCAGCGGCGCGCCCAAGATCCGGGCCATGCAGATCATTGCCCAGTATGAACCTTCACAACGCGGATCGTATGCCGGCGCCCTGGGGTACGTGGGCTACGACGGCAATATGGACACCTGCATCATGCTCAGGACCGCCTTGCTGAAGGAAGGATTGATCCACATCCAGGCCGGTGCGGGAGTGGTGGCCGATTCCGTGCCTGCCTCAGAATATCAGGAGACGGTGAGCAAGGCGTCCGCCCTGTTGAAGGCCGTGGCCATGGCCGAGCAATTCTAGCGCCCGCTTGGGGCTGGCGAAGCGGCCCGCGATTGCGCCGCTTTGGCATGATCCGGGCGCGCACCCGCGCCACAATTGCGCGCGAAAATGCAGCCGCGCTGCAACCTTCCCTCGTGGCCATGCGTACTGGCAGGTGGAATGATTTCCGCTCCCGGGAGGGAACAACGATACCACTCGTTCCTCTAAACACAAAGAGAACTTAATCATGCCTGCGAAAGCCAAGACGCTCCGTCCCCTCACCGCAGCTGACGACTCCGTCGGTCTTGAAGCACCGACCGCTCCCCTCGCCGCCGCTCCGATTGATGCTCCCCCGTCGTTCCTGGAGAAATCCGAGACGGCCGCTCCGGAGCCGATCGCCCATGGCGAGCGCAGCAATCTTCAGTTGTACCTTCAGGAGATCGGCAAGACCCCCCTGCTCACCATCGACGAAGAGGTCGCGCTCGCGAAGCGCATCCGCCGCGGCGACAAGGCCGCCCGGGACCACATGATCCAGGCCAACCTGCGCTTGGTCGTGAAGATCGCGATGGACTACAAGGACTTCGGTCTTCCACTCCTTGACCTCATCAGCGAAGGCAACATCGGCCTGATCAAGGCCGTCGAGCGCTTCGATCCGCGCAAAGGTGGCAAACTGTCCACCTATGCGGCTTGGTGGATCAAACAGTCGATCAAGCGGGCCCTGGCCAACCAGAGCAAAACGATCCGACTGCCCGTCCATCTGGTGGACAAGATTTCGAAGATGCGGCGCACGGCCATGCAGCTCACCGAGCAGCTGGGCCGGGAGCCGACCGACGAGGAGTTGGCGGCCGAGCTGCAGATCCCCACGTCCAAGGTGGCTCACCTCAAGTCCGTAAGCGTGCGTCCGGCCTCGCTGGACGCCCCTATCGGCGACGAAGGTGATTCGACCACCTTCGGGGAGATCGTCGGCGACGACTCGGCGGTGAGCCCCTACGAGGGCCTGCGCGAAAAGAACCTGAATTCCGACCTGGCCGCGATGGTCAATTCCCTCGACAAGCGCGAGGCGGAGATCATCAAGCTGCGCTTCGGGCTCGAGGGCCGCGAGGAACTCACGCTCGAGGAGGTCGGACGGCGCTTCCACGTCACCCGCGAACGCATCCGCCAGCTCGAATATCTCGCGTTGACGAAGATGCGGAAGGCGATGGCGAAGAACGAAGCCGTCCGGACCGTGGTCGAAGTCGAACAGGAACGCCGCGCCCGCGAACGGATGGCGGTGATCCGCGAGTTCGTCGAAAGCAAGAGCCGCAAGCCCGCGAAGGTGGATCGCAATTGATCTCCCTCCCGCGTGCGGCGGAAAGAAAGGGCCGACCTTCGGGTCGGCCTTTTCTTTTGCGCCGCTCAGCCGGAAGCGTGCCGTTGAGGTGGAGCCGCCTGTCCCCAGGCGGCTGACGTGCGACGGACCGGTC
>ERZ761602.5394-NODE-5394-length-15231-cov-4.801133_pt1 | contig 15231 bp, 14 predicted proteins | sample MGYA00512165_ERZ761602 | MGnify/ENA primary metagenome ERZ761602 (study PRJEB28899, sample SAMN02445085) | bioreactor sludge metagenome | biome: EBPR sludge; isolation source: Thorneside wastewater treatment plant | place: Australia: Brisbane, Thorneside...
AGCATTTCGGCGGTGAGGCGCTGAGGCGCCGCGTGCTGCCGGCGGCGGCGCGCGGCGACATCGTCGTCGCCGTCGCGATGTCCGAGCCCGAGGCGGGGTCGGCGCTGACCGACCTCAAGACCCGCGCCGCGATCGAGGGCGACCACATCGTCCTCACCGGCCAGAAGCGCTGGTCGAGCGGCGGCGGCCATTCCGACGGCTATGTCGTCTATTGCCGCCTCTCCGACGCGCCGGGCGCGAAGGGCATCGGCGCCGTCTATGTCGAGAAGGGAATGAAGGGCGTCTCCTTCGGCAAGCCCGAGGAGTTGATGGGCTTCCGCGGCATTCCCTCGGCCGACATCTATTTCGATGCGGTGCGCGTTCCGCGCGAGAATCTCATCGTGCCGGCCGGCGGCTTTCCGAAATTGATGGAAGCCTTCGATCTCGAGCGCTGCGGCAACGCCACGATGGCGCTGGCGATCGCCGCGGCCGCGCTCGAAGACGCGCTCGCCTATACGCAGGAGCGCAGGCAGTTCGGCAAGCCGATCGTCGAATTCCAGGCCGTGCAGATAAAGCTGGCCGAGATGGCGATGAAGGTGGAAGCGGCGCGCCTGCTTATCTGGCGCGCGGCGCAGAACGCCGCCGACGGCCTGCCCTCGCTGCTCGATTCGAGCCTGGCCAAGTGCTTCGCGAACGAGATGGCGCGCGAGGTGGCCGGCGCGGCGCTGCAGCTGCTCGGCGCCTACGGCTATTCGAAGGCGTTCCGCATGGAGCAGCGCCTGCGCGACGCCTGGGGCTGGGGCATCGCCGGCGGCACGATCGACATCCAGAAGATCAACATCGCCGCGGCGCTCGCGGGCCGGCGCTTCGACCAGCGGCGCTGAACGCCGCAGGGGCGCGCGCCGCCAGCCGAAGGTCGAGCCGCGATAGAAGGCGCGCCGGCGCGGCGCCTCAGGCCGCGCCCCACACCTTCTTCGCCACTTCGACGACGAGGGCGAGCTTCCTCTTCTCGTCCTCGAGCGTCACCGGATTGCCGGCGACGGTGCTCGCGAAGCCGCATTGCGGCGACAGGCAGATGTGCTCCTTCGGCACGTACTTCGCCGCCTCTTCGATGCGCCGGACGAGGCCCTCGGCGCTTTCGAGCGCCGGCGTCTTGGTGGACACGAGCCCGAGCACGACGCTCTTGCCCTTCGGCACGTGCGCCAGCGGCTTGAAATCGCCGGCGCGCGCCGTGTCGTACTCGAGGCAGAACGCGTCGACGTCGATCTCCTTGAACACGCGCTCGGCGATGGCGTCGTAGCCGCCTTCGGACAGCCACCGGCCCTTGAAATTGCCGCGGCAGATGTGCATCGCGGCCGTAACGCCCTTGGGCCGGCCTTTCACGGCTTCGTTCATCGCCTTGATGTAGAGGGCCGTCAGCGCTTCCGGGTCCTCGCCGCGCGCCTTCACCTTGGCGCGGATATCGGGGTCGGCGAGATTGATCAGCGCCACCTCGTCGATCTGGACGTAGCGGCAGCCGAGCGCCGCGAGGTCGGCGATTTCCTGCCGGTAGATCGCGCAAAGATCGGCGAAGAACGCGTCCGCCGACTTGTACGGCGAGTTCTCGAGGCCGCGATTGCCGCGCCAGAAATGGAACGTCGAGGGCGACGGCATCGTGATCTTGGGCTCGGCCTTGGCGACCGACTTCAGGAACTTGAATTCCTCGGTCGAGATCGGCGCCACTTTCCTGAGCGCCCCTGTGCACACCGGGCAGGTGAAGGACTGCTCGTTGCCGCGCTCGTCGTGGAACTTGAACAGCGGCTCGCCGACCGAAAACCCGTCGATCGCGTCGATCCAGTGCGACCAGTAGGAGGCGCGGCGGAACTCGCCGTCGGTCACCACATTGAGGCCGAGCGCCTCCTGGAACGCGACGGCCTCGCGCACGGCCGCATCCTGCGCCTTGCGAAACTCGGCGAGCGACATCTTGCCCTCGCCGCGCGCGCGGAAGGCCTGGGTCAGTTCCTTGGGGCGCAAGAGGCTGCCGATATGATCGGCGCGATAGGGCGGGCTCATCGTCGGTTCCTCCCGGTTGGGCGCGGCGTTCTATAGGCTTATAGAATTACAGGCGGCGCCGGTTCGGCGCAAGCCGCGGCCGCGCCGACGCCGCGGCGCGGGATGCGGCCCACCCGGCGTGGGCCGGGATTCGCTTTTGCGGCGCGCGCGGGCGTTCTATAGCTTGCCGGACAGCCGCCTCCGGTAACGCCCCAACATGCCGATGACCACCGCACCGAAATCGCCCGGCCGGCTCGAACGCGCGCTGCGCGCCGGGCATTTCGCCGTCACCGCCGAGACGTCGCCGACCGCGACGACCGACGCCGCCGCGCTGGTCGATCGCTGCCGGCCGCTCGCCGGCCTCGCGGACGCGGTGAACGTCACCGACGGCGCCACCGCCAAAGCGCACCTCTCGAGCCTCGTGCTGGCCGGCGCGATGGCCGCGACCGGCATCGAGCCGGTGCTGCAGTTCACGGTGCGCGACCGCAACCGCATCGCGCTGCAGGGCGACCTGCTCGGCGCCGCGGCGCTCGGCGTGCCCAACATCCTGGCGCTCACCGGCGACGACCCGAAGCGCGGCGAGGAGCCGGACGCCAAGCCGGTGAACGACATCAACTCCACCGGGCTGATCGCGCTGGCGAAAAAGCTGCGCGACGAAGGCAAGCTCAATTCCGGCCGCGACATCGCCGGGCCGCCGCGCCTGTTCCTCGGCGCCGCCGACGCGCCGATGGACCCGAAGTCCGATTGGAAACCGGAATCGCTGAAAGCGAAGATCGCGGCCGGCGCCGATTTCGTGCAAACCCAGTATTGCTTCGATCTTGCGATGCTGCGCCGCTATATGGCGCGGCTCGCCGAACACGGCATTCCCGAGAAGGTGTTCATCCTCGTCGGCATCGGCCCGCTCGCCTCGGCCAAGCAGGCGCGCTGGATGCACGAGAACCTCTGGGGCGTTTCCATTCCGGAGGCGATCGTCAAGCGCCTGGACGCCGCCGCCGACCAGAAGGCGGAGGGCCGCAAGATCTGCGCCGAGCTGATCCAGGAGCTGGCGACGATCCCCGGCGTTGCCGGCGCGCATCTGATGGCGCCGCGCCAGGAGGCCGAGATGGCGGCGGCGATCGCGCTTTCGGGCGTCCTGAAGCGGCGGGGCGCGGCTTAGCGATGGTGTCCGGCAGCCGCTATACGCTCGATCCGCGCTATCGGCGGTTCCCCTCGATCCTGCACGCGCTGGCCCATGCGGCCGAGCGCCAGCCCGACCGGCCGGGCCTCGCGGTACCCCGCGCCGGCGGCGACCGCGTTCTCGGCTACGCGCAGTACGCCGCCGCCGTCGCCGCGATGGCGCGGCGCTTCCAGGCGCAGGGCGTACGCGGCAAGGCCGTGGCCGTCGTCATGGGCAACGGGCTCGAGGCTTCGATCGCGCTGATGGGCGCCATGGCCGCGGGCGCCCTCGCCGCCCCGGTCAATCCGAACTACACGCCGGCCGAGCTGGAGCCGCTGCTGAAGGATGTCGGCCCGCACATCCTGTGCTGCGACCCGGAGCATGAGCAACGCCTCCGCCCGATCGCGGCGAGGCTGGGCGTGCCGCACGTGGCGCCGCTCCCGCCCGGCACCGCGGAGGGGCTGCTGCGCGAGCCGCCGGCCCCGCTGCCGCTGCCCGCCGCCGACGACGCTTCGGTCATGTTCTTCACCGGCGGAACGACCGGCCTGCCCAAGGGCGCCGCGCACACGCATTCCACGCTGATGGCCTACTGCTACGGCGTCGGCGCGCTGTGGCCGCTGGAGTTCGGCGTGGAGCGCGTGCTGAACGTGGCGCCGCTGTTCCACATCTGGGGCTTCTGCTTCACGCTCGTCTATCCGGTCTACATCGGCGCCACGATGCACCTGCTGCCGGCCTACAAGCCGGGCGAGGTGCTGGCGGCGTTCGAACGCCACCGCATCACCGTGTTCGCCGGCGGCCCGCCGACGATGTATGTGGGCCTGCGCGCCCACGAGAACTATCGCAAGACCGACTTCTCCAGCATCCGCTGGTGCATGTCGGGCGGTGCGCCCTGCTCGGAAGAGCTGCTGCGCGCGTGGCGGGAGGAAACCGGCAGCACGATCCTCGAGGGCATCGGCATGTCGGAGGGCGCGCCGATCGCGCAGATGCCGATGCGCGGCGCGCACAAGGTGCGCTCGGTCGGCGTGGTCGGCCCCGACACCGAGGTCGAGGTCGTCGATCTCGAGACGGGCACGAAGGCGCTGCCGCCGGGCCAGGCCGGCGAAATCCGCGTGAAGGGGCCGCAATTCATCAAGGGCTACCGCAACCGGCCCGAGGAAACGGCGAAGGCGTTCCGCGACGGCTGGCTCTACACCGGCGACATCGGCTATTTCGACGAGGACGACTACCTGTTCGTCGTCGACCGAAAGAAGGAAATGATCCTGGTCGGCGGCTACAACGTGTACCCGCGCGAAATCGACGAAGTGCTCGCCAAGCACCCGGCGATCCTCGAAGTGGCGACCGTCGGCGTCCCCGACAGCTTCTCGGGCGAAGCGGTGAAATCCTACGTGGCCCTCAAGCCCGGCGCCTCGCTCGACAAGGCCTCGCTCGAGGCCTACTGCAAGGAGCGCCTCGTCAAGTACAAGCTGCCGAAGCACATCGAATTCCTCGACACGCTGCCCAAGACCGGCGTCGGCAAGATCAACAAGCTCGACCTGAAGGCGCGCGGATAGCGCGCATGGCTGCGGCGCGACGCGCGGGCTAGCGGCCCCGCTGGTACATGCCGTGCGACTTGTACGCGAGATCGTAGCGCAGCAGATGGTCGATCAGCGTCTCGCGTAGCGCCAGCGCGGCTTCGATCATGTCCGCCGTCGCCGGATCGGAACCTCCGATCCGCGACAGGATAGCCTGCATTTCGGCCTCGACGCGCGCGTGCTCGCGCTGGTGCGCGGCGAGCGCCGAAAAGCGGTCGCGCTCCAGCACCGTTTCCTCGCGGCGGAAATGCGCACGGCAGCGCTCGACCATGAAGCCGGCCAGCGTCTCGACCTCGCGCCACGGACGCCGCGCGCGGATCGCCTCCACGATCGCGCCCGCGTCCGCGACGAGCTGCCGGTGATCGTCGTCCAGCTCGGGAATGCCGACGCCGAAGCTTTCAATCCAGACCAAGGCGGGCGGAAGATTCACGACATCTCCCCTGCCGAGCGAGACCCCTGTCCGCGGCTGAATCCGGCCGCACTTTTTCAATCATAATACGAACCGCGCGCAATTGCACGTGCCGATTGCAGCCGCGCGGGTAGACCCGCCTATGCAGGCGGCTGCAGCGGCCCCTTGTATGCCTGCAGCTCGGTCGCACGCATCGAAGGGCGTCGGCACACGCCGTCGTACCAGGCGCCGAGCCGCGGCGCGGTCCGGCGCCAGCCCCGGTCCGGATAGCGGAAATCGACGTAGCTGATCGCGCAGGCGATCGAGATCTCGCCGATCCCGAACCGCTCCGCCAGGGCCGGCGCCTCGGCCTCCAGCGCCGCGAAGCTGCGGTCGATGGTGCGCTCGTAATAGGCCTGATAGCGCGGCGAGCGCTCGCCGTCCGGCCGGTAGCGCTCGCGGATGTTCCAGGTTGCGGCCTGGCCGAGCCCGTCGCCGAGCGCATTGCGGCGCAGCGCCTGCCACAGCGCCTCGCCCTCGGGTGGAAACAGGCGCGCGCCGCCGTGCAGCGTGTCGAGGAACTGGCAGATCACCGTGCTGTCGTAGAGCACGGAGCCGTCGTCGCGCACGAGCGCCGGCACCTTGCCGAGCGGGTTCTCCCCGAGCAGCGGCGTCGCCGGATCGAACACGTGCGCCTCGACGCATTCGAGGGCGATCCCCACCTCGTGCGCGGCGACGCGCACCTTGCGGACATAGGGCGAGTGCGGCAGCGAGCGCAGGATCATGGGTCCCTCCCCGGACGGCGATGGCATAGCCGCTTTACGCGGCTATGATCAACCGGCCGCTCTATGGCAAATTCTATCGAATGATACTATTGCTGACGCGATGAAGGCCTGGATCGTCGAGGACACGCGCGCGGAGCAGCCGCTGCGCTGGAGCGAGCTTCCGCCGCCCGCGCCGGCGCCGGGACTCGCGCTGATACGAGTCGAAGCCGCGGCGCTGAACTTCTCCGACCTGCTGATGGTGCGCGGCAGATACCAGGTGCGCCCGCCGCTGCCGTTCACGCCGGGGCAGGAAGTCGCCGGAACGGTGATCGCGGCGGCGCCGGGCGCGCGCCTCGAGCCCGGCCGGCGCGTCGCAAGCAAGGTCCTTTGGGGTGGCTTCGCCGAGCAGGTCCTCGTTTCCGAAGCGATGGCGATCACGGTGCCCGATGGCATGGATATCGCCGCCGCCGCCGCGCTGCCGGTCGTCTATCCCACCGCGCACATCGCGTTACTGCATCACGCGCGCCTGGCGGCGGACGAGACCGTGCTCGTGCATGCCGCCGCCGGCGGCGTCGGGCTTGCGGCAGTGGAAATCGCGGCCGCCAAGGGCGCACGCGTGATCGCTTGCGTGGGCGGCGCGGACAAGGCCGCGATCGCGCGCGAATACGGCGCCGCAGCGGCGCTCGACTACCGCGACGCCGGCTGGCCCGAGCAGGTGAAAGCTCTGACGGACGGCAACGGCCCCGATGTCGTGTTCGACTCGGTCGGCGGCGAGATCACCGAGCAGAGCCTGAAATGCATCGCCTGGGGCGGGCGGCTGCTGATCGTGGGCTTCTCGTCGGGCGCCATTCCGGCCATTCCGGGCAATCGCCTGCTGCTGCGCAACGCCGCCGCGATCGGCGTCTATTGGAGCCACGAGCGCGACGCGGCGCTCGTCGGGGCGACGGTCGCGGACCTGCTCGCGCTGTACGGTGCCGGCAGGATTCGCCCGCGCGTCGATACGTGCTTCACGCTCGCGCAGCTTCCCGAGGCGCTCGCGGCGCTGCAATCGCGCCGGAGCACCGGGAAGATCGTTTTGCGCGCAGGAGGCGCCGCATGAAGCCGCTCGCAGGCATCCGCGTGCTCGATCTCTCGCGCGTGATGGCGGGGCCCTATTGCGCTTCGATGTTGGCCGATGCCGGCGCCGAGGTGATCAAGGTGGAAATTCCGCGCATCGGCGAGGATTCGCGCCACATCGGTCCGTTCGCCGAAGGCCCGAACGGGCGCGAGAGCGCCTACTTCATGATGCTGAACCGCGGCAAGCGCAGCATCACGATCGATCTCAAATCGCCGCGCGGCCTCGATCTACTCAAGTCGCTCGCGGCCAAGAGCGACGTGCTGATCGAGAACTTCCGCCCCGGCGCCGCCGCGCGACTCGGCATCGGCTACGAGGCGCTCGCCGCGGTCAACCCGCGCCTCGTCTATGCCAGCATCACGGGCTTCGGGCAGGCCGGGCCGCTCGCGAGCCGCCCCGCCTACGACCTCGTGATCCAGGCGATGAGCGGCCTGATGAGCGTGACCGGATTCCCCGACGGGCCGCCCACGGCCGTCGGCGATTCGATCTGCGACGTGACGACCGGCATGTTCGCGGCCTGGGGCATCACGACGGCGCTCGCCGGCCGCGCGCAGACGGGGCGCGGGGAGCATATCGACGTCGCGATGCTCGACTCGATGTTCTCGATGCTGCTGACCGTGCTCGCCAAGCGGCTCTATACCGGCGCAGAGCCGAGCCGCGTCGGCAACCGGCACCCGATCACCTATCCGGTCGATTGCTTCCGCGCGAAAGACGGCCACGTCGTCTTGGTCGCGATCTCGGACGCGCCATTCACGAAGCTGATGCAGGCGATCGGCCGGCCCGAGCTTGTGCAAGACCCGCGCTTCAAGCGTAATGCGGACCGCAGCGCACATGAGGGCGAGCTGCGCGCGATCCTCCAGGAGTGGATGACCTTTCGCACGCGCGACGAGATCCAGAAAGCGCTGGAGGCCGTGGACGTGCCGTGTGGCCCGGTCTGGTCGATCGCCGACGTGGCGGCGAGCGAGCACATCAAGGCGCGCGGCATGATCGTCGATCCCGGCCATCCGAACCTGGCCGCCGCGCCGCTGGTGCGCCAGCCGGTGAGGTTCGGCGCCGATGCCCCCCAAACAGCGCGCGCGCCGCTGCTCGGCGAGCACACCGACACCGTGCTGCGCGAGGTGCTGGGCCTTGGCGCCGACGAAATCGAAGCGCTGCGCCGCGACCGCGTGGTATGACCCAGACGACGAGAGGAGAACGCTCCATGCCCGACAATCGCTTCGCCAACACGCGCGAGGTGCGCTCGCCGCGTGGCGACAAGCTCAATGCCAAGAGCTGGCAGACCGAGGCGCCGCTGCGCATGCTGATGAACAACCTCGATCCGCAGGTGGCCGAAAAGCCCGAGGAGCTCGTCGTCTATGGCGGCATCGGCCGCGCCGCGCGCGATTGGGAGAGCTTCGACCGCATCGTTCGCTCGCTGAAAGCGCTCGAAGACGACGAGACGCTGCTCGTCCAGTCCGGCAAGCCAGTCGGCATCTTCAAGACCCATTCCGATGCGCCGCGCGTGCTGATCGCGAATTCCAACATCGTCGCGCATTGGGCGACGCTCGAGCATTTTCAGGAGCTCGATCGCCGGAACCTGATGATGTACGGGCAGATGACGGCCGGCTCGTGGATCTATATCGGCAGCCAGGGCATCATTCAGGGCACCTACGAAACCTTCGCCGAGATCGGCCGCCAGCACTATGGCGGCACCATGAAGGGCCGCTGGATTCTCACGGGCGGGCTAGGCGGCATGGGCGGCGCGCAGCCGCTGGCGGCCACGATGGCCGGCGCCTCGATCCTCTGCGTGGAATGCGCGCCTTCGCGCATCGAGCGGCGGTTGCAGCTCAAGTACCTCGACAAGCGCGCGAACAGCCTCGACGAAGCGCTCGCGATGGTGCAGGGCGCGGCGGCGAAGGGCGAGGCGCTATCGGTCGGCCTGCTCGGCAATGCCGCCGAGATCTATCCCGAACTCGTCCGCCGCGGCGTGCGGCCGGACGCGGTGACCGACCAGACCAGCGCGCACGATCCGCTCAACGGCTATCTCCCGTTGGGCTGGACGCTCGAGAAGGCCGAGAAGATGCGCCAATCCGATCCCGCCACGGTGGTGAAAGCCGCGAAGGAATCGATGGCCGTGCAAGTGCGCGCGATGCTCGACTTCCATCGGCGCGGGATCCCCACCGTCGACTACGGCAACAACATTCGTCAGATGGCCCAGGAGATGGGCGTCAAGGATGCGTTCGAGTTCCCGGGCTTCGTGCACAGATACGTGCGCCCGCTGTTCTGCCAGGGCAAAGGCCCGTTCCGCTGGGCGGCGCTCTCGGGCGACCCCGAGGACATCTACAAGACCGACGCCAAGGTGAAGGAGCTGCTGCCCAACGACGCGCATCTCCACAACTGGCTCGACATGGCGCAGAAGCGCATCACGTTCCAGGGCCTGCCGGCGCGCATCTGCTGGATCGGCCTCGGCGACCGCGACCGCGTCGGCGTCGCATTCAACGAGATGGTGCGGAAGGGCGAACTCAAGGCGCCCATCGTGATCGGCCGCGACCACATGGATTCGGGGTCCGTGGCCAGCCCCAACCGCGAGACCGAGGGCATGCTCGACGGCACCGACGCAGTCGCCGATTGGCCGCTGCTGAATGCGCTGCTCAACACCGCTTCCGGCGCCACCTGGGTGAGCATCCATCACGGCGGCGGCGTCGGCATCGGCTATTCGCAGCATTCGGGCATGGTCGTGCTCGCCGACGGCACCGAGGCGGCGGCGAAGCGCCTCGCGCGCGTGCTCTACAACGATCCCGGCACCGGCGTGATGCGCCACGCCGACGCCGGCTACGACATTGCGATCGGCACCGCCAAGGCGAAGGGCTTGCGGCTGCCGTTTCTCTCGTGACGCCGGGCAACGAGAGATTCTCACGCCCTAAGAAAGTGGCTTGCTTGACTCGACCCAGCCGCCCGGCATTATCGCGCGAAAGCATTGGGAGGAGAAAATCACCATGAAACGCACCATCGGGGCACTGTCGGCGGCCGTCGCCGCGCTTGCGCTGGCCGGACCGGCCGGCGCGCAGGAGATCAATCTCAAGCTCGCGCACTTCGTCATTCCGCAGCACCCCTACGCGAAATACCTGCAGGAGTGGGTCGACCTCATCGCGAAGAAGTCCGGCAACAAGATCAAGATCACGGTCTTCCCGAACCAGCAGATGGGGCCCGGCCCGCGCTACGCCGACCTCGCGCGCTCGGGTCAGGCCGACATCACCTGGTTCGTCCACGGCTTCACGCCGGGCCGCTTTCCGCTGACCGACATCTCGAACGTGCCCTATCTCTTCGGCAGCGGCGAGATCGGCTCCAAAGTGCTGAACGAGCCGGCGGTGCGCGCCTATCTCGACAAGGAGCACCAGGGCCTGAAGCCGCTCCAGATCTACACGCACCAGCCGGGGCAGATTCACACCAGCAAGAAGCCGGTGAAGGCGGCCGAGGATCTGATGGGCATGCGCATCCGCTTCGCCTCGCCGGTGGTGCGCGATTTCATCGCCGAGCTCGGCGGCACGCCGGTGGGCATCCCCTCGCCCGAAATCGTCGAGAACATGCAGAAGGGCACGCTCGACGGCGCGTTCATCGATTACGGCGGCGCCGGCATCGCGTTCCGCATGGGGCCGGTGACGAAGTACACCACCGAGATGTATTCCTACGTCGTGAGCTTCTGCACCTGCATGAACCAGCGCTCGTGGGAGTCGCTGGGCGCCGCGAACCAGAAGATCTTCATGGACGCGATGGCGGAGATCGGCGGCACCGGCGAGCCCGGCAAGCGCTTCGACAGCATCGACGCGCCCGGCAAGGACGCGATGATCAAGGCCGGCACCGAGATCATTAAGCTCTCGGCCGGGGAAGACGCGAAGCTGCGCAAGGCCGCTTCGGTCGTCACCGAGAAGGTGCTGGCCGATCTCGAAAAGAAGGGCCAGCCGGCGCGCGCCGTCCACAAACTCATGGTCGAGCTCGCGGCCAAGCACGCGGCGACGTCGAAGAACTTCTGGAAATAGCGCGTGTCGGAGCCGGATCGGCCCGAAGCGCAAACGCGCGACCCGTTCGCCATGGCGACGAGGCCCTTTGCCCTCGCCGCCATGGTCGCGCTTGCGTTCATGGTGCTGATCACCACGGCGGCGGTGTTCGCGCGCTGGATTTTCAAGCAGGAGATTTTCGGCGTCGTCGACATGATGGAGCTGGCGCTGGCCTTCTCCGTCTTCCTCGCGTTGCCGGGCGTGTTCCTGCGCGACGAGCAGGTGACGGTGGACCTCGTCGATTCGCTGGGCTCGTCGAAGCTCACCTTCGCGCTGCGCATCTTCGCCTATCTGCTCGGCCTCGCCTTCATCACCCTGACGCTCAGCCAGATGATCGCGCCGGCGCTGGAGAAGCTGAACTCGTCCGAGACCACGATGACGCTGCAGATCCCGCGCTATTGGCATTGGCTGCCGCTGCTCGTCGGGTTCGCATGCTCGGCGCTGGCGATCATGGCCGTGGGCCTGCGCGCGTGGCGGCGCGGGCACCGGGCGCGCCACCGCGCCAAGACTTCGCTCGATTGATTCGCCCGTGAGCCCCGACACCATCGGCCTCATCGCGATGGGCGCGCTGATCGCGCTCGTGCTGCTGCGGGTGCCGATCGGCGTGGCGCTCGGCACGGTGGGTTTCCTCGGCTATGCCGCGGTCGACGGCTGGCGCCGCGCGCTGCTGGCCCTCGGCAACACGCCCTACGAGATGACGGAGAAATACGCGCTCACCGTCGTTCCGCTGTTCGTGCTGATGGGCGTGGTGGCTGCGCGCGCCGGCATGTCGCAGGAGCTTTACCGCGCGGCCAACGCCATGTTCAGCGGCGTGCGCGGCGCGCTGGCGATGGGCACGATCGGCGCATCGGCCGGCTTCGGTGCGATCTGCGGCTCATCGCTCGCCACGACGGCGACGCTCACCAAGGTGGCGGTGCCCGAGATGCGCCGCCACGGCTACGATCTCTCGCTCGCCACCGGCGTCGTCGGCTCGGGCGGCACGCTCGGTATCCTCATCCCGCCTTCGATCATCCTCATCATCTACGGCCTCTTCTCAGAGCGGAGCGTGCCCGAGCTCTATGCGGCGGCGCTGTTTCCGGGACTGGCGCTGACGGCCCTCCACATCCTCGCGATCGTGATGATCGGCTGGCTGCAGCCGCATCGGCTCCCGAAGATTCCGGGCGTGGGCTGGCTCGCGCGCCTGAAGGCAGTCGGCCTTCTCTGGAAGATGGCGCTGCTGTTCGCGATCGCGGTGGGCGGCATCTATGCCGGCATCATGAGCCCGACCGAGGCTGCTGCGGTGAGCGCCTTTGCCGCGATCGTGATCGCGTTCCTCACCTGCGATTTCGGCTGGCGCGATCTCGTCGAATCGCTGATCGAGACGGTTTGGACGACGGCGACGCTGTTCTTCATTGCCGTCACCGCGTTTCTGTTCGGCTATTTCATGGTGCTGACCCAGCTGCCGGTGCTGGTGGCCGGCTGGGTGAAGGGCCTCGCGGTGCCGCCCTACGTCGTGATCTTCATCCTCGAGGGCGTCTACATCGTGCTCGGCTGCTTTCTCGATTCGCTGAGCATGATCGTGGTGACGGTTCCGGTCTTCCTGCCGCTGGTGCAGGCGATCGGCTACGACCCGGTCTGGTTCGGTATCCTCGTCGTCGTCGTCGTCGAGATGGGTCTCATCACGCCGCCGGTGGGCATGAACATGTTCGTGATCCGCGCGCAGCTGCCCGACATACCCTTGGCAACGATCTTCCGCGGCATCGGCCCGTTCCTCGCCGCCGATATGGGCCTTGTGCTGCTGCTGCTGTTGTTCCCCAGCCTCGCACTCTGGCTGCCGCGGGCGCTCGGATTCCTCACCTGAGCGGACGGCGCTCGATCATCACCGTGCATTCGACGTGGAATACGGGGTGCCCCATCTGGTTGAACAGCTCGTGCCGCGAATCGACGAAGCCGAACTCGGCGCGCAGCGGATGCGGCCGCTTGCCGAGGATCGTGAGGCGCAGCTTCAAGACGTCGCCGGGCCGCACCGGGCGGAAGAGCCGAATGTCGCGCATGTGCGTGCCCGCCTGCGTGGCCCAGCCTGGCGTCAGCTCCCAATAGAGCCGCGCCCAGGCCGCGAATGTATGCGCGCCGCTCGCCGCGAGGCCATTGAAGAACGTGGCCGACGCCGCCGCCTCGTCGAGATGGGTCGGGCGCGGATCGAATTCGGCGGCGAAGCGCTTGATCGCCGCCGCGTCGAACGCGAAGGCCCCGCCCTCGCAGACGAGGCCTTCGGGGATGTCTTCCCAATAGACGGACGGCCCGCTCACGGCGCGCTACCGGGCCCCGGAAACGGCATATGACAAACCGGCGACATTGTTATAAGGCATAGCTATTCCCGCCATCCGCTCCGGACACGCCACCATGTCGGTCACGTTCTCCTCTCCCTATGTCGAGGCCACGCAAGAGGGCCGCATCGCGGTTCTGACGCTAAACCGGCCCGAGAAGCGCAACGCGGTGTGCGACGCGCTGATCGAGGACGTGAACCGCTTCGTGCACTCGTTGCACGAGAGCGCGCGCAAGCGCGAGGTGGACGCCGTCGTTCTGCGCGGCGCGGGCGGTCATTTCTGCGCCGGCCTCGACCTCGCCGAGCACAAGGATCGTCCGCCGTTCGACGGTGTCAAGCATTCGATGTTCTGGCACGACACGCTGGAGCGGCTCGAATTCGGGCCGGTGCCGGTGGTGGCGGCGCTGCATGGCGGCGTGATCGGCGGCGGGCTCGAGATCGCCACATCGGCGCATGTGCGCGTGGCCGACGAGACGGCGTTCTTCCAGCTTCCCGAGGGGCGGCGCGGCATCTATGTCGGCGGCGGCGCCTCGGTGCGCGTGCAGAAGATCATCGGCTTCGACCGCATGCGCGAGATGATGCTGACCGGCCGCAAATACGACGCCCAGGACGGGCTCCGCATGGGCCTTTGCCACTACGTCGTGCCGAAGGGCGACGCCTACGCGAAGGCGCTGGAACTCGCGCACGACATCGCCGGCAATGCCGAGATGTCGAACTACATGATGATCAACGCGCTGCCCCGCATCGCCGACATCGACCGCAACAGCGGCTTTTTCACCGAGGCCCTCGCGGCCGCCATGTCGCAGACCAGCGAAGACGCGAAGAAGGGCATCGAGGCCTTCCTGAAGAAGCAGGCGATCCGCTTCGACAAGAAGTAGCCGGCGCAGACGCTTTCGCCGCACGGCGCCGCGGCCTAGTCTCGCCCCCGAACCGGGGTGGGGCGGCCATGGCGACCAACGAGCGCGCATTGCAGATCAGGCTGGCGGCGGCGGAGTATCTCTTGAGCCGCATCCTGGGCGAACTGCTCGCGCGGCAGCCCGATTCCGAGGCCGCCGGCGAAGCGCTGCTCGCCTCGGTGAAGGACGATCTCTACTTCGCCGTGCCCGGCTACACGAAGAACCCCGCGCGCTCCGACGATTTCGCCGACGAGGTCTCGAAGGCGGCAGAAGACGTCGTCGTCAGGGCACTGAAGCGCCTCCGCGCCGGGCGGCACGCGCCCGAGCACGGGTGAAGGCGCGTCACGCGGCCACCACGTCGTCGCTCGGCATTTCCGAATAGAGCCGCTCCACCAGCGCCGCGCGCCGTGCCAGGATCGCGCGCTGGTTGAGGTAGCCCTTGTCGGTGATCTCGCCCGCGTCGATGTTGGGCGGCTCGGTCATCAACAGCACGCGCGCGACGCGCTGGCTCGAGCCCGGATGCGCGGCGTTGTAGGCGGCGAGCTTGGCCTTGAGCGCGACGTGCAGCTTCGGGTGGCGAACGACGGCATCGGGCGCCATCGGCTCCGCCTCGGGACCGATCGCGGCCTTGCACGCGGCGATGTTCGGGAACGCGAGCAGCCCGACCCATTCCTGGTCCATGCCGGTCACGGCCGCGTCCTGGATCAGCGGGGCCGCGGCCGAGAGCACGTCGAGGCGCAGCATGCCGGCCGCCACCCAGGTCCCGGTCAGCAGCTTGAAGTTCTCGGCCACGCGGCCGTCGAACAGCAGGCCGAGATTCGGATCCGCCGGGTCGGCCCATTTCACCGCGTCGCCGATCTTGTAGAAGCCCTCCGCGTCGAACGCCTCGGCGGTGCGCTCGGCGTCGCGGTAATAGCCCGGCGAGATGTTGGGCCCCTTGAAGCGGATCTCGGTCTTGTCGCTCATGGGCACCACCTTCACCTCGACGCCGGG
>ERZ761602.5395-NODE-5395-length-15226-cov-24.679652_pt1 | contig 15226 bp, 13 predicted proteins | sample MGYA00512165_ERZ761602 | MGnify/ENA primary metagenome ERZ761602 (study PRJEB28899, sample SAMN02445085) | bioreactor sludge metagenome | biome: EBPR sludge; isolation source: Thorneside wastewater treatment plant | place: Australia: Brisbane, Thorneside...
TCACGCCGCCGTCGGCGAACTGGCTCATGCCGCGGGTGTTGGGCATCTCCACCCATTCGAAGGCGTCGGTGTAGATGCCGAGGTACCAGGCGTCGACCTCGTCCGGATCGCAGCCGGCGAGCAGGGCGAAGTTGCCGGTGATCATCAGGCGCTGGATGTGGTGTGCGTAGGCGCTATCGAGTGATTGCGAAACCGCGTGGTACAGGCAGTTCATCTTCGTCTCGCCGGTCCAGTACCAGGCTGGCAGCGGCCGATGTGCGTCGAGCGCGTTGCCCTGCGCGTAGCTCGGCATGCGCGCCCAATACACCCCACGGACGAATTCGCGCCAGCCCAGGATCTGGCGCACGAAGCCTTCGCAACTCGCGAGTTCGACCTTGCCAAGCTGCCAGGCAGCGACCGCCGCATCGATGACTTCGCGCGGGTGCAGCAGTTTCACGTTGAGTGCGAACGACAAGCCAGAGTGGAACAGCGTGGTCGAGCGCGTGCTCATCGCGTCCTGATAAGGCCCGAACCAGGGCAGGGCGTGTTCGATGAAACGCGCCAGGCCGGCGCGCGCCTCGCGCCGGGTCAGCGGCCAGCGTACCCGCCCGGCGTGCGGCGCGCCGATGGTCTCCACGCCGGCGGCGGTGATCTCGCCCCACAGCGCCGTCAGGTCATGACCGGCCCAGGGCCATTCGGGCGCGGGCGGATCGCCGGGCCATTTCTCGCGGTTCTGTGCGTCGAAGTTCCATACTCCGCCCACAGGGCTGTCCTCGGCGTCGAGCAGGATGCGGTGGCGGCGACGCATGTCGCGGTAGAAGAACTCCATGCGCGGCACCTTGGCGGTGAAGCGCCGGGCGAGTTCGGCGCGCTCGGCGAGGAAGTGCTCGCTGCTGAACACCTCATGCGGCAGGGCAAGCGCCTGTGCGGACTCGTCCAGCAGCCCTTCCACTCGCCATTCGTCGGCCTCCATGCGCTCGAAGCGGGTTGCTCCGCATTCGCCTGCTACCAAGGCGAGGTTGGCAGCGAAGGACTGGCGGTTGTCGGTGTCGCCGATCTTCAGGTAGCGCACGCGGTGCCCGGCGGCCTGCAGTGCGGCCGCGAAGGCACGCATCGCGGCGAAGATCGCCAGCACCTTTTGCGCGTGGTGGCGCACGTAGTCGGTCTCGCTGCGCACCTCCATCATCACGTACAGCACGTCTGGACGCGGGCTGCGGAACCAGGAGTGGGCGGCGTTGAGCTGGTCGCCGAGGATGAGGCGGAGGGTGGTCATGTCTGCGTGCGCGTGGTGGGTGGGGCCGCAGACAGAGACGCATGCGCGCGTGATGAGTTCGCTGTGGGTGGCGCGTAATGGTGATTCCGCAGCCAAGAAGCAGAGACGTGCTGCCCGCGGAAGCGCTTGGTGCGGCCCTTCCTTGCGTCAGGGCCGGGTTTCAGATCAGTTGCCGGCCTTCGAACGCAGCACGGCGAGGTTTCTTTGCCAGGCGGCCAGCGCATCCTGGTCGTCAACCAGGGCGGCAACGCCGTTCCTGTGCTGTGCCGATGCGCCAGCGCGGGATTCGGAGAAGTTGGCAGGGGCGCTCCCGGCGGGGCTGCGAGCGGCAAGCAGCGCGTTGCCGGTGTCTTGCGGGCGAGGCATGGTAGGGACGTTCATGATGGTTTCTCCTGGTGACATCAAAAAATAGTGCGGTGGCGGGACGCATGCCCTGCATGCGCTGAGACGATGCGTCCTCATGCCTCCAATACGTAGGAACCTGGGGCGTCGCCAAGGCTGGGGTAGCGCTCGTTGCTGGCGGGCCGTGCGTCTAAGAGCTCGCCGGCGCGCGGCTTGAGCCACTGCATCCAGTCCTCCCACCAACTTCCGGCCTGCGCCTCGGTGCGGTCGCGCCACTGCAGCGGCTTGTCGGCGCGGTGCGCCGTGTCGGCCCAGTAGCGGCGCTTGGGAGGGCGTGCGGGAGGGTTGACGATTCCCAGGATGTGGCCCGAGCTCGACAGTACGAAGCGCTTCTCCGCCGCAATGTGGTGGACGGTGCGGAAGGTCTGCTGCCAGGGGGCGATGTGGTCGTCCTCGGCGGCGACTGCGTAGAGTGGCTGGCGGATCGCGTGCAGGTCGATCGTTTCGCCGGCCACGTTGAGGGCGCCGGGCTCGATCAGGCGGTTGTGCAGGTAGAGCTCGCGCAGATACCAGCTGTGCATGGCCTGAGGCATGCGCGTGGTGTCCATGTTCCAGAACAGGACGTCGAAGGGGGCGGGCGATTCGCCGTAGAGCCAGCCATGCACCACGTAGTGCCACACGAGGCTGTTCGAACGCAGCAGGCGGAATGAGGCGGCCATGTCGCGGCCGTCGAGGTAGCCCTTGCGCGCCATCTGCGCCGACAGGTGGGCGATGCTGCCTTCATCGATGAAGACCTCGATGTCGCCCGGCTTGTGGAAGTCGACCAGGGTGGTGAACAGCGTCCAGTCGCGCACCGGTATGGCGTCCTCGGCGTAGTGCCTCGCCGCCCACGCCATGTAGATCGCCAGCGCGGTGCCGCCGATGCAGTAGCCTGCGGCATGCACCCGCTCGGCGGCGGTGAAGTCGCGTGCAACGCGCACGATCGCGTCCACGCCGTCGCAGATGTAGTCGTCGAAGCGGGTGCCGCGCATCGACTCGTCGGGGTTCTTCCAGCTCGTGATGAAGACGTCCAGGCCTTGGTCCAGCAGGAAGCGCACCATGCTCTTCTTCGGAGTGAGGTCGAGCACGTAGAACTTGTTGATCCAGGGGGTGACGATCACTACCGGCTCGGCATGGACCTGGGGCCGGGTGGGCGCGTAGTGGATGACCTCGAGCAGGTGGTTGCGGAAAACCACTGCGCCGGGCGTGGTTGCAAGGTTTCCGCCGACCTTGAAGTGGTCGGGGTCGGTCATGCGCACATTGCCGGCGCCGAGGTCCTCCAGCATGTTCTGGAGGCCTTGCCACAGGCTTTCGCCGCGCGTCTCGGCCAAGCGGCGCAGGGCAATCGGGTTGGTCAACAGGTAGTTCGTGGGCGCGACGGCGTTGAGCCACTTGCGCCACCAGAACGCTGCGCGTCGCCGCTCCTTGCCCGACAGGCCCGGCGTTACGTACAGCATGTCCTGCATGTGGTGGGTGAGGGCGAGGTACCACTCCTTGACCAGGTCCCAGGTCGGCGCTTCGGTCCACACCGGATCGGTGAAGCGGGGGTCGTCGGCATGCGGCCTGATGGGGTCCGGGCTCGGCAGCCCGCAGGCGCGCCGGAAGCTGTGCAGTTGCAGGTGCCAGAGGTCGGTCGTGAGTGCGCTCAGGTGTTCTGCCAGTTCCTGCGGGTGCATCAGCCAAGCGAGCTGAGCGTGCAGGATGGGTGCGCTGAGGCCAAAGGGGTCGGCCTGGGCGACGATGCCGTCGTTGAACACAAGCAAGCGGCGGTACAGGGCCTTGCCGTCCGGGACGGTCCTGTGCGCTGCCGGTGGACGATCGCTGCGACGCCTCCCGGGGGGAGTCGCGCGGGTAACGGGCCTCGGCGTCGCCATGTCAATCGCTTCCTGCGAAGTTTGGCTGCAAGTGTGCGCCACGACCTTGACATGGTTATTTCAGTTTCGTGAATTTTCGTTGGCCGGCGCGATCGCGTACTTCACTGCGCGCAGTCGGTTGCCTGTTACCTGCCTGTCACATTCACCGCCGAGAATCCCGGTAGATATCGGGGGTGTGCCATGGAGAAACTCGAAGCAGTCGCCAGTCTTGGGCAGACGGAGCTGCTCAGGCCGGCGCGGGTGCGGGCTGCGCTGGCGGCGAACGACCGGCTCAAGCTCTACCTGAGCCTGCTGCAGGCGGCCCAGCAGCGCGCGTCCGGCGAGGGTGTCCCGGCGCTCGATCTGTCGCGGGAGTTCGCCGCTGCCGGGCTCAAGGCGGGCTGGCTTGCCGAGTTGCCCGCGAACGCGTTTCGCGAAGGCAAGCTGCTGCATCTGCCCGAGCTGTCCAGGCTGCGCGATTGCCTCGTCGAGGATCTGCAAGTCATGGTGCGCCCGGTCGATGCGGACGAGGCGCTCGTGCAGCGGGTCGAGCACTGGTGCGGATGGCTGGCGCAGCTTGCGCCCGACACCTTGTCGGCGGCGGACCTGCAGGCGCTGACCAGCGGCAAGCGTGGCAAGGACGACAGCCTGCACCTTCTGGTGATGGATCTGCACAAGGCGATCAACCGCCTGGCGGCCGAACTGTCGAGCGAGAACATCGATGGCGCCCACGTCTGGCAGATCGAGGCCGAAGATCGGCCGCGGATCGCCGCGTTCATGCGCGGTCTCAACCAGACGCGCGCGCTCAAGCTGCAGCATCCCGGTCTCGACACCGCCGCCACGCGCGATGGCGACCGCCTGCTGCTGCAGAACGACATCGGTACCAACGATGCACATGTGCTGGTGATACAGGTCGAGGGGCTGGAGGTCAGCCTGACCTATTCCGACCTCCATAGCCGCCGTTTCGCGTTCTTCCAGTCGCTGCTGTGCGAGGTGGGTGCGAGCTGGGGCGAGGCCCAGGCGCGCACTCGCGCAGGGCTGAACGCCGGCGCTGCCTACTATGTCGGCACCGCACGCTTCAGCTGCAGCGACGAGATGAGCCTGTGGAAGACGCTGGAAGGCATCGGCGCACGCATCGTCTTCCTGATCGACTGGAACCGTGCGCGCAAGCGCCTCGAGCAGTTCGTTGGCAAGGGCGATGCGGTAGCCATCCTGGCCGAGTCGGCGCGCCGCCGGGTCGGCCACATGGCCTGGCTCGAGGCCGGCGGCGAGCGGCTCATCTTCGGGGCGATGCAGGCCCTCGGTCCCGACTACTTCCGCATCGGCGACCGTCTCGATGTGGTCATGGGCACCGAGCGTGCGCGCGGCTTCGTGCTCGACGTGATGGCGCTGGCGTCGGCGGCCGCGCAGCAGCACCAGCCGCTCGCCCTCGTGGCCGACGATGCCCGCTTGCTGCTCGCACGCTACCTGCACCGCCATGACGAATTCGACCTGCTCGCCGAGCATGCGGCCTACTGCCATGCGATGGCCGAAGGCCTGCGCGACGGCCTCGCCCACGGCTACGAGCGCGACCGCAAGGCTGCACGCGTGTTTGCCGAACGCGCCAAGGACTGGGAGCGCGCTGCGGACCAGCTCGTCATGGATGCACGTGCGCGTGCCGAGGCGCGGCCGCGCTGGCAGGCCTTCGCCGAGGTGGTGGAGACGGCTGACGACGTCGCCGATGCCCTTGAGGAGGCCGCCTTCCTGCTGTCCCTGATTGCCTCCGATCACCACCGCGGCTGGCGTGGCGAAGTGCACCAGTCCATGCAACTGCTTGCCGATACGGTACTCACCGCTGCACAGGACCATGTGCGGGCGCTCGAGATTGCCCGCACCCTGGGCGAGCGCAGCAGCGCCGAGGACCATGAAGAGTTCGTCGCCGCGCTCTGGCGCGTGCTCAATGCCGAGCGTCAGTGCGACGTGCTGCTCAGGGACGTGCGCCGTGCCCTCGCCGAGCACGTGAGCGATGCCGCCACCCTCAACCTGAGTACAGATTTTGCGCAGGCGCTCGAGGCTGCGACCGACTGGCTGCTCGCCACCGGCTACGGCGTGCGCCGGCTTGCCTTCAGCCGCGTGCGGGTGGGCGAATGAGCGCCGGGACCGACCACCTGCACGCCCGTGTCGTGCTGCTCATCCAGGGCGATGAGCCCCTTCCGAAGCACAGCGGGCCCGAGGTCCTCGGTGCCAAGGCCTGGAACCTGGCGCGCATGGCGGCGCTCGGCATGCCGGTGCCGCCGGCCTTCGTGATCGGCACCGGCTGGTGCGCCGACCCGGCTGCGCTCGGTGAATGGCATTGGCGCCCGGCCCTGGAGACGCTGGAAAAGCACTGTGGGCTGCGCCTGGGCGATGCACGCCATCCGTTGCTGTTGTCGGTGCGCTCGGGGGCGCCGGCATCGATGCCCGGCATGATGGAAACCCTGCTCAACATCGGTCTGACCGAGTCGACCCTGTCCGGCTTCGTGCGTGTGACGGGTCATCCGCGCCTGGCCTGGGATGCCTACCGGCGACTTATCGCAGGCTATGGCGAGGTCGTTGCCGGCATCGATTCCGCGCACTTCGAGGCCGACCTTGACGCTGTGCGCGGCGAACTTGACGAGCGCCTGCTCGATTTCGCCGCGCTGCGCGCGCTTGCCGGCCGCCATCTCGAAACCTATCGCAGAGAGGCGGGCGAGGCCTTTCCGCAGGATGCGCACGCACAGCTCAGGCAGGCGATTGCAGCCGTGTTCGCCTCCTGGCGCAGCGACAAGGCGCGCACCTACCGTGACCTGCACGGTCTGGACCATGGCATGGGCACCGCAGTGACGGTGCAGCGCATGGTGTTCGGCAATGCCGGCGGCCTGTCCGGGGCAGGCGTCGGCTTCACGCGTGACCCGAGCAGCGGTGAGCCGCAGCCCTGGGTCGACTTCCTCTTCAACGCGCAGGGTGAGGACGTGGTCAGCGGCCGCCGCAGTGCGCTCGGTCACGGCGAGCTTGCGAGCGTCGCGCCCTCGATCTGGGAGGATCTGGTGGGCATCTGCGGTCGGCTCGAGCAGGCCTTCGGCGACATGCAGGACTTCGAATTCACGGTGCAGGACGGGCGACTCTTCCTGCTCCAGGCGCGTGCCGGCAAGCGCACTGCGCTGGCTGCCGCGCGCATCGCGCTCGACCTCCTCGACGAGGGGGTGATCGACGCCGCAACCGCGCGCGAGCGCACCTATGGGCTGGATGCCCGGGCGCTCGTGCAGCGGCGGCTGGCAGCGATCGATGGCGGCGGGCCCGAGCCGCTCGCACAAGCCTCAAGCGCGTCGAGCGGGATCGCCAGCGGCGAGATCGTCCTCGACGAAACGCGTGCCCGCGCCCGCCGTGCCGCAGGTGCGCGCTTGATCCTGGTACGGCAAGATGCCGAGACGCGCGACATCGCGGCGCTGGACCTCGCCGAGGGGCTGCTGACCCACCGTGGTGCGCGCACTTCGCACGCTGCGGTGGTCGCGCGCCAGCTCGGCAAGGTTTGCCTGGTCGGCTGCGAGGCGCTGCAGATCGACGCAGCGGAGCGGGTCGTGCGCATCGGTGGGCGGGCTCTTGCGGAAGGCGAACTGCTCACCCTCGATGGCAATCAGGGTGTCGTCCATGCCGGGGAGGTGGCGGTCGTCGAGAGCGTGCCGGAGGCGCTGATTGCGCGCCTGGAAGTGCTCCACCGCAGTGCTCAAGAGCAGCCGGATGCCAGCCTCGCGCGCTGAGTGGCCGCGGCATCGGCCCGTCAGTGGGCGGCGGGCTTCAGGGCAGGAAGTGCCCGATGCGGTCGAGTTCGCGCTGAAGCCGTTCGGGGTCGCCGGCGCGGCTGCCTTCGAGCAGCGGCATGGAGCGTTCGATGCGGGCACGCAGGATGTGATAGACGTCGAGCAGTTCCGACGTCGGATCATGCGGCAGCAGATGACGCTGCAGCGGGTCGTGCACCGGCCAGTGGGCGCGCAGCGCGCTCGAGTCGCAGTAGGGGCATGGCCCCTCGCAGCGCGACTCGCAGACGCTGACCACCAGCATCGGGGCGTCACCGGTCGCGGCGTGCGGGAGGGACGACAGCGGAAGAGCGTCGGGAGGCGAGTCGCCGGCAGCGATGCCCTGGCCGCGCAGGAGTTCGAGCGCCTCGCGTGCCGGCGGCCCGGGGGTGTCGCAGCTTGCGCGGCCTGCCTTGCAGCCGGCGCGGGACACGTGGTTGAAGATGGCTTCGGCGAGCAAGGCGCGACAGTCCTTGCCCTTGCCCACAAAGAGTACCTGCATGGCGCTTCCTCGCGGCTTGGCTATGGGCGCAGGAGGCCGGGCAGGGAGGCGGGTACGGCGGTTGCCGGCCACCCGGACGCCTGATGCCGTCGAGGTCTGTCCTCGACCCGTGGAGTGTGCGCCGGTCGTGTTACCGCTTGATGACGGCCGGGATGGACGCCAGTGCTACTTGCTCACCTCCCCGACCGCATGCGACACCACCGCCTCGGTCAGTTCCGGCGCACACAGCTCGATGAAGCGGTAGGCGAAGCCGCGCAGGTAGTGACCGCGCCGTACCGCAATGCGGGTGACGTTGCCGGCGAACAGGGCGTCGCTGTCGAGCATGCGCAGCCCCGGGTCACGCTCCGGGCTGAAGGCCATCGAGGCCAGGATGCCGACGCCAAGGCCGAGCTCGACGTAGGTCTTGATGACGTCGGCGTCGAGCGCGGACATCACCACCGCCGGCTTCAGGCCCGCGGCAGCGAAGGTCTTGTCGATGCGGGTGCGCCCGGTGAAGCCTTCGTGGTAGGTGATGACCGGATGCTCGGCGATGGCTTCGAGCGTCAGCGGCTGGACTGCCTCGAGTGGGTGACCGGCGGGCACCACCACGGCGTGCTGCCAGCTGTAATAGGGGAATGAGGCCAGTTCGGGCACGTCGGCCAGCGCCTCGGTGGCGACACCGATGTCGGCCTCGCCGTCGAGCAGCATCTGCACGATCTCGCCCGGGCTGCCCTGGTGCAGCTTGAGCAGCACGCGCGGGTAGGCGCGCTTGAACGCTGCCACCACCTCGGGCAGCGCGTAGCGCGCCTGGGTGTGGGTGGTGACCACCGTCAGCTGGCCCTCGTCGCGTCCGCGGTACTGGTCGGCCAGGCGCTTGATGTTGGCGGCGTCGAGCAGCATGCGCTCGACCATCACCACCAGCTCCTCGCCGGGCGGGGTGAGGCCGAGCAGGCGCTTGCCCTTGCGCACGAAGAGCTCGATGCCGAGCTCGTCCTCCAGGTCCTTGATGTGCTTGGACACCCCGGACTGTGAGGTGAACAGCGCGTTGGCCACCTCGGTGAGGTTGAAGCCGCGCCGTACGGTCTCGCGGATGATGCGCAACTGCTGGAAATTCATCGGGTGGCTCCGACCGTCGTGGCGGCTGGTCGCGATTCGAACAGGCTCAGGTGCGAGGGTAGCAGGCGCACGGCCTGGCCTTCCGCGAGACCGAGGCGGTCGATGCGCTCGCGCGTGATCTCCACCTCGAAGTGCTGGCCGCGTGCGCCGTTCAGGCCGTCGAGCTCGACGCGCGCGGTGATCCCGAAGGCCAGCACGCGGCTCACCCGCGCCGCGATGCCTTCGCCGGCGCCGGTTTCGCCGTCCACCACGATGTCGAGCTCGTGCGGGCGGGCGAAGGCGAGCACCTCGGCGCCCTCGCCGAAGCCGCCCGCCTGCTGCGGCAGGCGCGCGTCGCCCACGCGCAGGCCCTCGCCATCGACGCGGCCGTGGAACAGGTTCACCGCGCCCAGGAAGCCATACACGAAGGGCGTCGCCGGCCGGCGGTAGACCTCTTCCGGCGTGCCGATCTGCTCGACCGCGCCCTGGTTCATCAGCACCACGCGGTCGGCGACTTCGAGCGCCTCTTCCTGGTCGTGGGTGACGAAGATCGAGGTGACGTGCAGCTCGTCGTGCAGCTTGCGCAGCCAGCGCCGCAGCTCCTTGCGCACCTTGGCGTCGAGCGCGCCGAAGGGCTCGTCGAGCAGCAGCACGCGCGGCTCCACCGCGAGCGCGCGCGCGAGCGCGATGCGCTGGCGCTGGCCGCCGGAGAGTTGGGCCGGGAAGCGGTCGGCGAGCCAGTCGAGTTGCACCAGCTCGAGCAGCGCGTGCACCTTCTCCGCAATCTGCTTCTCGGACGGCCGCTGGCCGCGCGGCTTCATGCGCAGACCGAAGGCGACGTTGTCGAACACGCTCATGTGGCGGAACAGCGCGTAGTGCTGGAACACGAAGCCGACCTGGCGGTCGCGCACGTGGGTGCCCGAGGCGTCCTCGCCGTCGAGCAGCACCTGGCCGGCGTCGGCCGATTCGAGCCCGGCGATCACGCGCAGCAGCGTGGTCTTGCCGCAGCCCGAGGGGCCGAGCAGCGCCACCAGCTCGCCGGTGGGGAAATCGAGCGACACGTCGTCGAGGGCGACGAAGTTGCCGAAGCGCTTGTGGATGTTGCGAACCTGGATGCTCATGACTGTCCTTCGTGAAGGTCTTGGTGTGCGTGCGCAGCACGGTGCTCGATCCAGGTCTTGATGCCCAGGGTCACCAGCGCCAGCAGGGCGAGCAGCGAGGCCACCGCGAAGGCGGCGGCGAACTGGTATTCGTTGTAGAGGATCTCGACGTGCAGCGGCAGCGTGTTGGTCTCGCCGCGGATGTGGCCGGACACCACCGACACCGCGCCGAACTCGCCCATCGCGCGGGCGTTGGTGAGGATCACGCCGTACAGCAGGCCCCACTTCACGTTCGGAAGGGTGACGTGCCAGAAGGTCTGCAGGCCGTTGGCGCCGAGCACCACCGCGGCTTCCTCTTCCTCCTTGCCCTGCGCCTGCATCAGCGGGATCAGCTCGCGGGCGATGAAGGGGAAGGTGACGAACACGGTGGCGAGCACGATGCCGGGCACGGCGAAGATGACCTTGAGGTCGTGCTCCGCCAGCCACGGCCCCAGCCAGCCCTGCGCGCCGAACACCAGCACGTAGATCAGGCCGGCGATCACCGGCGACACCGAGAACGGCAGGTCGATCAGCGTGATCAGGAAGTGCTTGCCGCGGAACTCGAACTTGGCGATCGCCCACGCCGCGCACACGCCGAACACCAGGTTCAGCGGCAGCGCGATCGCCGCGGCGAGCAGGGTCAGGCGCAGCGCCGACAGCGCGTCGGGATCGAGCAGCGCGCTGGCGTAGGTCTCCCAGCCCTTCCTCAGTGCCTCGACGAACACCGCGATCAGCGGCATCAGCAGGAACACGGCAAAGAACGTGAGCGCGGTGCCGAGGATCAGCCACTTCACCAGCGGCGTCTCGCGCGTCGCCGCACGGGCCTCGAAGCGGGTCTGGCCGATGGCGTGGGCCGCACCCAGGCGGAGTGTGGTGGCGCCGGCCATGTCAGCGGTCCCTCCCGGTGCGCTTGCTGGTCCACGCCTGCAGGCCGTTGATGAGCAGCAGCAGGGCGAAGGACAGGGCCAGCATCACGGTGGCGATCGCTGTGGCGCCGGTGTAGTCGTACTGCTCGAGCTTGGTGATGATCATCAGCGGGGTGATCTCCGACACCATCGGGATGTTGCCGGCGATGAAGATGACCGAACCGTACTCGCCGACGGCACGCGCGAAGGCGAGCGCGAAGCCGGTCAGCAGCGCGGGGAACAGGATCGGCATGATGACGTGGCGGAAGGCCTGCCAGCGCTGCGCGCCGAGGCTCGCCGAGGCTTCCTCGAGTTCGGTGTCCAGGTCCTCGAGGATGGGCTGCACCGTGCGCACCACGAAGGGCAGGCCGATGAACACCAGCGCCACCAGCACGCCGAGCGGCTTGAACGCGACCTGGATGCCGAGCGGCTCGAGGAACTGGCCGATCCAGCCGTTCTTGGCGTACAGCGCGGTCAGCGCGATGCCGGCCACCGCGGTGGGTAGCGCGAAGGGCAGGTCGACCAGGGCGTCGATCAGCTTCTTGCCGGGGAAGGAGTAGCGCACCAGCGCCCATGCCAGCAACAGGCCGAACACCGCGTTGATCGCCGCTGCCGCAAGTGACATGCCGAAGGACAGCTTGTAGGACGCCACCACCCGCGGCGAGGTGACGAGGTCCCAGAATTCGGCGAAGCTCAGCTCGGCTGTCTTCAGGAACACCGCGGCGAGCGGGATCAGGACGATGAGCGAGAGGTAGGCTAGGGTGTAGCCCAGCGTCAGCTTGAAGCCCGGCAGCACGCGGAAGGGCGGGGCCGCAGATCTTGCGGGCTGGAAAGGCAGGGAGGGGGCAGCGGTGCTCATGATGGAAGCCTGTACTCGGGGATGCGATCGAGTTTAGGCGTCCGGGGTATTGCCGAAAAACAATAAAAACAGCGTTGCTTATGCGATTTCCTGCTAACGGATCCCTACAATGGCGGCGCAATCAAGACGAGGATCGCATGTCGGACTTCACCGGAAATTTCCTGCTGGCGCTGCTGCTGGTCGTGCTGGTGCGCTTTCTCTATGCCGTGTGCGCGATGCTGGTGCGCACCCGCGACGGCGGCAACATCGCCTTCGCCATCGCCCTGCCCGCGGCGCTGCTCTACATCGTGGTGCGCAATCCGGTACCGGTGAGCAGTTGGGCGGGGCTGGCGGCGGGCGTGATCCTGGGCGTGGGCTTGCTGCTGGCCGATGCGTTCAGGAGGCGGCGTCGGAGCTGAAGAGGCCCGGGGGCGCAGGCTTCCTCAGGTCTTCGATAGTGCCTGGTCGATGTCCCACAGGATGTCGTCCAGGGTCTCCAGGCCAACGGACAGGCGGATCAGGTCGGGTGGCACGCCGGCGGCCACCTGCTGCTCTTCGGAGAGCTGGCGGTGCGTGGTGGAGGCGGGGTGGATGACCAGGGTCTTGGCGTCGCCGATGTTGGCCAGATGGGACAGGAACTCCACCGAGTCGATGAACTTCTGCCCGGCGGCCGCCCCCCCCTTGATGCCGAAGCTGAGCACCGCACCGGCACCGCGGGGCAGGTACTTCTTTGCCAGGGCGTGGTAGCGGCTGCTCTCCAGCCCGGGGTAATTGACCCAGGCCACCTTGGGGTGCGACTCGAGGTGGCGGGCTACGGCGAGCGCGCTGCTGCAGTGGCGGTCCATGCGCAGTGGCAAGGTCTCCAGGCCTTGCAGGAGCTGGAAGGCGTTGAACGGCGACAGCACCGGGCCGAAGGTGCGCATGCCCTCCATGCGGCATTTCATGGTGAAGCCGAAATCGCCGAAGGTCTCGAAGAAGCGCACGCCGTGGTAGCCCGGCGAGGGCTCGGTCATAGTCGGGAAGCGGCCGTTGTCCCAGGGGAACTTGCCCGACTCGACGATCACCCCGCCCATCGTCGTGCCGTGGCCACCGATGAACTTGGTCGCTGAGTGCACGCTGATGGCCGCGCCCCACTCGAAGGGGCGGCACAGGTAGGGGCTGGCGAAGGTGTTGTCGATGAACAGCGGCAGGCCGGCGGCGTTGGCGATCTGCGCCACCGCTTCCAGGTCGAGTACGTTGAGCGAGGGATTGCCCAGGGTCTCGGCATAGATCGCCTTCGTCTTCGGCGTGATGGCGCGGGCGAAGTTATCCGGCGTGTCGGGGTCGACGAACACGGTGTTGATGCCCAGCTTGCGGAAATTGACGTCGAGCTGGGTGTGGGTGCCGCCGTACAGCGTGCGCGCAGCGACGATCTCGTCGCCGGCCTCGCAGATGTTGAGCAGCGCGATCATCTGCGCCGCCATGCCGCTGCCGGTGGCTACCGCAGCGCGGCCGCCTTCGAGCGCGGCCATGCGCTCTTCGAACACCGCCACCGTGGGGTTGGAGATGCGCGAGTAGACATTGCCGAAGGTCTGCAGGTTGAACAGGCTGGCCGCCTCCTCGGGGCTGTCGAAGACGTAGGAGGTGGTCTGGTAGATGGGCACGGCGCGGCTGCCCGTGGCCGCGTCGGGGATCTGGCCTGCGTGCAGGCACAGGGTATCGAAGCCGAAGTTGCGGTCTGCCATGGTCGGGGTCCTGGAGGGTGAATTCAGTGCGGGCGGCGCGAGGAGATGACCTTGGTGTTGACGCCGAACCAGCCCAGGCCGCCGAACAGGCGGGCGTATTCGATCTTCACGCAGCGGTCCATCACCACGGTGAGGCCTGCGGCCTCGGCCTTCTGCTTCGCTTCCTCGTTGATGACGCCGATCTGCAGCCACAGCGACTTCGCGCCGATGGCGATCGCCTGCTCGGCAATCGGCAGCGCGTCGGCGGACTTGCGGAACACATCCACCATGTCCACCGGCTCGGGGATCGAGGCCAGGTCGGGATAGCACTTTTCGCCGAGGATCTCGGCGTACTTCGGGTTGACCGGGATGATCCGGTAGCCGTGTTCCTGCATGTACTTGGCGGCGAAGTAGGACGGCCGGAACCAGTCGGCCGACAGTCCCACCACGGCGATGGTCCTGGATTCCCGGAGTACCCGGCGCAGGGTCTGGATGTCACTCATGTTCGTACCATTGTGATCGAAGCCGAACGCATGATACCCAGTGTGGCGACGATTGCCGATGTTGCGCGCCGGGCGCTTGTCCGGGCCGTCCCGCCTTACCTGGCGTAGATCTGGTCGAAGGTGCCGCCGTCCGAGAAGTGTTTCTTCTGCGCCGCCTGCCAGCCGCCCAGGTCCTCGATGGTGATGAAGTTCACCTTGGGGAAGCGGGCGACGTGCTCGGGGTCGGCGAGCTCGGGCTTGACCGGACGGTAGTAGTGCTTGGCGGCGAGCTTCTGGCCCACCGGCGAGTACAGGTATTCGAGGTAGGCCTCGGCGACCTTGCGCGTGCCGCGTTTGTCGACGATGGCGTCGACCACGGCGACCGGCGGCTCGGCCAGGATCGACACCGAGGGCACGACGATCTCGAACTTGTCCGGCCCCAGCTCGTTGATCGACAGGAAGGCCTCGTTCTCCCAGGCCAGCAGCACATCGCCCAGGCCGCGCTGGACGAAGCTGTTGGTGGCGCCGCGCGCCGCGGGGTCGAGCACCGGCACGTGCTTGAGCAGCTCGGTCACGTACTCGCGCGCCTTGTCCTCGCTGCCGTACTTCTGCAGCGCGTAGCCCCAGGCCGCCAGATAGTTCCAGCGCGCGCCGCCCGAGGTCTTCGGGTTCGGGGTGATGACCTCGACGCCCGGCTTGATCAGGTCGTCCCAGTCCTGGATGCCTTTGGGGTTGCCCTTGCGCACCAGGAAGACGATGGTCGAGGTGTAGGGCGAGGCATTGTGCGGCAGGCGCTTCTGCCAGTCGGGCGCGAGCTTGCCCGCATGTTCGACGATGGCGTCGATGTCGTAGGCCAGCGCCAGCGTGACCACGTCGGCGTCGAGGCCGTCGATCACCGAGCGCGCCTGCTTGCCCGAGCCGCCGTGCGACTGGCGCACCGTCACCGTCTCGCCGGTCTGGGCCTGCCAGTGCTTGGCAAACTCGGGGTTGAATTCCTGGTAGAGCTCGCGTGTCGGGTCGTAGGACACGTTGAGCAAGGTGGTCTGCGCCTGGGCGCCGCCAACGAGGCCACTGGAAAGGCCGGTGGCAAGTGCGAGGGCGAGCAGGCTGCGTCGGATCGGGCTGAACTTCATGGTCGGGCTCCTTGTTTGGGTGTCGGTGATGGACGAAATCTATCTGTCCGCCCTGGCGACCTGAACCAAGAAAAAACGCATTGCTTATTCAAGTCCGAGCACGCTTGCCTACAGCCCCCCGCCGCGGTTGATCACCCGCGTGGGAGCGGCGCGAGCCGCGAGGGGTTGAAGGC
>ERZ761602.5398-NODE-5398-length-15220-cov-9.440026_pt1 | contig 15220 bp, 10 predicted proteins | sample MGYA00512165_ERZ761602 | MGnify/ENA primary metagenome ERZ761602 (study PRJEB28899, sample SAMN02445085) | bioreactor sludge metagenome | biome: EBPR sludge; isolation source: Thorneside wastewater treatment plant | place: Australia: Brisbane, Thorneside...
CCACGGGGGACGGCGGGACCGGAGATGGGGGAGGCACGGGCGATGGCGGGGGAACGGGCGACGGGGGAGGCACCGGCGACGGCGGGGGAACGGGCGACGGGGGGACCGAGGTCGACCCGCTCATCGGCGTCATGTCCGGCACGGTCGAGGTGCGCTGCACCTACGATACGCTCTTTTCGGACACCTGTTCGGGGACCGGCTCCATCGTGGTCGAGGACGACGCGCGCACCTGGGAGGGGTCCATGACCTGCACCTTCTCGGGTCTGCTGTCCGGGCGCGGTTCGCAGCGGGCGACCATCTCGGGCGCCATCGAGGACGACACCACCTCGGTCAGCGTCGAGTGGGCCTCGGGGACCGTCTTCGCCGATACCGACGTCGAGGGCACCGTGGACCGAGACGGGCTCACCCTGGCCTTCGAGATGGACGGGATCTGCACCGCGGGCACCACCGGAGGCACCTACTCCGGCGAGGCCGAGCTGAGCCGCTGAGCCGGGTCGCGCCCCGGGACCAGGGCCGCGGTTCGGCCGCGGAGTGGCACGTTCCCTCGGCCGAACCCGGGTGCAACGCGGGGCGGTCGATTCTCCATGGATGTTGGTTGACCCTGCCAGAATCGACCGCATATCGGTCGATTCCGAGGAGGTTCCGAGGTACCCGACCGGTATCGACCGTATTCCGGTCGATTCTCCGAGGCTCGATCGCCATCACCGAAGAATCGACCGCCGTCTCCGGCCCTCAACCTCCTCGGCCGCCCCGCCCTCACCGACGCTGCCGACGAAGGCTGGCTTGACGAGGCGCAAGGGTGTAGGCTGCGCCCATGGTCGCGCCTCTCGACAACGCTGAAGCCCTCGTCGACGCTAGGCGGTCTGGGTTCGCGAGCGGTGGCGGGGTCGGTGGGGGCTCGGAAGCTCGCCGCGGGGAGAGTGAGGAGTAGGTGAGCATCACTTCGACGGTGTGCCCGGTGGGCGACGCCGCCGTGCCGGGGTCGATCCGGGCGCGGAGGAGGCGCCCCACGACCATGCGGCGCAGGCCGTGCGGCGTGAAGGCGGGCACGCCCGCAAGGGCACAGGCCTGGCGCAGGCGCCGCGCCAGGCACTGGATGGGCGCGGTCGTGCCCCCGAAGTCGAACAGCGGAGCCTCCCCGTGGCCGGAGCGTCCCTCCAGAGCGTGGAGGCTGGCGGGGTCCATCGGGAACCAGCGGGTGCCGCTCTTGCGGGCTCCGGAGACCCGGCCGCGGGCCAGTCGGCCCGCAAGCTCGTCCAGGTCGCAGGACCGCAGCCGAACCACCTCACCGACCGGCGCGCCGGTCCGGGCGAGCACGAGGGCGGCCAGGCGCCAGGCGTCTGCCGCCATCGCCTGGATAGCCATTCCTGCCTGTCCCGGCGTCGGCGTGCGGTGGTTGAGGACGAAGTCCTGCGGATCGATCCGCAGGCGGGGAACCCGCAAGGAGGCCGTCGTGGAGACCCTCCCGGTCTGCTGGCCCCAGCGGAAGGCCACGGCGGCGACGCGCAGCTCGAGGGCGAGGGTGCGCGGCGCGACGCCGGCGGCTCGCCGCTCGGCCACGTACGGGTGGAGGTCGAGCGGGGCTTCTTCGTTGCGCGATGCCCACGCCCGCAGGTGGGCCCCGATTCGCGCATAGGTCACCTTGGTGCTGTGGGCCAGGTCGACCCGTTGGTCGAGGGCCGCCAACCAGGCCGGGATGAGGATGCAGAACATGGCCACTCCGGGGTAGCCGCCGTGGATGGAGGTCCGCGCTCGGTGCCGGCCACCCGTCCACGGAGCTGCCATCGTTCCCGAGGCGGCCGAGGGTCCCACCGAAGGCTCCTGCTCGGAAACCCGTGCCCCACTGGGGGGGTCATGTGCCGGGCATTTTCCGCGCTATACTTCCCCCTGGAGGTTCCATGGCCAAGCCCGTTCGAGTCGGACAAGACGGCAAGGTGGCGATTCCCGCGCAAGTTCGGAAAGATCTGGGTTGGGTGCCAGGAACGGACCTGGTTGTCGTTCCCGACGGCCGGACGCTTCGCCTGGTCCCGAAGGTCGATGTACGCACCCTTCGCGGCATCGCTCGTGGCGCCGACACCTCCGGGTTTCGGGACCGTAGGCCAGAGGACTGATGGTCCTGCTCGATAGCTGCGTCTGGATCGAGCTGTTTGCCGACGGCCCGCTCGCCGATGCCTACGTCGAGCTCTACTTCGGCGACCTGGACGAGGTCTATCTTTCGCCCATCGTGCTGGCGGAGGTTCTGAAGTGGCTGGCGCGGGCCAACGTGGACGACGACGCCAGGCTGATGGCGGTGGCCGGAATGGTCAACGCCCAACCTGTGCCCCTGCACCTGGGCCACGCCGTCCATGCAGCACGCCTGGCCCACACGCTTGGACTGCCCCTGGCCGATGCGCTCATCCTCAGCCAGGCCGAGGTCCTCGGTGTGGACTTGGTGACGCAGGATGGGCACTTCCGCGACCTTCCCGGGGTGCGCTTCCATGAGCATCCCTCGCAGCACCCCGATCCGACGAAGCGGAAGGGGCGGCGGCTTCGCCGATCTGGCTGAGCGTAGAACCTCCTGTCGCTTCGCTCGTGGGGCAGGCGGGCGAGAGTCGAGCGTGCGCTCGGGACGACTTGCCTGGTCAAGCGGGGGACCCCGGGGGTGGGGGTGCTTCAGGCGCAATGGGAATTGTAACGACCAGGCCCCTTTTTCTCTTCATGGGCATGGTGGGGCCCCTGTACATCCGGGTGGATAGGCCGACGGACGCCCCGTCCCCTGGCGGCCCTGGCCCCGACGGGACCGAGCGGGTCGGATGAGGTGGGGTTGTCTACGGCCGTTCAGGATCCACAAGTCCACGCAGTCTCTTGATGGCGGCCACGAGCAGCTTCGTCGGGTACGGCGCATCGAATCGGATGCCGGGGAGGTCGCAGCGTTCTCGGAGGTAGGCGACTGGCACGGTGCCACCGAAGCCCTGCACCTCCGCTTGCAGCCCCGACAACAGGGCCGAGAGTTGCTCTCGCTCCGTGGACTGCCCAGCGAGCCTGTCCATCGGAACATTGACAACGCCTGGACCATGTCCCTGGATGGCCCCTTCCCACGCCTCCGCGATTTCGGGCAGCAACTCCTGATTCCGCATGCTGTAGGTGGTGAGACGAAGCAACACCAGCAAGTCAGTGTCGTTGAAAGCCTCGCTTCGGCCATCGATAGTCACGTATGAGGTGCCCATGCTGTACCTCCTAATCCATGAATACGAGCGTCTTGGGATACCGGGCCCCGGGCAGTGCGGCCTCAACTCCAGATCTGACCGTGGCTGCGTCTTCGGCTGACAGGCCCCGCAAGTCCACAACGAGAGAATCCGCACCAGAGTTTAGGGACAAGTCGTCCGTGGCCGAACGCAGCAGCCCCTGCGCGTTGCCTCGCGCCCTTGCAGGTAGTGGACCCTTCAGGCTGATACTGCCCAGGCCGCCCACGGCGTCATCTACGAAGTCCGCACCGGCTTCGCCCCGGCGGATCTGGCGGCCGAGTAGTCCTTCAAGCCTTGCTCCTGCGATCCCTTCTCGAACATCAAGGACTCCGCGATCAGGGTCGAATCCCAGGTGGCGCGCTCTGGCACGGAAGGCCCCGAATCCCCCCTGTGAGGCATCGGCAGCCCCCCTCACCATCAGCCCCATTGGCATGGGGGCATCGTCCAGAAGTCGCGGTACCGAACGAAGCCCGCGCCGGATCAACTCCCCTCCGGCCGGCGCTCCTGCCAAGCCGCCCAGCTCCGCCTGGGCGGCCGTGATTTCGAGCGACCGCTCACGGTGCGCCCGGATGACGCCCGGGTCACTTTCCGTCCAATACCCTGCGACGTGAGCGACTTGCTCAGGCGCTCCCATCAAGGCATCGGCGCCGGTTCGCAGTGGGGCTGCGAGTGCGTCGACATAGGCGCCTGCGGCGTCACTCCATTGTCCTTGCGCGGCGAGACCGGCCGGGGTCCGCCGCGCAGCCTGCACGAGGGCGCCCATCGGGTCCGATTTCACCGCAGCTGCGGCATCGGCCAGGGCCGTCACCTTGTCGGTCCAGATGTCCGCCTCGATCAGGAGACGCTTCTCCAACCCAGGGGGTATCGAAGGGGGACGCGGGAACTGGGCAGCCGCGAGTCCGCTCGGATCCTTGCCCCCGACAGGGCTCCCCCGCGCATACACGTACCGGTTCGGCCCATCCACCAACCCCGCCGGATCCTCGCTCGCCCACCTCCCCAGCCACGGCAGGTAGTACCGGTGGTGGTGGTACGCCATCCCCGTCTCTTCGTCCCGCTCCATCCCCGTGTACCGATACCGCTTTCGGCTGACCTGGATCCCGCTCTTCTCGGCCCACCACGCGGTGCTGCCATACGGGTGGTACTCCTCATACTCCCCGCGACCGCGGGGGCCTTTGCTGGGACGGAATCGGGCTGCATTCTCGACCACGAACCAAGCTTACCACCGGCCAGGGCGCCAATGGCGCTATTCCTCGCCGACCGCGAACCCGGCTGCTGTGGGCCGGCTCATCGCTCGCTGGGCAGCTCGTCCAGGACACCGAGCATCGCGCGCTCTGCGGCAATGCGGCGATCCTCGTCGGTGACCTCGCGGTAGTGCTTCAGCATCACGTCGATCGAGTGGCCCGTGAGCGAGGCAGCCGTCGCTGGGTCGACCTGGGCCCGGATCAGGCGGCCAACGACCATGCGGCGAAGGCCATGCGGGGTGAAGGTGGGAACGCCTGCTGCCTCACACGCACCGCGCAGTCGGCGCTGCAGGGCCTGAAGCGGCGACTTCCGGCCCGAGAAGTCGAGGAGGGGCGTGGGGCCGGAGCCACGTCCATCGAGGGCTCGGAGGGTCGCGGCGTCGAGCGGGAACCACCGCATGCCCGTCTTTGCGGCACCCTCCGAGGCGCCCAGCGCCAGCCGACCGGAGCTCAGGTCGAGATCCGAACAGCGAAGGGCCAGGACCTCGCCGGCGCGTGCACCGGTCGCCGCGATGAGCCGTACCGCCAGGCGCCAGTCGTCTATGGCCATCGCCCGGATCGCAGCGGCCGCCTCGGCTGGGGTCGGCGTGCGGTGGTTGAGCGCGAAGACCCTTTGGTCGACCTTGATCCTCGGCAGCACCGGGGGCCGAGGAGCGCCGAGATGACGCTCCGCCCAGTGGGTCGCGATCGACAAGACCCGCAGCTCCAGCACGATGGTTCGAGGAGCGACCCCTGCGCTGCGACGGGCCTCGACGTAGTCGGTAAGCGCATGGGCGTTGTCCTCGGCCCCGGGCCATGCGATGAGGTGGCGGGCAATGCGGCCGTACTCGACCTTGGTGCTCTTGGCCAGATCGGGCCTTCGCTGTGCGTCCGCGAGCCAGGTGCGGATGATGTCGTCGAACATCCCGTCCTCCAGCAGACACCGGGTGAGACGGTACTGAGGCGCCTGCACCTACTCGGAACACCTGAGACCAGTGGTCTCGGCCTCCGGCACGTGCCGCAACGCCCAGGCTGAACCCCTCGGTCCTCCGCGCAGTCGAAGAATCCGCCTCAGGCCGTCGACAGGAGGACGTTGCCGCCGACACCTCAAACCTTCCAGAAGGCCACGTGGTAGGCTGGCCCCATGGTCGCGAGCACCCCGAAGAACAGCACCATCCGGCAACCCCTGATCCGCGGGGAGTATGAGGAGTACCACCCGCAATGACCACGCTGACCTCCCTCGGGTTGGGCCTGGAGCGAGCGTGGGAGGCACCTCACCCCCGCCCCACCCCCCGCCGCGCCGGCCGGTCCTGCGGCGCCGCCGTCAGCGGGTCCTCCGGCCACGAGTGCCGCGGGTAGCGCCCCCGCAGGTCCTTGCGCACCTCCGGCCAGGTGCGCACCCAGAAGCCCGCGAGGTCGGTCGTCACTTGCACCGGACGGTCGTTGGGGGCCAGCAGGTGCAGGGTCACCGGCTCGGCGCCCCCGAGTACAGTGGGCGTGCGATCCAGCCCCAGGAGCTGCTGGATCCGAGCCCGCAACACCGGACCGGCCCCCTGGCGGGCCTGGGGATCGTAGTCGAGTTCGACCTCTCGACCGGTGGGCAGGCGGAAGCTCGACGGGGCGAGGCGGTCGAGCTCGGCCAACAGGGCGTAGCCGAGCTGGGCCCGCAGCAGGTCGTGGAGGTCGCCGCCGCGCAGATCGGAGAGGCGGCGGCGGCCCTGGCAGAGGGCGGGAAGCACGGCTCTCAGCGCGTCGTCGAGCTCTTCCCACTCGGGGCCGAGCCCCCGGCGTTGCCGCAGGTAGAGGACCCGGTGCACCAGGCCCCTCGTCGCGGCAGAGGGGTCCAGCAGCCGGGTCGGCTCGCGCTGGAGCACCTGGACCAGGGCCTGGGCGGCCTCGGCCAGATCGGGCTGGACCTCGCGCTGGCTCAGGACCAGGGCGCCGAAGCGCTCCTCCGCCCGAGCGACGACGGCCTGCCGCTCCTCCTCCCAGGCGCTGGTCCGGTGCCGCTGCCGGGGCAGGCGCGCGACCTCCTCCGCCGTCAGGGGCAAACAGAGCTCGACCCGGTCCTCGCCCCGGGCCGGGGCCCGCAGCGTGATGGCGACGATCCACTCGGCCCCGTCGTCCTGGGCGTCGGGGGCGAGGACGGCGCCTCGGCCGCTGGCGAGCTGGACCCGGGGCTCTCCCGCCTGACGCCGCCGCCCCAGGCGCTCGGGGAAGCCGGCCAGCAGGCAGAGGATCAGCTCGTCGACGCTGAGCGGCCGACCGCCCTCGACGAGCCGCGCGAGCTGGCGGGCCGCCTCTCGAACAGAGGACAGTCCTGCCTGGGAGGCGCTCCCGCCGGGACCTCCCAGCACCGCCCGCAGGCGCTGCTCGACCGGCGTGCGATCCCCCCTCGGCCAGGGGTCCCGCTCCTCCAGCAGCGCAGCGAGCGCCGCGGCGGTGGGGCTGCCTCGGGCCTCCAGCAGCATCCGACCGACCCGCGGGTGGACCGGTAGGGCCGCGAGGCGCCTCCCGAGGCTGGTGAGGCCTCGCCCGTCGAGGGCCCCCAGGTCGCTAAGCAGGCCCTGCGCCTGAGCCCAGGCGGCCGCGGGCGGCGGGTCCAGCCAGCGCGGCGGCGAGCCCCAGGCGGCCACGGCCAGCGCGGTGGGGGCGAGGTCGAGGCGCTGGATCTCGGCGACGGAGTCCTCCTCCCGCCGGCTGTGCTGGTGAGCGCTCCACAAGCGCAGGCAGAGGCCCGGCCCGGTCCGCCCGGCTCGCCCGGCCCGCTGCTCGGCCGAGGCCCTGCTGATGAGCACGGTGCGCAGGCGCTCCAGGCCGCTGGCGGGGTCCAGGGTCGGCCGCCGGCAGAGGCCGCTGTCGACGACGACGCGCACGCCGGGGATGGTCAGGCTGGTCTCGGCGAGGTCGGTGGAGAGCACCACCTTGCGGCCTGCGCCCGGCGGCGGGCCCTCGCGCAGGGCGAGATCCTGGGTCGAAGAGGGCAGGCTGCCGTGCAGCGGGAGGACGGCGACCTCGGGGCCGAGATCGGCCAACAAGGCCGCCACCTGCTGGATCTCCGCCACACCAGGCAGGAAGGCGAGCAGATCGCCTTCACTTCGGCGCAGCCCCTCGCGCACGGCCCGGGCGACGCGGGCGGGGGCCTCCCGATCGGCGGGATCGAGGTCGGGGCCCTGGTGCTCGACCTCGACGGGGAAGGTGCGGGCCTCCACCCGCAGGACGGGGGCCTCGCCCAGGTAGCGGGAGAAGGGGCCCGGATCGATGGTGGCGGACATCAGGACCAGCAGCAGCTCGGGCCGGGCCTGCCGGACCTCGTCGAGCAGGGCCAGGGCGAGGTCGACGTTGAGCCCGCGCTCGTGGACCTCGTCGAGCACGACGGCGCCGACGGGGCGGCCCCAGGCACCTGCTTCCAGGAGCGGGTCGTCCAGCAGGCGGCGGGTCAGCAGGCCCTCGGTCAGCACCTCCAGCCGGGTGCGGGCCGAGCGCCGGGACTCGTGGCGGACCCGGTAGCCGACCTCCTCGCCCAGGGGCTGGCCCCGCTCGGCGGCGATGCGGGCGGCCAGCAGGCGAGCAGCGGCCCGGCGAGGTTGGAGCAGCAGGACGGAGCTCTCGGGAGGGACTCGATCGAGCAGGAAGGGCGGGACCCGGGTGCTCTTGCCGGTGCCCGGCGGGGCCACGAGCACGGCGGCGCCGTGTCGGGCGAGGGCCTCGCCCAGCGCGTCGAGGTGGGCGTCGACCGGGAGCGAGGCCCTCAACCGCCGAGCACGGGGCGCATATCGATGCCGCCGACGTAGACGAAGCTGGCCATCTCGCGCAGGCGGCTGAAGACGCGGTCGCCGACCCGGTCGCCCAGGGTCTGGCGGCTGCCTTCGACCATGGCGAGGTTGACCTCGCGCACGCCCGTGGCGGGCTTGGGCTCGTAGTTCGTGGTGGCCAGGGTGCAGCGCATGGCGTTGTAGCGGCGGCTGATGATCTCGTCGATGATGGCCAGCTCCCAGTCGGTCAGGCGGCCCTTGCCGAGCTCGTCGATGGCCAGGATGGGGACCTCGGCCAGCTCGGTCAGCAAGGCGGTGTCGCCCTCGCCCCGGCTGTAGGCCTCCTTCAGCTGGCCGAGCAGGCGGCTGAACTCGACGAAGCGCACGATGGCGCCGTGCTTGAAGACGAGATCGCGGGTGATGCCGACCAGCAGGTGGGTCTTGCCGCGGCCGACGGGGCCGTGCAGGACGAGGCCGCGCGGCTTGAGCGGATCGAAGGCGTCCAGCCAGGGACCGACCCCCTTCTGGAGGGCGTCCAGCTTCTCCTTGTCGTGCTGAAGCGCCCCGTGCACGAAGCCCGCGATGGTGGCCTCGGCGTGGCGGGCGGGCACCTGGGCCCAGTTGAAGTGGTCGATGCGGTCGTGGAGCTGCCGGCAGCGGCAGCGTCCGCTGAGCAGGGCGCCCTCGCGCTGAACCGAGACGCGCCCGACGCCGCCGCAGCGGGGGCAGGTCGGCACGCAGGCGCAGAGCTCGGCGCGCGCCTGCCCGGCGCCGGCCAGGACGAGGTAGCCATGGCCCTTGCAGCGCGGGCAGCCCTGCGCGCCCTTGACGGGGGCGGCCTCGGGCGGGAGGGTGGTCAGGGGGGCGTCGCTCACGCCGAGAGGGTATCCCACACCCGCTTGGCGGACACGGCGGGGAAGCGCCTCCGGAGCAGGTCCCGAGCCTGCTCTTCGACCAGCTCGGCCCACTCCGCCTCGGCCAGCGAGCTCCGCAGGGGCTCCAGCAGGGCCTCGGCCTGGGCGCGCAGCGCGCCGTGCTCCGCGCTGGCGGCGACCCAGGCGGCGGCGTGGAAGCCTCGGATGGCCAGGGCCGCGGCCCGCCCCAGCTCGTCGGGGTGGGCGGCGCTGCTGTCCAGGGCCTGCAGCTCGGCGCAGAGGGCCGCGCGCTCGGGCTCCAGGGAGGCATCCACCGCCATGGCCCGCAGCTCGCCCAGCAAGCCGGCCAGGCGCCCCGAAGAGGGCGTCGAGTCGACCGGCGGGGCCGCAGCCTGCTTGCCGAGCTCCTTGGTGCAGGAGGACAGGCCCATCCGGCCCCGGGCCCGGCGACGGCGGCGGCGCTCGGCGACGGCGTCGATGGCCGCGGCGATGGCCAGCACCGGCACGCCCTCGCTGAGCCAGCCCACCAGCAGCCGCTCGTCGACGGCGGAGAGGAAGGGCGCACCGCCGCGGACCGCGACGAGGTAGTCGCGGACGGCCTCGGCCCGGTCGGCCAGGGCAGGCGAGCCGGCCAGCTCGGGGTCCATCACCAGCGGCTCGTCCACGGCTTGTCCCTCGATCCGAGGCGCTCGGTGTTGCGCGCCAGGGGGCCCGGGCAATATCATGCCCGCCCGCGCCCCGACGTGCGAACCCGGCCCTCTTCATCCCGGCAGCCTCATGGTCCGCTCCCTGCTCCTCTCCCTGGCCCTCTCCCTGCTCGCGCCGGCCGCTTGGGCTGCCGACGACGACGAGTTCGACTTCCTCGACGAGGAAGAGGACGACAGCGGCAGCGAGGAGGCGCCCCTGCCCGAAGACGGCCCGCGCCCCCTCCCCCAGCCCGATGAGGACGACTCCCCCGACTTCAGCGAGTTCGAGGACGAGGATCCGATCGTCCCGATCGACGCCGAGGGCATGGACACCGGCGAGATCTACAAGGCCAAGCAGCGCGAGGTCGAGGGCCTCTCCGCCGAGGACGAGTCGATCGCCTGGGAGCGCTACCTGCGCACCTACCCCAACTCGCAATTCCGCTCGCGCATCGAGGCCCGGATGGACCGGCTGCGCGACGACATGTACAGCGGGACCATCGACAGCGGCGCCGAGGTCGAGCAGGCCGGCCTGGCCGAGATCCGCTTCGCCCAGCCGATGACCCTGGAGAACATCGACCCCCGCAAGAAGCTCCGCGCCGGCGTCGAGTTCGGTCTCCCCGGCTACATCGCGCCGGTGCTGGACTTCGAGTGGGCCTTCATGCGCAACTTCTCCGCTCACGCCGGCCTTCGCGGCCGCTACGGCGGCGTCAGCTTCGAGCCCGGGGCCCGCTACGCCCTGGTCAAGTCGGCGCGCAGCAACTTCCTGCTGACCGCCATCGGGGACCTGCGGGTCAACCTGAACCCCGCCTTCTTCGGCTTCCGGCCGCAGCTGGCCGCCGGCAAGCGCTTCGAGTTCGGCGATATCGACGTCGACGCCCAGCTCCAGGGCGGCACCGAGCTGGTGTCGATGGGGGTCTTCTCGCCGCGGGTGGTGGGCGGCGCCAACATCAGCGTCGCGCCCAACGAGACCGTGCGCTTCTACTTCGAGACCTCGACCTACATGAAGGACCTGGGATGGGACCAGGGCGGCTCCTTCCGCTTCAACGTGATCAGCTTCGGCCTGCGCTTCCTGGAGCGCGGCAAGGGCATCAACAGCAAGTACGAGGCCGGCGCGGGCGCCATCGCCCCCTACAGCAGCCAGTACTGGTCCTTCCACAGCGGCGCGCTGGCCCTGGACTTCAACTACTACCTGTAGGTCTCGCGGCTCAGAACGCCCACGACAGCTTCAAGCTCGCCTCGCGGCCGAGCTTGACCTCTTCCACGACCTGCTCGCCCTGGGTCTGCTTCAGCGGCCAGTCCAGCAGGTTCTGCAGCTTCAGCCCGACCTTCAGCCCGCCGACGATCTCCTGGCTGGCGATCAGGTCGACCTGGTGGACGGCCAGCTCGTAGGAGTCCGGCGCCCCCAGCGCCCCGACGTCGGTGATGCGCTTGCCGGAGACGTTGTAGACCAGCATCGCCCGGCTGCCGCGCTCGACGTCCTCCCAGCCGAGCTGGAGGTTGACCACGTAGGGGCTCTGGCCCTGCAGGGCTCGCTCCTTGCTGGACTCGATGCCGCCGCTGTCGCCCAGGTCCACGCGGGACTGGATCAGGGCGATGTTGCCGGCAAGGAAGGCCCGGTCGTCGAGCAGGAAGTCCAGGAAGACCTTGCCGTCGAGCTCGACGCCCAGATCGGTGGCCCCGTCGGCGTTCTCGTAGGTGACGCTGTGCTGGGCGCTGACGATGACGATCTGTTCGATGGGGTCGTGGAACCACTTGGCGAAGGCCCCCAGGCCCAGCACCTCGCCCGGCCCGAAGAACCACTCCCAGCGCAGATCGGCGTTGTCGATCAGGGCCCGCTGCAGCTCGGGGTTGCCGTAGGTCTGGCGGCCGCCGGTGACGTCGTTGAAGGTGGCGGGAGAGAGCTCGCGGAAGTCGGGGCGCGAGAGGGTGCGCCCGTAGCCGGCGCGGATCTGCATCTCGTGCGGGAGCTGCTGGGTGAGGCCGGCGGCCGGTAGCCAGTCGGAGGTCTGCAGCTCGGCCACGACCGGGGTCTGGTCGGGGTTGAAGAGCTCGAAGGTCTCGACCCGCTGCGAGGCCTGCTCGCGCCGGGCCCCGCCGTTGAGGCGGGTGCTGCGGGTGACCGGCAGCTCGGCAAGCAGGTAGAGCGCGTCGACGCGCTGCTCGGCCAGGTAGTTGTCCGTCTGGCGGGTGATCTCCTCGAACTGGAAGCCGTCGGCGCCGATGTTGTCGGGCACGAAGATCTCGTCGGCGTCCAGGGTGAGCACCTCGTCGGCGTTGGAGAGCGGCCCCTTGTGCATGTACTTGTAGCGCCGCGTGTCCACGCCGCGGTCCTTGCGGGTCCGGTTGACGCCGACCTGCAGGCGCCCCTCGGCCTCCAGCGGAGGGACCGGGAAGGGCAGCCCGACGTTGAGGCCCAGGTCCTGCCCCAGCTCCGAGAGCTGACTGTAGACGATCTGGTTGCCCTCGGGCCGGTCGGAGAGCAGCCAGGAGTCGATGCTCGCTTCGTAGTCCTCGCGCCACTCGCGGCGGTCGGGCTCGTAGCGGTTGGCCCGGGTCCAAGCGGCGTGCCAGCTGATGTCGACGGGCGAGGCCCCCGGCAGGTGCAGGGGGACGACGCTGTGCTCACCGCGCAGCTGGCGGTAGCGCAGCTCGCGCTGCAGCCAGCGAGAGCGGGCCACCCGGATGTCACCGTCCACGTCGCGGTTGAAGCCCTGGTAGATGCGGGCCTCGTCGTCGGTGCTGCGCACATGCAGCTCCGTCCAGGTCAGCCGATGGTGCTTGAACAGTTCCACCCCGCCGGTGGCGATGCCGCCCAGCATCAGCTCGCGGGTGGTGCGGTCGAAACGGTAGCTGTGCCCCTCCTCCAGGGCGCCGTCGACGCCCAGCAGGAAGTACTTGCGATCGTAGCTCTCGCTGTCCCAGCTCTGATCGTAGCTTCCACCGACGAGCCCGCCGGCCTTCAGCACGCCGGGGATCTCGAAGCCGTGCCCCAGCGAGGCGTTGGCCCCGAAATTGGGCGGCAAGGTGCGGGAGCCGAGGCTCCAGCGGTTGGGCATGGCCTCGCCAAACTGCTCCAATTCCTCGGCGGTGTAGCCGGAGAGGCTGAACATATCGCCCTCGGCCAGGGCCGACTCGTCGCTGGCCTCCTGCACGATCTCGGGCAGGGCCCTGGTCCCGTCGTCGGTGCCCAGCCAGTCGCGCGAGCCGCCGGGGGTAGAGAGACCCTGGCTCATCGTGGTGCCCGCCACCCAGCCGCCGCTGACGCCGATCTCGGCCAGCAGCTCGTCGGGGATGGAGCGGGTCCGCAGGGCGACCGTGCCGCCACCGAACTCGGCCGGCATGTCCGGCGAGAAGGTCTTGTGGACGACGACGCTGTCCAGCATCCCGGTCGGGAACAGATCCAGCGGCACGACCCGCCGCTCGGGCTCGGGCGAGGGCAGCGACGCGCCGTTGAGCAGGGTGCTGCTGTAGCGCTCGCCCAGCCCGCGCACGTAGATGTACTTGCCGCCCACCAGGGTCAGGCCCGTGACCCGCTTCAGCGCGCTGGCGGCGCTGCTGTCCCCGGCCCGGCTCATCTCCTCGGCGCCGAGCACATCGGTCACCTGGCTGGACTGCCGCCGCTCCTCCAGCATGGCCGCGCCGCCGCCCTCGATCTTGGGGGCGACCACCTCGTAGGTCAGGCTGTGGGCCGCGGGCACCAGCCGCAGCTCGGCCTGAGGGCCGTCGGGGGCGACGACCAGGGTGGTCGAGGCCGTGGAAAAGCCGCTCTTCACCACCGAGAGGGTGGCCTCGCCCGCCGGCAGGAGGAGCTGGAAGCGCCCGTCCGCCCCGGTCTCGGCGCGCGCGGGGGAGCCGCGGACAAAGACCCTCGCGCCGACAACCGGGGCGGCGGCCTCGTCCAACACCCGGCCGCTCAGCTCGACCAGCGGGGCCCTGGGGTCTTCGCTGGACGGGGCCAGCGCCGGGTCGGCCGCCTCCAGCTCGGCGCCGAGGGCGTCGGGGGGCTGCAGGGTGAGCAGCAGCTCGCTGCGGGTCGAGGGCCCGACCTCGACCGCGAGGCTGCGCTCGGGCTGGCCGGGGACGGCCACCATCAGCGTGTAGCTTCCCGGCGGCAGCGAGAGGGAGAGGGCCCCCCGCGCGTCCGTGCTCAGGGTGAGCCCCGCGACCCGGACGCTGGCCACCACCGGCGCGCCCTGCTCGTCGAAGAGGAAGAGATCGACGCCGGTCTCGATGGGAGCGGCCTGGGCCAGGGCCGCACAAGCCCAGAGCGGGCTCACAGGCAGCCCCCGTCCGCTTCGCAGCGCGCCAGCCAGAGCCGCAGGGCGCTGGCGGCCTCGAAGACCGCCGGGTCCTGGATGCCGGCGAGGCTGCGCTCGGCGGCCTCGTGCTCGCCAGTCCGCGCCTGGGCGTAGGCGAGCCCGTAGGCGATGCGGTCCTCTCGCAGCAGCCCCAGGCGGCCGAGCCGGGCCCCCAGGGCCAGGACGCGCTCGAAGGCGCCCATCTCCAGCAGGATGCCCATGCGCTGGCGGGTCTTCTCGGCGGAGTCGGCGACCTGCCCGTTCATCAGCAGCGCCCGGTCCAGGCGGCCGGCGCGGCGGTAGGCCTCGGCCGCCTCCAGGGCCCGATCCGGCACGGTGTAGCTGGCCTCGTGCAGCAGCATCGCCGCCGAGAGCGGCTGGCCCCGCTCCAGCAGGACGCGGGCGTGCAGGCGACGCAGCTCGGAGCTCTGCGGGAAGTGCAGGCGGCCCAGCTCCAGGATCTCCTGCGCCCGCAGCAGCTGCAGCGAGGCGGGATCGCCAGAGGCGCCGCGGCGGAGGCCCTCGGCGATCGTGAGGAAGGCCTCGGGGCGGGCGCCCTCGCGCTCCATCCAGAGGGCGCCGCGGGCGACGGCCTCGGCGTAGAGCTGCAGCTCGATCAGCACGAAGACCTGGGCCTTGAGGAAGGCGGGGTCGTCGGGGAAGAGGGCGGCGCCCTCAACCAGCAGCTCGAAGGCCACCCCGGGCTGACCCCGCAGCTCCTGCGCCCGCGCGCCCAGCAGCCACCAGCCCGCTCGCTCGCGCAAGCCGGAGGCGGCCAGGGCGGCGAGGGCCTCGTCGGCGGCGGGCTCGGGCAGGGCCAGCAGGGCCTGGGCGAGGTGGAGGCGGGTGAGGGCAGCCTGGCGGGCCTCCTCCTCGGCGAGCAGGCGCTCGGCCTCTGCCTTGGCGCCGGAGCGAGCCGAGGGGGCGGAGGTCGGCACTGCCAGCGCGGCCCGGTATTGCTCGACGGCGCGGGCGGCGTCCCCCTGCTCCCAGGCGATCAGCCCCAGCAGCCGGTAGACCTGCCGCTGGCCGGCGGGCTCCAGGGTCGCCGGGTCGACGTCCGCCAGGGCGATGGCGGCGCGGTCGAGGTGCCCGTCGCGGGCCATGGTCGCCGCCAGGGCGACGGGATCCAGCGTCGCCGCCAGGGCGACGGGATCCAGCG
>ERZ761602.5404-NODE-5404-length-15203-cov-8.111896_pt1 | contig 15203 bp, 20 predicted proteins | sample MGYA00512165_ERZ761602 | MGnify/ENA primary metagenome ERZ761602 (study PRJEB28899, sample SAMN02445085) | bioreactor sludge metagenome | biome: EBPR sludge; isolation source: Thorneside wastewater treatment plant | place: Australia: Brisbane, Thorneside...
TTCGTGACTTTTGTTTTCCCGTGGAAACAATTTACACAAATCATGTCTATATATTGTCATACCGCAATTAAAAATGCTAGTGGAAAACGTAAGTGGAATGGTGGAAAGTGTGAGTTTGGTATAGTGAGGGCATGAAAGATTGCCCGTTCTGCCTTGAGAATAACTTGCTACAAAGTGACAAGGTTCACGAATCGGACCTTTGGTACTTCGTCGACATGTACAAAAAAGAGTCCACAAACTCAGGGCTTGCCATTACTAAGCGCCACATCGCTACGCCATTTGAAATTAACAGCGAAGAATGGGCGCAGCTGCACGATCTGCTGCCGACATACAAAGTTCACATCGATGCCCGTGAACTCCCACAGGGGTACAATTTGGGCTGGAATGTTTTTACTGCCGGTGGTCAAACGGTAAATCACGCGCACCTACATATCGTTGGCCGCTACGACGATGAACAGCAGGCCGGCCGCGGCATCCGCTACCACTTTAAACCAGCTCAAAATCCCCGCCAAAGCCAAGAAAGATCGCCGTCCTAAGTATCAGAACGGCGATCGGATGGTTGTCGTGGATAGGGAAGAAGTTTACCTAACGCAAGTTACTTCTTGGTGGTCGTATACTTCTTGCGAGCCTCGGCCCAGGTTTCGTTATATTCGAACCCAAGGTTGAATTGCTCTAGTTTTGACGGTTTTTCTTGTTTGTGTGAGTGGTTTTCGTTACTCATGTATTCATATTAGCATAACCAGTATATTTTGTCAATAGAACATGATGTTCATATATATATCACAGCAGGTATATACATCTGTAAAATTAGGTAAATCCGCAGGTGGAAAAGTCATGGGCAAACGTGGATTACTGGTATTAACTCCTGTAAATAATAAAAATAGCCCATTCGGGCGATTGTTATTACAGAGTGGAAAGGGTTTGTATACGGGCCACCGGTGAGGGGTGGCCCGTATACGGTGAGCATGGCTCACTGTGCGACCGTGGAGTGCATCTCCATGATCAGCGCAGCGACCAGTCCCAGGTCGGCCGCTGTCGCCTTGAGCTCGTACAAGCGCATGGCGACGTCGGCATGGACGATCGCGCTCCTCTTGGTACTTATCTTCAGTCGGATGCGCTCCTCGCGGGTGCAGCCGGCCACGGTCTCTTGAGCGGCCTCGAGAACCTTCAGATCGAACGAGACCACACTGTCGTCGCTCCAGTTGAGAGCGTCGATGTCGTAGGTGTCGATGGCGAGGACTGCACTGTCGTGCAGCGTGCCCGTCATGGCAGTCATGATGTTCCTCCTTCTTGATGTTCCGTTGGGCGGTCAGGGTCGAGGCGCGGCTGGCTGGAGCCGAACCGTGGCGTACATGGCGACGATCAGGTGGGCGAGCCCATGGTCGCGCCCACCGATCTGCTGCTCGACGACGTCGAGTACGCGGTAGTACGTCTGCATGCGTTCGTGTGCCTTCGGCAACTCGGACACGTCCTCGGGGGACAGGTCCAGCAGCGTCAACTGTGCGGCCAGGCGAACCCGGTGGTTGAAGTCCCAGGCGTTCAGGCCCCAGTCTTCGATTGAAAGTCCAACGACGGCACGGCGTACTGCGGGCAGGACGCAAGTGTCGTGATCGGTGGTGGCGGTCATGGAAGCCTCCTTGGCTGGTGGGGTATGACCTCTCAAGACATAAGACATTACGCAAAGAGAGGTCACACCCGTACCTTCCACTCTGTAAAAGTGCTTCGGAAGCTTATATCTCAACGAAGTGTGCATATTATAGCAAAAATAGATAGATTTGTCAATATACACGTAATAAGCTACCTGAGAGGACTAGAAGGTAGCGCCATCAGGCAGGCTTCTTCGCTTGCTTATCTTGGTAAAAGCAAGCTTTTCTAAGATCACGCGGCGCTGTACCGAACCTCTCACCGTTCGCTTTTCTCACTCGTGAGAGGTGAAGCCCCATAGCCCACCAAACAAAATGCCGACCAAATGGTCGGCATTTTGTTTGGTGGGCGATAGAGGATTCGAACCTCTCACCTCCTCAACGTCAATGAGGCGCTCTAGCCAAATGAGCTAATCACCCTGAAAGCAACTTATTAATTCTACCAAACAGGGGCGGGGGTTGCAACGCTCGGGGGTGAGGTACTAGAATAAAAGGGAATGACGACGCGGTCTAACCAGCCGCCGAGTTCCGTCGGAGCGGTCGCAGACGAACGTAATCGAACGCGGCAATAGAAATAGCCAAGGTGGAACCTCCTGAAAACTTCGGGACCGAGGCACGCACGTAAAGTTATGCGTATGCGTGCTTTTGTTATTTCTAAGGAGGTTCATATGAACGACGACCAACTTCACGCTATGCGGCACAGCCTAGCGCACATTACGGCACAAGCTGTCCAACACTTATGGCCAGATGCTAAATTCGGCGTCGGCCCAGTAGTCGAAAACGGATTTTATTACGACATTGATTTAGGCGATACCAAAATCTCTGAGCAAGACTTTCCGAAGATCGAGAAAGAAATGCGAAAGATCATTGAGGCTGACTATGTGTTTGAACGCTCTCAAAAACAGATTGACGAAGCGCTCCAGTGGGCGCAGACAGCGAACCAGCCATACAAAACGGAGCTTCTGAACGACCTTAAGCGCTCTGGCACGACGATTGCCAAAGAACTCGACAAAGAGGCAATGGGAACGATTGCCGAAGGTGACGCAGCTATGGACTCGGTAGGCTTTTATACTGACGGCGACTTTACCGATCTTTGCCGCGGCCCACACGTGGAGAGTACAGGCAAAGTCGGCGCCTTCAAACTGATGCGCGTGGCCGGTGCTTATTGGCGCGGCAACGAAAAGAACCCGCAAATGCAGCGGCTGTACGGCGTGGCATTCGCGACCCAAGAAGAGCTCGACAAACACCTTGAAATGCTCGAACAGGCCAAACTGCGTGACCACCGAAAGCTCGGTCGGGAACTCGATCTCTATACCATGAGTCCTCTCGTCGGCGCCGGTCTGCCGCTGTTTACTCCGCGCGGAACCGTTCTTCGCGACGTCATGGCACAGTACTCGAACCAGCTGCGTATGGCGCGCGGCTTCACCAAGGTATGGACACCACACATTACCAAGCAGGACCTATACGAGGCATCCGGGCACTGGGCGAAATTCGGTGACGAGCTGTTTTTGGTCACCAGCCAAGAGACTAGCGACAAGATGGCCTTAAAACCGATGAACTGCCCTCATCATACGCAGATCTTTGCCTCGCAGCCTCGTAGTTACCGCGATATGCCGGTCCGCTATCTTGAAACGACTACCGATTACCGCGACGAGAAGACAGGTGAGCTCGGTGGCCTTAACCGAGTGCGCTCACTGACGCAGGATGACAGTCATGTTTTCGCCAGGCCCGACCAGATCGAGGCCGAGATCGATGGCCTGTTGGCGAGCGCAAGAGAGTTGTACGACACGCTCGGTATGAAACTACGGGTACGTCTCAGTTACCGCGACGAGTCAGACGCGTATTTAGGTGACCCGGAATTGTGGCAATCGGCACAAGCGCAACTTAAAGCAGCCGTTGAGAAAAATAGCCTTGATTACTTTGAGCAGGACGGTGAAGCGGCATTTTACGGTCCAAAGATTGATTTCATGGCTACCGATGCGATCGGTCGCGAACATCAGGTGGCGACGGTCCAGCTAGACTTCGTTCAACCCGAGCGATTCAAGTTGGAATATGCCGGGCAGGGAGAAGTTTCACTCCGACCGGTTATGATTCACTGCGCGTTATTGGGGAGTATTGAACGGTTCCTTAGTGTCTTTATTGAGCATACCGGCGGTTGGTTCCCGCTCTGGGCGGCACCGGAGCAGATCCGTATTCTTACCATCAACGACACGGTGCTCGACTATGTCCAAGAGATCGAAGCGGTGCTTCGGGATACGGTGCTCATGGCGCCGGTCAAATACAACGAACTGCGCTTCACGCGTGACGACCGTAACGAAAGTCTGGGCAAGAAAATCCGTGAAGCAACATCCTATAAGATTCCGATCCAACTGATTGTCGGTCCGAAAGACAAAGACGCCCGCGAAGTCAGCGTGCGTACGCAAGCTGGCGAAGAAAAAGTCGCTCTTGAACGGTTGAAAGACTTTCTGATTAATCTGTAGCGTGATGAAAAAAGCAACGATCGCGATTGATATTGATGACGTGCTGGCCGATAACGCGGCCGGCTTCGTCGCGTTCAGTAACGCGCAGTGGGGCACGAATCTTCGGCCGGAGGATTACGACGAGCACTGGGCGAAGCTATGGCGGGTAGATCACGAAGAGGTAGAGCGCCGAGCGAACCAACTGCACGAGTCAGGTGTCTTGAATACGTACCGTCATAATGACGCGGCTTTGCCGGTTTTGAAGCGCCTTAGCGTCGACTACGATCTGATCATTGTTACGTCACGGCGTCTGCAGGTCCGCGCTGACACGACCGCCTGGATACACAAGCATTACCCGGGTATATTCACCGACGAAACGATTCACTTTGCCGGTATATGGGATACCATCGATGCTCAATCGATTCACCGTACGAAGGCCGATGTCATTGAAGCACTGGGTGCCGATTACCTGATTGATGATCAGCTGAAGCATTGCCAGGCGGTCGCAGCGGCGGGGAGGACTGCGATACTTTTTGGTGACTATACCTGGAATCAGGCGGATACACTGTCCAAGCGAATCGTTCGCTTGAATGATTGGGCTGCCGTTCAGGAGTTTTTTACAAATGAAGCCGGACGCTAATTTTCGTGAACGGGTAGAGACGCTTATGACCGAGGTGCCGTACGGTCGTGTTATCACCTACGGCGACTTAGCCGGGTTGGCTGGCCAGGCAAATGCCAGTCGGGTGGTGGGCGGTATCGCACATTTTGGGAATCCGGATTTGCCCTGGCATCGCCTGGTCAATCGGTTCGGTGGCCTCGCCGCCGGCTTTCATGGCGGCCGTGAAGCACAGGCTCAGCTGCTTGAGCAAGAGGGGATTACCTGTACGAATCACATCGTAGACAATTTTGAGGAGCGTCGATGGCGGCCAGGCCAGAACTGATCGCCATCGTCGGCCCGACAGCGAGCGGGAAGACAAGCCTGGCACTCGACATAGCTGAGCGCTGGAACGGCGAGATTATTTGTGCCGACTCTCGGACGGTCTATAAAGGCATGGACATCGGGACTGCCAAGCCGACAGCTGAGGAGCAGGCAAGAATACGGCATTGGGGACTCGATTTGGTCCAACCGGGTGAGCCGTTCAGTGCCGCCGATTTTAAACGACATGCGGACGCAGCGATCACTGACATACGCTCGCGAGGAAAGTTGCCGCTGCTGGTCGGGGGCACAGGGCTCTATGTCGATGCGGTACTATATGACTATAGCTTTGGTCCGCCCGCGGACGCGGCACAGCGAAAGCAACTTGAGCCTATGACGATTCAGGAGCTTACCGCCTATTGCGCTGAGCACAACGTTATTTTACCGGAAAACCGCAAGAACAAACGCCACCTTATTCGGGCAATCGAACGAAAAAGCATAAGTGCAATCAGTAAATCAAAACTTTCGCCTAATAATTACATTGTAGGAATAGCTACGAACATGGAGACACTCCGAACACGGATTGTAACGCGGACCGAACAACTGTTTGAGAACAATGTGGTAGCTGAAGCGACTTTATTGGGCAAAAAATATGGCTGGAATTCAGAGGCTATGACCGGGAATATCTATCCGCTGCTGAAATTACATCTGGAGGGCGAGCTAACGCTCGAAGAAGTTAAGGACCGATTTACAACACTAGATTACCAGTTGGCAAAGCGACAAATGACGTGGTTTCGCCGCAATCCGGACATCATGTGGGCCACTTTAACAGAGGCCAAAGGCTATATACATTCGTTACTCGCGGACGAATAACTTCTGTGCTACACTAACAACATAAAAGTTACTCAGGGTAGAAGACGATGATTGACGCACTGTTCGGATCGAAGACACGCATCAAACTCCTGCATTTGTTTCTGAACAATCCAGGTAAGTCTTTTTATGTGCGCGAAATTACGAGGTTGATCGACGAACAGATTAATTCGGTTCGGCGCGAACTTGCCAACATGTTGAAGGTCGGCATCATAAAAAGCGATACGGCCGATAACAAGCTGTACTATGAAGTTGATCAACGCTATGAACACTACGTGCCGCTACGGGCGATTTTCGGCGATGACAAAGAAGCCGGTTCCGCCGTTGACGCGCCGAAGCAATCGACGCTTGATTGGCAAGCGAGGCTTGACGAGCTTGGTGGCATTAAGCTTGCTGTCATGGCCGGTGTGTTCGTGGCAGGAAGCGCCAGTAGGGTGGATTTGCTTTTGGTCGGAAATCCGGCACCGGCTCGTACCAAGGCATTCATTAAGACGCTTGAGAAAAAAGAAGGTCGGGAATTGAACTACAGCGTGCTTAGTTACGACGAGTTCTACTACCGTCTCTCGATTCGTGATAAATTTATTACAGAGCTCATGAGCAGCAAGCATGTCGTGCTGCGTGACGTCGAGCAAATTCTAGACAAGCAAAAGTAGGAGACCTATGTTCGAAATTGAATACAAGGGTGGAAACACCGTTGTCATTGCAACCAAGAAATCAAAACTTATTACCGACCCAAAACAGTCGCTGATCGGCCTGAAGGATATCGAGCCAAAAGGTATGGTAAGCGTAGCGACGGAGCCTCGCTTTGAAGTACCGTCAAGTGAAGCTGTCCTTGCAATCGAAGGTCCGGGTGAATACGAAGTAGGGGACTTTTCAATTCGTGGCATAGGTGCCCAGCGTCACCTCGATTCTGACGGCAAGGGCTCGACGATGTATCGAATCGAGGTTGGCGATGTGCGTATCGCGCTACTAGGCAATATAGACTCTAAGTTGACCGATGAGCAACTGGAGTCTATCGGCGTTGTCGATATCGTTATTCTGCCGGTCGGTGGCGGTGGTTACACGCTTGATGCCACTGCTGCAGCGCAGCTTGTACGTAAGATTGACGCTAAGACGGTCATTCCAATTCACTATGCCGACAAAGCACTGAAGTACGAAGTGCCACAAGATGAGTTCGAAGTGTTTCATAAAGAACTTGGCGGTGAGGTTGAAACGGTCGATAAGCTTAAAGTTAAGGCCGCAAGCTCGTTGCCGCTGGTATCGACGATTTACAAATTGGCACGCAGCTAAACCGGCTGCCAATAAAAAATCCGCTCATATGAGCGGATTTTTTATGTGGTGCCGGGTTATTTCGCCTGGCTGACGACAGGTTGCAAGAGGCCCTTTTTCTTCAGGGTGCGGATTGCCTGTGTGCTTAAGGTCATAGTGACCTTTTGGCCGTCTACCATAAAGGTCTTCTTTTGCAGGTTAGGCTTGAAGACCCGCTTGGTGCGACGCAAAGAAAAGCTCACGTTGTGGCCGAATTGCTTACCTTTACCGGTCAGTTCGCATCGCGCTGCCATTTCTTTACTCCTTAAAGTTATTTAGCAAACTTGTATGATTGTAGCGGTTTTAACGCTTCTCGTCAAGGGGTAAAGGTACGCTATAATAGGTATCTATGGGAATCGATTTGGTTTATATCGTCATTGTAATCGTCGTCATTCTGCTTTCGATGACGCTGCATGAAGCTATGCACGGATTCGTGGCCTATTGGTTGGGTGACGATACGGCCGAACGAGAAGGGCGATTAACGCTTAATCCGATTAAACACATTGACCCTTTCCTGACGATCGGGCTTCCTGTCGTGCTGGCTCTTATCGGCGCGCCGATATTCGGTGGAGCTAAGCCGGTACCGTTCAACCCGGCGCGGCTGAAGTACGACGAATGGGGAGCGGCGCTCGTAGCATTTGCCGGTCCATTGACGAACCTTGTCATTGCGTTCCTGTTGTTTATCTGGGCGCGAATAATAGGGGTGGATGTCGCTGATTTTACCTATGAAGACTTTCAAGACGCCTTCTTTTCACTTGGAGTCATGGTTAATCTAGGTTTCTTCGCGTTCAACATGATACCGATTCCTCCACTCGATGGTTCGCGTGTGCTATATGCGCTAGCGCCAGACTTCGCCCGACGCGGCATGGAAGCGATTGAGCGCTACGGACTGTTCGTCATCTTCGCAATTGTATTAATCGCGAGTCCAGTAATAGGCCGGTTTATTCTTGCGGCCACAACTGGAATATTGAAACTCTTTACTACAATTTTTGGTGGTTAGCGGACTCAAGTAGCGCTTCTAGCTTTTTGACCGTACTCCAACTACGGATTGTCATGCTCTTGTAGGTCGGCAACTCCAAGATTTTACTTAGGCGGCTTTTTTGCCTTTCGGCGGACAGACGCGTAAAATATAGCGCCTTACTGCCAGCGGCCGCGGTATCGACTCCTTCTCGGAGCTTCAAAGCGACCAGATCTTTTAAGACCTGGTCGGGTTTTGCCGGCGACTTAAGGAAAATGACATCGGAATGAAATACGTCTGGTTTAGTCCCAAAACCATTCGGAGCTTCGTCTACGATCATCCGAAAATCAGCATCGGACAATACGACTGTCGGGCCTTTGTAGCCGAAAGTCTTTTCAAGGGTGCTGTCGACTACGTGTTCGACTTTGACTAAGTCCATATCAGTTTCAAACAATACGTTCCCGCTCGCGATGTACGTACTAACATTGGTAAAGCCTGCTGTCTGCAGACATTCACGAAGCTCGGCCATCTTGATGATATTATTACCACCGACATTGATACCTCGGAGCAGTGCTAAGAATCGGGTGTTTGCCATACCGAAAGTATATCAGGACGATGTGTGCCGGGTGTATAATAAAGATAGTCCTTCTGATGCCGGTCAGAGGACGTGGCGTATATGATTTCCTAACGTCATTTGATAGGGAAACCAACATTCTGTGCGGCTGCGGCTGCGCTGTGAGGTATCCCACCTTGCACTTACGCGGGGATATATCAAGCGCCACGTCCTCTGGGTGACCTCAGGGGACTTTCCATATCGGGGTTTGGCGCAGTTGGTAGTGAGAACTGCCTGTGGCAGTTAGCAAGGAAACCTTCCGATGAAAGCTATGCTTTCAATCGTGAAGTTTCGGGGCCGCGGGACGTGGCCGCCCGCTGGACCTGCGGTTGTCTGTCGACTAGAATATAGACCGTAAGAGAAGTATTTTATCGGGGTTTGGCGCAGTTGGTAGCGCGCACCGCTGGGGGTGGTGAGGTCGCTGGTTCGAGTCCAGTAACCCCGACCAGGTATACATTGACGGGGTGTGGCGCAGCCCGGTAGCGCGCGCCGTTCGGGACGGCGAGGTCGGAGGTTCAAGTCCTCTCACCCCGACCAAACAAAATAGCCAACCTTCTGGTCGGCTATTTTGTTCCGGCTGATGGTAAGCTTGGTTCTCCGACCGCGGACTGAAGGTCCGCATGGTCGGATGGTCGCGAAGTAAGTGAAACGAAAGAAAGTACTGCGAGTATTTTCTTTCGTGAACGCACGGAGGAGCGAAGCGATAGCTCCTCTCACGTTGCTCGTAAGGTATAATCAAATCAGTGAAGCAACTCATCTCAGTCCGCGCCATCATTCGGGAAGATCAAAAAACATTATTGCTTAGGCGCGCAAGCGGTCGCCAATCAATCCTAGGGAAATACGAGCTTCCCGGCGGTCGCCTGGATTATGGCGAGCAGCCCGAAGATGCCTTGGCGCGTTATTTAAAGGACGACGCCGGACTCGTCATACAATCAGCTCAGTTATATGACGTACTGACCTATATTGATCATGATGATCGTGATATCCAATACACATTCATACTTTATCTCGTCAGTCTGAGCGCTAATGGCAACAAGGTAAGGGTAAGTCAAAAATACGATCAATATGCCTGGAAAAAACTCGGAGACGTACGCCAGGAAGAACTGACAGAATCGGCAAAGCTGCTACTCGGAATTTCCCAACAAGAGGTTACGACGACAGAAAAAAACGTTTTGATTGAAAATCCCACCGGAACCGAGGATGGCAATTTTGACACCACTCATCTGATTCTCTATTCAGATGGCGGATCACGAGGCAACCCTGGTCCCAGTGCCAGTGGCTTCGTTGTGATGAATCAGAACCAAGATGTTTTACATCAGGGTGGCATGTACCTAGGTATCACTACAAACAACCAAGCCGAATACCATGGGGTGCGGCTGGGGCTGGAAAAGGCGCTTGAGATGGGTGCGAGAACGGTCGACTTTCGCATTGACAGCCTGTTGGTCGTCAATCAACTTAACGGTATTTATAAGATTAAGAATCGTGAACTGTGGCCGATCAACGAGCGTATTAAAGAGCTGACGACGCAGTTTGAAAAAGTGACGTTTACGCATGTCAGGCGCGAATTCAACCAACTCGCCGACGGGATGGTCAATAAGATCTTAAATGCACATGAAGCAAGCGAGCAGAAGGATACGGGATGACTGCTTCGTAACTCTCGTTTCGTTGGGGTATAATCAGTAGCGGCAGCTCGGTAGGTGGTCGCTGGTAGCTTAGGCTACGAGAGGAAAGTCCGGGCAGCGTAGGACAGGGCGGTCGCTAACCGCGACCGGGCGAGAGCCTAGGGAAAGTGCCACAGAAACAAAACCGCCAGCTTGCTGGTAAGGATGAAACGAGTGAGGTAAGAGCTCACAGTCCGGCATGGTGACATGTCGGGGAGGTAAACCCCGCCTGCTGCAAGGAGGGCCTCATACAAGGGTTGTCCGCCCGAGGTCCGCTAACCGCTTGATGTGTCCGGTAACGGGCGTACTAGATAGATGGCCATCCACGACAGAACCCGGCTTATCGCCAAGCTGCCAACTAAAAACTCCCCTGAACAGGGGAGTTTTTAGTTACATCAGTGTATTATTTAACGCTTTTGACAATAGCGGTGAATGCCGCCGGTTCGTTGACCGCCAACTCTGAAAGAACTTTGCGGTCGAGTTCGACATTAGCCTTCTTTAAGCCGCTAATCAGCTGGCCATAAGTAGTACCATTTTCGCGTGCGGCCGCATTTATACGGGTAATCCACAGGCTGCGTAGGTCGCGCTTGCGGTTGCGGCGGTCGCGGTAAGCGTATTGCAGGGCGCGGATAACACCTTGCTTGGCTAGCCGGAAGCTGCGCGTGCGCGAATGTTGCATGCCTTTGGCTTGCTTTAGAATCTTCTTGTGTTTGGCGCGTGCTGGGACGCCTCGTTTGACTCGCATGTATTAGACTCCTAATGATCGCTTAACGTTCTTGGCCATCTTACCGGTAACGGTACCGGTGGTATTAATGGCGCGTTTGCGGCTTTTACTTTTCTTGGCCAATAGGTGGCCGCCCGAAGCACGCAGTCGGGTAATTTTGCCGCTGGCGCTCAGCTTGACGCGCTTGGCAGTACCTTTGTGGGTCTTGAGTTTTGGCACTTACTTACTCCTTACTGTAATACTCAGGTTACGACCAGCCATGGTTGGCTGTTGTTCGACGATAGCGTCATCTTCCAGCAATCCGACAATCCGATCAATCATGACATATCCCAATTCTTTGTGGGCCATTTCACGGCCACGGTAGAAGATAGATATTCGGACCTTGTGACCTTCGGACAGGAAGCCGCGAATCTTGCGCAACTTGATGTCCAGGTCGCCCTGACCGATTTTCAGCCCGAACCGCATTTGCTTGAGCTCGACTTGTTTGCTCTTAGCGCGGCTCTTTTGCTGCTCCTTCATCTTTTGGTACTGGTACTTACCCCAGTCGATGATCTTGGCAACTGGTGGGTTGGCGTTCGGTGAGATCTCAACCAGGTCAACGCCTGCTTCTTCGGCGAGCTTCAGAGCTTCGTTTCGGGGGAGGATTCCAAGTTGTTCCCCGCTTGACCCGATGACGCGTAACTCAGTTGCCCGAATTGCATCGTTGATCCTAATTTGTTGGCTGGCTATGTTATTGATCTCCCTTGTTGGTCGCTTTTGCCTGAGCGTTTAACTCGTTTGCTATCGTACCATACTTGACCCCAAGAGTTCAAGAGGTGAGAGTGCTACGTTGGAACTAAACGGTATTGCAATGCTTCTGCGACGTGCGATGGTGTGATAGTATCAGCTCCCTCTAGGTCGGCAATCGTCTGAGCGACCTTCACGATTTTAAAATACCCACGTGCGGAAAGCCCCAGCCGGTCTGTCGCCTGTCCAAGTAATTCCCGTACCGGTGCGTCAAGCGTTATTTGCTTCGCAACCTCCTTGGACGACAGGTCGCTATTGTATATGTTGTTATTGACACTACTGTTATATCTGTTAAGCTGTGTGTTCAATGCCTGAACAATCGATTTCTGCGCTTTTTGGTGTTGTAAATAATCGTTCGCTTTATGGCTCGCAAGCGTATCGTTGTCGATGCGACCTACGCTAACGACTAAATCAATCCGGTCAAGTAAAGGACCGCTTAGGCGCTGCTGGTACTTTTGAATTTGGAGCGACGTGCAGGTGCACTCCCGCTTATCGTCACCATAAAACCCGCATGGGCAAGGGTTCATTGTCGCTACTAGCATGAAGTTGGCAGGGTAGACCGCATGACCGGCCGCCCTCGAAATCGACACTAGACGATCTTCAAGCGGCTGGCGCAGCGATTCAAGGGATGCCCGTGGGTATTCGGGAATCTCGTCAAGGAATAGTACCCCATGGTGGGCCAAGCTGATGTCACCCGGTTTCGGCGGGTTGCCGCCCCCGACTAGGGCGATTCGGCTTGAGGTATGATGGGGTGCCCGGAACGGCCGCGTATCGGCAGTGGCACTAATGGCATCACCACTTAAGCTATGTAATTTCGTGACGGCGATTCGCTCTCTGGCTGTCAGGGAGGGAAGTAAGTTCGGTAGTACGCGGGCAAGCATGGTCTTACCGGCTCCAGGTGAACCGGTCAGTAAGATATTATGGTGGCCTGCGGCCGCGATAATCAGGGCGCGCTTAGCCTGTTCCTGTCCTAGGACATCGTCGAGCAAAGGTCCACGGTCTGATGAATTGTCTTTGGTATGTTCCGGTTGAGCTGAAGTGACATATGGCGCGACTGATATTTCGTTCTTGAGGTGTAAAAAGAGTTCCTGAAGCGTACGAACCGGAATAATCGTAATGCCGTCTACCAACTCGGCCTGGTGTGCATTCTCGGCAGGTAGGATCAACGTTGTATATCCGGTATCACGGGCGACCTCCGCGATAGAAATCACGCCCCGTATGGGCCGTAAACGGCCATCCAAGCCCAGCTCACCGGCAAAGACCGTATCTTTTACTTCATAAGGTTTTAGCTGCCCGCTTGCGGTCAGAATCGCGATAGCGATGGCCAGATCGTAGTGGCTGCCATCCTTGGGTAGTTCCGCCGGTGCTAAATTGATGACGAACTTCTTTGCGGGAAAATCCAGCCGGGAGTTGGCAATGGCACTTCGGACACGTTCTTTGGCTTCGTCGATGGCTTTTGACCCCAGGCCGACGATTTGCAGGGAAGGCAGGCCGGCTTTCATGTCACATTCCACCTCGACCAGTTGGCCGTCGTATCCCACCGGTGCCGCCGTCATCACCTTGGCGACCTTGCCCACATTACTCATGACGTTTACGGTAACATACCTGGCCTACCACTGTAAATAATGGTATAATTCAGGGGTTGGGGCTGACATAGCTTTCGACAGATGGACATTAACAGACTATCTTGCAAGCCGACCACAGACGATATCTGTATTTTAACTGCAACTAAATTGCAAAGCGTTGTAGCTGCTGCGAAGAGCCTTTTCGCTCCTCGCCAGCTCGCGCTACAAGTAGCCTAATTTAGGTTACCGTGCTCGCCCTGACGCCTGCTAGGGAAGGGCGCGTCATAGTAGCAGGCTAGACGAGGCGTGGCGTTTCAGCGCGTCTTGTCGAAATCACTCTGAAACACGTAATCGATCGGATTCTTTGTCCGATTCCTCGTTCGGTCGTTACGTTAAACCTTGAAACGGACTAAGCTTGTAGACGGATAGTAGGTTACCATTTGGACGCGGGTGCGATACCCGCCAGCTCCACCAATAAAAGTTCCCGATTGAATGCAATCGGGATTTTTTATTGGCCGTGAAGTCATATAAAAACGACCGCCTGCGAGGAACGGTCGTTTTTTGTGGAGTGTTTTTGTTCGAATTTTTGTTTTTGTTCGTTTTTTGCTTCTGTACACTTTTTTTGCTCAGAAGCTACCCCTATAATATGACGTGAAAATGCTTGTGTCAATAACTTTCTTTGAGATTTTTTAAGTGGTTTTTCCACTGATTTTTTGAACACTATATGTAGCGTCATGCTACACCCGGCTTCCATAGGCTCGTTGCTAAAGCCGTGCGAACAATTCCGCGCTCAATTTTTCGACTACACGATCGGCCTGGCCAAGTCGGTCAGCGGAATGGGTGGTCGTGAGAGCCACACAGTACATACCGGCACGTTTGGCGGCCGAAATTCCGCTCGGCGCGTCTTCAACTGCAATGCAATCTGCAGCTGGTCGACCAAGCATTTCTGCTGCCAGTAAATATGACTCTGGGTCCGGTTTACCATTGATTACGCTTTCAGCCGTTACCAAGACGGAAAAGTGCTCCTGAAGTCCAAAACGGTCAAGAATCGCGCTTACTTGGGATTCAGGCGAGCTTGTAACCAGGGCAAGTGGGTGTTTTATGGCTAGCTGACTGATTGTCATCACGGTAGTAGGGTATGGTTCGACTGTTGTTTCAACGAGTTTCTGGTAATTATGTCGCTTGATTGCTTGCAGGGTTTTTATGCCTAGCGGTCGTTCAATATGCGCCAAAAAATCAACGAAACCTTGCTCATCAGTTTTTCCAGCAAAGAACAGTTGGTATTGCTCGTCTGTCAGACGAATACCAAGCGGCTGGAATGTCTGACGGAAGGCTTCAAAGTGACTGGGCTCGCTATCAACGATAACGCCGTCCATGTCGAAGCAAATCGGTCGATGATTCATATATAAAGTATATCAAAATTGCCGTTGTAAAACGGCCAAAGAACCGTTTAGTATAAATGATAATAATTTTTAACAACGTTGTTCTTAATCTTCTTACAGATACAACATGCTTTATATTGTAAATAATACGTAAAATATCATCACAAGGGGTATTGACCGGTTATGCTTTTCGTGCTAAGGTACAGATAAGCTTTTACAAAAACAAAAAAGCCACCGCAACACCACCTTAACAATCAAACATCCGACACTGACCGCGGCCTCCATGCGGACATTCGTTCAACTCGAACGGACAGTCGA